>ERZ761609.752-NODE-752-length-34486-cov-40.028259_pt1 | contig 34486 bp, 35 predicted proteins | sample MGYA00511163_ERZ761609 | MGnify/ENA primary metagenome ERZ761609 (study PRJEB28899, sample SAMN02445070) | bioreactor sludge metagenome | biome: EBPR sludge | place: Australia: Brisbane, Thorneside Wastewater Treatment Plant | collected 2011-12-16 ...
CCTAAAGGTCCCCGGCACCTATCTAGGAGGCACCTTTTAGGACCGTTAAACTGCCGTCGTAATTGAAACTACCGATACCAATCCAAATCCACGGAGATCCACATCATACGAACGAATGCTGAGCATTGAGCTGAGTGAAACTCGCTCCAGGGTTTCCGAGAGTATCAGGACACTGCCAGGGGGCGCTGCGGCCTCCAAACGTGCCGCCAAATTCACCGTCCGACCCCAAATGTCAAAGGCAAGCCTGGATGTGGAAACAACGCCAGATATGACTGGACCAACATGCAGTCCAATACGAATGGGAGCTGTCGACGATGTTAACAGGTCTACGGCAAGCTCAAGGGCGCGGTGTGTGATGTCGCTGTCCGTCGGACGAAGGCCGATCGTTGCCATCCACCCGTCTCCGATTGTTTTAATCGGAACAGCGCCATGTTTTGATGCAACGGTATCCCACAAAGAGTATGCTGTTTCGATATACGATCGAAGTTCTGATGGTGCGAAATCTACCGTTGACGATGTGAATCCGACGATGTCGACGAATAACACAGCAACATTCTCGTGAGCGTCGGCAATTGGTGATTCACCTGCGATCATTCGGTCAGCGATCCAATCAGGTACAAGGGCCTCAAGAAGTCGTCGTTGAAGTTTGGCTTCTTGTCGTGCTGCATCTCGTTCTGCCTCACGCTCTGCCGTTCTACGCTGAAACTCCTCATTGAGAACAACTGATGCATTACGACGTTCTTCAGCCTGTCGTGAACTAGACCTCCATGCTAGGAGATATTCGTAGGCCTTGTCACGTTCATTGATGGAACTATAGACGTTGTGTAAGAACTCCTCTATCTCACTCCGTCGAAGCAGAGCGTCGTTACGAATTGCAACGTCGAGAGCACGTAGTGCGTGCTCAATTGCCGATGCAGTTTCACCTCGGAGGTCGAGTAGGACAGCCATGTTAAGATTCGTGCCGGCAATATCCCAACCTGGTGATTTGGCCGAAAGTTCAACCGCCTTCTCGGCATGATACATTGCCTGTTCGAGATCTCCAATAGCCTGATAACATCTCGATAGGTTCGTATGCGTAAGACATGCTACGCCATCGTTCTGTTGCTGATTATTGAGCTCTAACGATATCAATCCATGTTCGATACCCTGTTGAAGCTTCTTCACTCTCAAGTAGAGGTTCATGAGATGACCGTGATATCGAGCAGCGTCACCGATGTCATTTTCTCCGAGTGTGCCGAGAATGCCGAGAATGATTTCCGTAGCCTCATCCACGGATCCTCCCGTTAACACAAGCACGATTGCTATCTCAGATTTTGCATAGTTGATTTGTGATAACCTTCCTGTAAGCTCAGCATGCATGAGAGACTTGCGAGCATACGATAAGGCTAACGGTAAAATTCCTAATGCTCGTGACGTTATCGCAGCTGAAAGATATGCGGCTGATGCGTACCGATGTTGATTGAGCGTTTCTGAGACATCGGCGGCTTTGACATAGGTGTCGATTGCGTCAAATCGTTTTCCCGTTTCGCGAAACATTTTCGCCAGGTGTTCAAGAGCAAGAATATCGATGGTGGTTGTTGTGTTGTCATTGCCAGAGTCAAGAGCTCGATTGATGAGCGCAAATGCCTCGTCTACCTGCGACGTTGCATACTTCAACATCGAGGTGCATATATCACACACGATCTCTGCTTGCCGTCGTTCATGTCCATCGTTAGACTCATCGACACGCCGACGGATGTCCTGAAGGCGCACCTCGGCTTCAGCAATATCTGTGTCAACTAATCTGTCGAACTCGGTTAAGAGTTGTTCGTCTGCGTTCATCGTCGGAAGTTATGAATTCCAAGGTGCCGGGGACCTTTAGGTCCCCGGCACCTCAAAAACACCTCAAAAAAAAAGCGCTCCCTCGGGAGCGCTTTTTGATCATTGACTGTACAGCGAAGGTGTTACTTACCCTTTGCCAGGACACTCTGCGGGATGCGGACGACCTTTTTTACAAGGCCGAGCTTTTCGTAGATACGAATGGAATAGGCCGTAATGTCAACCTGCCACCACTTCAGACCGTGGAAAGCCGACGCCGGAAAGGCGTGGTGGTTGTTATGCCATCCTTCGCCTAGTGCGAGTAGTCCGATGAGGAAGTTGTTGCGACTGTGATCCTTGGTCTCGAACATTCGTGATCCAAAGACGTGGCAAACGGAGTTAACGCACCACGTTACGTGGCTTGTCATAAAGATGCGAATGAGGCCGCCCCACAGGAGTCCACTCCACCCACCGATGGCGAAGGGAATCAAGAGGCTGATGGCACACCACATGAGGAATGTCTTGTCAAACCAGACAAGCATCGGATCCTTGAGGTAACGCTGACCATACTTCTCACGAATGCCACCCATCTGTGGTGCCGTCATTTCGAGTAACCATTCGAGATGGGCGAACAGGAATCCCCGAATCGTCGGTGTGTGGGGGTCGCCTTCCTGGTCGGACATCGCATGATGCTTCGTATGCGTAGCAGCCCAGTTGATGACTGGTCCCTGATAGGCCATGGAACCAAGAGCGAGAACAACGGCGCGTAGCGCCGGATGAGCAACAAAAGAACGATGAACGGTAAGGCGATGATACCCGAAGGTAACGCCGTACTCAGTTAATGCGCCGAGGACAAGACATAGGATAATGTCGGCCAGGGACACGGTGCCCGTAAAGAGCTGCCAGACTCCGAAGCCTGCTGCTAGCGTTGGTACGATCAGCAGGATCGGGACGTAGAGGTTCGAAATGCGCGGTACTGTATGCGTTGCGGACATGCGAAAAGTTCAGGGTGAAACAATGAAGGGGTCGTCCAATTTGGACGACCCCCATGAATGTCAGTCGATGTTACCAATCACTTGATTTCAAGCAATTCTACTTCGAACGTAAGGACTTCGTTTGGTCCGATTGGGCCTGTACCCTGGGGTCCATATCCGAGCTCGGCTGGAATCCACAGTGTGTACTTGGCACCAACGTTCATGAGGGCGACGCCCTCCTGCCAGCCCTTGATCACTTGATTGAGGGCAAATTCAACAGGTTCGTTGCGGTCGTATGAAGAGTCAAACGTCTTTCCGTCGAGCAGCGTTCCCTTGTAGTGGACCTTAACTGTACTCGTTGGCTGCGGCTTTGCTCCCTTGCCTTCACGATCAATACGATACTGAAGGCCAGACGGTGTTGTCATAACACCCGGATTTTTCTTGTTCTTCTCCAGGAAGGCCTGGCCCTTCTTGAGCGACTCGGCACCGGCCTTCTCACGCTCTTCCATCTGAACCTTCATAGCCGACTCCTGCATTTTCTGCAGTGCAGCATTCATTTGTTCGTCTGTCATGAGTGGTTTGTCTGCCATGGCGTCGCGCATTCCTGCCGCCACAACATGTGGGTCGACGTCCATTTTCTGGGCCTTCATGGCCTTACCAATGTTAAGGCCAAGGGCGTAACTGGCCGTGTCCTTGTCTGTCTGTGGTTTCACCTCATTAACCTTCGGCTGCGCATTGCACGCAAGCGTGGTTATGCCGACGGCGGCAATCATCAGGAGAATCTTCATGGTGCGTTGCTTGTGATGGAAAACGAAACCACAAAGATAGTCACGGACGACGAAGTGCCGTGGCTACCGCATTCGCAACATTCTGTCCGTCCAGTGCCGCACTGACGATGCCCCCTGCGTAGCCAGCCCCTTCTCCCGATGGAAAAAGCCCCCGAATCCTGATGTGCTCAAGGGTCATTTTGTCTCTCGGTATACGTACCGGACTGCTCGTCCTGCTCTCCGTTGCCACAACAACAGCCTCGTTGGTGGCATATCCCTTCATCGTCCGGCCAAAGTGTTGTACCCCCTCCTGCAAGCGCGTAAACACAGGTGCCGGCAAGATGTCGGCCATCGGAATCGATACCAGACCAGGGATGTAACTGCTCTTCGGGAGGTCACCAGATGTCCGCCCATCGATAAAATCCATGAGACGTTGTGCCGGGGCCTTTTGATCGTCACGGTCGCGCACCGAAAAACACCGACGTTCAATACTCTCCTGGTAGCGGAGTCCTGCTAGGGGGCCGTGCTTCGCCCAAGGGGCCCAGTCAACGTCGTCGACGGCCGTAACGGTGCCCGAATTCGCGAACGGGGAATCCCGACGTGACATGCTCATGCCGTTCACAACAATTTCTCCGGGAGAAGTTGCCGACGGGACGATCAGTCCACCGGGACACATACAGAAGGAGAAGACACCACGGTCACCAACCTGACAGACAAGGCTGTAAGAGGCTGCCGGTAGGTCGTCTACCTGCCGCCGCCCATGATACTGGACGTCGTCAATGATGTGCTGCGGGTGTTCGATTCGAACACCAACAGCAAAGGGTTTCGCCTCAATGTCGATGTTCCGCCGCAAACAGAGCTCAAAGATGTCGCGAGCTGAGTGTCCAGTTGCCAGAATGACGGCATCAGCATGGATTGTTGCGGAGTCTTCTACAACAACACCACGAATCCGTGTGTCTTCGAGTATGAAGTCTGTTACTCGTTGACCAAATCGAACATCGCCTCCGAGTCGCAATATCGAGTCGCGAAGTGATGTGACAACGGCCCAAAGGCGATTCGATCCAATGTGCGGATGCGCGTCAATGAGGATGTCTTCTGGTGCGCCATGATCTACAAGGAGCCGTAAGACTTTTTCAATTGAGCCACGTTTGTGTGATCGTGTGTAGAGTTTGCCATCGGAATACGTCCCCGCTCCACCTTCTCCAAAACAGTAGTTGGAGTCAGGATCAACGATACCAAACTGTTGTATCGCCCGAAGATCACGACGTCGACTGCGCGCATCCTTTCCGCGGTCGAGCACAATTGGACGTATACCTAGTTCGATTGCCTGAAGCGCTGCGAAGTATCCAGCAGGTCCAGCTCCGACAATGATGACCGTGGGATTGTTTTCCGTGACCGGTGCGATGTTGTTCAGGACTGTTGGACGCTGAATCCGTGGTCCGTCAGTAGAGACCTCAACACGAAGTCGATAGACAACTCGCCGACTTCTGGCATCAATACTCCTGCGCACGGTCGTTGCCGTCGTGCTAACAACGTCAGGGAGGCCAGCTTCCTCCAGCGCTCGTTGACGGATGAATGTGCTGTCAGTGAGCTGGGAAGGGAGTACAACGATGTCGACGGTACGAGTTGACATATCAGTCAATCGGTGGTATCCAGAGGAAACGCGCCATATCTACACTGTCGTTGATAAACGTTATACCCTCTGCTTCCAAACGTTCGCGCATGGCATACGGTGTTTCAAAGTGATGTTTTCCGGTTAACTCACCGTTTCGGTTAACAACACGATGTGCCGGCACGTCAAACAACCGTTCATCAAGACCAACGGCATTCATAGCATATCCAACCGTTCGTGCTGCAGATGCAGCACCAAGGGCTCGTGCTATGTGTCCATACGTCGTAACACGCCCGTAGGGAATGCTTCGCACAATGTCGTAGACCCGATCATAAAAATCTTTCATGCTCCAACGTGCGCACCGATTGCGGCGAGAATGTTCGTTGCTGCACGTCGTCCCGTCTCCGCAGCTCCGTTCATGTAACCACGGAATCGTTCACTACAGTGTTCACCAGCAAAGTGTACGTTACCAACGGATGTAAACTCCTTGCCATAGTAGGCTGTCCACTGGCCCGGCCCATAGGTGCTGTAGCTGGCCTTGATCCAAGGATATCCCGTCCACTGCATCCGCTGAATTCGTCCGGGCTCAACCTGTGATGACTGTGGCCAGATGGCCGGAAGCTCGGCGAGTACACGTTCGGCTGCGTCCTTCGTTGTCAGTGCGCCAAGTAAGCGACACATACTGCCTCCGGTGTAGAAGGTCAAGCCTGCCCCTTTTGCCCCTTGTAATGCAGTATTGTCCCAAACGAGCTGCAATTCACTGTCGGAATAGACAAACCCATTGTCTCCAGATGAATGCCAGAAAGGTTCATCAAAACCTACCATAATCTTGGCATTTGAGCCATAGGATAGGTTCTGAATCATGTGCTGCTTGTCGGCTGGCAGATCAATGTCGAGGTCAATGGTGCGAAGAATTGTCCATGGAACCGTTAGCAGAACATGATCTGCGTCGATGTCCAGAACGTGCTGATCCTTCCTGAACGTCAGTCGATAACCCGTCGATGTCTTCTTCATTGCTTCCAGGCGATGTCCCGTTCGAATCTGCGGACCAAGGTCGGCTGATAGTCGATCGGTGATTCGCTGATTACCACCGCGAATCTTATATCGCTCGTCACTGTCGCCGTATTGACGGAACACGCCCTCGGACACATCAGTGTCAACAAGGGAAAGGAAGTTCAGCGCAGACTGTTCACCCGGTTCAAGTCCATTCTCTGTGATAAATGCTGAGTCAAGGAATGAACGAATCCAACCAGTAAGTCCGAGTGACGTGAAGTATGCCTCAAGCGACATTGTATCAAATGCTGCTGATGGCGAGTTCGCGAGTTGACGGTAGTCATGCGGCAACATCGAGACGTGTTTGCGGATTTCCGGGAGGACAGGGAGCAGGGCCGCAACGATGTCACTCTGCGTGTACCTGCGTCCTTCAAAAAAGTAGACATCGTCGTACTGACCAAAGTCAGGTGATGAAAGATCAATACGTTCAAGACCGAACTTGTCAGCCAGGGCCAGCATATCCGTGTGTGTGCTGTCGATGTACTCCCCACCTAACTCCGTCCACGAATCCCGTACAAGGAAGTTTGTGGACGTCATAATACGTCCACCCGTCCGCGCTGAACCTTCAAAGACGGTTGCAGCAACTCCCTTGTGACGTAGGATCCATGCAGCGTGTAAACCGGCAATACCCGCTCCTACAATCACCACACGATGGTGATGTGAGATGGGAACGTCTTGTGGCCGTCGGCATGCTGATAACCACGATGGAAGTGTTACAGCAGCGCCTGCCAGACCAGCCGTCCGGAGGAAATCGCGTCTGCTCGGAACGATGTCTGTGTGATCCTCGAGCGTTGCCTTTCGAAGGGCCTTCTGCAGGAGGTCATGGAGCGGCGTGCGGGACATGCCGCAAATCTACGGTTTACTGACGCAGAACCTTGAAGACGGTGCGTCGGTTAAGGGCACGGTTGGTGTCAGAATCGTTCGGAGCAACGGGTACCGTAAAGCCGAAACCACGTGTGCGTAAACGCTTCGCCGAAATGCCGCGGTATACAAGGGCTTGTTTGACGGACTCCGCACGACGCAATGAGAGTGTATCGTTATACTCCTTGCCGCCGATGTTGTCAGTGTGACCCTGTACTTCAAGTACTACACGGTCAAAACGATCTAGGTTGTCGGCAATCTCATCAATGATGAACATTGACACAGAGTCGATCGTGCTGCTGTTATAGGCAAAGAGGATCGGTCGCGAAAACTCGTCCGTCGGATAGATAGGGTTTATTGGCGACTTGTCGTACTGACCCCGAGCGATTAACGTGTCCCTGCCAGGGACATCAACCGTCACATCAACAACGTGTAAGCCGTCATACTTCGGTGGCACGTAGTGAACGAGGTAATAATTTTTAAGAGAATTGTAGATATCGAGAAAGATGGCCTTGAGGTCACTCTTGGAATATGCCCTGTAGTACTTACCACCAGTATAGAGCGAAAGACCCTGAAGCTCTTCGTCCTTCGCATATCCAAAACCAACACAGTAAATACTGACGTTGTTTTTGACAGCATGTTCGAAGATTGACTGAATCTTGGTTGACGAGGCATTCTCATCACCATCGGCAAAAACGACAACGACCTTTGGACTTGTTGGAGGCACCGAGTCGAGTGTCTTTAACGACGTGAAGATTCCGTCGTTCACACTCGAGAAGAGTCCTTGTGTCCGTTTGTCATAGTCGTCGTATTCACGAACGGCATATGCTGCATCATCCGTTAACGGAACAACAACCTTTGCTTGTTTATGGAAGGCCGTGATGCTTACAAAGTCGCACGGGCGCTTCATGCCAACAAACATCTTTGTACCCTCGGCGATGTATTCGCGAACGAACTTCATCGATCCCGAGTAGTCTATAGCGAGTGCGATGTAGGTTGGGATTGAATCCTTATCACCGTATTCGCGAACACGAAAGTTCTCAATGCCAATCGTACGCTTATACTTTCGTGTGCCGACCGTTTCTACAAGACGCGGAAAGTAGTTTGGAGCGTCAGGCCGTGCATAGGGCGCTGCCATGTTCGTTACAACATGTCCATTTGTATCCAGCACACGAACGAACATGCGAATGCTGTCCGGATACGTATAGTGTTCAAGTTTCCAAACGTCTACCTTCAGCGCACGAATGTCAACACTATCAATGTGTTTTGTTGTTGTATACCGAGTCTCCGTTCGACGTTCACCTCCGTCACGCAGGTCAAACTCCGTATTCATTCGTTGACTACGGCACGACAGTCCCAAGAGCGCAACGATAGTAACGAAGGAGAGGAGGGAAAGGGGCAAACGGGGCATCAGATCTCACGGATTTTTACGCCAACGGTCATTCCATCACCAAGCGGAACCAGTGTCGATCGCAGAGCGGGATGTGTGCTCATACGGTCGTTAAACGCTGCAATGGCAGTAACGTTGGAAGGTTCGTAGTCGGGTTGTGCTTCATGGACGTGTCCCCATGCAAGACAATTGTCACCGATAACAACACCACCAAGTCGAACATGAGGAAGGACGGCCTCGAGATACCGTACGTAGTTCGGTTTGTCAGCGTCAATAAAGACAACGTCGAACAGATCTTCTGGGGTAAACGACGCAATTGTCGTGAGTGCAGGTCCTCGACACACGTTGATGATATGATCCAGGCCGGCTTCACGTGCTCGAGCTTCAATAAAGTCGGCGAAACGCTCATCAATTTCGCAGGCAAGAAGTTGTCCATCCTGAGGCAGCGCTTTGGCCATCGTTAGCGCCGAATAACCTGCTAATGAGCCGATTTCAAGGACACGACGTGCTCCTGTCACAGAGATCATCAGCTGAAGAAATGATGTCTGTTCCGGTGCAATGCTGATAGCCGGAATTTTAGCCTCGGCGGCTAGTTCCTGAAGCCTACGAAGGTCGTTGTCTTCAGCCGAAAAGAGCCGAGCGAGATAGTCATTCAGTTCTGGCGTTAGGAAGGTACTGTGTGTGCTCATATTTCAGAGAGACTATGGACGCTGGCCGAGGCCAACGTTGACGTTGATTCCATATCGATGTGCCTGACGGATAAAGACCGTAAGACTATTAATCGTTGAATCGAGTCGATTCGCAAATGCCGTATCGTAGATCACGCGATTCGCAAAGCCGTCACCATCGCGTACCGCTCGAACAACATCAGATATCTGAACGATTAACGTATCGGCATGTACAATGGCATTGTCTGCCTTCGAAAGTGTTGTCCGTGCTTCGCTAACTGTGCCATCGAGATCTGCAAGAAGTTTGGATAGTTTAGGATCGGTATCCTGAACAATTGTACGGATTTCGTCTACGAGAAGTCCGGCATTCCGCACGACATCTGTGATGGCTTTTCGATTCTCTGCAAGGAGATTCTTGGCATCTGTTACGAGTATCGCACCATCGGTCGTGATTGTACGAACGTTTTCAACAACCTGTCCATCGGCTAGTAAGGATGTTAACGACGCTGCGATGGTGTCGAGTCGGCGAACAAGATTTTTTGCGTCACCACTCACATCTCCCAAGGCCGTTACCATTCCACCGATGTCTGATGCAACGCGACCCGGCATTTCCTGCGAAAGGTTAAACGGACTTGTAGCTGTGCCTGATGTGATTTCTACCTTTTTCCCGCCGGTAATCTCCAGCATGGTGACAAGAGCCGAAGCGTCGGATTTTAGATCTGTCACATCGTCGAGTGCGGCCTCGGCAATAACGGAGCCATTGTCATTTCTGACGGCGACGATGGAGCCGCGTTTAACGCCATTTACGACAACTGGTGAGCCACTCTCAAGTCCACCACTGACGGGCAAACGAATGAGGAGGTTGCGCTCTGCGCCGCCAATCGACATGCCCTTGCCGAGCATAATGCCGAAGATGAGAAGGGCCAGGCCGATGATGGTGACAAGGCCAACTTTGATTTCAGTGCTGCGTGATACTTCCACGGTAGTCCTCGAAACGACAACGCCCCCCGTTGACGGAGGGCGGTGCCGTTCAGTGTCATAATGTGATGTAGATCAGAATGGCGCTTCGCCTGTCGGTTTATCCTTGTCCTCAGCGTGATGAGCCTCGGCGTCTCCGTTCTCATGCTCATGTCTGCGTGAGTCCAGAAGCAGGATGTTCTCAGCAACGATCTCCGTATGATATCGTTTCTGTCCATCCTTGTCCTCAAACGTTCGCGTATGCAATCGTCCTTCAACATAGACGCGCACACCCTTACGAACCAGCCGTTCACAGACGTCGGCCAAACCACGCCAGGCCACAACGTTATGCCAGTCTGTTCGTTCCTGAAGGACGCCGTCCTTATCCTTCCAGGACTCTGAAGTGGCAACACGAAAGGTTGCCATTTTGTTTGCGGACGACGTAAAATTGATTTCCGCGTCCTTACCGACGTGGCCAATGATGGTGGCCCTATTGAGGCTTCTCATGGCTGCCTCGCTCCTTATCGTGTGAACGAAAATAGGAAACGCGATTGATCGCGCAACGACGTTGTGTGTTCACGGAGGTGATTCGTGACGCTGCCGGTGCATAGTTTGCGGGATGAACCTGACAATGGAATTGGATGGACGGCGCGCAGACTGGAATACGACAGTGTTTTTCGACATCTCCCTGCCAGTCTCGCCAATGCCGTCGACAAATGCCTTCTTCCTTCCTGACGCCACGTTTACAGCGTTCCGAGCAGGATCCTTTGTGGGATCCGTCGAACAAGGTGGGCCATGTCGATGTGATGTTGTGACACTCGCTCCGCATGGTAATGGCACACATACGGAATGTATCGGCCATGTTGCCGGTGAGCGATACAGCCTCGTGAGCTGTTTGCGTGAATCGATTGTCACAGCTCGACTGATTGATGTTCCACTCGTAGAGGGTACTCTCGAGAAGATCACTCTCCAGGCTTTACGTGAGTCGTGGGACCAAACGATATTTACTGATGCCCTGATAATCCGAACGGGTGCTGCGGCAGAACGACGTTCTCGCCGATGGTCGGGGACAAATCCGCCCTACATTGACGTTGACGCCATGGAGTTTCTTCATGCGTCCGGTATTCGTCATCTGCTGGTAGATCTGCCTTCAGTTGACCCGGAGGAAGATTCGGGAGCATTGGCAGCGCATAAAATGTTCTGGCAGTGGCCGTGGGCTCCTCGACCAGAACGCACAATCACGGAACTTATCTGTGTGCCGGATGAAGCCCCAACGGGACTCTATGCTCTTGTGTTTAACGCAGCGGCATTTGACGGTGATGCCGCCCCTTCTCGGCCCCTTATCCATCCACTTGTTCTGCGCTGATAACACCTGCTCTTATCACAACTACGTGTGCCACTAGCTGATACCGTAGTCTTCGATCTTTCGATAGAGTGTACGTTCGCTCATGTTCAGCAGGCGTGCAGCTTCCTTCCGTACACCGGCTGCGCGACGCAATGCTTCGACGATGGCAATTCGTTCGAGGTCGGCAATATTTAACGTCGGTAAACCCGATGAAGATGAAGTCTGACTGTGTGTTGGCCGTACCGAAAGTGAAGGGTCGACAATTGGAATAAGATCCGTTGACGAACTGATGGGTGAGTGTGTACTCGGGGGTACTGGTATACCGGCACCCTGAGGCATTACACCCTGATTTATACTCATTGCCATAAGATGGCGGAGGACAAGTTTTATCTCATTTACATCTGACGTGAGCTGAAGCAGGGTACGATAGAGTGTCTGCATGTCAGCATCCATTGATGACGGGCGCACAGGCTCCGGCATTCGCGCCAAGGCTGTTGGCGGAATAACGTCGTGATCCTCATCTTCCTGAAGATACTTGTGAAGTATGTCCGTTGTGACTCTCGCACCGTGTTCCAAGGTCACCATTGTCTCAACGATGTTCCGCAGTTCGCGAACGTTGCCATGCCATGGATGACGTTGCAGAAGGTCCATGGCGTCTTCATCTACACCTGCCCATGTTGCACCAATTCGTTCTGCCGTACGCTCTGCGAAGTACTCTACGAGTGCCGGTACATCATCAGGATGTTGGCGTAATGGTGGCAGGTGAATGTTGACACTGTTGAGACGGAAAAACAGATCCTGACGGAACGTGCCACGACGAACTTCATAAAGGAGATCACGATTTGTAGCGGCAATAATGCGAACGTCAACTTTTTGAACATCGCTAGAGCCGAGACGACTAAATTCGCCAGACTCCAGGATACGAAGAAGTTTTACTTGTGTGCCAATGGGCATTTCGCCGATTTCGTCAAGGAAGATCGTTCCACGATGAGCGGATTCAAAAAATCCCTTACGCTGTTCAACACTGCCTGTGTAAGCGCCCTTCTCTGCGCCAAAGAGTTCACTCTCGAGCAGCGTTTCGGGAATAGCGCCACAGTTCACACTTACAAACGGAAACTTCTTCCGTTGGCTAAGCTCGTGGACTGCGTGAGCAAAGACTTCCTTGCCCGTGCCCGTCTCGCCGGTGATGAGTACGGTAAGATCTGTGGGTGCTACCTGGAGTAGGCGACTAATGGCAGCAACCATCGACGGGGATTCGCCGACGATGCCAAATCGTGTAGTAAGCTGACGGAGTACCTGTCGTGTTGCCTGCGTCGACATCGTCATTCCTTTGATCGCTTTGACCACTCAGCCCAGCCACCTGTGTAGATGAAGATCGGGCCGAATCCAAAGTTTTTCATGACGGAGGCAACTTCATGGCTAAGCTCACATTCACCACCATCACAGTAGATCACGATGTAGGAGTCTCGTGGCATCGTCGCAATACGCTGGATGTTTTGTGGCATCTGAACTTCAGCACCATAGATGTTCATGGCATTGCCAATGTGACCCTTGGCATACGTACCCTCATTACGTGCATCAATGAGTGTGATGCAGTTTACGCCGAGCAGCCGAACAAAGGCATCATATCCAATCTCCTTCACCTCACCAGGAGCAGCAACAAAACACGGTGTCTTGGTTGAAGATGTTGAACTGGATGAAGTGTTTGTCGATGTAGATGTTGTAGCCGACGTTGTAGATGTTGACGTTGATGTGGTTGTTGTACCTACAGACGTATTGGCTTGTGTTGACGATGTGTTCGCCGCCATTGATGTCGACGAATCGCCTGAAGTACCTGCCGCGTCTGACGGCACAATCTGCGTCACAACGGAATCCGTTCCAGCACGATCGATGAGGGCGTCAATGTCTTGGTCAGACGCTATTGAAGTGTCATGTTTTGGCCGGATCCACGGAATTTGACGCGGATTCATCCATGTGTTAAATGTTACTGCAAGACCGAGTGAGAGTAGAATAAGCAGTCCAGCATCGCGTAACGTTCCTGAGCGTGGAGCAGCGGTATGACTTGTTGACCGATCATTCATATGTCCGAGGGGACTTCCACCAAGAAGATGAAAGTGGAGATGCGGAACAGTTTGTCCTCCGTCGTTGCCAATGTTGGTAACAATACGATACCCAGACTCTGCAACACCAAACTTGCGGGCCAGGTCCTTCGCGACAAGAAAAATCTTCCCAACGACTTCCGCATCCTGCTCACTGAGGTCATCAACACTCTTAATGGGTTTTTTCGGAATGAGCAGAAGATGGAGAGGAGCATTGGGAGCAATGTCGCGAATGACGATGATCTCGTCGTTCTCGAACTCGATCGTCGACGGGATCTCCTTATCGGCAATCTTTTGAAAGATGGTTTTTTCCATGTCGGTGCTCACTGAATGCTCATGGTAGACGATACCAGGTTTTAAGAACGATCCACGCAGCATTGATGTCGCGGGATCGACGGCTCGCCTCGTCTTGTTGTTCAGACGATGCGTTGACGAATCGGTCCGGATGCCATTGGGCAATTGCACGCAGGTAGGCGCGCCGAAGCTCCTGTGGAGGTGTTGTAGGAGTTGTTGCCAACACGTCGTGGGCACGAAGGACATCTGCGGGAGCCCCTTTTGCCCCTTCCATGTTTGATGTTCCATCGCGTGTCGAGAATGACGACGGATCACCTGTTGAATTCACGGCATCTTCGATGGCTCGACGCAGATCATCATCTGCTTCATGAAGCAGTGTATCAGCCCACTGTGTGTCGGCTCGATGGGTGTCGGCCATCCAGGCATCTGCAAGGGTTCGAATACGGTCAAAAATCTGGCCCATGTGGCAAGTTACAACCGCATGCCGACGGAGAAGTATGCAAGAACGGGTCCCCAGGCAACAGCGGCTGGATTGTCGAGGAAGTAGAACCGACGTCCTAACGCGAGCATGGCGGGTCCCACCGGAGTATCAACTCCAAGAGTAAGACCGAGTCCATGCTGCATATCACCGATTCGAATGTTTTCAGGATTCGCCCAGATTGCGCCGATATCGTATCTCACGCCAATCCACGTATCCCAAAAGAGTCGCACTGGGAGGAGGGTACGTGCACCAAGGTTACCTACAAGGATCTGTTTGCCGCGCTCTTCGTCCTCTCTCATTCCGAAGAACATATCCTGTCCCCCAAGGGAGAATAGTTCTGGCCCGGGAAGTGTGCGATCAGCCGCACCAATCATGAACGATGGAGTAACAAAGAGTCCGCCGATATCAAGAGTGGTGGACGTTCGTGCCGTGATCTTGGTAAAGGAGAGGCCGTTTGACAGGGAGAAGAGGCTTGTCTCCATGGCAAGGTCAACAACCCGACCGTGTGTTGCAAAATCAACAAAATCTCTGTCGTCCCATCGAGCAGAGACACGCAGTGTAGCAAGTGGTTGATATCCCATCGGCACACTGTCGAGATCACGATAACGCTGTTGTTCATATCGGAACTCACCAAGTACCACACCACCACGTTCCAGCTGGCGTCCAGCAGAGAGTCGTAGCCCATAACGATCCTCACTAAACTCTTGGACACGAGTGCGCAAGGGCTCTGTTGTAGGTCTGTTTGCTACAGCGCCGTAAATCCAAACGTGACGGAAGCTGGCATAGGCCTTGGCGGATGCGGTCCAAAGTGTTCCAGCTATGCGCGGCACATCAAATGTCCAGGCGAGTTCACCAATTCGTTCACTTCCGTACGCGCGAATTGTTGAACGAATTCCCGTACTCAAAACGTTGATATTCGCAAACTCTAAACTACCCTGGGTGAATCGCTCGTTGTCAATACGCGCTCCAAGCCGTAAAACCTGATTACCTCGGTCTGACGCACCAACAACAATGGTTAGGCCCGTGTCGGCACGATGTTGGAGCGACATGTCAACGTCGTCAAAGAGTTCTGATGCTCGCAGATTTGCCGCAGTTGCCGAGAGATCATTCGCTGAAACGGCACGTGTCGTGTCAAACGTAAACTCTCTCAGTGCGTCCTTTAGGTCAACATGTCGTGCTGGATTGATGCTGATGTTTCGAACGCGGCCATCATCAATGGTCCACACAACAGCTCCGGATACCGGGTCATATCGGACGTTACGGATGTAGGCCAGATCAAGACCGTTGTTGTGGAGCGCATCAAGGATCCTACGGCTGTGATATCTCGCGAATAATGGTGACCATCCACGCCCAACGACGTCATCAAGTATTTGGTAAACTTCCGGAATTTCGTGAACACGTTCAGCACATTCAATACGCGCTGAACGTATGAGAGTTCGTGCGAGAGCACTATCCGGATTCTCTTCGCCACCCATTGCTGAACGGCGACGAGCCATAACAAGGCGAAGTTTGGCCTGGATTGAATCAGCAAGTGGAATGGCAGCGCGTTCTCCGGCACGAATCAGCGATTCGATGTCTGAAAAATCAAATGTAGATCGATAACCAAGTTCAGGCGTGATAACAACATCGGCTTTAGAAAGCCACATCGTATCTCGTTGTTTCATGGCTGCCGTTACGGCTTGATCGGCAATGTTGAGCGGTGTATCCAAATCGTCGGTCGTGAGGTAATCGCTCACGGTGTTTACCACAACATAGACGTCGCCGTCAAGTTGTGCTGCCGCTTCGTAGGGAATGTTGGCAACAAGTCCACCATCAATGATGATCTTGTCACCAATACGAACGGGTGCGTATCGAAGTGGAAAGGAGGCACTTGCGCGTAACGCTGTTGCAAGGTTCCCTGTATCGAGAGCAACCCATGATCCATCAACGAGATTTGTACCAACAGCACGAAACGGAATAAACAGGCTGTCAAAGTCAGTTGTTGAATTCCACGGACTTCTCCAGAGGATATCCTGCAGAAAACTTGCAAACTTTCCGCCGGCACTAATTGACTTTGGCGGAAGGAATCGAAAGTTCCGAAACCGGAGTGTGAGGAGTGATCGATCATCCTCGGCCTTTTGTGCGAAGAACAATTGCTCACGGTCGGTATCATCACCGAGAGATGTGACGTCGTCCCAATTGATGTCGCGAAACATCGAATCGAGTTCTGCTGCCGTATATCCCGACGCATAGAGACCACCAACAATTGCGCCGATACTTGTACCTACAACTGCGTCGGGAATGAGGCCGCGTCGTTCAAGCTCTTTAAGGACACCTACTTGAGCAATACCTCGTGCTCCACCGCCGGTGAGGATAAGAACAAGTCGAGGACTGTCCTGAGCGAACAGAACAGTCGTTGTCAGCAAGAGGATAATAGCTGACGTCACGATGGTCGAGAGCAATCGTGTCACGGTCTGGACTTATTCCTCCATTGCTCTGCGCATGCCGAGATAGAGTGGCAGCATCGCGTCTTCGAGAGCAGTACGATTTGTGACGGCTTCTACGGCTTGTTCTAACGTTCCGGCATGTGTCATCACGTCCGAGGTCCGTCCTGCATCAAGTGTTTGTTCGATAATCTCAGCAATTGCCTCGGCAGTCATCATCCGTGAAAGTGGTGCCAACGGAATGTTGAGTTCGTTGGCTATGTCTCTTGACGCTCGAATACCGCGTGCAAAAACGTCGCCCAAGGGGCCACCATCCGTCACGCTGGCCCAGTCCGTACTCACACCTCCTGGACATATCACCGTTGCCTCAACACCGGTACGAACAAGTTCGGTTCTCAATGCTGCAGTAAATCCAACAACTGCATGTTTTGCGGCAACGTAGGCTGAGTTGTAGGGAAATCCCATCTTGCCGGCAACACTTGCAATGTTGATAATGTGGCCAGACTTGCGCTGTTTCATGTGGGGAAGCATCAAACGTGTAAGCCGCATAAGGCTAAAAACGTTAACGGCAAACATCTCTTCGATGATGGCGTCGCTCGTGTCCTCCACGGAATGTCGGTGACCACGACCTGCGTTGTTCACGAGGACGTCAATGTGTGTGTGCGCTAGAGCTGTGGACACAATACGTTCACAGTCGTCTGATGAACGAACGTCGGCAACAATAACATGGGCCGTACCTCCAGCTACAGTCACAGCTTCTGCTACGTCACGAAGTTTATCTTCTCGACGAGCAGCGAGAAACACATGACCACCATGGCGTGCTACGCGAACGGCTAATGCAGAGCCAATACCGGACGAAGCTCCGGTGATGATGACGTTCATATAATTCGGAATTGAGTGTACGTACGGGAGTTGTCAACGTCAGTACACGTGATGGATGTAACGTCAGAATGGTGAGGACCTTGTCGTAATAACATCTCCAGTTCGCTAATGGTGTCCATGTCTCCCTGGGCCACACATTCAACGGTTCCGTCTTCAAGGTTGGCAACAAAGCCACGTAGCCCAAGCCGCTGAGCATTCAGCATAACGAATCGGCGAAAGCCAACACCTTGAACGGTGCCGGCAATGATGTAGTGAACTGTTGGCATGTAGTGGTGCAGTGGTTACGACTGCTTGTGTACGATCGAGGCCGTAGCCTGGTCCGTTGGTGTGATGAGAATGTCTTGAATGGAAACGTGTTGCGGGCGTGTCGCCGCAAAGACGGCGCAGTCGGCCACATCTTTGCCCGTGAGTGGTGTATACCCTTCGTAAACGGTGGTTGCGCGGCCTGTATCACCTCGAAAACGAACGAGGGAGAACTCCGTTTCCACAAGTCCGGGATCAATATTACACGTCCGTACACCCGTTCCGTTAAGGTCGATCTGCATACTGTCTGACAACATCTTTACGGCTGCCTTTGTTGCGGCATAGACATTACCACCACGATAGTGCTGTCGGCCAGCAATACTGGCAATGTTGATGATGGTACCACGACGTCGTGCGATCATGGATGGCACGAGCGTTCGTGTGACGTTCAGCAGACCCTTAATGTTTGTATCAATCATTTCATCCCAGTTCTCATACGTGCCTTCCTGAATCGGATCAAGTCCGCGGGAAAGTCCGGCATTGTTAATGAGAACATCGAAAGGGGCAAAAGGGGCAGGGAGGGCCGTAAATGCAGCCTCAACTGCCTGCCGATCCCGTACATCAACGGTATCAACGTGCACATGTATACCGTATTCCGAGGTGAGTCGTTGAGCCTCGGACTCTAAACGCTCGCGTCGACGTGCCCAAAGGATCAAATGTGATCCGATAGCGGCAAAGGCATCGGCACAGGCAAGGCCAATTCCACTTGTTGCGCCGGTAATGAGAGTGATGGAAGGTTGCATCACCTAAATTTACGGAATGGATATCGCGCACCCCCCGCTTTCGACAAAGCCATTACGGTATGTTTTCCCTCATGTTGACCGTGTTGACCTCGCCAATGGCACCACTGTCTACCTTATTCCACGACCCGATGATGACATTGTAACACTGTCAATCGGCATTGCTACGGGAAGTGTTCACGACGAGATTGTCGGAGAAACGGCATTTACAGCCGAACTGCTATCGCGAGGAACAACCAAACTCTCTCCTGAAGACTTTGCCGAAGCTGTCGAGTCTCGTGGTTGTTCTGTTCGCTCGAGTGCTGATCGTGATGGAACGTCGATTGTCGGTGTAGGTCTTGGCGAATACGTTGATGATCTTGTTGATCTTACGGTTGACGCTTGTTGTGAACCGCTCTTCGATTCGTTCGAGATCGATCGCCATCGTCAACGGCGTCTCGCAGACTATACCGTAAACATCTCCGATCCTGACTATCTCGCTAATAGGGCAGCGAGTACGGCCATTTATGCCGGTAATGGATATGAACATCCACGTGATGGTACGATCACGTCGTTGCCACTGCTGAATACAGATGTTTTACGGCGTGTTCATCAACGGATGATGGCAGCGCCACGGTTTGTTATTGCAGCTGGAGCATTTGATCGTGACCGGATGTTGTCAAAACTCGAAACAACACTGGGCACACTTCCTACACCGACGTTTGATCCAACGGTGCCACAGTCTCGGCGGCGCGAACGAACGGCTATCATCGCACCAAAAGATGATGCCGTTCAGTCCGTAATCCGAATCGGCTTGCCATGTGTTGGTCTTGCTCATGAGGCCTATCCGGCTGTGCAACTTCTTACGGAGGTTCTTGGCGGATATCAGCTGGCCCGTCTGTTTACCGTCCTGCGAGAAACGAAGGGATACACATACGGAGCGTATGCATATAACGACGTCCGCAAGTTTGGATCCTCCACGATTATCACCACGAGTGTGGGTAATGATTTTAGTGTTGACACGATTGCGACGATCGTAGAGGAAGTTGATAAACTACGGAATGTAGACATTGATGCCGATGAGCTGTTTAACGCACGGCAGGCACTCCTCGGTCAGTTCGCACGAAGTGGTGAAACGCCACAGCAAACGGCAGGCCTGGTGGCGACCATTCACCAACATGGTCTTCGTGACGACTACTTTACGAGACTTGTTGACCAGCTCCAGCGCTTGGAGAATGATGAATTCAGGGCCGTTCGAGAGCAGATCTTTGACTCAACAACAATGGCCATTGCCGTAAGCGGACGCGAAGATGTGGTTTGTTCAGCTGTCGCCAACTTTGTTGATACCGTTGAACTCTTTGACGTAACGTCAGCATGACGCTACTTCACGTTCTGGCTATTGGTATTGCCGTGTTGGCCGTTGTTGCCATCCGCCGAGGCCATGACGTGCGGTTTGTGTTGTTTACTGCCGGCCTTGTTCTCGTATCGATCATGCAGAAGCCGTGGATGGTGTTCGATACATTCCAGGTCTACCTTGGGAAGGACTCCATCATTGGTCCGATATGTACGGCAATGGGATATGCCTTTGTCCTGAAGGCAACGGAATGTGACGCTCACATGGTCCGACTACTTGTGCGACCACTCCGTAAGGTCCGATCAATTCTCGTTCCTGGAGGTGTGGCTATTGGATTTATGACGAACATGGCCATAACGAGTCAGACGGCCTCTGCTGCAGCTGTTGGACCTATTCTTCTTCCGCTGTTACTAGCCGCTGGAATTCGTCCGGCAATCTCTGTTGCCGTAGTACTTATTGGATGTAGTATCGGCGGGAATCTCTTTAATCCGGGTGAACCAGACATTGTGGCCATCAATGCAGCAACAGGTGTTGACGTCCCGACGATTATCAGCTCAGCCGTCGTGCCAAATCTTTTATCGCTCGCAGCGGCTACCGTGGTTCTCTGGATCATGTCAATCAAGGGCGCAACACAGGATGTATCGGTCACAGAAGACGGCCCGGTCGATTTGGTAAGGGCGCTCCTTCCGCCCCTTCCCGTCATCCTTCTGCTTGTTTTACAGCCAGGACTGAACCTTGTCCCCGCAGTGTTTGACGTCTATCCGAAGGGACTTCCCATTTCACTCGTGATGCTTGTCTGTACGGGTCTTGTCCTGATTCTTCTCCGGGAGAACATCGACACCATTACGAAGGCATTTTTTGCCGGTATGGGACATGCGTTTACGCATGTGATCAGTCTGATCATCGCCGCAGGGTGTTTTATAGCTGGACTTGAGGCAACGGGCCTTATAGAAGCAGCTGCGGCAGTGTTTGTGGAGCAGGCAGCACTCGCCGGCGTTGTGAGTCCACTTCTGACGTGGATCCTCGCCTGGGTATCGGGCAGTGGAACAGCGCCGAGTGTAAGTTTTTCGAAGGCCTTTTTACCGTCACTTTCAGGTGTTGATCTTGGGCGAGCGGTCGATCTAGGGATATTCGGTGCGATTGGCGCAAGTATTGGCCGCACAATGTCGCCCGTGGCAGCCGTTGTCCTCTTTACGGCAGATCTTGGTAAGGTATCGGTGAAAGACGTAATTCGAACTGTTTCTTTGCCACTGCTGATTGCCTTGGCTGTGACAATTGCCTACTCCCTATTTTCGGCGTCGTGACACAAGACTTCATTTATCTCGACTTTGCAGCGACAACACCCGTTGACGAGCGTGTGGTAAGCGCCATGATGCCGTACATGACGGATGTCTTCTACAATGCGGCCAGTTCCCATGCGGCTGGACTACGCGCGCAACAGGCCGTTCTCGATGCCCGAGGTCGGATAGCTCGTCACATCGGTGCTCGAATGCAGGAGATAATCTTCACCTCCGGTGCTACGGAGGCGATTAATCTTGCCATTCTTGGTTGCCTTCGCCATGCCGTTCATCACGATGAGCAGCGTCGGCGCATTGTAACCGTCGCCACGGAACATGCTGCCGTTCGTGATGCTTCGGAACATGCTCGTGAAGAGGGTGCCGACGTGGTATTCCTTGGAGTAGATTCTGAAGGACGATTGAATCTCGACGATGTCAGAAGAGCAGTACAGGACAATACACTGCTTCTGAGCGTGATGGCCGTCAACAACGAAACCGGTGTTGTGCAGGACCTTGCCGAGCTCAGTCGAATTGCTCATGATGCTGGTGCATTGTTTATGACGGATGCAACGCAGGCCTATGGAAAAATGCCGATAGATGTTGAGGCACTTGGAATTGACCTGATGTCGTTCTCCGGACATAAGATCTACGGTCCCAAAGGTATAGGTGCCCTCTACGTTCGTCAACGTCCTGAGCGTACCTGTAAACTTGAGCCGCTCTTTTTTGGAGGGGGCCAGGAAAGGGGCATGCGCAGTGGTACCATTAACGTTGCTGGTGTTGTAGGCTTGGCCGTTGCTGGTGACATTGGTATTGGCGAGATGGAATCCGAAAACGAACGTTTGCGTTCACTGCGTGCAGCATTTGAATTGGGTGTTACGGAGCGGTTTGGTGGCATCGTAAACGGTCAGGATGCACCACGAAATGCATCAACGTCGAACATTACCTTTCCTGTAGCTGATGCCGACCTACTCCTCATGAATATGGCTGACGTTTGCTGTAGTAAGGGCAGCGCGTGTTCCAGTGCCAAACCAAAGCCGTCGCCCGTCCTCACAGCAATGGGTCGCAGTGCCACAGAGGCCGGTGCCTCACTTCGATTTTCTTTTGGTCGTAGCTCTTCCAAGAACGACGTAGACGCCGTTCTTTCACGATTAGAATCTGCCTTTGCCGCACTAGACGGCGTTGAGCATCGTTAACCCTCCGCATCATGACAGACGTACAGCACGTAGAGCGACTCGCTCGACAGATTGAATCCGTTCGTTCGGAAATTGGAAAGATCATCATTGGCCAACGCGATGTTGTTGACCTCTTACTTGTGAGCCTGTTCGCACAAGGTCATTGTTTGCTCGTAGGAGTACCAGGTCTTGCCAAGACCTTGCTCATTCGTACGCTCGCACAGACACTCGACCTGAAGTTCTCGCGTATACAGTTTACGCCTGATCTTATGCCTGCCGATATCACAGGTACAGAGGTTATCGAAGATGATCGTTCGACGGGACAAAAACTCTTTCGTTTTGTGAAGGGGCCAATCTTTTCGAACATCGTTCTTGCCGATGAAATCAACCGCACACCGCCAAAAACACAGGCAGCGCTGTTAGAAGCAATGCAGGAACATCGTGTTACGGCTGGTGGAACAACCTATACCTTGTCAGAGCCCTTCTTTGTACTCGCTACACAGAATCCTATCGAACAAGAGGGAACGTATCCACTTCCTGAAGCGCAGCTTGACCGGTTTATGTTTAACCTCCGGTTGGACTATCCCGACTTTGCGGAAGAAGTTAATGTTGTTCGAACAACGACGGTTGGCGCAGCCCCTGAACTGTCGCACATCATGAACTCCGAAGAGATAGTCGCCGCACAAGAGCTTGTTCGCCGTGTTCCCGTTGCCGATAATGTTATCGAATACGCCGTCAAACTCGTTCGATCAACACGCCCAGGTTCAGACGCAGCAGATATCGTGAAGAAGTTTATTAGTTACGGTGCCGGACCTCGAGCCAGTCAGTATCTCATTCTTGGAGCAAAGTCGCGAGCTGCCCTAGCAGGTCGGTATACACCAAGTATTGAGGATGTTAACGCTGTGGCCACAAGTGTTCTACGTCACCGTATCGTAACAAACTTTACTGCAGAAGCCGAAGGTGTAACGACCGATGTTGTCGTAAAGACGCTACTTGGATAATGAGGGCAATAGCCCTCTAAGGAAACGTATTATGGCTCCTTGGTTGTCAGGCCGGCAGCTTCATTCGTGCATAAGGTCCAAGCATTCCTGTAAGTACATCCGACGATGAACTGACATTTGCGATGACTAATGTTGTTGATGTTCGAATATCGACGTTAACAGGTCAGGAGGTTCTCGTGAATGCTCGTTTAACAGCCGATGCGGTTTTGCTGCCGCTCCATGGAACTCCACGCGGTACCTACGTTGTACGCGCTGCTACGTCAACGGGTAAGATCTACACGGTGCTGTTGCAGAGGAACTGAGACGTACTGTCACGTTACACGTCGTCAAGCCGTCGTGCGTGATGGTGTAACCTCTGTGATTTGTGTAGTGAGTAACTTACGCGGTCAAGTAAACAACATTGAGAATCTAGCAACTTCAGGTGTACTTCATGATTTCAGGAAATCGACGTGTCGGCGTATCATCTGGTAACAACGCATCAACCGTGTGCAGTCTACGACACCTTTGTGCGAACTGTATGCTTGTGCTTGCTGCACTCCTGCTTATCCCAGTCTCTTCACACTCCCAAGAACGCCAGATTATTCAGACGTTGATGACCACATACGACTTCTTGGCGTCGAGAACTGACTCGTCTTTTGTATTGGCACCTGCGTTCTCATTTGGTCAGCTTATGGTGTACAATGTGGAATCAGATGGTTCCGTTACACAATCATTGATTGACTGGAAAAAACAGGCTGGTATTGCATCTCAAACTACATATGCATTCTTTCATGCGCTCATTGATAAAACAACGGTATTGGTGAGCGTTGTCAATGAAGAAAATGACATAGAACTTAAGGTTATAGGTAATGGGTATTCTGAACTCATTGATGGTAATACAAATCATCGGGCTGTTTCCGGTGACGGCCGATACGTGTTTTATACTCGAGAGAATCCGGACAATACGAGTTCCGTCGTTCGATATGATCGGCAGTTAAAAACGAAACAGGACATCAAGGTTCTGGCGCAAAATATCCGGAGTCTGCAGGCATCGAGAACTGGTGACAGAGTCTTGGTAGCACAAACTGATAAGAAGCATATAGTTCTCAATGGGAGCAACGGATCTGTTGTTTCTGAATTCTTTCGCAATGATTCTGTGGAATACTCATCGAAGCTACTTCTTGCCCCTGATGGCGACATCATACTTGGTCTCGGCGTCTACCGTAATGCCAGTGCAAATCAACTACGGTGGGTCGCTCACTATTATGAGGCTGCTACGGGCAATCTTGTTGATACGTCTCATATCAGTGAGGTAAGAAGTGTTGTGTTTGGCCAAGACTTCTTCTTATCACCAGACGGAAGTACAATTGTAGTAACCTGTGATCAAGATAGTGTCGCTCTGTACAATCTTCAATCACGAGAGACGATTATTGTCGATCCAAAGAGCAGACTTGTAGACGCCGTTGGTCTGTGTGCTGATAACCGCACGGTCTTTCTGAGCGAGATCATTAATTTAGTACAATTTGTTTCCTATTGTCGACCTGCCGAAACGCCTGGTCCGGTCGTTACTACATTTATTGGTTTCGCGAACTCATCAGGATTTCCTCGCTTGGACAACGCGGCACAAAATGTGTTACTGACGTCATCGTCTGGTGTACGGATTGATCTCGATACTCTTTCGAAAGTTGTCACTTCACGATGGGATGGGATGAACGTCACGCACACATATGGAAACGACGTGCTGACTGTGACTTCTTCCGACAGTGTATATACCGTGACGTCGGTAGATCTGACAACACTCGATAGGAATTTCGTTGTATCTGTGCCAAGAATGTATGGAAGGCTGGCCTCAACGTCACGAAACAATACGCGCGTCGCGTTCTATCACAACGCCTCTCAGCAGATTCACATCATCGATTGTAGCACCGGTCTGGTGATACAAAGTATTCAAGTTGCACCAACAGGAACGACAAGAGACTTCCTCGAATTCATTCAAATGGACGAAAGTGGTGAGTATGTTCTGGCGTCGGGTATAGCCCATGGAGGGCTCTTTCGAGTGAGTACGGGCAATAGTGTGGGTTTAAATCCAGTATTCACGTTCCCGAGACCCGGGACATCCTACTGGATGTCACCTGATGCGAGGTATTTCGTGGGTGACAATCTCGATGAATACAGTCGTTTGCTGTACGATCGTGAACGTGATTCGACCACCGTCATACTTCCGGATGTTGATGATGCATTCGTTCTTGCAACCTTTACACGAGATGGAGAGAATCTCATCGTCGTTTCCGAGTTCTGTCGAGTTTGGAGATTACGACTTCCTGATTTGACTGTTGCTGATGAGTTCCAATACTTTAGTCCGATTACCCCTAATCGAGTAATCCTTGACTATGACGCACAATCGAATACGTATGCGATGAGTCTGGATAACGGAACACGCCTCGAAATCATCCGCCGTGGTGTTGTAAACTCTACTGCTGATGAAGTTGTCACCCCACAAACGACAAGTTTTGCTGTAAGCACATCCGACGATGAACTAACGTTTGCGCTGGCAGATGTTGTTGATGTTCGAATGTCGACGTTAACGGGTCAAGACGTTTCCGCGAATGCTCGTTTAACAGCCGATGCGGTTATGCTGCCGCTCCATGGAACTCCACGAGGTACCTACGTTGTACGCGCTGCTACGTCAACGGGTAAGATCTATACGGTGCTGTTGCAGAAGAACTGATTGGACTCTAAGCGTCTCGGCCTATGTTCGTGGTATGAAAGGCTTCCTAGTCCTTGTCCTGCTTCTGATTGCGGACGGTACTGCTTTGGCCCAGTCAGTACTTCCGCTTGACGTTGAGCTGTACGAACGGCGTGATGTTGTTTCTTCGCGCATAACGACCTTGGGTCGAACGGCAGTAGATATGCCTCCGGGTGAGTTCGGAGAACAGTCACTACAAACAACGGAAATAGACTGGAATGGTATCAGGCTTGATACGGTGACCGTGGGTCTTACATCTCGGAGTCAACGCGCCCGTACAATAGATGCAGTGGTCTATGTTGATGTTGATGACGCCATAAACATGGTTTCGCGTATCACTGATGTAATCTCTCAGGCATATGATAGGCCGACGAGCTTCGAGGCGACATTTGCCAGGTGGGAGCGTGGTGATGAAGCCCTCATTTCTATTGGAATTGGCGAGTCCGACGAGCGCATTTGGTTAAGGTTTGACCTCGAGGCTCTGAATACCTTTCTCCCGGAGACAAAGCCCCTTTGGCCCCTTAACCTAGCAATGACCTCTGATCGTGAGGATGTTCGGTCGCGTCTTTCCGATAGTTGCCATAACGTCACCGCAATTGGCGAAACCCTCGTTTCAACCGGATGTGTCTGGTATGGTCGTCCGGTATCCACGACAATGGTGGTATTCTCCCCAAACGGCCATCCACAACAAATAGAGCAGACCATCAAGGATATAACGGCGTCTGAAGTTGAAGCGCTGTTAGGTAGAATGTATGGCCCTCCAACGGCTGCTCATGACGGGCGGCCCACCTGGATGGCCGAGGATAGGCCTGCCGTATCCGTCACCGAAGGAGATGCGGGTGGCCGGCGTATTATCTATGATCTCCGTGGAATTGAGAAGCTCCAGATCCTTCAGCGCAGGGATTCTGGCAAGTAAGGGGGCGAAAGGGGCTATCTTTGTGGTCCCATGAGTCTAGTTGCCATCGTCGGCCGACCTAACGTCGGCAAATCCACGCTCTTTAACCGCATCATCGAAGAGCGTCATGCTATCGTTGAGTCCATCCCAGGCGTAACACGAGATCGTCTTTATGCGAAGGGCGAATGGGCAGGCCGTCGTTTCCAGATCGTCGATACCGGCGGTATTGTTCCCGATAGTGACGACCTCTTTGATACGGCTATCCGTGAGCAGGCTGCGCTTGCCATGGAGGAGGCTGACGCAATCGTGTTTGTTGTTGACGGTCGTGATGGTGTTATGCCTGTTGACCGTCAGATCGCCGGTCTGTTGCGTGCAACCAATAAGCCGATCACACTGGTGGTGAACAAATGTGATAATGCCAAGGAAGACCTGAATGCTAGTGAATTTTACGAGCTCGGACTCGGCGATCCGTATGCCATTAGTGCGCTGAACGGACGTAGCACTGGTGACTTCCTTGATGCTGTTATTGGTGTCCTGCCGGAGAATCCTGAAGACACAGAGGATGATCGACTGAAGGTTGCCATCGTCGGACGTCCAAACGTTGGAAAGTCGTCACTTACCAACGCACTGTTAGGTAAGGACCGCATGGTGGTCACACCGATTGCCGGCACAACACGTGATGCAATTGACAGTGTGGTGAAGTTCTACGGTGAGGAGATTGTCCTCATCGACACGGCAGGTCTCCGTCGTAAGAGTCAAATCAAAGAAAGTGTTGAAATCTACAGCGCTATGCGCACAGCCCGAGCTATCGACCGGTGTGATGTGGCTGTTGTGATGATTGATGCCACGGTTGGTATTGAGCATCAGGATAAACGTGTCCTTACACAAGTTGAAGACGCTCGGCGCGGAATGATCCTTGCGGTTAACAAGTGGGACCTTGTATCCAAGGAAACACGTACTGCGGACAACTTTGTCAAGAAGTTCCGTGAAGACATGCCAACGTTAGATTACGTACCAGTGGTGTTTATCAGTGCGCAGACAAAACAGCGAATTACACGCGTTCTTGAAATGTCGAAAGAGATTCAGAATCGTCGTATACAGCGTATCTCTACAGCAAAACTGAACGACCTTCTCCTCCCAATTCTCGAAGCCACACCACCACCTGCTGTTCGTGGCCGTGACCTTCGTATTAACTTCGTCACACAGGTAAAGGCAGCACCACCTGTATTTGCCTTCTTTAGTAACTACCCGGACCTTATTCCCGATTCCTATAAACGATTTGTTGAGCGTCAGCTCCGCGAACACATCGATCTTGAAGGTGTGCCGGTGAGTTTTATCTTCAGGAAGAAGAATGCGTAGAGGTGGGGAGGCAGACTAGCCCCACCATTCCCCGATCCCCACTGCAACTCCAATAAGAATGATAAACCATCCAAAGATGCGTTTGAGGTGTTGAGGGTGGAATCGTGTTGAGAGAAAGAATCCCACAACGATGCCGATTGTGGTGAGAGCAGTAAACGTTATAACGAGTGGCCAGTCGTATTGAATGCCGCCACTAAGATCGGCTGTTACGCCAACAAGACTGTTGAGGGCCATCAGGACAAGGCTTGTACCAACTGACGTGCGCATATCAAGTCTGCCCCAGATAACCAGGGCTGGCGTCATAAGAAAACCTCCACCAACTCCGAGAAAGCCGCTGACGACTCCAATAACGAGTCCAAGGAGGGAAAGGCGACTCATACGAGCGACGTCGGAACCCTCAGGTGGATGTGCCAGACGTAACATTCCTGTTCCTGCAGCAAGCAGGATCATAGAAAAGGCTAACATCAACACCGTATCACGCAGGATAGCAGTTTCGCCAAGGTATCCGAGTGTCTCCGGCAGGGCAGGAAGCACAAACCGACGTATAACGGCGATTGACACGAGTGTTGTAAGGCCAAAGGCAAGGACCGCACGCCAGTTTACCTGACGCCGTCTGATGTATCCGATACTAACAAGAGATGTTGCAATCGTCACAACGAACAGAGCATATCCACTGGCAAGTGTCGGAGGCACACCTCCCAGATAGACAAAGGCCGGCACGGCCACAATGGCCCCGCCGGCCCCAAGAAGTCCTAGTGAAATGCCGATTACAACGGCAATCACACCGAGAAGTACGGTCATGCCTCGAGTAAACTGTTCAGTTGGTCGGCAATCTCGCCGTGAGGACGAACGCCTGAAGCACGCCACACGATCTTTCCGTGATGGAAGATCAAAAGTGTCGGAATACTCTGTATGGCGAATTGACGGGAGATGTTCGGACTCGCGTCGACATCGACCTTGACAACAACGGCGCGTCCGGCAAACTCCTTGGCGAGTTCCTTGATGGTAGGTGCAATCATGTGGCACGGACCACACCAATCGGCCCAGAAATCAACGAGGATGGGCTTGTCAGTTGTTGCGACGAGTTCGTCAAATTTTGTAGGATGTGTTTCGGCTGTCATGATGATCACCAGGCTAACATGCCACCCTTGAGGTTCTTGAGATCGTCATATCCATTTGCTGCCAGGAACAAACAGGCCTGAGCGCTACGATTTCCTGAGCGACAGTACACGACAATCTCTTTTCCACGCATCGGTTCGAGTTCGTCAATCCGATCTGGAAGTTCACCAAGTGGGATGAGGATAGAATTGGGAATGTTCTTTTCTTCGTGTTCTTCCGGCTGACGAACATCAAGGAGGATGACGGGTTCGCCAGCGTCGAGTCGGGAACGAAGTTCTGTGGGTGTGATTTCTGTGTACATCTGGTGGTAACCTAGTTTGTGGTGAATTCAACGGCCTTGGCATGTGCCTTCCAGCCAACATAACCCTGACTGTGATTGATGATGTTCGTAAAGCCTTCGCGTAACAGGAGACTTGATGCAATTGCGGACCGGTCACCACCCTGACAGGTGATAACAACCGTTCCTGTGCGAGGAATCTCTCCGAGATGTTCGCGGAGATAACCGCCATGGATGTTCCACGATCCAGGGATGTGGCCCGCTTCGTGCTCACCAATTCCACGAACGTCAATCACCGTAAGTCCTTCTTCTCCCAGGCGGGATGCCAAAGCCTCTGTATCAATCTGTGTTGTTGTTTGAAGATCAACACCCTGATCGGCAAAGTCCGTAACGTTCGGATACCATCCTGCAATGTTGTCCAAACCTATTCGCAGCAGTTTGCGAACAACGTCATCAAGCTGTGACTGTTCGGCAATTACAACGTACGGGACGTCGTAGTCAACTAACCATCCAGCCCATGTTGAAAAGGCCTTATTGTTCTGAATGTTAATCGACCCTTGAAGATGGCCTCCTGCAAAGGCCATTTTGTTTCGTGTGTCAAGCACAAGTCGACGGCTTTCGAGTGCGTCACGCACCTCACTCATCGAGAGAAGGCGGGGTTGTGGCATGTGCACGGCCAGTGGACGCGGGACCTTGTTGAGACGTTTCATCTGGGCGAAGTAACGGGGTGGTTCCGGCTGACCCATCAGGAGTTCTTGTACAAAGGCATCTTCGTTGGTGTGACGTAGGGCCCAGTTTACAAGCTTTTCGTAACCAACCGTTGATGAAGGTATTGCACCAAGTGCCTTACCACAGGCCGAGCCAGCACCGTGTGCTGGGTGAACCTGGATGTGATCTGGTAACTGACGGAATTTCTCGAGGGACTTCCAGAGTTGGCGTGCACCAACTTCCATGGTGCCTACATATCCAGCTGCACGCTCCAAAAGGTCCGGACGTCCAACATCACCGACAAACACAAAGTCACCCGTAAACATCATGATCGGAACGTCGGCGATGGCCGGCGTATCGGTCACAAGGAAGGAGATGTGTTCCGGAGTGTGCCCAGGTGTGTGAACCACGTCAACCTTGATGTTTCCCACCATAAAGGTGTCTCCATCCTTCAGCCCAACGTGGTCAAACTCATACTTCCATTCATCTCCGCCCTCATCGGAAAGGTAGAGCATAGCGCCGGTAGCTTCTGCTATTTCGCGCGAACCACTAAGGAAGTCAGCATGAATGTGAGTTTCGGCTACGTGCGTAATGGTCAGGCGCTCTTGTTTGGCTATCTCAAGGTATGTGTCAATGTCGCGTTTTGCGTCAATGACCATGACCGTTCCCGTTGCCTGACAGCCAACCATGTAGGAGGCGTGGGCTAGACCGGGCTCATAGATCTGTCGGAAAAACATAGCTGTGTTCCGTTGTCGTTAAGATTCTGTGGTTATCGCTGTACAAACTTCGTCATAGACAAGTGAACGATTCCGTGACAAAAATCACGCTCGCTGGGCCAGCTTCCGTCGGTCCATAATCGTGATTTGCCCCCTTGCCCCTTGAATAATGCCATCATGGACAAATTCACGCAGGATTCGGGTCACAACTTCACGGGCCGTTCCTGCCTCCTCAGCCAGCTCCTCATGCGTAATCCGGATAACGTCACCACCGGCACGCGCAGCATGATCAAGCAGCAAGGCTGCCAGCCGCTCGTCCATACGCCGGAAGACAATCTCTTCGAGCAGAAGCAGGATGTCCGTGAGTCGCGTTGCAAACAACGAGAACACATAGTCACGTGCCTCGTGTGACGTATCGATGAGTTTCCGAAAGTTGTCCGTTGTGACAATTGCAACAACGGCTGACTCCTCAACGATTGCCGAGGCCTGATGGATGGGATTACTGAGTGCACACGACATACTCAGGATACAACTGTCACCTTCCGAGATACGATACAAGGTGATTGATCTGCCGCTTTCATGTTCCTTAAACACACGAACGGTGCCAGACAGAATAAAGCCAATCCGACCGCACCCCTCGTTTTCGCGAAACATATAGGTGCCAGCATCTGCCGTGATGATGCTGTAGGCTGTGGAAGAGAGAAAGTTGAGATGGGGCGGAAGGGGCGATGTCTCCATACCGGTAAACTACGGATTCGTGAACGTGTACCATCGACAGGCAAATTCACGGTTGTGTGCTGTGATGAATACGACGACGTTCGTGCAGAACATCAAACTTCAGGAAGGGGACATTGTCATGAAGTTGAACTACCGCGAGATAGCCAGAGCTATGCAGCCGTGGCGACGGAATTCGCCGATGGAAGATGTGCGTGATGCAATCTCATCTGCAACGGTTGTATTACTTGAACGGTTGACGATTGCCGAGAAAAGTGTTGACAACATTCAGGCCTTTGTCACAACCGTTGCGCGTCGTATTCTGAGCAACATTGAACGCCAGCGCCGTATGCTCGATTCAAGTGACGCGTGGGATGTTGCACGCTATACGAAGTATGAGCAGAAGTATCTGAGTGTAGATGATGAAGCGACAATCGACGATCGATTTGAAACAACGATGCTCATGGAGTCGCTTCCAATTCCATACGCTGATGTACTCCGCCGACGATATCTGGATGGTTATTCGTTTGAGGAAATTTCAGCTGAGACAGGGATTTCGGCCGCCTGTCTGCGACAACGTCATGCGCGTGCTTTACGCGCTGCTCGCAAGATTCTCTCAGCCCAAGAGATGTACAATGGGCACGGTGACGAGGGGAATAGAGAGAACAAGCTCACTCAGCAGACGGATGATAGGGCGGGGGAGAGTGCTGGAATGCAGTACAGGCAGGAACATGGTAGATATGGTCAAACCTGTATACGTGATTCCAAGGGAAGGTTTGCTCAGCAATATCCCGATGGTGCCCGCCGACGCAAGAAAAAAGAGAACAACAAGGGTAAACGTCGATCGACGAGGACCAAGACTACGCGCAAGACTCGGTTGTTGAAGAGCAGTGTCAACACTCACGTCCGTCCTGCTCTCGAGCAGAACGATAATCGCAACGATAGCACAAAACGTAAAAAAGCCAATAATGTGAACAAGGCTGATGGACGAAACAAGAAGAAACGGAACAGCCCAAATCGAACACGTGTACGTAAGGATGACGTTCATGTCCTTCAGAAATCCAATACTCCGCGTCGATCCAAGTCGTTGAAGTCCGTGGTGAAGGACAACCAGCGCTAAACAGGGAAGACCAGCAAGGATGGAGAGCAGAGGAAGTGTCAAGAGGCCCAGAACTACGGTCAGAACTCCAGCAACTCCGACGGCAACGTAGAGACCTCGACGGTGCCGAGCTGCAAACTGATGTCGTAATGTCGGATAGTCATCCTGCCTGCGAGCGTCGAGCAGCCGGTCCAGTGTGTAAACCGTCCACGCAATACCTGGAAGTACAATCCACCATGACCAGGGGAGGTGAACATCAAGCAGGTTTGATGTGAGCAGGCCTGACGCAGCTACACCGGCAGCAATATCGACGTGCAAAAAATGCAGGAAGGATAGTCGGTGGAGCAGCTTGTCGGACCCCGTCATCGCGCGTCGTTCTGCAGATCCTTCAGCCGCGCAAGATCATGAGCAAGATCAACAAGATTCCGAATAGTACCGGACGTCATACCAAAATAAATTTCATCAAAACGTTTGAGAACATCATCGTCAGCCGCTGATAACATGGATGCGAGAAGTTCGCGTACCTCGTTTAACAGGGATCCAAACTCACGTTCGAGTACAGGATAACCTTCTGCTCCGGGCTGGACACGTCGAAGGGTGCCGTAGACATTCCACAGGCCCTTACCTGTTCGAGTAAGCGTGTTAAATACCTCTGCATCACCACTTGTTGCTCCCAGTTCAAGTAGGACACCGATGTCATTCTTTTTGCGGAGGCCACCTTCAATTGATGTATTGAGGTATTCGAGTACGGCCGTTGTATCGTCGCTGAGATGCATGGTGATCAGTATTGAATAGTCGCCAAAACCGAACGGAACACACGCTGAATTTCTGCATCTGGCGGCACGTCCTTCCCGCTCACGGTTAGGGGAACAAGTGCAAACTCGTAATGTGTACCGACACTCGATGTAAACACGGCACAACGTGTACGCGCCGACCCGGCATTTGTGCTGAAGTCATACGTCCCAAACTTCCGTGGCCCCAGCTCTGCCGTACCATACGTTCCAACGAGTTTGGCAACGCCACCCGTTTTGCGTGAATGTTTTGCAAAGGCAATTCGAGCCAGACCAAGTAATCCTTCCTTATCAAGTTGGTCCTTACTCGACTCGGCTGATGGCACTGTGCTGAAGACCATTGATAGGGTGTAGTCTGGATCCACGGCAACGGCTACGACATCGGATGATGTCTCACCCTTTGTATCAAGAAACACCCAGCCCTTCGGCAACAGGGCAATCATGTCCCCCTGGCGCGTCCGAACCAACTCATCACTCATCTCTATTTCCGGCTGCGGACTTAATGCAACATTGACAACGTCAACCTTTGCCTCCGGAGCCTTTACAAACAGGCAGGACGGTAAAACGAGACTGGCAGCGATAGCCGCAACAACAAACGAACGGATCAACATCTCCGCAAATTACGCCATCCTCCCCCACCATCCCCCACCATCC
>ERZ761609.753-NODE-753-length-34462-cov-42.233499_pt1 | contig 34462 bp, 35 predicted proteins | sample MGYA00511163_ERZ761609 | MGnify/ENA primary metagenome ERZ761609 (study PRJEB28899, sample SAMN02445070) | bioreactor sludge metagenome | biome: EBPR sludge | place: Australia: Brisbane, Thorneside Wastewater Treatment Plant | collected 2011-12-16 ...
TGTCAATACTGAACACTACATCTTGTGCATGACCACGGGAAATCCCAAAGAACCCGTTTTTTGCGTTTCGCCTTCCACAAGCGCCAGATGATCTGGAACGCGGTGTAAGTCTTGCCCGTGCCAGTTGCCATTACCAGCAACACGCGCTGTTGCCCGGCAGAAATGGCTTCGAGGGTTTTGTTGATGGCTTGCAACTGGTAATAACGCGGCGACTTGCTCGAACCGTCGTCATGGTAGGCCTGGGTAATCACCGGCAATTGCGCAGCGCTGTAGCCCTTCCACGCACAAAACTTTTCCCATAACTGCTGCGGCGAGGGAAATTCGCCAAGGGCTATTTCACGCTCCAACTGTGCGGGGTTGGTTTTGTCGTGGAAAATGAAGCCGTCACCGTTACTGGCAAACACAAACGGCACATCCAGCAAGCGTGCGTAAGCCAGCCCTTGCTGCATTCCTTTGCCGATCTCGTGGCGGTTGGCTTTGGCTTCAATCACTGCCAATGGCAGGTTCGGCTGGTGGTACAGCACCACATCCGCCGATTTGACGCTACGCCGTGCCCCCACTTGCCCGCGCACAATGACTTTGCCATCACGCAATTTCACTTCCTGACGGATTTGGGTCATGTCATCCCAGCCTGCGTTTTTTACCGCAGGCAGGATGTATTTGCTGATGATGTCGGTTTCCGAAAGCCGCTGTTTGTCCACGGGATGCCCTGTAGCGCCGGTTGCTCATTTGTTGTGATAAATAGCGGTTTTATGGCGCTACAGCAAGCAATTTATGAACCCTGTAACAATGTCTATGTGATTCCTTAACGTTCGCGGGTATAACGCAAGCTCAGGATCACCGAGATGGCAATAATGCTGGCTACTACCACCAATGACCAAGTGATTGGTATTTTATAAACGTCCAGCAGCAGCATTTTACTACCGATGAAAATCAAAACTAATGCCAAACCGTATTTGAGCAGAACAAAACGATCGGCAAAGTCAGCCAGCAGGAAATACATGGCGCGTAAGCCCAGAATCGCAAAGATATTGGAGGTCAACACAATAAACGGGTCACTGGTAATGGCAAAAATGGCAGGAATGGAATCCACCGCAAAAATCAGGTCGGTAATTTCCACCATAATCAATACTAAGAACAAGGGGGTGGCATAACGCAGACCATTTTGCACCACAAAGAACTTTTCCTGATGGAACGTCGTTGTCATGCGCATATGCCCGCGTAACCAGCGAACCAAGGGGTTCTGTTCCAGATCAGGTTGATGTTCTGAAAACCACATCATTTTGATGCCGGTGAATACCAGAAATGCACCGAATACATACAAAATCCAGTGGAAATGTGCCAACAACCACGCACCGGCCAGAATCATGATCGTGCGCATCAGCAAAGCACCCAGTACCCCATAGAGCAATACTCGCCGCTGGTATTCAGGCGGAACAGCAAAATAGCTGAAAATCATCAACCAGACAAAGACGTTATCCACTGCCAGTGACTTTTCTACCAGATAGCCGGTCAGGAATTCGAGCGCTTTGGCATCTGCTATCTCGCGTCCTTGGGTTTCCCCCAAATACCACCATAAGGCGGCGTTGAAAAGCAGTGCCAGTATCACCCAGGCAACAGACCAAAGGGCGGCTTCCTTGATGGAAACCTTGTGGGCTTTGCGACCGCCCAATAGAAATAGATCAATCAGTAACATGATGATGACAAAGGCAAAAAAGCCAAGCCACATCCAAGTTGATCCTACGGTTTCCATTCAGGAGTTCTCCTATAGTTGAGTCTTTTATCGGTATTTTCAATACTGTAGCGAAAGCGCTCATGCTGATGCGAATAACCTTGTCAATATCCGTTTATTGATGCAAGCGACAAATACCCAAGTTTTGACAAGGTTTATTGCTAGTATGCTTGTGCCACATTAGCTTCAATGAGCGCATCTTAATAAGTGCTAGGAGTATTCAATCATGGTTGGCTATTTAAAGAATTTTGAAAAAATGACTACTCTATCATTGATCGGCATGATGGTCATTGTCGTGGCATTATCTATTTTTGAACTTGGATGGATTCTTTACAAGGATATCATGACTCCACCGTTGTTTTTGTTGGAAATAGATGAGTTGTTTGAAATATTTGGTTTTTTTCTGATGGTTTTGATCGGCCTTGAATTGATTGAAACGATGAAAGAGTATCTTGTTTCAGGAAAAATACGGTTGCATGTCATTTTTGCAGTTGCAATAATTGCGATTAGCCGTAAAGTTATTATTTTGGAACCTGAAAAATACGAATCATTAACGCTGATAGGTATTGCTGTCATTATGCTTGCACTAGTTATCGGTTACAAAATAGTGAAAAACGCGGAAAATCCTCAAAAAGCAGAAGGATGAAGCCATGCAAGTCGATAGGTATATTTTAAGCCTGTTTAATGAAATAAGAAGCCCCTACCTTGATGTTTTTTTTGAGGGCATAACATGGCTTGGTTCCCTTTGGCTATTGTTGCCATTCAGTGTGTTGCTAACCGTTGGCATGATGGTGACTGGGCAATATTCCCTGGGGATGCTAGGCCGTATTTATGTGCCTGCCAGTCTGTTGATAGCAAGTTCGCTGGCTTTTGTATTGAAGGCAGTGTTTGACCGCCAACGGCCTAATCTGTTTGAAACCTGGGTGACATTGCCGGTGGATTCAGCTTTTCCAAGTGCGCATTCAGCCCAAGCGGCGGCTTTTTTTATGGCTTTGTGGTTTTTGTTGCCCACTTCCATGCGTTGGACAGTAGGCTGGATGTTGCTGCTAATCGTTTTGGCTGTGATGGCTTCCAGATTGTATTTGCAAGTGCACTGGCCTAGTGATGTACTGGCTGGCAGTTTATTGGGTGTAGGCTGTGCTATTGTCTTGCGCTTTATGTTATTGCCCAAGGAGGGTATATGAAAAACAAGTTTCTTGGCACAGGCGAAGCAGGTTATCACCCGTTACGTAAAATCAAAACGGTTTTCTCAGGTTTCCAATATGCAATCAAATATGATTTCAGTGTTACTTACAAACTGGTGTTATCCGCTATTGTCTTGAGTCTTGCATTCATTTTTCGGGAGTGGGTAGATTTTTTGTTGTTGATGACAGCAACGGTCTTGGTGGTGATGGCAGAGTTGTTTAACAGTGCCATTGAGGCCTTATGTGATTTTGTGGAAGAGCGCCATAATGAAAAAATCAAGGTCATCAAGGATATAGCCGCAGCAGCCGTGGGTAGTGCTATTCTGTTGTGGGTAACTGTGATGGTAATGGAAATCTGGCAGCTATTCTGATACGTTACGTAAAGATAATTCTTTATCAGCTCGCATCGCAGTGTCGGTACGGAAATAGCTGCTCAGAACAATTTACGGATTCTCATACGATGCTAGCTGGTTCCTAAGTGTGGTTATTTCTTCCTGTAATGTGACTAACTCACTGACATCTTTTTGCACACCGATGTAATACATAATGCCGTCTTCTTCATCGAAATAAGGGCTGATGCTGAGATCATTCCAGAACAGGCTGCCGTCTTTGCGATAGTTGCGTAATACTGCTCGTACTGGTTGTTCGGCCTCGATGGCGTTACGGACTAATGTAATAGCTGCTTGTTCAGTGTCATTGCCTTGCAGAAAACGACAATCTTTATAAAGGCATTCTTCGGCTGAATAACCGGTCATTTTTTCAAAAGCATGATTCACGTACAGCAAAATGGTATCGCTGCCCTCACGTTCGGCAATGGTAATGCCATGTTCTGCACGATCCAGCAATGCTTGCAGCAAGTCTGGGCGAATCACTGGTTCCGTAGGTATATCCCTCATTTATGGCTCCTTGTATCTGCGTGAAACCAATCATACTCAACTCAATGCAGTTGTGCTATCACCGTCCTTAACGGCATAGGATTACACCATTGAATCCTTGGCAGACGTTTTAGCGATTTTGTGAGACTTGCCGAACAATTTGGCGGGCAATTCGCGCACATCCTCTTTCACCAGATACAACGCAGGCACCAGGTACAACGCGAGGAAGGTCGCAAACAAAATCCCGAAACCCAGTGACACCGCCATCGGGATCAAGAATTGCGCCTGTGTGGTTTTGTCCAGCAACAGCGGGGTCATTCCGGCAAACGTGGTGAGTGAGGTCAGCAAAATCGGGCGGAAACGGGTTGCGCCCGCTTCCCGCACTGCTTCCGCAATTGCCATGCCTTCTTTGAGTTTGTGGTTAATGCGATCCACCATCACGAGGGAATCGTTTACCGCCACCCCGAACAGTGCCAACAAGCCGAACATGCTGCTGATGCTCAAATCCATGCCCATCAAGGTGTGCCCACCGAATGCGCCGATAATCGAGAACGGAATCACGCTCATGACCACCAACGGTTGTGCATACGATTGCAACGGAATCGCCAGCAGGATGTAAATCGCCAGCAAGGCAAAACCCAGCCCCAAGAACAGACTGCCCATCGACTCGCGCTGTTCTTTTTGTTCACCCTCCATGTTGTAGCTTACGCCGGGATGTTGCTGCAATTCTGCATCCAGCCACACACGGAAATCGGCAACAACCTTGGGAATATTGATGCGCCCCTTGTCGACATCGGCGGTAACATCAATGACCCGCTGGCGGTCTACCCGCGAAATTTTCGGTGCACCTTGCCCCAACGTAATGTCGGCGACTTCGATCAAGGGGATTTCCGCGCCGTCAGTGGTGCGGATCAGCAGGTTTTGCAAATCGGCCAGTGAATAGCGCTCTTCTTTGGGGTAACGCACCATCACTTTGACTTCCGATTTATCCCGCTGGATGCGCTGGGCTTCCGCACCAAAAATTGCGTGGCGCACTTGCGTACCGATGGCTCCCAGTGTCAAGCCCAGTTGCTCGGCTTCGGGGCGGATGCGCAATTGCACTTCCTGTTTGCCGCCTTCAAAGCTGTTTTTGATGTCGAAAACGCCCTCGTATTCCGCCATTTTTGCCTTGATTTTATCGGCAACCTGCGCCATTTCCGCAAAATCATTGCCGCGCAATTGCACTGCCAAGGGGCTGCCGCCTTGGGCGACTTCGGCACGGAAACTGACCTCCTGTGCGCCGGGGATAGCACCGATCAGTTTGCGCCATTCGTTAGTCAAGGCAGTACTGCTGATGGCGAGGGTGCGTTCTTCCGGGGCAGTAATCTCGAAGGTGACGCTGCCCAGATGCGATTTGCCGGTGCTTTCGCCACGTCTGCCGGACGAGCCGGTTGCGCCAACCGTGACGAGGATATGTTGGATAATGCTCTCGCCCGTGGTCGGTTCGATGTATTTTGCCTGTAATTTACTGGCAGCTTCTGCCATGCGCTCAATGTGGCGCGTGGTCATGTCAATCGGCGTACCTTCCTGCATTTGCAAGGTGGCGGTGGCAAATTCGCCTTGCACACGCGGGAAGAAAGTGAATTTCATGCGCCCGCTCATGGGCAAGGTCAGGGTGAGGATAAACAAGGCAATGAAAATGCTGATGACCAGATAACGCCAGTTGAGCGCGGTGTCCAGTGAGGGGCGATAAACACGCTCGACAAATGTTTCCAGCCCGTGGGAAAACTTGCGCTGGAAACGGGTGAACGCACCGATTTCAGCGTCGCTGCGTGGGTGCAAGTGGCGCAAATGCGCGGGCAGAATGAACTTGGATTCAATCAGTGAGAAAATCAGCACCGGAATCACGATCATGGGAATTTGTGCGAAAATCGGGCCGCGATCCCCCCCCATCATTAACAACGGTGTGAAGGCCGCCACCGTGGTCATGACACCAAACGTAACGGGTATGCTGACTTCCTGCGTTCCCTCCACTGCCGCCCGCATGGGGTCATCGTGGCGTTTGACGTGCGAGTAAATGTTTTCCCCGGTGACAATGGCATCATCGACCACAATCCCCAGCACCAGAATAAACGCAAACATGCTCACCAGATTCAGGGTGACGCCGAGTTCCGGCATCAGCCACAGTGCGCCGAGGAAGCTAACTGGAATCCCCAGCATGATCCAAAACGCCAAATCCATGCGCAGAAACAGCGTCAACACAATAAACACCAAAATCGCGCTTTGAATCGCGCTGGACGTGAGGGTGGCGAGACGTGCCTTGATGGTCTTGGAATTGTCGCGCCAATAATCCAGCGTGATCCCGGCAGGTAGGCTATCGCGACGTTCTGCAATGTAATCCTTGATCGTATTGGCAAGCGTAATCGCGTTCTGGTCGCCGATGCGGTAGACGTTGATGAAGGCGGCTTTTTGCCCGTCGTATTCGGAATAGAGTTCGTCTTCGTTGAAGCCATCGTTGATGCTGGCAATATCACCGAGGCGGATGGTGGAGCCATCCTTGCCGCTGATCACGGTAATATTGGCAAATTCCGCTTGCTGGTAGGCTTGCCCCAGACTGCGTACCAGAATATCGCCGCCACTGGTTTTGACCGTACCACCGGGAATGTCCCGCGAGGCGTTGCGGATGGCTTGTGCAATCGTATCAAGGGTGATCCCGTATTGGCGCAGGGTGGTTTGCGGCACGCTGACGCTGATTTCAAACGGGCGTACCCCGCCCAAATCGGCTTGGGTAATACCGGGCAGGCGCAGCATTTCATCACGCACTTCTTCGGCTTGCAGGCGCAATTCCGCTTCCGAGAGTTGGTTGCTGGCGAGTACCACACTGATGACTTCGCGGCGGCGGGTGAGTTGTTCGATTACCGGGCGTTCCGCATCGGCGGGCAGGCGATTGACAATGCCATCCACGCGGGTTTTGATCTGGTTGACCAGCTCGGTCACGTCGTGCTGTTTGTCGATTTCGACACGTATTTGTGCCGAGCCTTCTGAGGCATCGCTGAGGATTTCGGTAATACCTTGCAGGTCGGCAATCGCTTCTTCAATACGGGTAATAATGCCGTCTTCGACTTCGCGCGGCGTCGCACCGGGGTAGGCGACGGTAATATTGACAATATCCAGCTCAAATTCGGGGAAGACTTCCAGCGGAATGCGTTTGAGGGCGGAATATGTCCCTAACACCATGATGAGTACCATCAGAATGTTGGCTGCAACCGGGTTGCGGACGAACCAAGCGATCATGGCTTGGACTCCGGTTTGGTTTCACCCGCGACTTGCACGGCTTGTCCCTCGGTTGCCAGCGGCAACGGGGTGATGATTACACGTTGCCCGTTAAGATCAGCATCGGTTTGAAACACGACGTCTTTTTCGGCATTCCACACGAGGTTAATCGATTGCACGCTGACTTTGCCGTCACGCAATAGCAGGATTTCCTTGCCTTGGCGTACCGCTGAAGCGGGAACAACATACACGTTGTTGAAGGTTTTGCCGTCAATTTTCGCGGTGACGTATTGCCCAATGCGCAAGGGCGTTGACACGCCGTCGCGGGCGCTGAAAGGCTGGTCAATTTGCGCAATTACGCTGATTTGGCGGCTTTTTTCATCAAGTGCGGCGCTGCTGCGTACCACTTGCCCTTGCCAGACATCGTTGCGGTTGCCGTTGCTGGGGCTGAACGCCACTTTGGGCATCGCGGCGGTGTCGGCGGCTTTATCGCGGAAGGCTTCGGGCATTCCCAGCAGGTCGTATTGCGCCAGTGAGAGCGGCAAATGCACTTCCACCGCGTCGGTGGCGTAGATCACACCCAAGACCGTGCCGGGGGTGACGTATTGCCCGACTTCGACACGTTTTTCCTGAACGCGCCCGCTGTAAGGCGCGGTAATGCGGGTGCGGGCAAGGTTAAGCTTTTCTTGCTGGAGTTTGGCTTCGGCGGCATTGATGGCGGCTTGCGCGGCGGCAATGTGCGGGCGGCGGGCGGCAAGATCGCTTTGCGGGCGGGAGGCGTTGCCGTCAAGCAAATTCCAGTCACGTTGCGCGAGTTTTGCTTGGGCTTGCTGCTCTTGCAGGGACAGTTGTTTTTGCGCGAGATCACCCTCGGCAATGGTAACGGCGTTGCTGTAGTTGGCAGCATCCAGTTTCAGCAAGGTTTCACCCTTGTCAAAATAGTTGCCAGCCTGAAAGTTGGGGGAAATCTCCAGCACCTTGCCGGAGACTTCCGCCACCAGACTGGTTTGGGTTTGCGCCTTGACAATGCCGGAAGCACTAACCTTGACTTGGTAGGATTGCAAGTTCAGCGGCTGGGCTTCAACCACGGTGGGGCGGGTTTCCTGCGGGTGTTTTTCGGCTTCAGGGCCGGTAGCGATGAGGAATTTGCCCAAACCGAAACCGACTGCAATGACCAGCAGGGGCAGAATGACTTTTTTCATGAGTACCGACTCGTCCTTTTCCTTTTGAGGGATTATTCTACTGCCCCATTGTGCAAACAGTAAGGAAGTTAACCGTAGCGCCCGTCAATGCGCGGCTTAATCAGCATCGGTACATAGTGCCACACAAACAGCGCAAAAGCGGTAATCCGTAGCAGTTGTGAGCCTAGAATCCACATCGCTAGGGCAAACCCTGCAACAACGCTTCCCGCAATTCCTGTGCTATCGGTTGCTTGTCACCCAGCCAAATCCCGAAATACACCCGCGCAAACTCCGCCGATGGCACGCGGGTAACGGGTTTGCCATTCAACAGCAAACGGGTGGCTTGCGCTTGCGCGTCGTAACACATCTGGTAAACATCACTCGCCTTCACATCCGCATACGCTGCATGAAGCTGGTCTAATTGTGGCTGCACCTTTGCCAAGGTTGCCGCATCGTGCTGGCGTTTCAGCACAGTTTCTGCGGCGAGGATGAATTTGTCCGCCGTCAATTCCACCGCGTAATCCAGTTTCAGACAGCGCGAAACCTTCGCATCCAGTACCGTAGCGCGGCGGGCATCAGGGCTGACCGCAAGCTCCGCCTCATACACCTTGATCACCCCCAGATAACGCGCCTCACCCTTGCCGACGGTTTGCAAACCTGCCGGAATATTTGCCCCGACACTCAGGGGCAAACAGCACAATGCCAGCAATAAACCTTGACGCAACATGTCGATAACCCCCTAGCGTTTCTGGAACGCAATGGTCACTTCGCCGAGCCGAAGGCCAAACTTGCTCATGCTGGCGCGGTTGAGCAGCACGCCATCCGGTTGCAGGAACATCCAGTCATCGAAACTGACCTGCCACACCTTGCCGTCCACCGGCAGCTTCAGATCGTATTGCCAGTTAAGCGCATTGCCATAAGCCTTGCCGCTGGCTTCTCCCACCACGTCGGCAGCTTTGCCGCTGTAGCCATGCTCGCCTTGTTTGCGGATGTGCCAGATGCGCTGTGATTTTTCGCCATCATTCCAGACGAAATCTTCGGTCAGCACCAATTCGCCATCCGGGGAAACTTCACCCTTGATGTCAACCACGAACTGGCGTTTCAGTGTGCCGCTGCGATCCTGAAACATGCCCCAGCCACGGGTATTGCCCTGAAAATAGGTGAACAGGTCGAATTTCGGCTCGAAAGCGGCGTAATCTTCAATCTTCATGCTGCTGCACCCGCTCACGATGAAGCACAGAAGGGTAAGCAGCATAGAGCGCATTCGCATAACTCATCTCCCAATAATCGCGAAAATCCACCTCGCTGAAGGGGAATCGCCACATTTTCCAGATCACCCAGCCTTTCAGCACGATCGGCAAACCGGCGTACAGGCAAGCCAGCGTCCACAAGGTTGTGTCGGTTTGCGTGGCTGCATCCTGCGCAAATCCTGCCCAATCCAGCAGCGGAAAGGCAATGCCTACCGCCAGCGCCAACGCCAGCTTGGTCAGCAAACCCCACAGCCCGAACAGCAAGCCGGTATGCGGGCTACCCTGATGCTGCATTTGCTGGGCAATATCCGCCTGCATCGAGGCTGGCAAGGCGACATCTGCCCCCAATGCCAAACCACTGACCACGCAAACGGCGATAAACCAGCCCAGATCACCCGCACCCAACCACGGCACGCACGCAAACGCCAGCACCGACACACCAAGTGCCAACACCCATGCCCGGCTCTTGTCGATGCGGCGGGCGAGCCATAACCACAACGGCAGACCAAGAATGCCGCTGAGGAAATACACCATCAGCACCACGCCGGTTTGCTCCGGTGCTTGCAACACCAGGGAGACAAACAGGATAAACAAGGTCGCGGGCAGGGCATTGGCGAAACTGTTGATAAAGTAAGCGGGCAGCAACTGGCGTATGGCGGGATGTGCAGAGAGAATGCTGCCCACCTGGCGCAAATGCGCAAACCAGCGGTTCTGGCGGCGTTCCACCAGCCATACCAAAGCCGGTAACAGGCACAGCGGCAGTAGCAACCACAGCAACAACGCCAGTGTTGCCAAGGTTTCCCCCAGTTTTGCTTGTGTACCCAACACGAATGGCAAACTCATCACCACCACCGTGCCGATAATCGCAAAGGCTTCGCGGCTGGCAGCCAGGGCGCTTTTCTGGTGGTAATCGCGGGTCATTTCCGCCCCCCAGGCTTGCCACGGAATGCTGATCAATGTCCAGCCCAGATAGGTGATGCTTGACCACAGGAACAGGTAAAAGCCGTCGACTTTCCCCACCGGGCGCAGCAAATAATCCAGCCCGACCAGCAGCAGTGGCGTACCCAGCAACATGAACAATTTGCGCCGCCCGATGCGGCTGTTCACCTTGTCATTCGCCCAGCCAATCAGCGGGTCGGTGATCACATCCAACCCGCGTGCTGCCAGCAATGCCATACCCACCACGGTCAGCGACAAGCCCAATTCCTGCGCGTAAAACGTCGGCAGGTACACATACAAGGGCAAGCCCAGCATCGCCAATGGCAGCCCCGGCAAGCCGTAGAACAGCAGTTGGCGATACCAGGCAGATTTCATCGCAACGGTTTCTCCGAGGGTTTCTCCAAGGTCAACTGGATCACATCAATGCGCCCTTCGTTGAAACCGGCTTCGCAATAGGCGAGGTAATAACGCCACAGCCGTTCAAAGCGGGTGTCGTAACCCAGCGGGCGCAAAGCGGGCAGGGCAGCAACAAACGCTGCATCCCATTCCCGCAGGGTACGCGCATAATCCTTACCAAAGCCTATATGATTGATTTGCCTGAGGTTACTGTCCGCAACCAACGGGTGCAGGCTGGCTGGGTTGGGCAACATGCCGCCGGGGAAAATGTAACGCTGGATGAAATCCGCCCGCGAACGGTAAGTGTCAAACCAGTCGTCACCGATGGTGATAATTTGCAGCACGGCACGCCCGCCCGGTTTCAGGTGACGTTGTAAGGTCTGGAAATAGGTTTGCCAGTATTGCTCCCCGACCGCCTCAAACATCTCGATGGAGACGATGTGGTCGTAAGTCCCCTCCAGATGGCGGTAATCGCGCAATTCCAGCACGGTCTGTTCCCCAAAACGTGCCAGCCGTTGCTGCGCCCAGGCCAGTTGTTCGCTGGAAAGGGTAATGCCATGCACCTTACAACCGCGTTCCGCCGCCAGTTCGGCGAAACCACCCCAGCCGCAGCCGATTTCCAGCACAGTTTGCCCCGCTGTGACCTGCAATTCGTCGAGGATACGCTGGTATTTGGCGTGTTGTGCCTGTGCCAGCGTCATATTAGGCTGGGTATAGAGCGCGGCGGAATAGGTCATGCTGGTATCCAGCCATTCGCGGTAGAAGTCATTGCCCATGTCGTAGTGGTGGGCAATGTTCTTGCGGCTGTTACTGACACTGTTGCGGCGCAAGCGGTGAAACCAGTTGGCGGGTTTGCGCAACAGCTTGCGGTTGTCCAGCGTATTGCCGAACTGTTCCCAGTTGCGCAGTAACAGCGTCAGCAAATCGGCGGGGTTGTCGCTTGACCAGTCACCCGCCATATACGCTTCCCCAAAACCCAGATCACCTTTGCCCAGGCACTTGAGTGCAAGGCGCAGTGGGCGGTGAATGTGCAGGCTGGCGTGGATGTCATCGGAATGACCGACCACATAACGTTCCCCATCCAGATGAATCGTCAGCCGCCCGTAACGGATACGCGCCAGTGTCGCCACCAGCCAGCGTTTCAGGGTCGGCAGTTGCGCCAGTTGCAGAGCCAGCGGCTGTGGCAGGGTAGTTTCCAGATTCATCAGCTAATCTCCTTGAGCGGTGGGGCGGGTTTACGGTGGAACTTGCCGCCCTTTAACCAGATTTTCAGGGCTTGCCAGTGGATCAGTGCCATCACCTTGAGGCTGACGAACGGGATCAGCGCAAACTGGCGCAGCAGCCCACCAGTGGTAAACGGCTTTGCACCCCCCTGCTGACTGGCAATCAGCATCAGTTCATCGTGTTCGTATTCGTGGATGAGGATATTGAGCTTGTCACCCGGTCGGTGGATGAAAAACTCGTAGCGTGCCTGCATCCCCACAAACGGTGAGACATGGAAAATCTTTGGCTTGCTGCCAGTGACTATGGGGTCAAACGCCGCGCCGTGTTGATGCAGCAAATAGTGGTGATGTTCACCAAAGGTATTGCGTACTTCTGCAATCACCGCCAGCAAGTCACCATTGGATGCGAAGCAAAACCACAAACTCAGCGGATTGAACCCATAGCCGAATATACGTGGCATACACAGCAACTGGATGCGGGCGGGCGTAAAAAAAACACCATGGTCGTGCAAGACGCGCTCAACCCACGGTCGCCACGCACTGCCATCGCGTGCGCCGTGGTCGCGCTGGTAAAGGCTAAAAACGTTGAGCCGGTTGAAGGAAACCAGAGGGTTACGGGTGATTTCCCCTACCCGGTCAACGTCAACGAGAAAACTGAAAACGCGGTAACTGAAACGGTAACAGACAGGAAAACGGCGACTGTGCATCACAAAAGAGGGGTAAAGGACAGCCGCTGCTGACGTGTTCATGGTGTTACCGCCCCAGCCACCGCTAAGGCAGGCGCAAGCTGAGGAGTCGGAGCTTGCGCTTGTTGCCAAACCGGGGTAATGCCGAAATCGCGGCACACTTGCACCGCTGATGCCAGCGCATCTTCATGAAAGCCGTAACGCGCATAGCTGCCACAGAACCAACTGCGCTGTTGCCCTTGCAGGCTTGCCAATTGTGCCTGGGCATTGACGGCGGGCTGGTCGAAGATCGGGTGTTCGTAAGTCATTTCGGCAATGATGTGTTCGTCACGTGGCAACTGATAAGGGTTAAGGGTGACGAAATAATCGGTGCGGGTTGCCAGCCCTTGCAGCTTGTTCATCCAGTAAGTGGCGGTCATTTGCTGGCGGGAAGCGGGCTGGCTGGTGGCAAGGTAATTCCACGATGACCACACACGCGGGTTGAGCGGCATCAGGGCTTTATCCGTGTGCAAATAGGTACGGTTTGGTTCGTAGCGGAAGCAGCCGAGAATGTCTTGTTCCGCTGCACTGGGTTGTGCCAGCAGTGCCAAAGCCTGGTCAGCGTGGCAGGCGAAAATCACCGCGTCAAAATCCTGTTTGCCATCAGTTGTAAATACGGTGGCTTGTTGCGCCGTGCGTTCCACCCGTACTGCACCGGGCTGGATGCTGAGCCGTTGGCCCATTTCTGCCAGCAGCTTGCGCACATAAAAAGAGCTTCCCCCGCAAACCGTTCTCCACTGCGGACGGTTGCGGAGATCAATCAAACCGTGGTTGGCGAAGAAGCGGAGGAAGCTGAGCGCGGGAAACGTTAGCATGGTAGCAACCGGGCATGACCAGATGGCAGCCCCCATCGGCAACAGGTAATGTTCGCGCATATCGCGGGAGAATCTGTACATGTCAAGCAGTTCGCCCAGGCTTAAGCCTTGTATAAGTTCTGGCTTGTCCAGCAACGAGTGGGCGAGCTTGTTGAAGCGCAGGATTTCGCCCAGCAAGCGCCAGTGACGTGGGCGTAGCAGGTTGCTGCGTTGGGCAAACAGGGTGTCAAGACTGGAACCGGCGTATTCGAGTTCGCCCTGGTTCAGCGAAAAGGCGAAGGACATGTCAGTGGCACGGGTCTGGATGTCTAACTGCTTGAATAAGCCAATCAGATTGGGGTAATTGCGTTCGTTGTAGACGATGAAACCGGTATCCACGGGTACGCTGCATTCGCCTTCGGCAACGTCAATGGTGTGGGTATGCCCACCCAGGTAGGTATTCTTTTCAAACAGGGTGACTCGGTGATGTTTGTGCAACAGCCAAGCCGCTGCCAGCCCTGTAATGCCTGAACCGATAATGGCGATAGTGTCTGGTTTCATGATGGTATCTATGTCGTGCTAACTTGTACAAAGTTTGTAGCATGAACAGTGGATACCGATACAGATACATTACAGTTCTTGTGCCTTATTGGGGGAATAATGCCCGCACATTCACCTTAGCTCGCAGTCGTGCTGCCAGCAAATACAACCCTCCCAGCTTGCGATGCAGGAAAATCGCATCTGCGGGCGGGGTATGCCAGTAATTTTTTTCCATGCTCAGCACCATTCCCGCATCACGGATACGCGCTGCCAGACTAGATGTGCCAAAGTCATACACACCCTGTTGGCACAAAGGTTCGCAGGCTTGCTGGAACAAATCCAGCACCGCTGCGCGATGTGCCGGGTTGATATTTTCCTGAAAAAAGCCGATTTGGGTGGTAGCAGCATCCATCATCGCTTTGTCGTTGTTGATTGCCCCCTGCATTAATTGCCAGTAGCCGTCAGCGACGTGCGCAGGGTATTCACGGGTTGCGCCGAAATCCAGCAGCACCAGTTGCTGGCTGTCACGCTCATAGCGGTAGTTGGCAAAGTTTGGGTCGGTCTGCACCAGCCGAAACACAAAAATCTCGCGGAACAGCAGATCCAGCAACAGCGTCATCACCCGGTCACGTTCGGCTTGCGGGCAATGGGCAAGCTGTTCCACTGGCACACCACCAACGTGTGACATTGCCAAAATATTGTGAGTCGTGAAATCGTCATGAACGTCTGGCAACAGGAAAGCGTCTTCCTTGGCAAGCAATTTGCGGTAATGCTTCAGGTGGTTGGCTTCCAGCGTGTAGTCTGCTTCGGCGTGTAATTGGCGTTTGGCTTCTGCCAGGAGCGGTTTTATATCCACGCTATTGGGAATCAGGCGGGAAATGCGCAGTAATGTGGCGACATTTTCCACATCGCTGTCAATGCTTTCGCGGATGCCAGGATACTGGATTTTCAGCGCCAGATGTCGCCCATCGTGGGTATGGGCGGAATGCACTTGCCCGATGGAGGCCGCAGCAAGTGGCTGAAACGAAAATTGCTTGAAGTGGGTATGCCAGTTTTTCCCCCAGTTGTTTTCCAGTACTTTGGCAAGCTGGCTGAGTGGCATCGGTTTGGCATCAGCACGTAAGCGCGACAGGATGTCACTGAGTTCAGGGGGCAGTAAATCACCGGCATCCATCGACAGCAATTGCCCGACTTTCATGGCAGCACCACGCAGCCGCGCGAGTTCGTCAGCAACCCGCTTGGCATTGGCAGGTGTGAGGAGCAAATCGCTGACTTTAGGGCGATTGCCTTGGACGAGTTGCCGCGCTCCTTCGGCAAGCATTCTACCTGCTACCCCGGTTGCTAGTGTACCGAGTTTGGCAAGGCGGCTGATCCGGCTGGTGGGAATGGCAGCCGGGGTGGTCGGGGGATTATTGGCAGAGAAAGGATCAGATTCAGGCATGTTCAGGTACAACCGATAACAACATAAGTTAGCGATTATCTACCATGTATAGCTTTTGTCACAATTTTGTTAAGAAATCTGTGGGCTTGGTGACAGTTGTGCTACTTGCTATATCGACAATGCAGACTGGGTAGCTTGCTGGACAGGCTAGGGGTTATTGCTGGGTATTTTTTGATCATTTATCCTGTTATACGTACTACTGTCCATGTTATATTGTTGAGTGTTGCTCTAATACGACACAGAATTTCAAGGGTTTATTTTTAAGTCAAATAGATGAAATTATAATTAATAGACAACGCGAATATTATGGTTTGCCCACCCCGTTAGGAGGTTATTATTATGCTTACCTTAGATGACTGCCGTGATTTTTGTGGATTAAATGAGTGCCAGATTCATGCGATTGAGTACTGCGCTGGTTTGAGTCGGGTCGAGGTATTAGCCCTTGCACAACAAGCAGATCATGATTGCAGCGCCTGCCTCAGGATTCTACAATGCTTGCGGGACTTCTCTGAGCGTGTTTGCCACTGCCAGCATTCGCCTTACAGTGAAACTGAAATGCGCTCATCCATTTATCAATATATTAATAATCATCAGCAGGTGTTGGCGCAAATTTTAATGTAATAAAATGTTTAGGGCAACGGCATTAAGGTTAGGTGTTCCGGGTTAATGCACAAGCGATTGCCGCAGGTTTGCTGAACCAGCATGTTCGCGGGGATTTCGCCAAAAAACGCAATGTAACTGGCGTCCTCGGCACTAACGGTACGGGTTGTACCCGATTCCCCCTGAATCATGGTACGCCCGCGCCCGCTATTGGCAATTTGCCCCTGCCATTCCCAGCATTGGGTGGTGGGGTTAACGGTGCTGAGGGATTTGAGTTGGGCTTGCAGTTTGGCACGGTACATGGAAAGTTCCTATTACAAGGTTTAAGGCGCGAATTCCAGACCCCTAAAGTCGAAAAGTAGCCCCGAATCGCTCAGTTGTCGCGTTTGCATGACGTTAAGCAAGTGGCTGGCAGTAAATTCCGGCGTTTGTAAATGGTCAGGCGGCACATTGCGTTGGAAGGGCGCGGAAAGTGCAGTCGCCGTTGTGCCGGGTTGTAAGCCGACGATAATGGTTGGGCGCTTGATGCGATTGAGTTCAATCGCAAAGTTCTTGATCAGCATATTCAGCGCGGCTTTGCTGGCTCGGTAGGAATGCCAGCCCCCTAGGCGATTGTCACTGATGCTGCCAACCCGTGCGGATAAAATGCCAATGGTGGTCGGGTGTTTGGGGTTGAGCGTTGCGAGCAGGTGTTTGACTAGTAACGCGGGACCCACGGTATTCAGGGTAAAGGAACGCAGCAGGTGATCGGCTTCCAAAGTGCGCCAGGTTTTTTCCGGCTGCGTGTTGTGATCGTGTAGCCAGCCGGTAGCGATGAGAATCCAATCAATCGCAGCATTGTTGGGCAATGTTTGCAGTGCTGCAATCATGCTGGCTTCGTCCGTGAGGTCAAAACTAAGGTCTTGCGTTGCAATGCTTAACGGTAACAATGCGTCGGTGTGACGCGCCAAGCGTATCAGGTGAACGTCGGGAAATTGCACCGCGAGTTGTTGGCAAAACGCCTGCCCTATGCCACCGGATGCGCCAGCAACCAACACGGCGCGTGGTGTTGCTGTCATACCTAGTTGATGCTGCCGGTAATCGGGCAATCGGCGATGTCGTCAAAAATCTTTTTCAAACCGGGGCTGTTTTCACCCGTGTGCATGGGGATGTCGAGGTACTCGGCTTTGTTGGCTTCAGACTGGAAATAGATTTTAAGGTCGCCATCCATCACAAAGGGGGCATTTTCAATATCGGTGACATCTTCCAACGTGATCGGGTCGAGTGTGCAAATGCGCATGGTGTGTTCCTCCTAATGGTTAGCGTTTGAGTGTTGTTAATATGGACAAGACTTGCAAGTAATCCTGCTTTGTATCTGGTATTTATACAAGAGTGTGACAATGATGTTCTCTTACGCTCGTTGTGTGCGCACGAATCGCACTGCGTTCTGCGGTCGATAGCTTGCGTAAATTACTCACCATAAACCCCATGCGCGGGTGTGCGGCAAAGCGGGTTTCGTGGCGGTCGAGGAAATCCCAAAACAGCGTGGTGAACGGGCAGGCATCTTGCCCGCTTGCTTTGTCGGGCTTGAATCGGCAGTGCTGGCAGTAATTACTCATTTTCTGGATGTATTTGCCGCTAGCAATGTAGGGTTTGGAAGCCATGCGCCCGCCATCAGCGTATTGACTCATGCCCAGCGTGTTGGGCAGTTCCACCCATTCCACCGCATCGACATACACAGCGAGATACCATTCGTGTACCTGCATCGGTTTAACGCCATACAGTTGCGCAAACAGCCCCGTGACCATCAGCCGCTGGATGTGGTGGGCGTAACCGTGTTGCAGGGTTTGCCCGATACTTTCGCGCAGGCAGTTCATGTCGGTGTCACCCGTCCAGTAAAACGCGGGTAAATCCTGTTGCGCATCGAGTGCGTTCCATTCGTACCAGTGCGGCATGTGTTGCCAGTACAAGCCGCGCACGTATTCGCGCCAGCCGAGAATCTGGCGGATGAAACCTTCCACCGCTGCCAGTGGTGCGGCGTGTTGCCAGTAACATTCTTCGGTCTTGCGGATAACATCCAGCGGGTTCAGCAGTTTGAGGTTAAGGGAGCTGGCCAGCAGGGAATGGTTGAGGAACGGTTGCCCTTGCCACATCGCATCCTGAAAGTCGCCAAAGCGAGGGAGGGCTTGATCCAGAAAGCGGGTCAGCACCTGTTGCGCCTGGGTGGGGGTGACAGGCCAGTTCAGTGTACCCAGTGTGCCGGGATGGTGGGTGAAACGGACATCCACTAGGCGCATGACTTCGCGGGTAATGCCATCGCTGCTAAACGTAAACGTGGTGGGCGTAGGCAAGAGTGCAGGGCCGGATTTGGGGAAAGCCTTGCGGTTGTCACTGTCGTAATTCCAGTTGCCGCCGATGGGCTGTTTGCCGTCTTCCAGCAAGATGTTGTAACGCTTGCGCAATTCCCGATACCAGAACTCCATGCGGACTTGCTTGCGCTGACCTGCCCAGCGGCGGAATTCGCCGGGCGTGGAGAGGAAGTGGGTGTCACTGAGCAGTTTCAGCGGGATCGTGTGTTGCTTGCAGGTGGCGGCAATCGCCAACAGCACGCGGTAATCGCCGGGGCGTACCAGCCAGACTTCGGCGGGTGGGGTGGTTTGCAGGGTGATTGCCAAGGCTTCCGCCAAACTGTTGAAGGGGTGCTGGTCGAGCTTCAGGTAGTGTAGCGGGTATTGTTTGACGGTGAGTTCAGCCGCAAAGTGGCGCATGGCGGCGAGGAACAGGGCAATGCGCTGCTTGTGTGACCAGACGTGGGTGGATTCCTGCGCGACTTCTGCCATCCACAGGAAGTCCTGTTGTGGGTCGAAGCCGTTGAATAGCGGCGACTGGCGGTCAAGCTGGTCGCCAAGGATGATGCACAATTTACGCAAGGTCTGTCCTTTGGTTGCGGGTGCGGCGGCAGCGTTCCGAGCAGTATTTCACCTCGTCCCAACAGTGTTCCCATTTTTTGCGCCATGCGAACGGGCGTTGGCATACCGGGCAGGTTTTGTGCGGCAAATGGGGTTTGTGGTGTGCCATTATGCCTTACGCAGGTAGCTGAGGTTTTCGACAGCAAACTGTTGCGGCTGAATGCCAAACACGTTCCAAGCAGAATGGTCGGCGCAGGTGTTGCCTTCCAGCAGCATGGTGATCTGGTCGCGGGTGATCGGAAACCACGCTTGACCATCCAGCACGCTGGCGACCAGTTTGATGGCGTCCGCCGGGGCGGGCAGCATCAGTTTACCTTTGCTTCCGGCAGCTTGCGCGATGGTTTGGATGATGTCTTTCCAGCTTGGTGCAACCGGCCCGCATAACGGGAATATGTGTTGCTTGGCAGCAGGATTGCCCACGGCAGCGGCGAAAGCGGCAGCTACATCCTGCACATGCACCGGAGCCATTTGGAACTTACCTGCCTGCATGAAATTCAGCCCGCCGAAAAACAGTGGGGCGGGAATTGGCGGTTGTACCAATTCCTTGTTGAGCTGGGTACAGAATTCCATCTTGCCGCGTGGGTCGCCGAAAATGACCGAGGGGCGGAAAATCGTCCAGTTCAGCCCGGAGGCTTGCACGCATTGTTCGGCGCGGAATTTGCTGTCCTGGTATTTCGTGCCGCCTGCTTTCACGCCGTTGGCACTCATCAGGATGAAGTGTTTCACGCCCTGTTTTTGCGCGGCGGCGACGGTGCGCTCTACCCCCCGAAACTGGCTTTCTTCGTAGGTGATGCCTTTGGCGGGGAATTCACGCAGGATGCCGATCAGGTAAATGACGGCATCCGCGCCTTGCAGGCAGCGGTCGAGTGCGGCGGGGTCGGCAATATCACCGGGGAAGGTGACGCAGCGTTGCGCCTGGTGCAGCTTGTGTTCGCTGCCGGGGCGTACCAGTACGTGCGGCGTGTGTCCGGCGGCTAGCAGGGCGTCGATGATGTAGGAGCCGACAAAGCCAGTGCCGCCAATGATGCTGATGTTCATACACTTTCCTTAAACCGTAGTTCTTATGCCCTGATTATCCATGATGTACAAGTGGCGTGCTAATATTGGCTTGGTTTACATGGTATTTTGTACAAGTTATGCGTGCGACGGTTGCTAAGCAAGGCGGTGTTGCTGGTCATGACACAATGGAGTAACACATGACCCCTGAAGACATTCTCACTTTTTGGTACACCCCTCCTATGCCGGAACATTGGTTTGCGTCCACCCCTACCATTGATGCCGACATCCGCGAGCGTTTCGGCGCACTTTGGGAGCAAGCGGCGGCGGGCGAATGGGATCACTGGCAAGCCACGCCGGAAGGTTGCCTTGCCCTGTGCATCGTGCTGGATCAGTTCCCGCTGAACATGTTCCGGGGGGAAGCCCGCAGTTTTTCCACCGAACAGCAAGCGGTTGCGGTGACGAAACACGCGGTAGCCAATGGCTTTGATCAGCAATTGCCGGTGGAGCGCCGCAGTTTCCTCTACATGCCCTTGATGCACAGCGAGCATCTGGAGGATCAGGATGCGTCGGTGCGTTTGTTTGAAGCGGCAGGGCTGGAAGCGAATGCCCGCTTCGCCCGTCATCACCGCGAAATTGTGCAATATTTTGGGCGGTTCCCACACCGTAATGCGGCACTGGGGCGTGAGAGTACGGCGGAGGAGTTGACCTATCTGGCCTCCAAAGATGCGTTTACGGGTTAAGGAAAGGCGTTTGCATGACAGATAACACCCCTACCATGCCGGTCGCTTTCATCGGTCACGGTTCGCCGACCGTGATCCTCAGTGACAACCGTTACACCCGCGCCTGGCGGCAACTGGCGGAAAATTTGCCGCGCCCCAAGGCGATTCTGGTCATTTCCGCCCACTGGCTGACCCGTGGCAAGACGCTGGTCACAGCGATGCAACAGCCGCGCACTATCCACGATTTCGGGCGGATGGATGCGCGTTTGTTCGAGATCGAATACCCCGCACCCGGTTCGCCGGAACTGGCGCAACAAATTGAGCAACAAGTCAGCCATACCAGCATTGCACTGGATGAAAGTTGGGGGCTGGATCACGGCGCATGGTGTCCGCTGTCGGTGATGTACCCGCAAGCTGATATTCCAATTATCCAGTTGAGCATGGATTATACCCAGCCGCCTGCGGAACATTACGCGCTGGCGCAGCAATTGGCTTTTCTGCGTAGTGAGGGCGTGCTGGTATTATGCAGCGGCAACATCATACATAACCTGCGCTTGATGCAACTTCCAGAAGAACACGGTTTTGGCTGGGCAAAACGCTTTGACCAAGCGGTGGTTGATGGCATCGCGGGAAACCAATCCGGCTCGCTGATGGATTACGCTGGTCTTGGGGAGGATGCCACTCTGTCAATACCAACCAATGAGCACTATCTGCCGCTGTTGTATGCACTGGCACTTGCGCAGCCGGAAGATGTCGTGAGCTACCCAGTAGCGGGTTTCGCTTATGGCGCGATTTCGATGCGCTCAGTGCTTTGGCAGAACGCGGCGTATACGGTAAATTGCCGGTCTTAAAACAGAATCAGGAGCTTATGCAAGTGGATAAGATGGAATCGCTGAATGTACTCGGTACAGAGTTGGAAGAGTGTGGTGTCAAACCGGTTACGGGATTTTTCCGTGATGGCTCTTGCAACACCAGCAAGCAAGACGTGGGTTCGCACACGGTATGCGCGGTAATGACGCGGGAATTTCTCGACTACAGCCGTGAACAAGGCAATGACTTGATTACCCCGATGCCGGAATACGGGTTTCCGGGACTCAAACCCGGTGATACCTGGTGTCTGTGTGCCCGCCGCTGGCTGGAGGCGCTGGAAGCAGGCAAAGCACCAAGGGTCAGGATTCGTGCCACGCATCAAGCCTGTTTACAAGTCTTATCGCTGGATGACTTGAAGCAGTATGCCAACGATTTGTCCTGATGTGACTATGCATAATCAAGTTGTCAGAAATTCAGAACGCATGACGGGGTTGGTGCGGAAACAACCTCCTAACGCCAGCGTACTGGTTTGTGAGTCGCTATCCATCACCCCGCGCGATTTGACGCAATAGTGGGTGGCTTTGATGCTAACTGCCACATCGTCAGTTTCCAGCAAGGTCTGCAAGGCAACCAGAATCTGCCGCGTGAGGCGCTCCTGTACCTGTGGGCGTTGGGCGAAAAAGCGCACGATACGGTTGATTTTCGACAGGCCAATGATTTTTTCACCCGGAATGTAGGCAACACTGGCTTTGCCATCAATCGTGACGAAGTGGTGTTCGCAGGTACTGGTGAGGTCGATGTCGCTGATTTTCACCATTTCATCAGTGCCCATTTTGTTGTCGATCAGGGAGATTTTGGGGAAATGGGCATAGTCAAGGCCGGAAAAAATTTCATGCACATACATTTTGGCGATACGGTGCGGGGTTTCGGTCAGGCTGTCATCATTCAGGTCTAGCCCGAGGGTGCGCACCACGTCAGTCATCAGGTGTTTGATACGTTCGTATTTTTGCTGCGGAGTCAAACCATTATCCAGCATGGGTGTTTCCAGCCCATTGGCCAGCAGGGCGTCGCGCACGCGGATGGCTTCAGGGCTGAGGTCGTGGTGGTCAACAAGATAGGCCAGTTTTGTACTCATGAGGGAACTCCTTGGGTAGTTGATAGTACCATTATTGGTTACGTATAAGCCTTGTACCATTAAAGGGGTAAATTTCAGGGCTTCTACCCTAATAGATAGACAAAATATTACTTTTTATCCTACTATTTTACTAGGAATTGTTGCATAACTTTCATGCCTATTTGCCCCCTCTGCGTCAGCCTCCTATATTTCTCACTAAATTACTCAACTATTAGAGGTGGTGAGCGATGGATGCAGCACAAAGGCACGTCGAGCAAATGCGCCAGACAGGCTATGCAGCCGGTTTTGTCACGTCGATTGAATCCGATACGGTAGCACCGGGTCTGGATGAAGATGTCATCCGCTTCATTTCCGCCAAAAAGAATGAACCCGCTTACATGCTGGAATGGCGTTTGCAAGCCTACCGCAAGTGGCTGGACATGCAGGAGCCGGAGTGGGCGCACCTGCGTTACCCGCGTATTGATTATCAGGCGATTTCGTATTTTTCCGCGCCCAAATCCGCCAAAGCCGCGCCCAAAAGCCTGGATGAGGTTGATCCGGAACTGCTGCGCACCTACGAAAAACTTGGTATTCCCTTGCAGGAGCAGAAAATACTCGCAGGCGTGGCGGTCGATGCGGTGTTTGACAGCGTGTCAGTCGCCACCACCTTCCGTAAGCAACTGGCGGATGCTGGTGTCATTTTCTGCTCCATTTCAGAGGCGATGCGCGAACACCCGCAGTTGGTGCAGCAATACCTTGGTACGGTCGTGCCGCAAGCCGACAACTATTTCGCGGCATTGAATGCTGCTGTGTTCACCGATGGCACGTTTGTGTATATCCCGCCCGGTGTACGTTGCCCGATGGAGCTTTCCACCTATTTCCGCATTAATGAACGCAACACCGGGCAGTTTGAGCGTACCCTGATCATTGCTGACAAAGGCAGCTACGTCAGCTATCTGGAAGGCTGCACCGCCCCGCAACGCGATGAAAACCAGCTTCATGCCGCTGTGGTCGAGCTGATTGCGCTGGAAGATGCGCAGATTAAATATTCCACCGTGCAAAACTGGTATCCCGGCGATGAAACCGGCAAAGGCGGCATTTACAACTTCGTCACCAAGCGCGGTTTGTGTGCAGGTGACCGCGCCAAGATTTCGTGGACACAAGTGGAAACCGGTTCGGCGATTACCTGGAAATACCCCAGTTGTATCCTCAAAGGCGACGATTCAGTGGGTGAATTCTATTCGGTAGCCGTGACCCGTGGCGCACAACAAGCTGATACCGGCACAAAAATGTTCCATATTGGCAAAAACACCCGCAGCACCATCGTTTCCAAAGGCATTTCCGCTGACCGGGGGCAAAACGCCTATCGCGGGCTGGTACGGATCAACAGGGGGGCGGAAAACGCCCGCAACCACACCCAGTGCGATTCGCTGTTGCTTGGTGACCAATGCGGGGCGCACACGTTCCCCTACATCGAAGTGGCCAACCCGACTGCCAAAGTCGAACACGAAGCCACTACCTCCAAAATTGGCGAAGACCAGTTGTTCTACTGCCGCCAGCGCGGCCTGTCGCAGGAAGACGCAGTGTCAATGATCGTCAACGGCTTCTGCAAGGAAGTTTTCAAGGAGTTGCCAATGGAGTTTGCGGTGGAAGCCCGCAAGCTGCTGGCGATCAGTCTGGAAGGGGCAGTGGGGTAAAATACGGAGATAATGATCATGTTACAAGTCAACGATTTACACGCATCCATCAACGGCAAGGCCATCCTCAACGGTTTGAACCTGACCATCAAGCCCGGCGAAATCCACGCCATCATGGGGCCGAACGGTTCGGGCAAAAGCACCCTCTCCAAAGTATTGGCAGGGCGTGAGGAATATGTTGTCACCAGCGGCAGCATTACCTATCAGGGGCAGAACCTGCTGGAACTTGCCCCGGAAGAACGTGCCCATCAGGGTATTTTCATGGCATTCCAGTATCCGGTGGAAATCCCCGGCGTCAACAATACCTATTTCCTGCACATGTCATTGAATGCCATCCGCAAGGCACGTGGCGAGCCGGAACTGAATTCGGTCGATTTCATGCGGCTGGTACGCAGCAAGCTCAAAGCCCTCAACATGGACGAAGGTTTGTTGAAACGTTACGTCAATACCGGCTTTTCCGGCGGCGAAATGAAGCGCAATGAAATCCTGCAAATGAGCCTGCTGGAGCCGACGTTGGCGATTCTGGATGAAACCGATTCCGGGCTGGATATTGACGCGCTCAAAATTGTGGCAAAAGGGGTGAATACCCTGCGCAGCCCGCAACGCGCCATGCTGGTGATTACCCATTACCAACGCCTGCTGGATTACATCCAGCCCGATGTGGTGCATGTGTTGAGTGGCGGCAAAATCATCCGCAGTGGTGACAAATCGCTGGCGCTGGAACTCGAAGCCAAAGGCTACGGCTGGATTCAGGATTATCAGGAGGCAGCATGAACACCCCGGACATCCTGCACCACTACCGCCAATTGGCAGCCGACCAAACCACTATGGCCCATGATTGGCACAACCGGCGGCAACTGCACGCGGTCATGCAGGTACAGGAACTGCCACTGCCCGAACGCGGTCAGGAAAGTTGGCGCTATACCCCACTGCCGCCCTTGCTGGACACGGCTTTTCAGCCCGCAGCACTGGAACAGGATTTGCTGTTTGCCGACGATATTGAGCAACTGCGCCTGACTCCAGCGGCAAGCCTGCGTATTGTGCTGCACAATGGTTTTTTTCTGCCGGAACTGTCCAACCTGCCGGACGATGGCAGTATTCGCATTGAATCGCTGCGCAGTGCCTTGGCGAACGGTGACAAAACCGTGCAGGCTCATCTGGGTGAACTGAGTGGCGAACAGTCGCACCTGTTCCATGCCCTGAATACGGCCATGCTGGGCGAAGGTGTCTACCTGCACATCGCAGCAGGTGCACAACTGGCGCAGCCGATTGAAGTGCTGCACGTCAGCCTCAGTTTTGCCAGTGAATACCTCGCCCAGCCGCGCTTGTTGGTGGTGGTCGGTGAGGGGGCGCAAGCCAGCATCGTTGAGCAATACGCCTCCCTGGCGGATGTGCTGTGCCTGAATAACACCGTGACGGAAATTTTCCTGCACGCGGGCGCAAACCTTGAGCATTCACGTTTGCAGAACGAAAGCCTGCGTACCCGCCACCTGGCCAGCCTGTATGTGCAACAAGCCGAGGGCAGCCACTACCGCAATACCACCCTGGCATTCGGCGGGGCATGGTCACGCACGGAATTCCATGTACGTTTCAGTGGCACGGGCGCTAATTGCCGTCTTAACGGTTTCTATCTGGCGGGTGACAAGCAATCCCACGACATGCACCTGAACGTGGTGCATAACCTGCCGGGATGCAGCAGCCAGAGCCATTTCAAAGGCATTTTGCAGGGTCACAGCAAAGCGGTGTTTGATGGCAATATCGAAGTTAAACCCGCTGCGCAGAAGACCGATGCCCGCCTGAGTAATGCCAACCTGTTGCTGTCGCGTGATGCCGAAATCGACACCAAGCCCCGCCTGGAAATCTACGCCGACGATGTGCAATGCAGTCACGGCACAACGGTCGGGCAGATTGACGAAGAAATGCTGTTTTACCTGCGTTCGCGCGGCATTCCCCACGCGCAGGCCGTCAACATGATTTGCACCGGGTTTGCCGATGAAGTGATTGGCACATGCGGCTGGGAATCACTGGAAAACCTTGCCCGCGAGGTGTTAGCCCGGCAATTGGCTGCTGCGATGGTCGCAGGGGGGTGATGGCGATGTTCAAGCTGTCACGTCTCAATCAGGCTAGGATGGTAGAGCAGTACGGCGATACTGCACAGGCGCGGCAGGAATGGTTGAAGCAGGAAGTCATTGCGGCTATCCGCCAGGTTTACGACCCGGAAATTCCCGTCAACATTTACGACCTCGGCCTGATTTACGCACTGGAGGTGGACGGCAACAACAACGTCGACATCCGCATGACCCTGACCAGCCCCGGTTGCCCGGTAGCCGGTAGTTTGCCGGGCAATGTGGAAGCGGCGGCGCGTTCCGTCGTCCAGGTCAACGATGTCAAGGTGGAACTGGTGTGGGAGCCTCCGTGGGATCAGTCACGCATGAGTGAAGATGCCCGCCTGCAACTGGATATGTTTTAGGAGACGGCATGACCGGCAGCATGACATTTGATGACATCAGCAGTGATTTCGCCTTTCTGGACGACTGGGAACAACGCTACCAATACCTGACCGAACTGGGTGAGGCGCTGGAACCGATGCCCGAAACCGAAAAGACCGAAGACAACCGGGTGAAAGCCTGCATGAGCAAGGTGTGGGTAAGGGCATTGCCTGACCCGGACGGCTCCGGCAAGGTCATTTTTCACGGTGATTGTGATACCGCTATTATCAAGGGCGTAGTGGCGCTCTTGGTCAACCTGTTTTCCAGCAAAAGCCCCCAACAAATCGTTGACATGGATGTTGACGCCCTTTTTGACCAGATTCAACTGGCGGAAAATCTTAGCCCCACCCGTCACGTGGGTATATACGCCATCGTCGACAAAATGCGTGCACAAGCACAGGCATTGATCACCTTTTAAACCGTAGTGGTACTGTTGGTTATCAGCAATGTATAACTGGTGTGATATTGTTGTCGCACTTTGACGGGAGTTTTTTATGAAATTGTACAAGGCATTTTATGCTGTTTGGCTATTTGTATTGGCGCTGTTGGTGTCGGGCTGTGTCGGTGTGCCTGATGGGGTAACGCCTGTGACCGGATTTGAGGTTAACCGCTATCTGGGTAAATGGTATGAAATCGCCCGGCTTGACCATTCCTTTGAGCGAGGTTTGGAGCAGGTAACGGCAGAATACAGCCCTCGTGACGATGGCGATATTCGCGTCCTCAACCGGGGCTACAATACAGCCAAACAGCAATGGCAGGAGGCGGAAGGTCGCGCCAGATTTGTCGGCTCAAAGGATGTAGGGCAACTGAAAGTATCGTTTTTTGGCCCGTTTTACGGTGGTTACAATATTGTGGAGCTGGATCCGAACTACCAGTACGTCATGATTGTGGGCAATGATCGAGATTACTTGTGGATTTTGTCGCGTACACCGCAACTGGATGTAGCTGTGCAGCAGCGTTTGGTAGACAAGGCGAAAAGCCTTGGTTTTGCTACAGAAAAGCTGATTTTCGTGAAACAGGATTGAAGGGCGGGAGGTTTTATTTCTCTATCGCTTGCAACCACATCTCCAACGCTGCCATGTGCCACAGTTTGCTGCATAGATAGCTTGGGTTTCCGTGCCCGTCTTGTTAAGCTGGACAAGAGAACTTAACCCAAAGCAGTAGCCAAATGGATCATAAGCAAGAGTTCCGCGCAAAATTAGCCACGTTCGTTAGTAGTCTCCAGCAGCACGTCAGTACGGAAAATGGACAGTGGACGGTCAAGGGATTTATCGACGTATTCCAGAACGTCTACACAATTTCATCTGACACCAAGATCGTTTCCAAGATATTGGAAATTCACTTGTTCCCAAAAATTCTACAGTTTGCGCAAGACAACGGCTATCGTGTGGTGTTGGCTGACCACCAGAATTACTACCCGGATATTTCTTTCGTCAAAACGGATGATGAAAGCGTCAAATTTGCCGTTGATTTCAAGACAACTTACCGCAACCCCAAAAAGCCGCATTTGTGTAACGGTTTCACATTGGGTTCGCACGGAACTTACTTCGAGAACCGCCAAAGTACCAAAAACATCCAGTTTCCCTATGGCTCGTATACGGGGCATTTCTGCCTTGGCATCATCTACGATAGAGCAGAAGGCGCAACGATAGACGAAACCCGTTCCCATCGGCTGGATGAATTGCAGTCCATCGCTTCAGTGGTCAAAAATTTCCAGTTTTTCGTAGTAGAAAAATGGCAAATCGCCAGTGATAAAGGCGGCAGCGGCAATACCGCCAATATCGGCAGCATCAATAATATCGACGACATTATCAACGGGCGCGGCATGTTTTCCCGTTTGGGAGAAAGTTGGTTTGACGATTATTGGATGAACTATTGCAAAATTATTGTGCAAAACGAGCAAGGTATTACCAACAAAATTTCGACGCTGAAAGCTTTTGTTGCTTATCGCGGTGGTGATGTTTCGCTGGTAGTCGACAAACAGAATGGTGGGGAATGATAGCAATGAAAGTCAGCGTTCCCCCAATCAAATCTCAAGGCATTAAAACCAAACTTGTGCCTTGGATCAAAAACATTATTCCCGTTAATTTTGAGGGGCGGTGGGTTGAGCCATTTATGGGGACTGGCGTTGTGGCTTTTAACCTTACTCCGCAACAGGCTTTGTTGTGTGATACTAATCCGCATTTGGTTAACTTTTATTCTTGCCTTGCAAAAGGCGTGATTACGTCTGAAAGTGTCCGCGTTTATTTGAATAGAGAAGGGGCTTTGCTGCTGGAAAAGGGCGAAGTGCATTACTATGAAATCCGCGAACGCTTTAATCAATACCATGCACCTTTGGACTTTCTGTTTTTGAACCGCGCCGGATTTAACGGCATGATCCGTTTTAATCGGAAGGGTGAGTTCAATATTCCATTTTGTCGTAAACCGCAGCGATTTGCCCAAGCCTATGTGACCAAAATCGTGAATCAGGTCGATGCCGTTGCGAAAATCTTGCACACCAAGCAGTTTGAGTTTAAATGCCAGGATTTTACTAAAACACTCCAGGAAGTGTCGGCGGATGACATTGTGTATTGTGATCCGCCGTATATTGATCGCCATGTGGATTATTACAACGGATGGGATGAGCTTCAGGAACATCGCCTTCATGCTGCGCTGGAAAAACTGGATGGCAAATTCATCCTTTCCACTTGGCATCACAATGATTTTCGGGAAAATACCTACATCAAGTCACTGTGGGGCAAGTTTAACGTGCTGACACGGGAGCATTTCTACCATGTCGGCGCGAGTGAAGATAATCGCAATCCCATGATTGAGGCATTAGTGACAAACTACGATCCGTCCGCTGATGAGCAAAAGGTAGAGGCGTTTCAGCAATTTGCGTTGTTGGGTTAAACCTTGACGCTCTGCAACCACATCTCCAACGCTGCCATGTGCCACAGTTTGCTGCCTTGAATCCGCGTCAAATGCGCTTCGGGGTTGGCGATCACCTTGTCGATATAGCTACGCTGATACAAACCACGTTCGCGGCAGGTTTGCGAATCCAGCAAATCCCGCATCATTTCCAGAAATTCGCCACGCACAAACTTCAAGGCAGGCACGGGGAAATACCCCTTGGGGCGGTCAATCACGCTATCTGGCACTAGTCCTCGCGCAATCTGTTTCAGCACGTATTTGCCGCCATCGCGCAATTTCAATTCGGTCGGCATTTGCGCAGCCAGTTCCACCAGTTCGTGATCGAGGAACGGTACACGCGCTTCCAGTCCCCATGCCATTGTCATGTTATCCACGCGCTTGACCGGATCATCGGCGATGAAAGTCGTCACGTCGGCACGTAATACCGCATCCAGCGTTTCTTCCGCATCGGGTGATTCCAGCAATTCGCGCACCAGTTCGCCGGTATAGTCGCGGGTTTGGAACGGGGTTTGCAACATTTCCGCCATCTCGCGGTGGTCGCGGTCGAAATAATACGGGGCGAGGCGTTGCAATTTGTCGGGATGGGTGGATGCGTGGGCTTGCGGATACCAGAAATAGCCACCAAACACTTCATCCGCGCCTTGCCCGGATTGCACCACTTTCACATGCTTTGACACCTGTTCGGAGAGCAGGTAGAAACCAATCGCATCCTGCCCGAACATCGGTTCTGCCATGTTCGCCACCGCTTCCGGTAGGCGCAGCAAGGTCTGTTCGTTGGGGATGTGGAACTTGTGGTGGGTGGGGCGGAAGCGTTCCACCACCGCGTCGGAATATTCGTATTCGCTGCCTTTTTCTTCCGGCTGGTCGTCAAAACCGATGGTGAAGGTGCGGATGTCTTGGATGCCGATTTCAGCCAATAAGCCGACCAATAGACTTGAATCCAGCCCGCCCGACAGCAGCACGCCCACGGGTACATCGGCAATATTATTGCGGCGGTGCACGGCGGTTTTCAGCGATTCGTGTACGGCGTCGATCCATTCCTGTTCGGAACGCGGCTCGCTTGGGCGACGTGCTACCAAATTCCAGTAACGTTTCAGCTCTTGCCGCCCGTCCATGTGAATGGTCAGGGAATGCGCGGGTTGCAGCTTACGGATGCCATTCAGCACCGTGCGCGGTGCTGGCACGACTGCGTGCAGCGAAAACAGGTTGTGCAGCGCCAGCGGGTCGAGGCTGGTATCAATCCCCGACGTGGTCAGCAAGGCTTGCGTGTTGGAGGCAAAGCGGAAACTTTTACCAGCGGTGGCGTAGTACAGCGGCTTGATACCCATGCGGTCACGCGCTATGAACAGCACTTTTTTGCGCATGTCCCAAATCGCGAAAGCGAACATTCCCAGCAAATGCTTGGGCGCGTCTTCGCCCCATTCGGCGTAGGCTTTGAGGATAACTTCGGTATCGCCTTCGGAGAAGAAATGATGCCCGCGAGCCTTCAGTTCCGCCCGCAATTCGGGGTGGTTGTAGATCGTGCCGTTGAATACCAGTGCCAAGCCGGATTCGATGTCCACCATCGGCTGGCTGGATTTGTACGACAGGTCAATGATGGCAAGGCGGCGATGCCCGAACGCCAGCGCACCATCAGAAAAGCTGCCCGCGTGATCGGGGCCGCGCTTTTCCAGCTTTGCCATCATGCTGTTGAGGTATTTTAGTTCGGGGAGTTGCCCGTCGAGGCGTAGTTCACCGCAAATGCCGCACATGGGAGTTCCTTGTTACCCGTTAAACATCTTCCATGCAGTGTGCCACAAATTGGTGAGCAAATCTAAAAGACCATAATGCAGAATAAAGTAGGTTGTAATGAAAACAATGATTATGAAGCATATAATCAATAAAACTTTCTTGCCAAAATCCATCAATAATATTGTGGGGATATTTTTATGTTTTAAAAGGGCATTATTTACTTGGCCTAATAAAGCTTTTTCAAAGCGACTCTGACTACGCTTAATTGCATCAATATCACTAGTGTAGTCAAAAGTTGCAGCCATTTTGATCTCTGCCAATGCCTTTACTTCCAGTTCTTGACATGCTGTTATGACTTTGTTTAAATCCTTGGCAATATTATTCGAGGATTCAATAATATTCAAACTATTCCTACCTTGTTCAATAGTCGCCGAATTAACAACATCATGCAACTTATTGATCTCGCGATGAATTAAGTCAATTATTTCGCTCTTATATTTGCCAGTCAAATCAAGCTCGTGAATTTTATCTAGTATGCGTAATTCCGAAGATTTCAAAAACTCTAAAACTTCATCTTTATCAGTTCTTAATTTAGCCTGATACTGTGAAAGTACATCTATGCTTTCCTGGACGTCTTTGTTAATTAATAACAATCCTTCTTGCTCATGTGCAACCAGCACTTTAAGGCTATCTTCTGACCTTTTTATGTATTTTTCAGCATCATGAGCTGCTGCATTTATCTTACTTAAACCGGAATTCATTGTTTCAATCGGTTCTTCGATGATTGATATGAGTTCAGCACGGGTTTTGTCATCTATATGAATTTCATACTTTTCTTGAATGCTGCTAAGTTGTTTATTTAATGCATTGTTAAAAATATCGAGTTTTGAAATATTTTCATTAATTAATATCGTATCAAGATTGTGAGATCTATTTTGATTGATTTGCAGATCGACCTTTGCACTCAAGGATTTTAGAGGGTTTTCCAAACCACTAATGGTTTTCTTTCTTTTATTCTCTTCTAATTTTATATGATAAATATCATCATAGACAGTACCTAGCATTCGACTAACTTCTTCCAATGTCCTCTTAGTGTTCTGATCCTCTTGATCTTTAATGATTTGCACGGCTTTTTTGTTTGCGCTTTCTTTTATACTTTCAAAATTAATACTATCATCTATTACAATCTCATCTAATTGCTGCTTAATCGCTCCCATCATTAAAGCATTGCTCTGCGTCTGAGGATAACTTGAAAGCAAATAAAAGGCTACATGCAGAAAGTATAGTGTTTTTTCTTTATATCCAAGACTTAAATAAAACTCTCCTAGCTCATGATATTTATATGGTTCTCTTAAAACGTGATTACCTTCATACGCCAACTCTAGTTTTTCCAAGTATTTTTCTTTTTCTTGTTCTATTAAAGTCTGATCACCTTCGCATTTTATTATGTCTAGTATCGCATTCTTAATCTTTGCTATCTTAATGCTCAAATCATTTTCCATACTTATCAAACTTTCATGAAAGTCAATTGTTTCCTCAAGAGATACTAGCAGTGTTTGCTCTATGTTTTCAAAGTTGTTAGTACGTCTGGCTTTTTCCAAAATAAAAGCCTGTTCGTGCTCTGGATTTAAGTTGATTGCCCTTTTAAATAAGGCAGTAGTAGTTCGCCTAGATTTATTTTTGTGGGCAATAACCGCAAGATAAGCGTACAAGTAAGACAGGGCAATAGATCGCTGTTCTATTTCCTTATGAATTTTTCTAAGTTTATCCGCGTTTTCTTGTATTAAAGAGCCGTCTAGAAAATCATTATCAAAGATATAAGGCGTGAGTTCAATCCCGAATTTATCCTTTATAGATTTATTGTAAGCCAAGGCATTGTTTCTTATCTTATCCTTGAAGAAGTCGAGATTTGAAAAGTCATCAAAGTTTAGACTTTCATTATCTATTACAACTTTTGTATTGATGCTTACCGGATATCTTTCAGAGTGATTATTGGTGATAATTTCATTTATTTCATCAGTAAATGTATCAAGGCGTGTGCATAAAAAGGTATTTGGCTCAAGCACACCAAACTGTATGTGACTTAAATTTAATTTTCCATCGCGTTCTTGAATAAAAGTTCCTGCACCTGATATTCCTTGCATGGACGCTACAATGTTTCCCATTGACAAAACCGGACTACTTTTGCAAAGCATTTTTGTGTGCCCGCTTTCATCAAATTGATGGTGCTGAACAATATATGGAGTTAGCTTGCTTATTTGCTCAACATTTTTTGTTATCCTAGGATAGCCTGAGATGAAGAAATTCTTTGAGGAGTAGTTATTATTATCTAAATCAAAGAACTCTAGCGTGCTTACTTCTTTTTCAATTTTTGTTTCTGATGCTGGAAGTATGATAAGTCCAATATCCACTTTTTTATTAGCTAAAAAGCGAACAGTAATATTTGAGCAGATGATGTTGTCCTCTGGATACGCCTCAATAAACACAAAGATATTATCTTTGTTTATGTTTATAGAGTTTTCTGCAAACAATCCATATTCTATAGCCATCTTTTTATTTTTTGGGAAAAATATGTGTTTCGCAGTCAAGATATAATATGCCTGGTCTTTTTCATGAGACTTAAATATCACCCCGCTCCCTTGAGAAAATACACGTTCATCGTCCTCATTCTCGTAATAGTATTCTATTTTAATGGCATATTTTTTCACTGCATCACTAGACATATATCTTTCCTTTAATATTCAATTTCTTGCGTGGTTTTTATTCTAAAACCAAATTCATCCTTTTCCTTGTCTTGAAACCTCATAGATGAATTCAGATCTTTTGTGGAATGTATAATGATCGGCTGCGTCTTATTTTGGCTCTTTGGGATTTCCCGTGGTCACGCACAAGATATAGTATCCTGAGTCA
>ERZ761609.754-NODE-754-length-34456-cov-14.225807_pt1 | contig 34456 bp, 32 predicted proteins | sample MGYA00511163_ERZ761609 | MGnify/ENA primary metagenome ERZ761609 (study PRJEB28899, sample SAMN02445070) | bioreactor sludge metagenome | biome: EBPR sludge | place: Australia: Brisbane, Thorneside Wastewater Treatment Plant | collected 2011-12-16 ...
CAGGCCGCGCTCGAGACCACCGCCGCAGGCTGGCGGGTCCGCGCCGGAAACCTGGAGTTCGCCGTCAACCGCGCCCACGGTGTGATTGAAAACCTCACGCAGGACGGCCGGCTGCTCGTGCAGCGCGGGCCGCAACTCGCGGTCTGGCGGGCCGCGACGGACAACGACGGCTTGAAACTCTTCGACGTCGTGAACTGGGGCGGGGCGCGTTTCCTCACGGAAGCGCTCAAGGCCGGCTACGATCGCATCGAACTGGCCGACACTCAGGCCAAGGCGAAGGCCGGGCGCGACGGCGTCGCCATTGAAATTATCTCGCGCTGGCTTTGCCCCGGGGCGCAGCGGTTCATCACGCACCGGCAGGGCTGCACCGTGCAACCCGACGGCGGGCTGGCGGTGACCAATGTCTTCAGCATTGACCCCAAGCTGCCGGAGCTGCCGCGGTTGGGCGTTTCGCTCGTGCTGCCGCCGGCCTTGGAGCAGTTGGAGTGGTTCGGCCGGGGCCCGTTGGAGAATTATTCCGACCGCAAACGCAGCTCGATGGTTGCGCGTTACCGCAGCACGGTCACGGCCCAATACGTGCCCTACATTCTCCCGCAGGAACACGGCAACAAGACCGACGTGCGCTGGCTGGCCCTGCACGATGATGCGGGGCATGGCGTCCGCTTTACCGCGCAAGGCCGGCTGATGGAGGCCTCGGCGAGCCATTTTACCGCCAACGACCTTTACGCCGCAAAACACACGACCGATCTAACACCCCGTCCGGAGGTCCAGGTGAATCTCGACTACGGCCAGCGCGGCCTCGGCACGGCGAGCTGCGGCCCGGATACGCTCCCGCAATACCGGATCCAGCCGGGCAAATATCAGCTCAATTTCACCGTTTGGCCCACAGGCGGAGCGAGCTGAGCATGAAGTCTTCCAACGCGGTGGCGACGTTGAGGTTGAGGCGGAGCAGGCCGACGTCGTGCTCAAGTTTTTCGATGGCGCCGATGAGAGCGGTGCGGGCGGTTGGGTCGCCGGCCTGCAGGCGGGGCAGGGCGTAGGCACGGGTGGCTTCCTCGATGGCCGCGAGCAGTCGCAGCCGCAGGCCGTTGGCGAGGCCGGTCTCGATGGCCACCTGCTCGTCCTCCTCGATGTCGGCGGGCAGTTTTTCTTTCTCGATTTTCCACGCCTCGGCGGTTGCGGCATCGAGGACTGCGGTGAACCGCGCCACCAGCCCGTAGGCGCCGAAGATCTGGTCGGCGACGGCTTTTTTGTCCGGCATGCCGCCGCCGAACCGTCCCAGCCAGCTCTGGTAGTCGGTGATCCACGCCGGCCAGCCGGCGGCGTCCACCTTGAGGGCGGCGCTGGGAAAGCGGAAATGGAGCACGCGGCTGCGGATGGTGGGCAGCAGGGCGTAGGGCCGGCTGGTGAGCAGGAGGAGGGTCGTGTTGGCCGGCGGCTCCTCCAGCGTCTTGAGAAAAATGTTGGCCGCAGCGAGGTGCATGCGGTCGGCCTCGTGAATAATGGCGACCTTGCGCGTGGCCACGGTCGCTGACACCTGCACCTTGCCGATCAGCTCGCGGGTGGCGTCGGCGCCGATCTGCCGCATCTTCCCCGCGGGCCGCAGGGCAAAGCAGTCCGGATGCTGCTCGGGCGGAAAGGCCGCCGTGGACTGCGGGGTGTTGAGCAGACGGTCGGCGATGCCGTGGGCCATCTGCAACAGCACGGGCAGATCCTCGCCGTGCAAGAGCAGGCTGTGCGAAAGCCGGTCGCGCGTGATGGCGTTCTCGATGACTGCCACGGCAGGTGAGCCGGCGAGGGCGGTGGGCCATTCAGCAGGGGCGGTCATGGACGGGGTGGTGGGCCGGGCGGTTTCCTCTCTGGTCACCGAACCGGGCGGCGGTCAGCCGAGGCGGACCTGCACGTGTTCCCAGATCGTCTGGGCGACTTGGGCGGGCGTGCGGGTGCCGTCCACGAGGATGACGCGCTCGGGCATGTTTTTCGCGAGGAGCAGGTAGCCCTCGCGGACGTGATTGTAGAAATCGATGTTCTCGCGCTCCATGCGGTCGGGCAGGTCGGTGGTGCGCTGCTTGAGCCGGGTGAGGCTCACCTCGGTGGGCACGTCGATCACGACGGTGACATCGGGCATGACGTTGCCGACGGCGAAGCGGTTGATCTGCGCGACGGGATCGGCGGCCAGCTTGCGGGCGATGCCCTGATAAACGGTGGAGGAATCGAGGAAGCGGTCGCTGAGCACGTATTTGCCGGCGAGAAGCGCGGGCGCGATGACCTCGCGCACCAATTGCGCGCGGGCGGCGGCGAAGAGCAGCAGCTCGGTCTCGGCACACATCTCGTCGCCCTTGGAGTTGTGGACGATGATGTTGCGGATCTGCTCGCCGATCTCGGTGCCGCCGGGCTCGCGGGTGGAGACGACGTCCTTGCCGGTCTTCTGCAAATGGGCCGCGAGCAGGGAAATCTGGGTGGATTTGCCGCTGCCTTCGGAGCCTTCGAAGGAGATGAGTTTGCCGGTGGGCTTTTGATGGAGGGGCATACGAAAAGTCTGCGGGGTTATTTCCAGTTGGCGAGGAAGGTTTCGAGGTCGGCGAGAGTCGGGCTGCGGCCGGTGCGCACGTAGTGGCCGCTGGTGCAGACGCCGACGCCGAGGCAGGCCTCGGGCGCGAGGCCCATCAACTGGCCGGCGCTGAAGCCGGCGTTGAAGTGGTCGCCCGCACCCGTGGTGATGAGCGGCTGCGCCACGTAGGGACCGGGCACCCAGAAGGTGTCCTCACGTGTGGCGCAGGCGGCGGCTTCCTTCGGGTGGATGACGACGGTGGTGAGGTCGAGCCGGGTGCGAATCTTTTCCGCCATCGAGCGCAGGCCGTGTTCGGTCTCGGTCTCCTTGCCGAAGCCGAGCACGTCGAACACCTGCTGCGCCTCCTTGAGGTTGAGCCCGAGGGTCACGCGGCCGAACTGCTCGAACTGGCCGATCGTATCGAGCGCATAGACCAGGTCGGCGCGGGAGCGCTTCTCGGGGTCGGCGAGGTCAAAGAAGAAGATGCGGCCCGGCTTTACCGGCACCTGCGGCAGCACGCTCTGCACGAGATCCACAAAGACCGCCGTCATGTTCGGGATCATCGTCCAGTTCACCAAGGCGATGAGGTCGGCGGCCCCGAGCATCGCCCGGTAGTTGTCGGCGCCGACGCTGGCGATGATCTGCTCCGGGGTGATCTCGTCGAGGCTCCGCATCATGCCAAGCATGAGCTTGCCGTCGGTAAACTCCACGGCCGTGGTTGCCGCGGGGTCGCAAAGCGAGACGACACGGGCTTTCGCGGCGAGATCGGTGAAAACCGGGTGGATCGAGACCTTGCCGAGCGCGCCGATGTAGGTGATGTCGGCGCCCTGGGCGAGCAGGGCGTTGGCCATGATGGGGCCGTTGCCGCCGAGCTTGTCCATCCGCGGGTAGAACTCGAGGTTGGTGCTTTTGCCCGCGGCGGCGCTGATGCGTTGGCCAAACTCGGCGATGGTGCCGATAGGCGTGAAATTCTCGCCCTGGCCGGCACGCTGGGCCACCGGGGTCACGATGGTGTCCACAAAGCCGTCGAAGCCGACGAGGGCGCGCTTTTGGGCGAGGGTGGCGCGTTGGGCGCGGAGCTGTTGCAGGGTGCGGGTCTTGAAGTCCATGCGGGAGGGTGAGCGAAAAATCAGCCCCGACCCGCCGCAAACAGATTCGCGCGGGAATTTCGCCGGGTTTTCCGTTGAACGAACCCGGCAAAGCCGCCAACAGTTCCCCGCGTCTCCGCCCTGCCTGTAATTTCCCCGCTTTTGCCATGCTCAATATCGTGCAGATCTTCCTGCAGTCCGACCTCGTCGGCCAGGTCATCACCGTCGGCCTTGGTGTCTTCAGTCTCATTGCCTGGACCATCATGTTCGGCAAACACTACGAACTGAAGCGCCTCGCCCAGCTCAACTACGCGTTCGAGCAGCGGCTGCGCGACGAGCGCTCGCTGCTCGACCTGCCGGAATCCTTCCGGAACCGACGCGCGATCCCCTATGCGGACCTCTTTGCCGATGCGGTCGAGAGCTACTGGCGCGCCGCGGCCATCGCGAAGGAGCGGGGCAGCAACGACACGCGCGCCCGGCTGGAACACGCCGAGAACGCCCTGCAACGTGCGCTCTCGCGCCAGGCCCTCCGCTACGAATCGAGCATGATTTTCCTCGCCAGCATTGTCACCGGCGCGCCTTTTCTCGGGCTGCTCGGCACGGTGTGGGGCGTGATGATTTCCTTCAGCGCCGTCTCGGTGCAGCAGACGGCGAGCATCCAGACGCTGGCGCCGGGGGTGGCGGCGGCGTTGCTCACGACCATCGCCGGCCTCGTGGTCGCCATTCCCTCGGTGTTCGGCTACAATTACATTCTCTCCAACACCAAGCGGATGATCACCGAGCTGGAAAACTACGCCAGCTCGCTGGCCGACCGCATCGAGCTCGAATCGCAGTAAGCGAGGATTTCCCATGGCCCGCACTTTCCGCCGCCGCCAGGCGCAGCACGCGATCTCGGAGCTGAACGTCACCAACCTCATCGACGTGGCGTTCACGCTGCTGATCATCTTCATGATCGCCACGCCGCTGATCCAGCAGGAGCAGCGGATCGAGGTGAAGCTGCCGACGGAGTCCACCCGCACGCAGACGCAGCCGGACCCCAAAGACGTTTTCCAAGTCATCGCCATCGACCGGCAGGGCCAGTATTACTGGGGCACGCGGCGCGTGGAGTTTTCGGAACTGCCCGCGCTGCTGGCCGCCGAGGCCCGCAAGCCCAACCCGCCGGTGCTGCGCATCCGCGCCGACTGGAACATCCAATACCAGAAGGTGGTCACCCTCATGGATGAGATCAAAAAGCACAATCTGAGCCGGTTCACCTTCGACACCCAGACGGCCAACTGACCGATGCCCGAGAACGCCCGCAGTGCCTTCGCTCTTTCCATCACGCTCCACGGCGCGGTCGTGGCGCTGATCCTCTTTTTCATTTACCTGATGAAGGTCGCGGCGCCGGAGATGCCGAAGATTTTTGAATTGGTGGCAGGGGAGGGCGACAATTTCGCGGCGACCGAGGCCCCGGCGCTCAGCTCGCCCGGCATCTCGCTCAACATCCCGGTCGCGCCACCGGTGGTGCGGCCGCAGCCACAGCCGCAGCCCGTGCCCCCGCGCGAGGTAATCCAGCGCGCGCCGGAAGTCCCGGCGGTGAAAGCACCACCCAAGCCGGCGGAGACCAAACCTGTCGTGGAGCCCAAGCCGGTGCCACCGCAGCCGAAGACGATGACGAAGGCCGAGTTCGATCGTCTCAACAAGACCCAGACCACACCCGCACCCCGTGCGCCCGCACCACCACGTGTGGCGAAAATCAATACCGATGAGATCGTCAAGGGCGTGGTCGGCGGCTCGCAGAACGTGAAGGCCGGGGCTGGCGGGCGCGCGCTGACCCGGGACGAAGGCCCGGTGATGGACGCTTATTTCGCGATGCTGCGGGAGCGGCTGCGGGCGGCGCTGGAGAAGCCGCCCGGCCTGGCCGACACGCTGGTGACCACCATCGAGGTCCGAATCGCGGCCGACGGCACGCTCTCCGGCGCGCGGATTACCCGCTCCTCGGGCAGCCCGGAGTTCGATCGCGCCGTCCTTGCGGCGGTGGCCCGCACCCGGATGCCGCCGCGCCCGGACAACAAGAGCGAGCTCCTCACCATCCCCTTCCACATGAAGGAACTGTGAAGTGGCAGAAAAAGTCCTTGCCTTCGCGGCCGGAAGTTTGATTTTCCCAACCTTCCTTCGACTTTAGGGCTCTTAGCTCAGTTGGTAGAGCGCCTCAATGGCATTGAGGAGGTCAGCGGTTCGAACCCGCTAGGGTCCACCAATTAACCCCCGGTTCCCCCGGGGGTTTCTTGTTTTCAGAGGTAAAATGCGGCATTCGATGTGATTTGACGTGACCCGGTAAACCGGTCCAAATGCAACCATAATGCAACCGGATCCTACCCCTGTGGCTAGCAGCGCAGATGCGGTTCACCCGGCAGGTAGTCCAACAAGCCGGGGTTACCCCAAAATCAGGACAAAACTTGTGCGTGGAGTTCGGTTATTACCGATCAAACACGGCCGGCCTAAGCCCTAGGAGAAAACGATCCAAGCTAGTTTACGACCGATTCCTCCAAGTGCGCAGCCCGGAACACAGGCTCCCTGACATAAAGGATATCCACTCGATTTTTGGGCATGGGGAAAGGCTGGAGAACCCGCCCCTGCCGGTGGTGGTGCCTGAGGAGTTCGCCCTTAAGCAAGCGCTAGCGAGCCCGATACGGCGAGCCGAAAAGAGAGGTGCAGCGCCAGTTCTCTAGCGTCAGATTTCTGCAAATTGAATGAAGCGGGCACTCGGCCTGGAAACACGCCGGTGAGGCGCGTGCTACTTAGGGGGAATCAGTTCAAAGCTCAATGGGGCAGCCGGATTGGTGGCATCCATCGGGGTCACCAACAAAGCTGGAACGTTCGGAAGCCAGAATGTTTCCCCGCCAAGCTAGGTTTGGGTCTCATAATCGGCGGTTTTTTCGCGCGACCGGTGCAACTGCTGGACGGCAGTTCAGTGAAAGGTGGTAAACGCATCAAGGTCAGTAACGGCGATCAGTCACGTTAATGATTTAAGTGGCCAGAGGTTGCGGTAGGTGTGATCGGCTGCGTTCGTTGATGGAGCTTTCCCAAGCAGCACAGAATTGTCTAGCGCGTGCCCTAAGCCATGCCCAGTTCTTCGCATCCAGTCGATGAGGCTCAAAAAGGGGGCTGCCGATGCCAAACCCGTCTGCTCCAGCCATTACATATTCTGGGAGGGTTTCAGGTGTTATCCCACCAGTAGCAAGCAAGTGGATGTGCGGTAGGGGAGCCTTTAAATCTCGAAGGTAATCTGGGCCTAGGCGGTGGGCGGGAAACAATTTTACCATGGTAGCCCCGAGACGGTGGGCTTGAAGGATTTCGGTAGGGGTGAACGCACCCGGGAAAACCGGTAGTCCGCGACGGATGCATTCGGAAATAACTTCCGGGACTACCGCAGGTGTGACAATGAAACCAGCCCCGGCTGCTTGGGCTGCGTCGAGGTCGGCCAGCTTTATTACAGTGCCAGCGCCGATCATCAGGTGGTCTTTCGCAAGTGCGGAGGCCAGGCGAATTTGTTCTATAGCTGCAGGTGAATTCATGGTGATCTCCAAGGCGGTAAAACCACCTTCGGTCAGTGCTTGCACGACGGGCGCAATGATTTCTGTCCGCTGGCCTCGGAGGATTGCGACCAAGGGCATGGCACCAAAGCGCATGGGATCAAATTGGGAGACAGCACTCACGGATAGGTAAGGAGCAACGCGTGGCCCGGAACGGTAGCGATGTTCATTTCTGGTGCAGGAATTCGGACCACCTCAATTTCCGGCAATAATTCGCTCAATGCCAATGCGTAGGGCCGGCTCAATTCTTCGCTTGCTGCGAGAACAATTGTTTTAGTTACGATTCCTTTCAGAGTGCTCAATTCGGCTCCGATTAGTGCACCACTGAGGAAGGCAGTTGTGTGGTTTGCTGGTAGGTGGCCGAGCACATTCCTCGACCGGGTTTTGAACAAGGCTGCGCTGAGTCCAAGCTGCCGGCTTGTTTGAACACCGACCAAAAAGGGTTCCGTCGCGAAGGTTGATTCTCCGGGTAGGCCCAGAGTGGAATTACTCCTTAGGATCTGATAGAGTTCACCCGTGAGAAAAGTGGTGAAGTCGATTATATTGCCATTGCGCAGATATACATGCTTTGAGTGGGTGCCCGGTAAGATTACCACACAGTGCTCGGATAATACTTGACGTTCGGGGGATGAAAAAATCCCGACTAATTCAGTTTCCTCGCCTCGCATTACGTCGCATTCGGTGCGCAGTCCCGAAACCAAACGGACATTACGTCCTGCAATTAGCAGGTCTTGAAATATAAAGGAGCGTCCATCCAATTTAGCCGGGACACAGGCATAGGGCAACGAATGCCAACCCAGGGTAGAAGAAACCATACCTGAGATTACTAAGGGAATTTCTATTTGCTCCGCTACGCCTAGGGTTACGATAGCCTGTGCCAGCTCTGATTCCATGGCTTGATGCCGTGTGGTTATGGCCGGGTGCTGTGAAGCCAATACTTGAATGCCCTGTGGTGAAGTAATCTCAGAGACAATGCGCCGGGACTTTTGCTCGACCAAACGCAGTCGAAAACGGGTGGTTCCCCAATCACATGAAAGAAAATAGCGCATATGAGGAAAGTCTACCATTCTGCGAACCCGCCGTCTTCGGCAGTGAAGTATGGATTATCCCAGACACCATCAAAGCGCTCTGCTGCCAACTTTGCCTCGTCGATCTCTATCCCAAGGCCAGGTGCTTCAGGCACGGATAAATATCCATCGGTCGGGATGAAGGGGGTGCGTAGTAGGCTTTCCCCGAGGGTGACGTGTTCTTGGATCAGGAAGTTGGGCGCCACGGCGTCGAGGTGCAGGCAGGCGGCCAGAGCCACCGGACCTAAGGGGCAATGTGGCGCGAACAGGATGTCACGCGATTCCGCCATCGAGGCGATTCGACGGGTCTCGGAAATACCGCCAGCGTGCGCGGTATCGGGTTGCACGATTGCCACGGCCCGGCGCTCAATAAGAGGTTGGAATTCCCAGCGTGTGAAGAGTCGCTCGCCGGCGGCGATAGGGACACTGGTCGAGGCGGCGATGTCGCGTAGAGCATCGGTATCGCCCGGCACCACCGGCTCCTCAATAAAGAATGGTTGATGCGGTTCGAGTAGTTTCACCAAGCGTTTGGCGTCGGCATGGGTCAGACGACCGTGGAAGTCCGTGGCGATGTCTACCGCTGGTCCCGCAGCGCGGCGCAGTCCGGCAAAACGATCTACCGCAGCGCTGAGTGCAGAGGAGTTGGACAGTGGCCTCATACGGCCTGTTGCGTTGTATTTGAATGCAGTTAATCCGCGAGTTATGCTCACATCGCGCACAGCGTTGACATAGTCGTCCGAGGTGCCGGCGTCAGTCCAAGCGTAGAGACGAATGCGGTCGCGAACACGCCCACCTAGCAGTTGATGAACCGGGGCGCCCAGACTTTTACCGAGTAGATCCCACAGCGCCATGTCGATTCCGGAGAGCGCCGAGCAATGAACACCACCCCCGCGATAAAAGCCGCCGCGGTGCAAATGCTGCCAGATCTGTTCGATGCGACGCGGATCCTGTCCGACGAGCCAGCGTCCCATCTCGTGGACCATGGTTTCCACGCTCAGGGAACGACCTTCCAGTGTGGCTTCACCCCAACCGGTATGATCTTGATTCGTATGAATCCGCACCAGCAGCCAGCGCGGGCGTACATGGATGGTTTCGAGATGCGTTATCTTCATGGGATCAGGACGCTAGCGGCCATAGCAGGGGTGTTGAATAGCAGTGGAATTGCCATCGGCCTGATTATTTATTAGGCTGCGCACGATATTGCCGAGCAGGTGTTGTGCCAGTGCTGGTTGAGATCGGCTCGTTCTGAAGGTGGGTTGGATATTGTCCCGCCAGAACACGGGCTACGTTTGAAAGGCAAATGGACCAAGCCATCAATCGGCTTTCACGGGTGCCGCCGCCCAAATGTGGTGTAAGCAGAACATTATTATGCCGTCGCAATGCGGCCGGCACCTGCGGTTCTTGGGCGAAAACATCGAGTGCTGCACCTGCTAACTGACCGGAGTTTAGCACTCGGATGAGAGCAGCTTCATCCACTACCCTACCGCGGGCCGTGTTGATCAGATAGGCGCCACGTTTCATCCGATCCAATCTGGAGGAGTTCATCAATCCATACGTATCTACAGTAAGTGGCACATGGAGGGATACAATGTCCGCCTTGGATAGCAGTCGGTTCAATGGAGTATAGCCAGGTTCCTTCGAGGGTGTGCGACTGTAGTATATTACTTTCAGTCCGAAACCGGTGGCTCGGCGGGCTACGGCTCGGCCGATAGCACCATATCCGACAATGCCGAGAACCTTATCTTTCAGCAAACCGCCATCCCAAGCACCAGGCTGAAATCTGTGCCACCGTCCGGAGCGCACATAGCGATCAGCCTCGGTCAGCCGGCGCATCAGGGCTAAGATAGCTCCGAGCGTGTAGTCAGCGGTCGCTTCCACAAAGTAAGTTGGGGCATTGGTCGCATAGACCCCGCGCTGGGCCATCAAACTCAGGTCGAGTTTGTCCACGCCGACTGAGGCGCTTGCAACTATCCGCAAGCTTGGAGCGCGATCAAGCAGCTCAGCGTCGACGGTCAGTTCACCTTGACTGATAATGCCGGCCAGTTGGGGAGCCATCTGAAGCACTCTGGCGCGAGGCATGGTGTCGCCACCAGGTGGGCCCATCACAATGCGCGCCAACCCGGCAAGATGCGACAATTGAGATCGAGGAAGAGCAGTGGTAATGAGCACCACTGGGCGGGAAGAAATTTGATGCAGAGGTGCGGTATGGCGGCGCGGCATGTGGGCAGGGCGCAATAATTCATTGTCATTCCGGCATGGCAACCGCCGGTGCCATGCTATGATAACACGGATATTTAGCTATCTTGGTCGGATGCTTGATCCCGCGACCCACGACGGCTCGATCAATACTTGCCGGGCGACAGCCGGAACGCCACGTTCGTTATGCAGTAATTGAGCGGCGAGCATGTCTACAGCGGCCGCCACGACATGGGAACGCTGGTGGTCAATCCCGGCGAAGCCGGTGCAACGCAGGTCCCAATCGTGGACGACGAGGCCGATGGTTTCGGGTATGCGTAATCCGAGACCTGAGCATAGCCATTCTGGCACGTAGCGCTCAAAGGAGAGAATGACGTCCGGCCGGTATCGTCGAAACCAAGCACGGAAGATATGTTCCTCTTTGGCGATATTGTTTTTGGGGAAGAGTAGCAATGGAACGCGGTCACGGGGCGGTATCTGCCTCTGGTAGTTGAGCATCGCGCCTGTATAGGTGTGGTCGGACCGTGCATCGATCCACTCTGTTACAGCGAGGCCGATGCGCCGGTAGCCACGGGCGGCAAGTTCACGTGTGGCCTGCAGAATTCCGCGGGTCATGTTGGTGCTCGCGCGATGTAGCGATGGTTCAGTTAGGCCATAGCCTAGAGTAACAGCCGCCAGTCCTGCATAGTCCATCTCGCGACCCACGCTCTGTGATGACTGGGGCGAAATGATCACTCCCTCAATGCCTCTTGCCTCAAGAATCTGACGTAGTCGGGTAGGAGACATTTTTGCGCGATCGAGACAAAATTCCTCTGCCCGGTAACCGTAGCGGCTAGCATGTACATCGATATCCTTGAGCGGCGCATAATGGTAGGCTGCATCCAGTAGGTCATCACCTTGGTGGTTGTCTCGCACCACGGCTATGACTGCTTCGGCGCGACGATGTCGGTTGCTGCGCACGCGTGCCATCAGACGGTTCATGTAGGGGTCTGGCGCATAGCCCATTTTCTTGGCCGCTTTCAACACTCGTTTGCGAGTCTCGGGTGAGACGCAGCTTTGGTTGCGCAGCACGCGTGAAACTGTCATTGCTGACACACTGCACTTGCTCGCCACTGCATGCAGGCTGATTCCCGATGAGGATAAGCTCATAAAGTTACCATAACACGACGGGTTGTTTGATCGTCAATCTTACTTTACCAAAGTGCAACCTACCTCATGCGCCGTCTGCCCCGTTATGTCGGCAACGCCTAAGGTCAACCCCGCCAAACCTCATGAAACAATATATCCCCAGCCTCGGTCAGTTTATGCACCAGCTCGTTTCCAGTGTAGTCTTACCTATGCTTTTCTTGGTGTTCGCTGTTAAGATTTCGGCTCAAACTAAGCCTGTTTCTGACAACATCGATGAAGAGGTTGTCACATTGCAGCCCTTCTCGGTTGAAGCCAAGGAGGACGCCAGTGGCTACGGCGTCACTTCAGCCACCTCGGTCACCAGGTTGAATACTGCGCTTCGCGACATCCCGCAAACAGTCAACATTGCGGGCGAGCGCATGATCAAGGAGTTAGCGGCACCTACGCTGGGTGAAGCCGTAGCTTTCCTACCAGGCGTGACTATGCGAAATGGAGGCCAAGATCAATTTCAGGTTCGCTCAATTGATGTCAACAGTCAGTTCCGCAACAGCTACCGCTATACCACTGGATCTTCGCTCCACTTCCGCAAAGATATGGCGAACATTGACCGAATCGAAGTGATTAAAGGTCTTGGCTCCGCCACCACGGGTCGCGGCGAAGCGGGCGGCGTAGTTAATTTGGTTACGAAGAAGCCTCAGTCACGAAAAGCAACGTCCATCAGGTTCACCGTTGATGATTATGGCTACCATAAGTCGGAGTTGGATATGACAGGCCCGCTAACATCTGACGGCCGTATCCTCTACCGCGCTATCACTTCTTATACTGGCGGTGAAACTTACCTGCCCAATAACAAGTATGACACCATCGCGTTTTTCCCTTCGATCCATTTCCGTTTCAATGAACGCACTGATTTGCTGATCGAAGGTAGTATGCAATCAGGGGCTACTCCATCCGCCGAGTTTTTCGAAATCCAGGATGAGTTTCAGTTTTTCTTCCGCGCACCTAATGGCCAAGTATTCCGCACTTTTCCGGAGGATGGGGCGCTGCACAAAACGCGCATGATGCCCAAAGAATATCCTCAGACTGCTTCTTGGGTCGAACCAGACGCACAAGCCTACGACGTCTTCGTCCAATTAAATCACAAATTCACGGATTGGCTTTCAACTAGACAGGGGTTGCTCTGGGTAAACACCCAGGTGGACCGCGAGCTTACCCGCCTTCGCGGCTTTGGTAGTTACATATTCGATCCTGCAAATCCGCTTGGCCCGCCCATCGACTGGACCATGGCCTTGCGACATGACACTACTGAGCGCGACATTGAATTCATCTCCTATCAGGGTGATTTTCTCCTGGAGTACGAATTTGCAAGAATGACCCATCAGACTTTGCTAGGATATGAGCTTACATGGCGCGATGTTTTCGATCGCTTCAAGCGTGCCAATACTGGTGCCGTATGGCGCATATTAGATAATAGTGCATTCTTAGCCTTGAAGCGTAGTGATCTACCAGCTCAAGCCGTGAGCACACACGAGACACGAGATGTCGAAGAGACTTCCTACTACATTCAACATACAGCCAAGGCCTTCGATGATAGATTGCAGATCACTGGAGGATGGCGCTACGATAAGATAAAAGAGGATATAATAAATCGGAGCAATAACACATTCATCGCTTCCCGCCCTGAGCCCACCGACAAGACTTGGCGCGTAGGTGCTGGGTTTCGTGTCTTGCCATCTGTCACGCTTTTCGCGGTCCATGCCGAACAGCAAGACCCCACCCGTAACGTACTTCGTTATCCAGAAGGTACCTTCGGAGTGGCCGGCCGTGACCCGAGCGAACGTATCTCCGCAGCTCGCACAGTGGAGCTCGACGAGATCGGCCTGAAGTCCGAACTGTTTGGGGGAAAGTTTACGTTCAATGTTTCGTATTACAAAATCCTCGAAGGTAGTGACATTCGCTCGGTCAATTTCCGCACTAACCGGAACGACGAGATCAGCCCTCAGTTTAATTGGCGCGAGAATGTCGCGGACCCCAGTGCGACTTCCGAGGGTGTTGAAATCGAATTATCTGGCGCACCAACCGACCGGTTGTCTTTCTACGCTTCAGCTGCCTTCGCCAAAACAGCAATCTTCGCGGTGCAGTCAGATCAGTCCGTTGTAAAGCGCAGGCAACGCGGCGACACCCCAGTGCGTCTCAACTTAATGGGTAATTACCTCGCCTATCGGGAGAGCAACTGGAATATGTATGTCCAGAGTGCTTTTGGATACACCGACGATGTTGTGCTCAACCCTGACAATATCGTGCTCCAGAGCGGCAGCTTCCGCTGGGACCTCGGCGTCCGCATCGCTCGCAGATCTGAACGTGGATCATGGGAGGCACAGTTCCGTGTGCAGAACGTGCTCGATGAATACATTATCACGGGCACTGCCAACAGTGGCACTATGCCTCGTCGCTTCGTATTTTCAATCGAACGTCGCTTCTAATATTCATTATAAACTGTCGGGGTGGCGCATACTGTAGGGCAACTGCCTTCCCCGCATTGATTGTGACTGCTGAATCTTGCCTCAATTATGATTGCCCGATTATCCTCCTCCTCGTGTTTCGGTAGCAGCCTTCTGCTGGCAGGCCTGTTGATCACGAGCTTGCCACTCCATGCCACTGCGACTGCGCCTAGGTTCCCGCTGCTCATGCCCGATGACTTCGAGTCACTTAAACTGGTCGCTTGGCGAGTTGAGCCTGGAAAACCTGATGCAAACAATCCACTATTGGAACCTGAGATGCCTTGGGATTCTGGAGGCATCATGGCGCACGGCACTGTGCTGCGTGATCCCATTGATGGCTTGTGGAAGGCATGGCAAGTTTCCACTCCCGGCGAGTCGGTTCTTGCAGGCCTGAAAACGGAGCACGAGCATCAACGTAGACTCACCTATCTCGAAAGCAAAGATGGTGTAAACTGGTATCGTCCGGAACTGTCCATTGCCCTCTGGCCCGGATACGAGCACACCAACATAATCTTCGATTTGGATTCCGGAGGAACCTCAGTCTATGCCTCAGTGTTTGTGCATCCCGAAAAGGATTGGCCTTACGAAATGTTTGTCATGCGGGGACCGCTGTATGGTGGTATGAAGGAGAATCGCGTCGCCCACCTGCCTGGTCCAGATGGCCGTCTCGGCACGTATCGTTACCGTTCCAAAGACGGCAAGGCCTGGCAAGCCATCGAAGGCCCCATCCATCCCTCGGTCGGCGGAGGCGGCGATGTCTCCTACGTATATCGCGAGCCCGACGGGTCCTACGTTTCATATTTCAAATCCTACCCGAAAACCCGTGAAGGTGACCGCATCATCCTTTACGACAACAATCCCCGCGCTGGCCTGCGCAGCGTCTCCCGGCGCACCAGTCTGGATGGTAGTGATTGGGGCGGAGATGCCTTGGTTCTCACCCGTGACTGGCGAGATCCAGACTACGCCCAGTTTCTGGAGATTTGTCCGGTGAAAGTAGATGGCGGTTACGTGGCGCTGGTGAACTACTACGACGCTGTGATTCAAACGATGTGTCTGCAATTAGCCGCTTCTCGCGACGGTGTTCACTGGTGGCGCCCAGACCGTCGTCCTGCGCTACCCAATCCCCCACTGGGCGAATACGGCGGCGGGATGATCTGGCAGATGCACAGTCCCATCATCGAGGGGAACCGGATGCATGTATACTACGCTGGATCAGAAGGTCTACATGGGGAGATCCATGATACGCGGTTTGAACCACAGGTCGAAGTTGGTAATGAAACAGTGCTCGGCTTCCAGACCCCCACGCTGCCTTTCAACACCGCGCTTTGTCGCGCAACCTGGGAATTCGACCGACTCTACGCTCTCGCACCATCCGTTGGCGGTGTGACCAAGGGCGAGGCTGTTACTAAGCCGGGTAAATTCGGTGGCCGCAAAGTTGTCGTCAACACCTTCGTCAAGGACGGGGGATCATTGCGTGCGGAACTGCTTGATGATGCAGGTCTCGTCGTTCCAGGTTTCAGTTTGGAAGACAATACAGCCGTTACAGGCGATCACCGCCGAACCGCACTTGAATGGAACGGAAACAAAATAGCTCCTGGTTCCGCAGTCAAGGTGCGCTTTGTGTTTCATCGAGCATTTTTATACGGCTTTACTTGGGAAGACCCGGAGCTTTAAGCCAATGCTTGCAAATCAGATATTATTCCATCTTTCACGGATTGCTGCTCCATCACTGTGCGGCAATGTACCGTATGACTCAGTCTGCTCTAAGTGACTGAAATTTGCCGCCATGATTTACGGGAAAATAGGCGATTTCGAAGCTATGGGATTGACCTCACTAGGCGACGCGGTGGTTCATTCAGTCGCATGGATACGTAACTTACCTGCCGACCCAGCTGAAGGTCGCTATACTTTGGACGAAGACGGACTATCTGCCTTGGTGTTGCGTTATACAACTGGCGATGCATCACAGTCGCGTTTTGAAACTCACCGTAGTTATGTTGACCTGCAATACACCTTGGCAGGTGCCGAGGCGATTGATTGGGCGCCGCGCGACACATTGACCGACGATGGAGTGTATGATACGGCCAATGAGGTGCTTTTCCATCGCCCCGGGACTGTGTTCGGCACGGTCGTGAAGACGGCTGGCTATTTTTCCATTTTTACTCCCGTCGATGCGCACCGGCCAAAAATTAGGGTCGCTGGTTTTTCAGATGTGTTCAAACTGGTCGTCAAAATTCCTGTCGGCCGGTTTTACTGACTATGACCGTTGCGACAAAAACCATACCCAAGCCATCCCTGCGCCAGCGTATGCGCGCTGGAGATACGATAATCGGCAGCTGGATCAACAGCGGCAGCCCAATTGTCGCTGAATTGATGGCCAGCTGTGGCTTTGATTTTCTATGTGTTGATGTCGAGCACTCAGCGGTTGATTTACCGCAGACACAACAGTTGTTTCAGGCCATCCGCTCCGGGCGGCCTGAATGCGAGACTATCGTGAGGTTGCATGGGATTGATTACGCTTTCGTAAAGCGCTACCTTGATGCTGGTGCGCGAGGCTTGGTGGCCCCGCTTGTGCGTACCGCAGAGGAGGCCAGACTGCTCGTGCAGGCTGCGAAATATCCACCCGTTGGTTTGCGAGGTGTGGGCTTCTGCCGGGCCAACACCTATGGCTTAAGGATCGACGAAGAGTGCGCGCAGGCCAACGATGAGATACTTCTCGCTGTTCAGATCGAGCACATCGATGCGGTTCGCAATATTGATGCCATCCTCAGTGTGCCCGGGATCGATGCGGTATTCATCGGCCCCTACGATCTCACCGCTTCAATGGGGATCACCGCCCAGTTTGAACATCCTGATTACCTCGCTGCCCGGGAGACCATCTTATCGGCTTGTCGTAATCATGCGGTGTCACCGGGTATTCATGTCGTGCAGCCCGACGCCACTCAAGCGAAAGAGCGTCTTGCGGAAGGCTACCGATTTCTCGCCTACAGTTTAGATATCACTATGCTCACTACCATGTGCACCAGCGGGTTGGCGATTTTGCGGAGCAGACTAGCATCAAACTGATTTCGATCCTTGCTTGCACAAAAATTCATAAATGTGAGCTACTCTAGGCCTAATTCTCTTTCAATATTGCAGTGGGAGAACTTCAGATCTCTTCCCAAGTTTGGTTTGTTTCTTTCAATCTTGATCACAGGGATTGCCTGTCTGCTTGGATCGTGTAGCCGGCATCAAGGTCCATTTCCATCTGGTGAATTGAAACTGATTGTGCAGGCCTCACCCGGTGGGCTTTCCGATACAGTCTCCCGTTTCATGGGCAGTCTGCTGGAACAAGAGCTAGGGGTGCCCGTAGTTTGTGTGAACCGACCGGGTGCCAGCGGTGCCTTAGCTTTTTCCTATGTAGTGCGTCGTCCTGCTGATGGCTATACGATTGGCCACGCACCTGTGGAGATCTGCGTCGTGCGTGCCTTGGGCTATGCCGATATTGGACCTGATAATATGGACTTGATTTGTCTAGTGGCAAAATCACCCGCGGTATTAGTCGTTCGGAATGATGCTCCGTGGAATTCATTCGCCGAGTTTGTTGCCGCGGCTGCGTCGAAACCTGGTGGATTGATTCTGGCTCATTCCGGTACCGGCTCAATCTGGCACTTCAACGCGCTCCTGATGGAGCAGTCTACAGGTATCCGAGTTACATACGTTCCCTATGGCGGCTCATCCGCCTCACTGGCTTCGCTGCTGGGTGGTCATGTGGACTGTGTGGTGGCTGGTGCTGGGGAGGCCATCGCAAATGTGCAGGCAGGGGCATTGAAACCGCTTGCGGTTTTCGACCAACAACACTCTGACCTCTATCCCGGGGTGCCGACTAGTCACGAATTGGGATATTCTTTTGGGGTTCCCGCGTGGAGCGGGTTTTTCGCGCCAAAAGGCGTGCCCGAAAAGGCCCTAGAGCGGCTCGAACAGAGTTTCAAGGCAGGTTTTGCTACAGAAGACTGGCAGAAATTATGCAAGGAGCGCGGAATGGAAGCGGTTTTCATGGGACGAGAAGCTTTTCGCGCTTTTGCCAAGTCCCAAGCTGATTTCTTTCAAACTGAAGTGCCAGAGTTGCTCAGGCTAAATCGATGATCATGATGGCTGAGAATAAATCTGCCCTGATTGATCGCATTGTCGCAGCAGTATTCTTTGCACTCGGCCTGTATCTGGTAATCAGCGGAACTAACCTGCCGCCAGGGGCAGGTCTCTACCCCAAGGTGCTGGGCGTGTTGATGGCATTTCTGAGTGTCGGGCTCTTGGCGCAAGGACTTAAGGGTCGTGTCTCTTACGTTGTTTCTATTAGTCATCCGCGGTTGATCGTTAGCGTGACAGTGCTGACCTGCGCCTATCTATTGATGTGGGGTATCGGTTGGTTTCCCATACGCACGTTGATTTATCTGGCTCTTCTTCTTCGCATGCTGGGAGAATCTTGGAAACGGGGGATAATCGTATCTGCATTACTCACTGCCGGTGTAACGGTGGCCTTTCAATATGGCCTGCAGATTTCGTTGGAGTAGCAATGCCATGACACTTGATCTTCTTGAAGGCTTGATGGCGGTTCTGCAATGGAAGGTGCTGGGATTTTTGGTTATTGGTGTTTTTTTGGGGGCGATTTTTGGCGCTTTGCCTGGATTGACAGCTACCATGGGCGTTGCGGTTCTTACTCCACTGACATTTTGGGTATCTCCGGAGCAGGGGCTAGCGATGTTGCTGGGTATATACTGTGGTGCGATTCCGGCGGGAGGAGTTCCGGCGATTCTTATTAATGTTCCAGGGACACCAGCTTCCATTGCGACCGCGTGGGATGGCTATGCTTTTGCTAAACGAGGTGAAGCTGGCCTAGCGCTCGGTATCAATGCTCTGCTATCCACCGTCGGTCAATTGGTGAGTATTTTCTTCCTCGCCGTCGCGGCGTTCCCGATCGCGCGCTTTGCGCTCAAATTCGGTCCGGCGGAATATTTTGGCCTAGCAGTTTTCGGTATTAGTTTGATGGCGGGTGTCTCCGGTGGTCGCGTTATCAAAGGTATGCTGGCTGGCATACTGGGGCTCGTCTTGGCATCGGTCGGGCTGGATCCAATGACAGCGTTTCCCCGTTACACTTTTGGTCAGACAGAGTTTATGGATGGAATCGCCTTTGTGCCGGTCATGATCGGGTTGTTTGGTTTAACCGAAGTGCTCGTGCAGATTTCGGAACGCGTGGGAAATACGGATGGCGTTCCCGCAAAAATCGGACGGATTTGGCCAAAATGGCGGGAGTGGCGGCGGATGCTGCCGGCGGCGGTAACCGGTGCAGGCATTGGTACGGCAGTGGGGGCGGTCCCGGCGGCCGGGGGGGATATCGGATCGGTCATTGCCTGGGAACAGGCTCGGCGCATCTCGCGCAACAAGGAGGAATTTGGAAAAGGATCTATAGAGGGTCTTGCGGCGAGTTGCACCTCATCCAACGCCGCGGTTGGCGGCGCCATGACCACCATGTTGACATTAGGTATCCCGGGCGATGCTCCTTCAGCGGTTCTGATAGGGGCGCTTTTGATTCATGGCATCCAACCCGGCCCGCTTCTGTTTCGCGATCACCGCGACTTTGTATTCAGTATCGTATTCCTGATGGTTATGGCCGCTCTGCTCGTGATGGTAATCGGGCTAATCGGAGCCAAACCTCTGGCGCGTGCGATCCGTCTGCCAAATGCATGGCTTTGGGCTGGAATCATCCTATTTGGAACGGTTGGCTCCTTTGCGCTGAACAACTCGCTGACAGATGTCTGGGTGATGTTCGCCGCCGGCTTGATCGGTTTTGTCCTACGAAAGGCCGACTTTCCGCTGGGGCCATTGGTCTTGGGGCTAATTTTAGGTCCGATGATGGAATCCAATCTACGCCGTGCGCTGATCCTAAATCGGGATGATTGGCTTGGTGTTATCACCCATTCACCAATCGTGATTTTCTTTCTGTTGGCGGCCTTGGCTAGTCTGGCTCTGCCGTTATTGAAACTATACAAATCGAAGGAGAAACCACAATTTGATTCTGATAAATAGTAATGCCTGCCATCACGATCTGGAACGCTCAAAGATATCCATCCAATTATATAATGATGACTTTGGCACATATGAAAATCCTTAAATTACAGCTACTTATACGTAGGTGATAAAGATGCTGAATAAAAATATTCTGACTCGAAGGACTTTCATCGCCGGTGGTGCCTCTCTAACGGTTGCAATGCTTGCTGCGCGTGCCGTTGGCGGCAACTTACATGAGGGGACTTTCGATGGATACCCATTTACCTTGGGTGTGGCTTCGGGTGATCCTACACACAACGGGTTTGTTATTTGGACTCGTTTGGCTCCACACCCATTGGAGCCTAGTGGCGGGATGCCATCCGACTCCATGGCCGTGGATTGGGAAGTGGCAGAGGATGAGGGCATGAATCACATCGCTCTTCGAGGGAAAGCCATTGCGGACTTCGCTTGGGCACATTCAATTCATGTTGAGGTGGCGGGATTACGCCCAGATCGGTGGTATTGGTATCGCTTTCGGTTACGTGGCACGACCAGCGCCGTGGGCAGAGCGCGGACACTGCCGGCACCGGGTACCACACCAGAACGGCTGCGCTTTGCGTTCGCTTCATGCCAAAAGTATGAAGTGGGCTATTACACAGCCTACGAACACCTGATCCGCGAAGATCTGGATCTGATCATTTTCTTGGGCGACTACATTTATGAAAAAACAGACGGCGATAATGCCGTCCGTCCACATGGCCTGCCTGAAGCAAACACTCTCGATACCTATCGAACGCGGTATGCGGTTTATAAAACAGATCCGGCTTTGCAGGCTGCACATGCGCACGCACCATGGATCGTGACATGGGACGACCACGAGGTAAGTAATGACTACGCTAATGACATTCCTGAGCGTTCCGATAGTTACTCCCGCGAGCAGTTTCTCGCTCGGCGTGCCGCTGCCTATCGAGCCTATTACGAGCACATGCCACTGAGGAATACAGCCCGACCAACAGGGTCGGCTATGCAGCTATATCGCCATTTCGGCTATGGCCACCTTGCGTGCTTCCATGTGCTCGATACTAGGCAGTACCGTTCTGCCTTACTGGCTGGAGGACGTCGGCAAATTGCAGGTCCGGCTATGTTAAATCCAAATGCAACTATGCTTGGTTCTGAACAACGTGAATGGTTGTTCAACGGTCTGACGCGGTCAGAATCTATTTGGAATGTCTTGGCTCAGCAAGTCCTGATGGCATCGGTAGATCGCAACCCTGGACCTGAATTGGTAGTAGATGTGGACAAGTGGGCGGGTTATGAATACGAGCGTCGTGCCGTATTGCGATTCCTCGAAAAGCACAAAATTGCGAACCCAGTTGTACTGACGGGAGATATACACAGTAATTGGGCAATCGAATTACAAAATGACTTTGATTACCCGGAACCCCGTGCAGTTGCGGTAGAATTTGTCGGCACATCGATTTCATCGAGTGGGGATGGGGTGGCCAATCCTGTGTATCTTGAAGCACTGCTACGTGATTACCCATCTGTAAAATTCCATAATAGTGAACGGGGCTATGTGCGCTGCGACTTGACAACCCAGGAATGGCGGACGGATTTCCTTACGGTTCCGTTTGTCAGTCGACCGGGCGCGCCGCTACACACACGAGCGTCACTTCACGTCGAAGCTGGCACATCAACACTGCACGCATAGAGAGAATATTAAAAGCGAATATCCTTTAGCTCATGGAACGTCAAATTGCTGGGATTCCCCATTTGCTCTACTTTTACGTCCAGTCTTATTTTTAAGGTGATCCTGTTACATGCAGCGTTCTAGCCACCAAGTGACGACTATAGGTAGAAAGTATAAATTATGAAAAATGCGACATTACCATTGATATTAGGGTTTGTAATTCCGTCATGTTTGTTCGGTGGAGCCGGATTAGAATACTTATCACCCCAAGGCTGGATTTATACTGAAATTAAACGATTCCAAGCACCCGAGGCAAGACAGGGTGTCGCAGCGGATGCGGAATATTTATACGTCATATCAAATCATGATATTGGTAAATATCGTAAAGCAACCGGTGAACGCGTGAAGACTTGGACTTGCTCCAAGGGCGCACCTCTCATTCATCTTAATGCCGGAGTGGTTTATGAAGGACTTCTATATTGTGCTCATTCTAATTTCCCTGGAATTCCCAATACAAGTTCGGTCGAAATATGGAATCCAGAAACACTAGAACACACTGAATCTATTAGCCTCGGGCGAACGGACGGATCTCTGACATGGATTGATCGACGCGAAGGCCGTTGGATTGCATGTTTTGTATATTACGGAGATAAATATGGTATGCCAGGTAAAGGTCAGGAATGGACACGTCTTGCTGAATACGATGATGCCTGGAGACCGACAGGGCGAGGTTGGGTTTTCCCGGCAGACGCTTTAATCCATCTCGGCTCTCGGGGATTCAGTGTTTCCGGTGGTGCGATTGGTCCTGACGGCTACCTCTTCATTACTGGCCATGATGAACAAGAGTTGCTTGTGCTAGCCTTTCCTGTCGGTGGTTCTGAGCTAAAATGGGTGGCCACAATACCAATGAGCGGAGAAGGCCAGTCTTTTGCTTGGGATCCAATCGAACCGGGACTTATCCACGTAATCGTCAAGCGCGCTAGAATGGTTGTAACAGGACGCATCGAAAAGAAGGAATAGCGCAGCGAATCAGGACGCTGTCATACCATAGCAGCCTAGATATACGCGAAATACAAAAGGGCAAAGGTGCTACTTACCATTTATGAGTAAAAAAACGTCCATTAAGCTTAGTCATGACGCTTCGGCAGATTATAGCAGTAAACATCCTTTAAGTTTCGCGCGCTATCTCGCCCGAAGAAAAATGGTCTTTGCTGTGGCGTACGTCGGTTATGTATGCGCATATCTTGTTCGTAACAACTTTAAACTGACCAGTGAGGAATTGCGATTGGCCAATGGCTGGTCATTGACTCAAGTCGGTCTGATACTAACGGCTTTTACTATCACCTATGGATTTGGGAAGTTCTTTATGGGGATGGTTGTCGATCGTACTAGCTTGCGAAAAACCTTCGCTCTCGCACTCGGTGTTAGTGCCTGTATTTGTATCGCTATAGGCTTCATAAAAAATCTGCCGTTACTTTTCTTTGCCATGCTCTTGCTTGGCATGGTGCAGGGGGCGCTGGCACCGGCATCGATGACGATGATTGCCAACTGGTATCCTAATAAGACGCGCGGTGCAGGTATCGCGATATGGAATACATCGCAAAATCTCGGTGGCGCGGGTCTCCCGCTGATCATCACCGCCTTGTTTGCTTGGTCCGGACCTGGAAATCTCGCCATTGCCTTCTGGGTACCGGGACTAGTGGTGTTGGCTATCAGTTTCCTTTTTTGGAAAATTGGTGGTGACCGTCCGGAGGTAGAAAATCTAGGCACGCTAGATGATATTTATGGCGACGCAGGAACGCCACAGGTGCAGCATAAGGATAATACTTCCTACTCATACTGGAAGATCATTAAAAACGATATATTTACAAATCCGGTCATACTTACCATTGCAGCAATTAATGCGATGCTTTATATGTTGCGGTTCGGCATCCTGAATTGGATGCCGGCATTCTTGGGCACAGAAATGGGTTTTAGCCAAACCCAATATTCAATGGCTTTCAGCACTCTTGAATGGGTTGCGATTCCAGGATCATTCTTTTTCGCTTGGCTGTCAGTCAGTTTCCCTAACAAGCAGTCCATCGTTGGCTGCTGCGGATTGGGTGTGCTCGCAGCTTTGATCTTGTTCTATATGGGCAACACCAATTACACCATGTTACTAATTTGTTCTGGACTCATGGGATCGCTCATTTATGGCCCCCAACTCATTGTTAATATTCTGACGCTTAATTTCGTATCTCTTAAAACGGCTGGAGTTGCCGTGGGTTTTGTTGGCTTATTTGGTTATATTGTCGGTGAACTGGGTGCTAACCTCATAATGCCGGTCTTGGCTGAGAGATTCAGCTGGGGTGTATCGCTGTCCTTTCTTGCCGCGCTGTCTGTTATTTCTGGTCTCATGTATATTTCATTACGTGACCATGAGGCTAAAACAGTTCATGTATCACAAAAAATATGAAAGCGAACGGATTACGTAAAGATGAGGGAATGTGATTTTAAGGCTTATGAGCGACCCTCTATTGAAAATTGGTTCTACCCGTTACGGACGGGTTAAAAGTAACCTGATTTCCAACCCACGGGGCCTCGTCGCGGGTGGTATTACTTGAAACCGTTGATTCGCATTTGATGCAACTTTCAACTCGGGTGTCTGCGAGTCGAGCTATACGTAGTTTCAATCAGAACTAGTGCAGTGTCCCTTAAATAGGTCGGCATAGGCGCGTGCGTGGCAAGATGGAGGAATGTCACGAAAAGGGCTTCCGGTTGTCTTGTCCGAACCGAGTTGGATCTCCTTGAACAATGGATTTGAGCTGGGTCCCCCCCACATCAAGTTGTGCGCCGGCGCGGATCAATCGCAATGCGGCCGCTGGGCAGTCCGACAAGCTGATTGCCGCCAAACTGGCGGTCCGGCGGGAGACCGCTGCGCTGTGGCGGCGGCGGATGAGGGAGCAAGGCATTGGTTGCGTCTGGGAGATCGCTCCCGGTCGCGGACACAAACCGCGTTACGATGCCACCAGGATCGGACAATGGATCGAGGCCACCTTGCAGACCAAGCCATCAGCAAAAGCACTATTCAGCGGGCGTGGCAGGACCACGGCCTGAAGCCGCACTTGCGCAAGACCTTCAAGCTATCCCGTGATCCGCGGTTCTTGGAGAAGCTCACTGATGTGGTCGGCGTCTATCTGACTCCGCCCCAAAGCGCGGTGGTGCTGTGCGTAGATGAGAAGAGCCAGATTCAGGCGCTGGATCGCACGCAACCCGGACTGCCGCTAAAATCCGGCCGCTGCGGCACCTATACCCACGACTACAAGCGTAGCCCTGCTCGCATTCCACCCCTCGTAGGTTAATTCGACTTTTCCCGCGGACGCACCGTTCCCCTGAATTTGGTGCGTCCTAGGGAGCCTATGCCAGCCGTCGGGGCAGTCGCTCCGTCAGGAATTTCCGGAGCTTGGGCAGCTTGGTGTGGCCCAGCCCGGCGAAGAGGGCAGGAGGATCGATCTGCAAGGCCCGCAGCACCCGCCGCGCCTTCGCGGTCGTGACCACGGCCAGCAGTTGCTCCACTAATTCGATCAATTTTCGCTCGGGCGTGCGCCCGGCGAGCACCGCCACCTGAAGATCCTCCAGATAGGCCGGCAGGACGTGCGCGAGGATCGTGACATGACGGGCGTCCTGCCGGCCGGATTGTGCCAGATCGGCGACGTTGGCGAGTTTCGCCTGCATCAGGGCAATTGGACCGGGCACCTGCACGTGGGTTGTGCCCACCGCGAGGGTATAAACCGGATCACGCAAAGCGGCGTTGGTCACCCCGTGCACCGAGCGGAGCACTTCGATGAGCAGGGGCTGGCCGACCGCATCCTGGGCGATGACCACCCCGATCTCATTGGTCGGGGGCTTGAGCGGGAAAAACTGCGGTTTAACGCCGGCTAGTTTGCCCAAGGCCGCCAAGGTCTCCCGGTCGCCAAGGACATCCACGTCGCGGGATACGAATGGGGCCAGCGGGGCGGTGCGCTTGTCGTAATACAAGGCCCACAGATTGACTGCCTGACCTCCCACCAGCAGGACCGGTTCCTCACTGGCGAGAAGCGCGGCGAAATCGCCGGGCGGTCGGGGACTGACGTCAGCGGGCCGCGGTGGCATGGGCGGAATCGAAATCAATCATCCGGACGGACTGCGGCGAAGGGGCGAGGGAATTACGCTCTTGGATGGCCTGTGGGCTGGCCAAGGCCAGATCGAGCAGCACCTGGTCGAATTCGCGCTGCGAACGTTTGAAGCGGGCCACTTGGGCGGCCGTCTTGAACGTGGCCGGCATCCGGGGGGCCTTGGCCCAGACCGCCTGCCGGAGGCGGGCGGCTTGGGTCGGGGTGGTGGCCCGCGTCTTTACGAGGTTACGGGTCGCCTGACGCAGCAACGCCATCACAGTGGTGTCCTCCCGCTGCGCGATGGCAGCGAGTGCCGCCAGGACGGCTTCGTGCTCAGCGAGGCTTTGTCGGCGTTTGGACTGGGCGAGTTGGTTAGGCATGACAAAAAGGTTGAAACAACCTTAGGGCTTTTCTCATGGCAGGCAAGCAATGTCTGCGGGTGGGGCAGGTTTGTTGCCGCACTGATCTAGCCCGCGAAGGCGACCGCGAGACGAGCGTAGCTTAGAACTGTATTTTATCGGCCGACACACCGTGAGACCGGTGCTCGACGGTGCGATCGGCAAGATCGATGATGTTGTGATTAGGCCAGGGCGCGCCCGCGTTCACGCCTGGATTTAGTGTGAGGGTTGAACCCATGCGATCGTGCCACCCGCGGGGCCGGTGGACGTGACCAGACAGAACGATACGCGGCACAAAGTCCGGATCGTCGTGCATCAGCATTTCCGCGAGTTCGAGGTCACCCCAGTCCACATTTTCGGGATAGCTGATAGCAGTTTCTGCTCCCGTGGGTGGGCAGTGGATGAGTGCGATATTTCTGTTGCCGCCGTAGATGGGCACTTCATTCCAAGCGACCGATTCAAATGTCCAGTCGCCAAGGCGCCGGCGTTGCCCATCAGTCAGAACCATTGGGGACCTGATCTTCCGCATCCAATTTTGCAGTGGTGCAGGGACCCAGTCCTCGCAGAAGTCATGATTGCCTGAGCACAACAGAAGCGGTGCTGGAAATGACTCTGCCCAACTCCTGAGCCAGACAATTTGCTCCTCGACTGCCAGCACCTGCGCGGGACCAATAAGATCCCCGGTCAGCGCTACCGCATCATACTCAGGCGCTGACAGTTTCAGCCACGCGAACCAGTCGCGGTTAAAGTGGAAATCCGACACGTGAAGTAAGCGCATACTAATAGATACGGCGTTTCGCCTTACGCTTCGCCGATGGCTTTCGGCGCCGTTTACTGACTGCCTGTCGAAGCCGTTTAACCTTGGTGGCGGCGACCACCACGACTTCGTGTTTGCGGAACGCGAGGAGCACGCGCAGAAGGCAGTCAAGCGTGCGGGTGACAAATTCAGTTTCGGACATGATGATTCCCGTGGTTGCTATAATGACAGAAATTATGGTCATAAAAGGAGGGGAGTGATGATGGCGTTTGACTGGTAGTCTTGGTTGCAATCACGTGGACCGCCTTACCGAGCCTGCGCCGCAAAATGTTGTTTCAATACGCAGGCGGTGAGCGCGTTTTGCACCGCGCGAAAATTTCCACCAGAGGCAGCGGCAGCTACTGGATCGAAATCCTCCGGCGCCAGGCCAATGCGCTCTGCAATTACCTGAAAATCCTCCGCCGTGTAAGGCCTCAACAGGAGCCATCGGTCCGAAAACCTGTTCAACAATTCTTCCGGTATAATCCGCGCCTGCCGGATTTTGTTCGCAATGTCGTCCGTAGCCGCCCCTGCGGAACCAAAGCCCATCGATCGCTGAGGTTTGGTGGTCCACAAGTCATGCCAGGTGCCGCCACCAACGATCATCACATTTTCGCGCAGCTGCCTGTCTTGTTCGCTGCCCCACTGTCCTCCCGAGTAGCTGACCGCGCGGTCGAGGACGGCGTAGATTTCAACCTGCTGAAAGAGGGTATAAGCCCCGCCGTCGCTCGATTTCGACAGCTTGTCCAACTCATCGATAAAGAGGATAAACTTTTGGTTCTCTTTTAACTTTGCTTGGAGCACCGTGAGCGCACTCGGGGTCTGCCTTGCGGCTTGGATAATCCAATCACTCACTGTCATGCGCACAATCGGCAGACCCAACGCACGACCCACTGACATGACGAGATGGGTTTTGCCGACGCCAGAGGGGCCGATGACGAGCGGTGCAATCCGCAGGTTAACGCCCGCATGCTCCAGTCCGCCGGCAAAGTAGATCTCCGACAAGGCGGCGATTTCACGGAAAGCCACTTGTTGCGATGCGGTCAATGATCCAAGGTCAACGGCTTGCTGAGGTGGGGTGGGTGGCTTGATCCCAAGAAACAAGGCAAGTTCGGACACCTGGCCGCTTGCATGGTCGTCTCCTGCGTCCCGCATGTATTCCAGCACGCCGCGAATCATCTCATCTCCCAGCAGGTGATTGTCCCGCAATTCCCGCAGATGAGCATGGAGTGCTGGATTTGCCGCCAGCATTGCGGCCACGAGCCGATTTAAGTCGGGTGTAAGGCCCTCGGGCCGCAGGAGCCCTTCACTCAAGCGATCAACGATTGGATCGGTGACGAATTTCGGTCCCAATAGACTCAGCAGTTCGGATAGTCTCATGTTACAAAGATACGTGGTTGGGCTCGGCCATCGCCGGGACTGGCTGCCCGAAAGACCCCAGACGGTGGACCACCTGATGCATCTGGTCCTCGCCCCGTTTTAAATAGGACTCAGTTGTGAGGACACTGCGGTGGCCTAGAAGATCACGGACCAGAAGGATGTCCTTGGTCAGATCGTAGCAATCCAACCCAAATGCTCGCCGCATGCCATGCGGTGCCACTTTTCCAATTAGCCCAGCCCGCACGCCGGCTCGGGCCAGGATGGTGTGGGCTTGCCGCCGGGTGATTACTCCTGGGCAGCGCTTGCGCGATGCGAATACCCAGGCCGCCGGGTCGGGAACACCGGAGCCGCTGACGGCGAAGGCATACTCCCTCACCGCGACTGCGGCCGCCGCATTGATGGGCAGCCGCCGCGAAAGCACATTTTTCCGCTGCGCCGAACGGCCGCCCTTCAGGTTTCTTCGCGCGACTTCCACATAAGCGAGCGGCTGGCCGTCCCTCCAAATCTGACCCCACTTCAGTGACAATAATTCGCTTACGCGAAACCCTGTGTTGAGCCCCATCACCACGAGCAGCCGATCCCGTGGATTCGGCAAAACCGCCAACAGCCGTAACCTTTCCTCCGGCGTGATGTAGCGGGCGATGCTCATGCCCAAGAGATACGGCCAAGCGTTAAGCCGCGCATAACGCCGCCAGCGCATCCCGCTCCACGCCATCACCCCATCAGCCCGGCACCGCCGCCGCCAATCTCCCCGTCCCCTGAAATTGGGAGATTCGCGGTGCGTGCCTCGGTGCGGCCTTCCCAGTGATCACTTTTCCGATTGAGTCATTGAAGGGTGAAGGCGGATCACGCCCCGAGCCATGATCGGAAATATTATGTGTGCAGTTGCCGTTACGGGATTACCGCATCCATGGCCCATGCCCTCCCGCAATGGCATGCGGATGGTATGTGAAATAAAATCCTTAGTGGTCGGTGGGGTTTTCACATTCAGTGCCATATTGGTTGGCAAATGTCGTTTTTAACAGCAACCATGTCGCTGTTTACGCATGCAATAGTGGGTCCCGGGGTTTCGACGGAGTCCCGCCACGCGGGACGGAGATGGGGCCGCCGCAGGCGGAGGGCAGAGTCCCGAGCGGCATCGCCGCGAGCCATTCCCCGTGAGGGCGCCAATGCCCAACACACCCGCTGGAGTCGTTCTTGTTTGTGCGGCCAAGCGAGCGCTACCGGTGGCATTTCGGCTGCTCAGGAAAACTTACCGGTGCATTGGGGTGTAAAATGGCGACCGCAAGCCCAAGGTGCCGACATGAGTCCTGTGCGATCCGTTCATCTCTGGTCCGCGCTGCCCACGCCTTTGACCGGGGAGTTGCAAATTGACGAGCGCTCACTGGAGCGGACATTGCAGAGTTCAATCGACGCGGGTGTCACCGGGCTTTTCCTTGGCGGCACCTGCGGGGAAGGCCCGTGGTTGCCCGACCGGGAGCGGATTCGGCTCGTGCGGACAGCGGCACGGTTCGCCCAAGGCCGGCTCAAACTGGCCGTGCAGGTCTCGGACAATTCGGGGCCCCGTATTCTGGACAACATCCGGGCGGCCCAGGATGCAGGGGCGGATTATGGGATCATCGCACCGCCGCTCAGCATGATGAATGCAACCGAGGAGCGGGTGCTTGATTTGTATCGGAGTGCGATCACGAAGAGTCCGCTGCCCATGGGGCTTTACGATTTGGGCCGCGGGCGTGCATTTGCCATTCCGGGAGAGCGGCTCCGCGACATTTACCTCCTGCCCAACCTGACCTTGATCAAGGACAGCTCCGCGGACCCGGAACGGAGAAAACTGGCGTTGGCCATCCGGGCCGAAAGACCGGAGCTGCGGCTGTTTTGCGGCGATGAATTCAACAGTCTGGAATATCTGGAGGCAGGTTATGACGGACTGATGCTGGGCGGTGCGGTGGTCACGGCGCCCATGCTCGTCCGAATGATCGCGCTGCTGCAGGCGGGGCATCGGGCGGAGGCGCAGGCGGTTGAGCAGGAGATGGTCGCGCTGCTCCGCGGCATCTATGGCGGCAAGGCACTCGCCTGTTGGCTGACCGGCCTTAAATATGCCCTCGTGGTTCAGGGGCTCTTTGCCACGACCGCAAGTTTTCTGGAGTATCCCCTGACGCCGGAGTGCCGGACGTTCATTGATCGCCACTTCGCAAAACAGCCGGGCGTCGGCCTTGCGGGCCGGGTTCCCGCTACCGGATGAAACGGCGGGCAAATGCAGCGTCCCCCGCCAGACCTTACGGCCGACTGGCCGCCGCACTGGCCCTGTGCGGGGTGGCCTTGGCAGGGGTGGCCGCAGTTCCCGCTGCTATGAATGCCGGCCAGTCCCGAACGACGATGACAAGGATCAATCCGGTGGTCGTGGGTCCGGCCTCGGTTGCGTCGCCGGCCGTTGGTCTCAAGCGCACTGGCACTTCGGCCTATGTGGCCGCCTGGTCGGCGCCGGACGGGACCGGCCTGCGTTCCGTTTCTGTCGACGGGGGCAGGACCTGGTCCTCGCCGACACCCGGAGAACTGCTGCCGGGTTCGCTCCCGGCTGAGGGACTTTTGGCTGCGGCCGCTTGGGAAGGGAAGCTCCTCGGCGTGCGTTCCGGAACCCGTGTGCCGGGAAAGCAGCCGGTCTTTCCAAGTGCGCCGCTGGTGCTGACCGTTCATGAGAACGGTCGGTCCCGGGACATCGGATTTGCGGCCGATCCCTGGGGAACGGAGGTCGGGGCGGCTGCGGTGGCGGGAGGTCCCGAGGAGATGGTGGTGGCCTATGTCACGGAGGGAGGGCAGTGTCGGATCGCCCGGCTGTCATGGACCGACGCGATGCAATCGCCGGCCACATGGCGCCGTTTGCCGGTCTTTCCCCAGGGCCAAGGCGTGGCGGGTATCGTGGCCGGGACCCACGGTGACATGCTGATGGCCGGAGGCGGCACGAATTTTCCCGAAGCACCGCCCTGGGCGGGGGGAAAACGGGTCACGTATGACGAGCTGTTTGTCCTGGCGCCCGGTGCGGACGCCTGGCGGCCCGCCGGGAGGCTGCCCGAGCCACGCGGCTATGCGGCGGTGGCTTCGTCGGCCGCCGGTGTGGTGGTGGCCGGGGGCGAAAACCCGGAAGGCCTGCGCGAAGATGCTTTCCTGCTGCGTTGGAACGGAACCGCAGCCGATTTCACCCCGCTGCCGCGACTGCCGCAACCGGTTACGCAGGCCGCCGCGGCGGTGTGGGCGGGGCGCATTTATCTCGCCGGCGGTGCCGGCGGGAGCACGCCGCGGGAAAGTTTGCGCCGGTTTTTCGTTTACGATCCTGCCCACGGAGCCGCGGGTTGGACTGAGCTGCCGCCCTGGCCGGGGCCTTCACGGACGCTGGCGGTGATGGCCGCGGTCGAGGGTTGGATCTACCTGGCCAGCGGATTGCATCTGGGGATGGATGCAGCCGGCAAGACCACGCCGGAATATCTGCGCGACGCCTACCGCTACCGGATCGAATCTGGCGAATGGGAACGTCTGCCCGATCTGCCCTGGTCCGTGACCGCTGCGCCCGCGGTTGCGGCGGCCCGCGGTTTTTTTGTGCTCGGCGGGGTAGATGGGGCCCAGGTTGGCAAACTGCCCCGCGAAGCGCCGCTGCCGGACGACATCCTTTTTTTTGACGTGGCGAAGCTGGATTGGGAACTGTGGCCGGAAGCCTGGCCGGAGCCGGTGGTTACCAGCCCCGCACTCCGCTGGCAGGACGGCTGGGTCATTCCCTCGGGCGAGCCGCGCGGCGGGGTGCGCACGCCGCATGTCTGGCACTGGCGGCCGGCCGAAAAGTAGGCGTGAGTGACGCTGCTGGCGGACAACCGCGCGATGGCCATACCGACTGACCAGTGAAACCCCGTTGCGGCAATCCGTGCATCCCGCTGATTCAGAACCAGTCCCCCCTTGTCATCCTGCCCATGAAAAAATCCGAAGAAACCACCCAGGTCTGCGATTTCGCGCGTTCTTTTATCCGCTGGCGGCACGATACGACCAAGAAACCCCTCTTGACCGTTTCCCAACCGCCGCCGACCACCCTGAACAACGTGCGCATGCCGTTGGAATGCCTCATGACCCACTCCCGGTCCGACGGGACCGGCGTCTATGGACTGGGCGCTTCGTGCAAGACGGAGCAGGTGTTCGTGGAGCGCGATGTGTGGATGCAGCCCAATGCCGACATGTGCGCGGTGAGCAGTGTGGACGAGTTCATGGTGATCAAACGCTGGGACAAGGTAGACAAGGGTGTGATGCTGCACCCGCCAAGCCTCGGGCCTCAACCGGAGCGCCAGTGCATTGATCCGGTGCAGGCCTTCGAAACCCACGAACTCAAGGTGCGCCGGCGCACCGCCCGGCGCATCGAAACCATAGACGAAGTCATCGGGGTGTTGTCCGGGGACCGTGAAGTGGTCGCCCGCACGGGCTATGCGTCGCCGGACGGCGAGGTGCTGCTGGAGTATCCCGTTAAGACCGTGAACTTCAGCGAGCGGCACCGCTACTACCAGGTTGACACCGGCCCCGTGCTCTATCGCGGCGAAGCCACGGGCCCCGCGCCGATTGAGCGGCTGCACCTCGCGTATGTGGCACATCTGGGCGGCGACTGGGCGGAATTTTTGGTCAGCAAACCTACCCCCCTGGAGGGGCATGACGTCGCGGTGCATCATTTCGGCGAGGTGTGCCGGGTGACCGCCCGCCACTCTTTGTGGGTGGTGACCGACTGACCCACCCCGCCCGGCAGGTTAGGTCATCTTACCAGTGATTGACGCTGGGAAGCCAGGCGGGTTCCGTCCCAATTCTGCGTATTCCTGCCGCACCGGTCATTTTGACCATACCCGCGGTTCAACCATTCCTTCCGACTTAAATCATGCGAGCTTCCAAGACTTTGGCCCGGCTGAGGGCCGGACAAACGGCCCGAGTGTGCTGTCTCTACAACCCCAGCAACATGTATCCGGCCCACGCGGCGCAGGCCGGCTACGACGGCATCTGGTTGGATAATGAACACAACACTTGGGATAACCGGGAGATGCAGCGTCTGATTGCGATGCATCACCTCGCCGATATCGACTGCATCGTGCGGCCCACGGTGCTTGGCAAGACGCAGCTCTACCAGCTCCTTGAGATGGGTGCCACAGGGGTGCTGGTGCCGCACGTTTCCACGGTGGAAGCCGCCCGGCACCTGGTCGATGCACTCAAGTTTCCGCCCCTGGGCCAGCGCGGACTGGACGGGGCGGGGCTGGACAACAATTTTTACCTGTCGGGAACGGAGAAGTATCCGGCGGAGGCCAACCGCGAGACCTTGATCGCCGTGCAGATCGAGACGCTCGAAGCACTTGAGAATGTCGAGGCGATTGCCGCGGTCAAAGGCGTGGATGTGTTGTTCATCGGGCCGGGCGATCTGGCGCTCCGGCTGGGGTGTCCGCTGAACTGGGCGGAACCCAAAATGCAGGCGGCGCAGGCGCGGATCGCGGCGGCGGCGGCGCGCCACGGCATCCATTGGGGCCGGCCTTCCGGCAACCCGGACGACATGGCGGCCATCATGGCGCAGGGGGCGCGGTTTATCGCCCATGGCAGCGACTTCGAGGCGGTGGCCCATTCGATGCAGCAGCGCTACCGCGCCAATTTTGAAAAGGCCCTGGGCCTGCATGCGCAGGCGTCCACCCCGGCGGGCAAGGCTTACTGACATGGCGGCTTCCGGCACGAACCTGCGCGCGCTGGTTACGGGAGGGGCCACGAACATCGGCCGGGCCATCACCGAGTGCCTCGTGCGGGACGGCGCGTCCGTGGTCGTCGGCCAGCCCGATCCGTCGGTCGCCGCCGACCTGGCGGCCCGCCATCCGGACCGGGTGACCGCGGTGGCCTACGATCAGGGCCGGCCGGAAGATTGCCGCCGCTTGGT
>ERZ761609.755-NODE-755-length-34451-cov-54.828672_pt1 | contig 34451 bp, 35 predicted proteins | sample MGYA00511163_ERZ761609 | MGnify/ENA primary metagenome ERZ761609 (study PRJEB28899, sample SAMN02445070) | bioreactor sludge metagenome | biome: EBPR sludge | place: Australia: Brisbane, Thorneside Wastewater Treatment Plant | collected 2011-12-16 ...
GGCGTATCGTGATCTCCGATATCCTTCTCCATGGCTGAAATACCAGTCCGGCGTGGCGGGTGAGTTTGCCGGGTCCGTCGCCCCAGCCGTGAACGGCGCGAATCAGGACACAGCCGGGGATGCCTTCGGGTTCGCAGACGACGTTGAGGCAGTGGTGGATGCCGTAGATGAGGAAGACATAGGCGCGGCCCGGGGGGCCAAAAAGGACTTCGGTGCGGGGGGTGCGGCCACGGAAGGCGTGGGCGGCCTGGTCGCCTTCGGGCAGGTAGGCCTCGGTCTCGGTGATGATGCCTTCGTGGGGGCCAAACTGGAGGCGGCAGCCGGGGAGGGCGCGGGCGACGTCGATGGTGGGCTGAGCGAAGAAGCGGGGCGGCAGGGCGGTGGGAGGCATCGGCGGTGGGTTACGCTATGTGAGAGTATCACGACGGATGCGCCTGTTCACCGGAATCGATGTCCCTTACCAGATGCGGCGGAATCTGGAGCTTTTGCTTGAGTTATTGAAGCCGAAGGCGCGGATTGCGTGGAGTCCGCTGGCGAACCTGCATGTGACGACGAAATTCGTGGGGGAATGGCCGGAGGAGAGGCTCGGGGAGTTGAAGGAGGCGCTGCGCGGGGTGGCGGCGCCGGCGGGGAAGCTGAAGATCGGGATCCGGGGGTTGGGGTGGTTTCCGAATCCACATCATCCGCGGGTGCTGTATGTGGCGGTGCAGGCGGGGCCGGAACTGGGGGAGTTGGCGCGGGCGACGGGTGAAGCGTGCGCGGCGCTGGGGATTGAGATGGAAACGAAAGAGTACCGGCCGCATTTGACGCTGGCGCGGATCCGGACGGAGGAGCCGCTGGGGGAGTTGAAGCGGACGATCGCGCAATTGCCGAATGACGATTTCGGGGGCTGGACGGCCGAGGCGTTTCATCTGTATCAGAGCCAGTTGCGGCCGGGCGGGGCGATTTACACGAAACTGGAGAGCTATTCCTTCCCTGTATGACACAACCGCTTGTTTTTCTCGTGCTGGCGTACCTGATTGGCGGAATTCCGTTCGGGTATCTGTTGGTGAAATTGAAGACGGGCTCGGATGTGCGGTCGATGGGCAGCGGCAATATCGGGGCGACGAACGTGCTGCGGACGACCGGGCGGGCATTCGGACTGCTGACGCTGGCGCTGGATATCGCGAAGGGGTGGCTGGCGGTGTGGCTGATGGGGCGGATGACGGCGCTGGACGTGGGCTGGATGAGCGCGGCGGGGGTGGCGGTGGTGCTGGGGCACGCGTTCCCGGTGTTTTTGAAGTTCAAGGGGGGCAAAGCGGTGGCGAGTTTCGTGGGGGTGGCGGCGGCGCTGGCTCCGGCGGCGCTGGTGGCCGTGGTGATCCTGTTCGTGGCGGTGGTGGTGTGGTCGCGGTATGTTTCGCTGGGGGCGATTGTGGGGGCGGCGCTGTTTCCGCTGGCGGTTTGGCTGCTGTACCACCCGGAATGGCCGCTTCTGGCGGCTTCGGTTTTCTGCGGGGCGTTTATTGTGTGGCGGCACAAGTCGAATATTGAGCGGTTACGGGCGGGCACGGAGAATGTTCTGAAGCTGGGAGGCGGGCGTTGAGAAGGCTGGCGGTGGTGGGCGGGGGGAGTTGGGGAACGGCTCTGGCGCTGGTGCTGGCGCCGCGGTTCGAGCGGGTCCGTCTGTGGGTTTATGAGGCGGAACTGGCGGTTTTGATGCGCGAAACGCGTGAAAATCGCGCTTATTTGCCGGGTTTTACGCTTCCGGAGAACATCGAGGTGGACTCCTCGCTTGGCTGGGCGGTGGAGGAGGCGGAGGTGGTGCTCGGGGTGATGCCGTCGCACCATGCCAGGGGGATCTACTCGGCGCTGCGGGCGGACGCGCCGGCGGGGGCGCTGTTCGTGAGCGCAACGAAGGGTCTCGAAGGCGGGACTCTGCTGCGGATGTCCGAAGTGATGGTGGAAGCGCTCGGGACGGAGCGGGTGGGCGTGTTGAGCGGGCCGACGTTCGCGAAAGAGGTAGCGCGCGGAGAACCGGCGGCGCTGGTGATCGCTTCGCGGGACGCGGAACTGGCGCGGGCGGTGCAGGCGGCGTTCAATGGCCCCACTTTCCGGCTGTACACGAACCCGGACCCGGTGGGTGTGGAGGTGGGGGCGGCGCTGAAGAACGTGATCGCGATCGCGGCGGGGGTGTGCGCGGGGTTGGGTTTGGGGGCGAACACGATGGCGGCGTTGATCACGCGGGGTCTGGCGGAGATTACCAGACTGGCGGTGGCGGCGGGCGGCGAAGCGCGGACGCTCGCGGGACTGGCCGGGTTGGGCGATCTTGTTCTGACCTGTAACGGCGAGTTGAGCCGGAACCGGACGGTGGGTTTTCAGTTGGGACAGGGGCGCAAGTTGGACGAAATCCTCGCCGGGATGACGATGGTGGCTGAAGGGGTGAAGACGACTGATGCGGGCGTGGAACTGGCGGCGCGGCTGGGGGTGGAAGTGCCGATCACAACACAGATGCACGCGGTGCTGCGAGAGGGCAAGAGCCCGGCTGCGGCGTTGCGGGAGTTGATGGAGCGGCCGGTTCGGGGGGAGTGATTACCGGCCGAGGTTGAAATAGATTTTGAGGTTCCCGGTGGAGGCGCCGGAGCAGGCGAGGTCGGCGCGGCCGTCGTTATTGAAATCGGCGATCTGGCAGTCGGCGGCGGCGATGGTTTCATCGATCAGGTGGCGGGTCCACTTGCGGCCAGTGGCGTCATCGGCTTGAAAGAGGGAGAGCTTGAAGCCCTTGCCGCGGAAGCCGGCAACGATTTCGTCGCGGCCGTCGCCATCGAAATCGCCGACGGCGAGGGCGTGGCCGTTGATCATGGTGTCGTCGAGGACGAGGCGTTCGACGGGGCGGCCTTGCAAGGCGGCTGCCGGGTCTGGATAAACGACGAGTTGGTTGCCGTGCCAGGGTTCGATGGCGGCAAGGAAGCGGCGGCCATTGAGCGTGCCGGGGCGGAGTTCGCTGCTGCCGCAGAGGGGACATTCGCGGGGGTCGCCGGGCGAGAGGCGCTGAGCGGTCCAGGCGCCGCCGGCTTGTTCGGTGAGCAGGTGAATTCCCTTGAAGCTGGAGGTCAGGATTTCGTCGAAGCCATCACCGTTCCAATCGAAGGGGTGGACGCTGTGAACAATGCCGGTCAAGCCGTCAAACAGCGGGAGGCGCGTCCATTGACCAGGGCGGTGGGCAAAGATGGGCGTGGGGTGGCTGAACTCGGGGGCTTCGTTCTCGGGACCAAGTAGCGGAGAGGTGACCAGAAGCCTGCCGGAACGGCTGTTTGCCCAGCGGAGGCGGTGGATGGTGGGAACGCGGTCGATCTCGCGGGAGTTCCAGGGCTGGCGGACGTCGGGGCCGGGAGTCAGGCGGAGCAGGGTGCCGCGGGAGCGCGCGGGGACGGTCTCGAAGTGGTGGCCGATGTAGATTTCGTTCGGGGCGCAAGCGACGTTGATGGTGCGCGGGACATCGCGGGCGAGCACGTGGCGGAGCCAGGGTTCATCCTCGCGGCCGGGGTTCTCGAACCAGGCGAGCTCGGTGGAGCGTTCGTCCACCACGATCAGGTCGGGGCGGTGGTCGCGGTCCATGTCACAGACGGTGACCTGGTAGCCCATCCGGATCTGGTCCGTAACGGTGACGGCGTGGAAACGCGGCGGCTGAGCGTGAAGCGAGACGGCCGCCAGCAGGATCGCAATGGTGTGGAACTTCATTTAGGGCAGCGGATGGACGCTGACTTCCTTGAACAGGACCCTCGAGTTGGCGTCGTGGTTCTGGAGGCCGATATAGCCGCGGTTGGGGCGGGGTCCGCGAACGGGTTCATACCAGATCTTGCGCTCGGGCACGGGCTGGCCTTCGGTGTATTCATTGACCAGCTTGCCGTTGACGCGAATGCGGGTGACGGCGCCGCGGAGTTCGATCTCCATGGTGTTCCACTCGCCGCGCGGTTTCTGCTCGCGGGACGTGACCTTGGAAATGGAGTAGATGGCGCCGGTGGAGTGCCAGTCGTCGCCACCGGCATCGATCTGGACTTCATAGCCGTTGTGAACGCCATACCAGGGGTCGGTGGGCGGTTCGGGAAGGCGGATGACGACGCCCGAATTGGCGCGCTGGCTGTCGGTGGCATACACGACGCGGATCATGCAATCGGCGAAGGACTCGCGTTCGTAGTAGAGCAGGCCCATGCCGCCTTCGGTGACCATATTGCCGTTTTCGACAGCGAAACGGCCGGGACCGGTCATCTTCCAGCCGTCAAGGGTCTTGCCGTTGAAGAGTGGCTTCGGAGCAGCCATCAGCGGGATGGCGGCGAGCAGGGCAGCGAGGATGAAGTGGCGCATGATGGATGAATTCTCCTGGGTGAACTAAACCGTGCCTTCCAGTTCTCCGAGGGTGACATTGACGTCAACCCGGGAGCCATTGCGGAAGACGGTGATCTTGAGGGGGTCGCCGGGGCGTTTGCCCTGCATGGCGCGGCTGAGGACATCGGTCCGGTTGGCGGCGTTGCCGTCGATAGCCATGATCAGGTCGCCGCCGATGTTGAGTTGGAAGTTGCCGGCAACGACACTGCGGCGCGGCGGACGGATGCCCGCCGCTTCGGCGGCGGAACCGGGCATGACGCGCTGGACGAGCAAGCCACCCTCGGCGGGCAGGCCGAGTTCGACAGCGAGGTCGCCCTGGACGAGCGCGACTTCGACGCCGAGCCAGGGGCGTCCATAGCGTTTGCCGGTTTCGTAGGCGGTCAGCATGAGCTTGGCCCGGTTGATGGGCATGGCGAAGCCAATGCCGATGTTGCCGCCGGGGCCATAAATAGCCGTGTTGATGCCGATGACGTTGCCCTGGGAGTCGAACAGGGGGCCGCCGGAATTGCCGGGGTTGATGGCGGCGTCGGTCTGAATGAGGCCATCGAGTTTGCGGTTGGTTTCGTCGGCGATTTCACGGCCGAGCGAACTGATGATGCCGGTGGTAAGGGTGTGATCAAAGCCGAACGGGTTTCCAATCGCGAGCACCTTCTGACCCACCTGGAGGTTATCGGAATCGCCGAGCGGAAGGACTTTCAACGCGCCCTTGGGGGTGATTTTGAGGAGGGCGAGATCGTTGGCGGGATCGCGGTAGATGACGGTGGCGGTGTACTTGGTGGCGTCGGAGAGGGTGACGGAGATCTGCGGGGCGCGGCCGGCGACGACATGGTTGTTGGTCAGAATCAGGCCATCCTTGCGGATGACGAAACCGGACCCGGCCCCGCGCTGGGGATAGATTTCGAGGAACCAGTTCTGGCGGTACACGATGGAGGTGATATTGACGGTGGCCTCCTTGTTCCGCTTGTAGATCTCGATGTTGTTGACTTCATCCTGGCTGAGGCCGGCGCCACGGACGGTGGTTGGCTCACTCCAGAGCGAGACGGGCGTCGCCTCGGGCGTGGAGGCTCCGCGCAGGTCGAACAGCTTGCTGAACGTCTGCTGGCGCAGGCTGGTGGCAAAGACGAAAGCGCCGACGAGCACGGCGGCGAGGATTGCGATTCGGGTCTTCATGGTTCGTGGCTCCGCAGCAAGGCGTACAGACGGGCAACCTGATCCAGTGTACCGGCCTTGTCGCCCGATGTATCTATGACGTAATCGGCGTAACGGCGTTTCTCGTCGAGTGGCATCTGGCGATCGAGGCGGCGGAGCACCTCCTCGCGGGAGAGTCCGTCGCGTTTCATGGCGCGTTCAATCTGCTGGTCCGGCTCGCAGACGGTCAATATCAGTTTGGAGAAGCGGCGATAGCTTCCAGTTTCTATCAGAATAGCCGCTTCGACAACGCCGATGGCCCGGGGATCGCGGCGTTCGAGTTCCTCGAACCATGTCTGCTGTTGAGCGATGACGACGGGGTGGACAAGGGCATTGAGCCGGGCCAGATCCTCCGGGCTGGCGAAGACGCGAAGGCCGAGGCGGCGGCGGTCGATGCGGCCCCCGTCATCCAGGATTTCGCGGCCAAAGGCCTCGATCGCGCCCTGGTAGGCGCCGCCGCCGGGTTCGAGCGCGGCATGGCCGAGTGCATCGGCCTGAAGCAGATGGCAACCGAGGTTGGCGAGGGCGCGGCCCACGAAAGTTTTGCCGGTGGCGAGACCGCCGGTGAGGCCGACGCGGAGCATTGGGTGATTCTACAGCAGGCGGCGTTCAGCCGCTTCGAGGGTATTGGACATCAACATGGCGATGGTCAGGGGACCAACGCCGCCGGGCACGGGCGTATAGGCGGAAGCGAGGCGGGCCATGTCGGCAGGGTGGACATCGCCAACGACGATGGAGCCGCGTTTGTCGAAGCCGGCCAGGCGGCCGGGGTCGTTCGCGGTCAGGCGCGCGGCCTCGGCGCGGTCGGTGACGCGGTTGATGCCGACATCGATGACAACCGCGCCGGGGGTGATGTAGTCCTCGGTGATCATGCCGGTGCGGCCGATGGCGGCGACGAGGATTTCGGCGCGGCGGCACTCGCCGGGCAGGTCCGCGGTGCGCGAATGGCAGATGGTGACGGTGGCGTGCTGATGAAGCAGCAGCATGGCCATCGGCTTGCCCACGATGTCGCTACGTCCGACAATCACGGCGCGCTTGCCCTTGACCGCGATGCCGTTGCGGCGGAGCAGTTCCATGACGCCCGCCGGAGTGCAGGGCCGTGGGCCGGGCAGGTTGGCGACGAGGCGGCCGACATTGACGGGGTGGAAGCCGTCCACGTCTTTGTCCGGGTCGATGGCGTCGAGGACAGCGCGGGCATCGACCTTCGCGGGCAGGGGCATCTGCACGAGGATGCCGTCGATGGTCTCGTCGCGATTCAGGACATCGACCGCAGCGAGCAGTTCGGCGGTCGTGGTGGTGTCCGGCAGGCGGATTTCCTGCGAATGCATGCCCAGTTCGCGGCAGGTGCGCACCTTCGATCCAACGTAGATTTCGCTGGCGGGATCATTGCCCACCAGCACCACGGCGAGGCCGGGGGCGCGGCGGCCGGCGGTCAGGTGCGCGATACGCGGCTTCAGTTCATCGAGGATCTGCTGGTTGGCGGCTTTGCCGTCGAGAATCAGGGCGGACATGACAATCCCAACGATATCAGACCGCGTCCGCGGAGCCTGCGTTCGGGCGGATCTTGAAGTGATAGACCAGCGCCCCCGCCGCCAGGGTCAACGCCGAAGCAATGGAAATCGCCGGCGCCAGCAGTGCGCCGTAGATTGTCATCCAGATCCCCGGCAGCACGAAAAGCGCGGGCATCAGCGGCCAGGCGAAGCTGACCACCCCCAGCTTCTGCCAACCCTCGCGGCGGCGGAACTTGAGCAGGCTGGCGACGGCGAGTAGCGCAAAGAAGTTCAGCAGGAAGCCGATATAGACGATCAAGAGGCCGAAGCTGAACAGCGTCATCAGCATCGCGCAGGCGCCCTGAAACAGAATCGCCGGGACGGGCGTCCGCCACTCGGGATGGATCTTGCCGGCCACCGGCAGGAACGCTTTGTTTTTGGCCATCGCGTAATAGAGGCGAGGACCGATGGTCACCATCGCATTCACCGTGGACATCAGCGAAACGGCCAGCAGGCCCGAGAAGATGCCCGCGACCTCGGAGCCCCACAGCGCTTTCGCGGTCAGCGACCCGATCGCGATCACGTTCTTCATCTCCGACAGCGGCACGGCGTAGATAAAGACGACATTGAACAGCAGGTACAGCACGGCCACGAGCGCGGTGCCCGCGGTCAAAGCCAGCGGCAGGTTGCGCTCCGGGCGGCGCAGTTCCTCGGCGACGTAAGTGGCCGCGTTCCAGCCCGAATACGCGACATAGATCCAGAACAGGCTGATGGCGAACTGCGCGGGGATGGAGGTGGTGACGGTCCGCTCGGTGGTCTGGGCGAGATGGCTCCAGTCGCCGGTCCCGATCGTGAAGCCCATCGCGATGAAGGCCACCATGACGAGGATCTTCACGCTGGTCAGCGCATTCTGAATCCGGGCGATGAACTGCACGCCGAACAGGTTCAGAATCGTAAAGACCAGCACCAGCCCGGCGGCGCAGAACTGCGCACCGCCAAATTGCATGCCCACATCGCCCCACTGCACGCGCCACCACGCGCTATCCTGCCGCAACGCGGGGAAGAAGTAGCCAAGATAGTCGGAAAAGGCGAGAGCGGCGGCGGCAATCGGAGCCGAAAAACCCGCAAAGAAGCTGACCCAGCCGCTCATAAAGCCCCAGGTGGGGCCGTAGGCGCGGGTCAGATAGACATACTCACCGCCCGAAGCCGGAAAGTTGATGCCCAGTTCGGAGTAACAGAACGCGCCCGCCAGCGCGAAACAGGCGCCCACCAGCCAGATGATCAACACAAGATTGGGCGCGCCCAACTGCCCGGCCAGAAAGCCGGTCGTGGTGAAAATGCCGGTGCCGATCATGTTGGACACCACCAGCGCGATGGCGCTGAACAGGCCCAACTGGCGAAGGAGTGAAGGCGAAGAAGCCATTGAAATGCTATTGTACTTGGGAACGCAATGGACAAGTTTGCCAGCATCACGGATGCACGGGTCCGGGAGAGGACCGGGCGCGGCTGGGCGGAGTGGGTCGACCTGCTCGACCACGCGGGCGCGTCGGCGCTTCCGCACAAACAGATCGCTCTCCACTTGCAGGAGCAGTACGGGCTGGACGCCTGGTGGGCGCAATCCGTCACCGTCGGCTACGAACAGGCCAAAGGCCGCCGCGCGGAGCACGAGAAAGCGGGCGGGTTTTCAGCGAGCGTGAGCCGGACTGTCGCCACGCCCATCGACGAGGTCCACGCCGCCTGGGTGTCCGGCGCCTGGCTGACGCGCGTCCCGGGAGCAGAGATTACCAAAGCCACACCGCCGAAGAGCGTCCGGATCCGGCTTGCCGATGGCACGCGGGCGGCGGTTTACCTGACGGCGAAGCCCGGCGGAAAGACCGTCATCCAGGTCGAGCATGAGAAACTGCCCGGCGCGGAGGCGGTCGAGCCGAGCCGCGCGCTTTGGCGCGAGGTCATCGCGCTGGTCGCCGGCCCGGCGCGGGAGTAGAATCGCAGCATGACCGGAATCACCCGCCGCCGTTTCGCGGCCGCCGCCGCGCTGCTGCCCGCCCTGAAATTGCAGGCCGCGCGTCTCGACCGCGTTGGTGCACAGCTATACACGTTGCGTTCGGTGCTCCCGCAGAAGCCCGCCGAAACGCTGCGCGCTCTTGAGCAGATCGGCTACAACGAAGTGGAAGTCGTCGGGGGAGACCTGCCGAAGATCTGGGACGCCCTGCGCGCCACGCGGCTCAAGGCCGTCGCTGTGCACTTCGACGCGGCCATCTTCACGCGCGAAACCGCCAAGCTCGACGCCGCCCTCGATGACGCCAGGGAAAAGGGCTTCGCCTACGTACTCTGCCCCTGGGTTCCGCCCGATCAGCGCAGCGCGGATGCGATGCAGCGCCTCGGCGCGTCGCTCAACGAAGCCGGGCGCAAGGCCCAGGCCCGCGGGCTCACTCTCTGCTACCACAATCACGCCTTCGAGTTCGCCCCCATGGAGGGCGGTGGAACCATGCTCGACCGCCTGCTGCGCGAGACGGATCCCAGCCTGGTGCAACTCGAATTCGACATCATGTGGAGCCAGGTGGCCGGAGTCGACCCCGTCAGCGTTTTCAAAAAGTACCCCGGACGAATCCCGCTCGTGCACCTCAAGAACGTCAAAGCCGGCATCGGCCCCCGGTTCGATGAGAAAGTGCCCCGCGACGCCTTCCAGGAGGTCGGCCAGGGCGCCATCGCCGTCGCGCCCGTGCTGCGCGCGGCCGTGGCCGCCGGAGCGAAGCACTTCTTCGTCGAACAGGACCAAACCCCCGGCGACCCGCTCGACAGCCTGCGCAACAGCTTCAATTACCTCCGCGGGCTTGAATTCTGAAGCGCAATTCATCACGAGATTCGCTCAAGACCGGACCCTTCCATCCGAAAAGAGCATTGACCCCGGCATCCCGCCTGTCAGCGGCAATCCACCGCCGGGTAAAGGAGTGCATTCGGCGATGAAAGGAAGGAAGGGTTCAACCATGAAAATGATCGTCTTGTCGGCTGTTCTGGCGGTCCTGGGCGCGGGTCTGGCCTGTGCGCAGGAGGCGGTGCCGGGTTCGGTTGCGATGGCGCGGGCCACCAAGAAAGTAGCGCCCGATTTCCCTGCCGCGGCGCGTCAGTTGAATCTGGTTGGAGCCAGCGAAGTGCAGATCGAAGTGGACGAAAGCGGTTCGGTCACCGACGCGAAAGTCATCAAGGGCAACGCGATCTTCTCCGCAAACGCCATGGCGGCGGCGAAGCAGTGGAAGTTTCAACCCATGAATAAGGACGGCGCCGCACAGAAGTTCACGACCGTCCTGGTCTTCAACTTCACGAAGTAACCCGCACGAGGCCGTAAACTGGGAGGATGTGGTGGCGGCTGCTCTTTCTGGCATCCGCCGCGCTTCCCCTCTGTGTGGCGCAGAGCTGGACCGGGCAGGTTGTCCGGGTTGGCGACGGCGACACCCTCGAGATTCTGCGCGGCCGTACGACCGTGCGCGTCCGCCTGCATGGCGTGGATTGCCCAGAGCTCGGTCAGGATTTCGGAGAACGCGCCCGCCAGCGGACCGGCGCACTGGCCATGCGCCAACAGGTCACCGTGCGCCAGATCGAAACGGATCGCTTCGGCCGCGTGGTCGGCGAAGTCTTCCTGCCCGGCGGCGCGTCGCTGAATCGGAAACTGGTCGAGGAAGGTCTTGCCTGGTGGTACCGCCAGTACGCCCCGCGTGACCTCCAGCTCCGCCTCCTCGAAGAGAAGGCCCGCGATGCCCGCCGCGGCCTCTGGGCGCACCCCAGCCCCATTCCCCCCTGGAAATGGCGGGGCGCAAACAGGCGAAAATAGGCTGCATGAAGAGCTACCGCAAGGAACTCTGGTTCAATGTCCCCGCCCGCCGCGGCCTCGTCAACATCACGCCCGATGTCGATGAGTGCCTCCGCGAAAGCGGTATCCGCGAGGGCCTCTGCCTCGTTAACGCCATGCACATCACCGCCTCGGTCTTCATCAACGACGACGAACGCGGCCTCCATCACGACTACGATGTCTGGCTCGAAAAACTCGCCCCCCACGAACCCACCAGCCACTACCATCACAACCGGACCGGAGAGGACAACGCCGACGCTCACATGAAACGCCAGATCATGGGTCGCGAAACCGTCGTCGCCGTCACCGAAGGCCGCCTCGACTTCGGCCCCTGGGAACAGATCTTCTACGGCGAATTCGACGGACGCCGCCGCAAACGCGTCCTCGTCAAAATCATTGGCGAGTAGCCGGCATCTGCCGCCCGTTCTGGTCCAGAACCAACCCCGTCACCTTCCCCGCCCCGTCCACCTGAAACGTGATTGTCGCGTCGATCACCTTCGGGAAGAACTTCGTTTCGGACTCGGGGAAAACCGGAAACTTGGGCTGATTCGTGGCCTGGGTCATCAATTGGCCGTTCTCGAGCGTGACCGTCATCGCAAACGATGGCGCGAGTTGGTACACCCCTACATAGCGGCTGAGCACCTCCGCCGGCACCTGAATCTCTTTCCTCACCACCGGCTTCGGAACCTCCTTGCCTAACGCCAGCAGCACCAGGTCGTTCGCCAGCTTGCCGCTCTGCGCCTCCTGCGTGTTCCCCAGCGCGACCACCACCAGCTTCTCCGCCGGCACCCGGATGATCATCGTCGCGAAGCCCTCGATTCCACCGCCATGCATCTGGATCTCCGTCCCGTCCTGCTTGCGGGCGATCCAGCCGTACGCGTAGTCTGCCTTCTCCGGTGTGAAGTACTTCTTGTAAGATGCCGCGCCGATCAACTTGCCCTCCCGCAGCGCCGTGTCCCATTTCAGCAGGTCCAGCGTCGTCGAATACAGCGCTCCCGCCGCGTGCGGAATCGACATGTCGATGTGCCCGGCCGGGCGAAGTCCTTTCGGCCCTTGCGCATAACCGGCGGCGAACCGCGGCAGAACCGTCAACTGGTTGTGATAACCCGAGTCCTTCATCCCCAGTGGCCCGAAAACCGCCTTCTCCATGAACGAGGCATAGTCCTGCCCCGACGCCCGCTCAATAATCAGACCCAGCAGCGTATACCCCGTGTTCGAGTACTTGAACTGCGCCCCGGGCTTGAACTCAAGCGGCATCCCGGTCACCCGCTTCATCGTCTCGGCGGGCGGCGCTGGTAGCGCATTGGTCTTCTTGTAATCAGGCAGGTTGGTGAAGCTGGGGATCCCCGAGGTGTGGGTCAGCAGATGGTGGATCGTCACCCCTGCCCACGCCTCCGGCGCCTCCGGTATCAACTTGCGGATCGGATCCCCCGTCGCCAGTTTGCCCTGCTCCTCCAGAATCAGCACAGCCATCGCCGTGAACTGCTTCGTGATCGACCCCAGCCGGAACTTCGTGTCCGGCGTCGCCTCGATTCCCCACTCCACTACTGCCGGACCAAACCCCCGGCTCAACACCGGCTTACCGTCCCGCGCCACCAGCACCGAGCCCTGAAACTGGCCCGCGTCCCGGTACGCCTGCGCCTGTTCGGCCAACCTCTCCGGGCTCACCTGCGCCCCGACCGCCGCCGCCAGCATCAAGATCGCAAAAACGACACGAAAAGTCCGCATCCTGTGTCCTCCACATTCCGTATACGCGCGAAAACTCCAGAGGTTCGCTCAATTCCCGCTAAAATTAGAGAGATCACCATGAGCCAATCCCTGTTCGGGGGCCCGCCCGCCTCCGGTTCCTCCGGCCTCAGCCTCCTCGAACGCCTCAAACAGGGCGTCCAGAAGACCCGCGCCGGTTTCGTCGAAAAGGTCGAAGACGTCATTCACGGCCGCAAGGAGATCGATGCCGACCTCCTCGAAGAACTCGAATACACCCTGATCACCGCCGATATCGGCGTCCGCACCGCCACCGATATCCTTGAATCCATCCGCCAGCGCGTCGACCGCCGTCTCGTCAGCGATGCCGCCGAGATCCGCAGCCTGATCCGCGAACACCTCCTCGGCGTCCTCGAATCCACCGATCGCCCCCTCCAGCGCCCCGCCGCCCCCCCGATGGTCGTCTTCATGGTCGGTGTCAACGGCGCCGGCAAAACCACCACCATCGGCAAACTCGCCAGCAGGTTCAAGGACGAAGGCCGCTCCGTCCTGCTCTGCGCCGCCGACACCTTCCGCGCCGCCGCCATCGAACAACTCGAAGTCTGGGGCCAGCGCACCCAGTCCGAGGTCATCCGGCAGGCCCAGGGCGCCGACCCCAGCGCCGTCATCTTCGACGCCCTCCAGTCCGCCAAATCCCGCAAGTTCGATACCCTCATCGTCGATACCGCCGGCCGCCTCCACACCAAGGACAACCTGATGGCCGAACTCGAAAAGATGCGCCGCACCGCCGCCCGCGTCGTCCCCGACGCCCCCCACGAAGTCTGGCTCGTCCTCGACGCCACCACCGGCCAGAACGGCCTCGAACAGGCCCGCAAATTCACCGAATCCGCCGGCGTCACCGGCATCGTCCTCACCAAACTCGACGGCACCGCCAAAGGCGGCATTGTCGTCGCCATCGCCCGCGAACTCAACCTCCCCATCCGCTACATTGGCGTCGGCGAACAGGCCGCCGACCTGCTCCCCTTCGAGCCCGAACCCTTTATCGCCTCGCTCTTCGAGAACTAAGGACCCCTCCATGGACTACCTGCGCGAAGCTCTCGACCTTGCCCGCCAGGGCCAGGGCCAGACCTCCCCCAACCCCGCCGTCGGCGCCGTCGTCGTTCAGGACGGCCGGATCGCCGGCCGCGGCTTCCACACCTGGGCCGGAGTCAAACACGCCGAAATCCTCGCGCTCGAACAGGCCGGTCCCGCCGCCCGTGGCGCCACCTTCTACATCAACCTCGAACCCTGCGCCCACACCGGCCGCACCGGCCCCTGCGCCAACGCCCTCATTGAAGCCGGCATCGCCCGCGTCGTCGCCATCACCGAAGATCCCAACCCCGCCGTCGCCGGACGCGGCTTCGCCCTCCTTCGCGACGCCGGCATCGAAGTCGTCATTGACTCGCGCCTCCAGGCCGAAGCCGAAGAACTCAACATGGGCTTCTTCCACTTCATGCGCACCGGCCGCCCTCTGGTCACGCTCAAGTCCGCCGTCACTCTTGATGGCAAAATCGCCGCCCCCGAGGATAACTCCGGCTGGATCACCTCCGAAGCCGCCCGCACCCACGTCCAGACCGTCCGCCACCTCCACGACGCCATCCTCAGCGGCATCGGCACCGTCGCCGCCGACAACCCCCTCCTCAACGACCGCTCCGGCCTCCCCCGCGCCCGCCCCTTCCTCCGCATCGTCGCCGATTCCCAACTCCGCCTCCCCCTCGACTCCCGCCTCGTCGAGTCCTGCGACAACGACCTCCTCGTCGTCTGCACCTCCATCGCCCCCCCGGCCCGTCGCGCCGCCCTCGAAGCCCGAGGAGTCGAAGTCATCGCCGCCGACGGCCCCGCCGGCCGCCCCGACCTCCATCGCATCGTCCAGATTCTCGCCGAACGCCGTTACCTCTCCCTCATGATCGAAGCCGGAAGCAAACTCAATTGGGCCGCCCTCGAATCCGGTATCGTCGACCGCATCTTCTTCTACTACGCCCCAAAAATCCTCGGTGGCATGCAGTCGCTCCCCGTCGCCGGCGGCCTCGGCCGCCGCAGCCGCACCGATGCCATCCGCCTCGAACACGTCCGCCTGCACCAGATCACCGCCGACGAATTCGCCGTCGAAGCCTGGACACCCCGGGAGGCCTCCTGATGTTTACCGGACTCATTGAAGAAGTCGGCTCCGTCGAAGCCCTCGAACCCCGCCCCGCCGGTAGCCGCCTCCGACTCCGCGCCCCCCATATCGCCCCCGGTCTCCGCGAGGGCGACTCCGTCTCCGTCAGCGGCGTCTGCCTCACCGCCGTTGACCTCCGCCCCTCGGGCTTCTCCGCCGACGTCTCCCCCGAAACCCTGCGCCGCTCCAGCCTCGGCCACCTCCGCGCCGGCGCCCCCGTCAACCTCGAACGCGCCCTCCAACCCTCCTCCCGCCTCGGCGGCCACATCGTCCAGGGCCACGTCGATGCCGTCGGCGCCATCGAATCCCTCGAACTTATCGGCGGCGATAACTGGTGGCTCCGCGTCGCCGTCCCCGAAGAACTCGACCGCTACCTCGTCTTCAAAGGCTCCATCGCCATCGACGGCATCAGCCTCACCATCGCCGCCATCGAGAACCTCGTCCTCTCCGTCACCATCATCCCCCACACCTTCGAAAACACCACCCTTCGCCTCCGCCGCCCCGGCGATCCCGTCAACCTCGAAACCGACGTCCTCGCCAAGTATGTCGAGAAGATGCTCGGCGCCCTCGACCTCCGCTCCAACCGCCCCCTCACCGAGGAACGCCTCCGCGACGAAGGCTGGTAACCCCATGCCCGCCCCCTCCCGCCGCCGCTTCCTCGCCCTCGCCTCCCTCGCCACCACCGCGACCACCGCCGCGCCCCAGGAACCCACCTTCTCCTCCTCCATCACCCTGATCCGCGTCGACGCCGAAGTCCTCCAGGATGACCGCATGATCGAAGGCCTCACCGCGGATGACTTCGAGGTTCTCGACAATGGCCAGCCCCAGCGCGTCCGCAACCTCAGCCGCGACCTCGAACCCCTCGACATCGTTCTGCTCTTCGACATCAGCGGCTCCATGGAATGGGTCGCCCAGAAGGTTGCCACTGCCGCCGAACGCGCCCTCGCCGCCCTGCAGTCCGGCGACCGCGCCGCCGTCATGACCTTCCACACCTGGCAGGACCTCGTCGAACCCCTCACCGACGAAATGCCCCACATCGTCGAAGCCGTCCGCCTCAAAGTCCTCCGCTCCCGCTTCGGCGGCGGCACCCATCTCACCGCCGCCGCCGGCGAAGCCGTCAAAATCCTCGCCGCTGCCGAAGGCGGCCGCCGCCGCGCCGTCATCGCCCTCACAGACAACCGCGGCACCGCCTCCCGCCGCGAAGACCGCGTCCTCAATGAATACTGGGAGGCCGACGCCATCCTCTGCGGCATCATCACCGTTCAGGACCCGCGCCAGTTCGCCGAATGGAAGTCTCGCCAGATCGGCCCCCAACTTGCCATCCCCGAGCAGGGCCTCGGCAACCTGATCCTTCAGACCGGCGGTGCCGCCATCACTACCGATGAACCCGGCATAGCCCTTGAGGACATGCTCCGCCGCCTCCGGTCCCGGTACACCCTTTATTACTCCATGCCCGCCTCCGCCCAGCCTGGAAAAGCCCGTAAAACCCAGGTCCGCCTCCGCGGCGCCGCCGCGCAACGCTACCCTAACGCCCGGATTCGTGCCCGCGGCGGCTATCTCGCCCCTCGCTCCGTCGAGTAATCTGCCGTCACCACAACGGGATCCGCGCTTCCACCCCCGCCCGCCTCACCTTCACCCATTCCGCCCTCTCCCCGGGCGCCACCCCTCGCCGCAGCGCCGCATCATACTCTTCCAGCGCCTCCGGCAATCGCCCCGCCCGCTCCAGGGCCCACCCCAACGCCAGATGCGGCTCCGCCCACTCCGGCGCCAACCGCTCCGCCTCGTGACACCATGTCTCCAGCGCCCTCTGATCGTCGATAGCGTAACCCAGCCACCCCAACCGCAAACAGTCCTCCGCCGTCGCTTCCCCCCGCCCCACCAAATCCTCCAGACTCAGGTACGCCTCTCCAAACCGGCCCTCCCCGGCCAGCCTTTGCGCCAGGTCCCCCGCCGCCTCTTCCTCGCATGTGAACGTTTGCTCACAACAACATACCGCACAAGATGATCTTGTCTGAATCTGAGGAAACCGACACATCAGGCACGACGTCATAGCGTGAAATCACCCAACTTTCGATCCGATTTTGCCCCTACCTCCACCATTCTCCCCCAATTCCGCGATGGCCCCCAAATTGCCAATGGTTTCTCAGCAACATGGAATCCGCACTCGCTATCCACCGCTTTCACTTTGCTTTCAATATCACTTTCCACTATATCTTCGTCCAGTTAACCCTCGGTCTCGCCCTGCTCATCTTCGTCCTGAAGACCATGGCGATCAAGACCGGCGACGAGCGGTACAACAACGCCGCGCGCTTCTGGGCCAAGATCTTCGCCGTCAACTTCGCTCTCGGCGTCGTCACCGGCATCCCCATGGAATTTATGTTCGGCACCAACTGGAGCCGCTTCTCCAAGGCCGCCGGCGGCGTCATTGGCCACACCCTCGGCATGGAGGGACTCTATAGTTTTTTCCTTGAAAGCTCCTTCCTCGGTCTGCTGCTGTTCGGCGAAAAAATCCTCGGCCGCATCGGCCACTGGCTCGCCGCCGGCGCCGTCTGGATCGGATCCTGGCTCTCCGCCTACCTGATCGTCGCCACCAACGCCTGGATGCAGCGCCCCACCGGCTACACCCTCGGCCCCGATGGCGAAATCCTCCTCTCCAGTTGGTGGGCTCTCGTCTTCAATGAGTGGGCCTTCTGGCAGTATCTCCATACTCTCCTCGGCGGCGTCGTCACCGGATCCTTCGTCGTCGCCGGCGTCGGTGCTTTCTACCTTCTCCTCCACAAACAGGAGGACATGGGCCGCCTCTTCGTTCGCACTGGCGTCATCGCCGGCCTCATCGCCACCGTCCTCGTCGCCTTCCCTACCGGCGACCAGCAGGGCATGCTCGTCGCCAAATATCAACCCGCCACCCTCGCCGCCATGGAAGGCCACTTCGAAACCGGGAAAGCCGTCCCCCTCGCCATCCTCGGCCAACCCGACGTCGAACAGGGCCGCCTCGATAACCCCCTCCTCCTTCCCGGCGTCCTTAGCTTCATCACCCACAAACGCTGGGACGCCGAAGTCAAAGGCCTCGACGCCTTCCCCCGCGAAAATTGGCCCGACAACATCCCCCTCCTCTACTACGCCTTTCATATCATGGTCGGCCTCGGCACCATCTTCATCGCCGTCATGGCCCTCAGCGCCTTCCAACTCTGGCGCGGCAAACTCTACTCTTTCAAACCCCTGCTCTGGGCCCTCCTCCTCATGATGCCCCTCCCCTACGTGGCCAATACCGCCGGATGGATGACCACCGAACTCGGCCGCCAACCCTGGCTCATCTACGGCCTCATGCGCACCGCCGAAGGCACCTCCCCCCACGTCTCCAGCGGTAACGCCCTCTTCACCCTTCTCGGCTTCATGGGCATCTACTCCCTGCTGTTCATGCTCGGCCTCTTCATGATCTGGCGCGAAATCGACCACGGCCCCGCCTCCGTCGACCAACCCGAATCCCCCGCTGGCTATTAATGAGTTTTAAGAATTAAGGAGACGCCCTTCTCACCATGCTCCCCGTCATCTGGTTTTGCATCGTCGCCGTCATGATCGCCATGTACGTGGTCCTCGACGGCTTTGACCTCGGCGCCGGCATCGTCCATCTCGGCGTGGCCCGCAATGAAGACGAACGCCGGATGGTCCTCAAATCCATCGGCCCCGTCTGGGACGGCAACGAAGTCTGGCTCCTCGCCGGCGGCGGCGCCCTCTACTTCGCCTTCCCCGCCCTCTACGCCTCCTCCTTCAGCGGATTCTATCTCCCGCTCATGATCGTCCTCTGGCTCCTCATCCTCCGCGGCATCTCCGTCGAATTCCGCAACCACATCGACAATCGCATCTGGAAACCCCTCTGGGACACCGTCTTCTGCTTCTCCTCCGCCCTGCTCGCCATCTTCTTCGGCGCCGCCCTCGGCAATGTCGTCCGCGGCGTCCCCCTCAATGCCAACGGCGACTTCTTCCTCCCCCTCTGGACCAATTTCCAGCCCGGTCCCCAGCCCGGCATCCTCGATTGGTACACCATCCTCACCGGCGTCTTCGCCTTCCTCACCCTCACTCTCCATGGCGCACTCTGGGTCAATCTCAAGACCGAGAACGCCATCCAGGCCCGCGCCCGCTCCGTCGCCCGCTTCGCCTGGTTCGGCGTCGCCGCCCTCACCGTCCTTGTCACGATCATCAGCTTCCAGATTCAAACGCATCTGGCCACCAGCTTCCAGAACCTCCCCCTCGGCTACATCTTCCCCGCCCTCGCCATCGCCGGCCTCGCCGGCATGTTTGTCTTCCTCCGCAAGGGCGCCGATGACAAAGCCTTCTACGCCTCCTGCGCTTACATTCTCGGCATGCTGACCAGCGTCGTCTTCGGCGTCTTCCCCAACGTCCTGCCGGCGGTCTCGGACCCCAACCTCAGCCTCACCATCCACAACGCTTCCGCCCCCGAGTACGGACTCCGGATCGGCCTGATGTGGTTCACCCCCGGCATCCTCCTCGCCGCCTCCTACACCATCTTCCTCTACCGTAAATTCGCCGGTAAAGTGCAGCTCGAAGCAGGCGGACACTGAGATCTCTCCACTAGAATAAGGAAATGAGATTCCTGACCGTCGCGGCCGCGCTCTGCCTCTCGGCAGGCGCGGCCCTCTTCTCTCAAACCCCCGCCCCCGCCCCCAAATCCGCCCTCGACAAGCCTACCCTCGAAGCCTACATCCGCCACCTGCTGCTCTGGAACCCCCAGATCCAGGTCGCCATCTCCGATCCCAAACCCGCCCCCATGCCCGGCTACCAGGAATTCACCGTCACCGGCTCCTACGGACAGGCCTCTCTCGACGAGGTCTTCTACGTCTCCGCCGACGGCTCCCGCATCGTCCGCGGCGCCGTCTATGACATCAACGCCAGCCCTTTCCAAACCGAACTTTCCCGGCTCACCACCGATCTTCACCCCTCCATGGGTACCCCCGGCGCCCCCGTCGTCATCGTCCTGTTCAGCGACTACCAGTGCGGCTACTGCCGCCAGGAAGCCCAGCAGCTTCGCGCCAACCTGTTGAAAACATTCCCCACCCAGGTCCGCCTCTACTTCAAGGACCTCCCCATCGACGCCATCCACCCCTGGGCCCGCAACGCTTCCATCGCCGGCCGCTGCGTCTTCCGCCAGGACGCCCTCAAATTCTGGGACTACCACGACTGGATCTTCGACAAACAGGCTGAAGTCACCCCCGATAACCTCAAACCCAAAATCACCGAATGGGCCACCGCCAACAGCCTGGACCTCGTCCAGTTTGCCCGCTGCTACGACCAGCGCGAGACCGAAGCCGAAATCAACGCCTCCATCGCCGAAGCCCGCTCCCTCCGCGTCGATTCCACCCCCACGCTGTTCGTGAACGGCCGCAAGGTCCCCGGTACGGTCTCCTTCGCCCAGTTGAAGGCCATCATCGAGTTCGAAATCGGACACGCCCAGACCACCGGCCAGGGCGGCGAGAAATGCTGCGAAGTCACCCTGCCCACTCCTCTCGGAAAGTAATGAAAACAATAATGATCCGGCCCCTCGCCCTGCTTCTGGCACTCGCCGCCCTCCCCGCCGCCGCCGCCGTCGACGCCGCCCGCTTCCAGGCCAACGTCAAGTACCTCTCCTCGCCCGAACTCCGCGGCCGCGGCACCGGCACCCCCGAACTCGAAAAGGCCGCCCGCTTCCTCGCCACCGAGTTCAAGAAGGCCGGCGCCCGCCCCGTCCCCGGCGCGAAGGACTACTTTCAGCGGTTCAATGTCACCACAAACGCCTCTTTGGGCACCAAAAACGCGCTCAAAACCATCACTCCCAGCGGTGAAAAGCGCCTGAAGCCCGGCGAGGACTTCCAGCCCTTCAACTTCTCCGGCTCCGCCCGCCTCGGCGGCGAAGTCGTCTTCGCCGGTTATGGCATCACCGCCCCCGAGTACAACTACGACGACTACGCCGGCCTCGATGTCCAGGGCAAGATTGTCCTCATCGTCCGCCACGAACCCCAGGAATTCCTCGAAACCAGCGTCTTCGCGGGCAAAAACTACACCCGCCACGCCCAACTCGACAACAAAGCCGTCAACGCCAAGATGCATGGCGCCCGCGCGGTCCTCTTCGTCAACGACGTCCCCAACCACACCGACCCCGACCGCCTCGACCGCTTCTCCCGCAACGTCGGCCCCGCCCAGACCGATATCCCCTTCATCCAGGTCACCGCCGCCGTCGCCGAACCCTGGCTTGCCCTCGCCAAGACCAACCTCAAGGACTGGATCCAGGCCGTTGACCACGACCTCAAGCCCCGTTCCCTGCCCCTCCCCGGACTGACCGTCGAACTCACCGCCGATGTCCGCCGCGAAACCCGCCGCGTCCCCAATGTCGTCGCTTACCTGCCCGGTGAAACCAAAGAACATCTCATCGTCGGCGCCCACTACGACCACCTCGGCATGGGCGAACAAAGCTCGATGGCCCCCAACGAGGCCGGCAAAGCCGTCCACCCCGGCGCCGACGACAACGCCTCCGGCGCCGCCGGTCTCATCGAACTCGCCCACTATTTTGCCGGCATCCCGAACCGCAAACGCGGCGTCCTTTTCATCGCCTTCGCCGCCGAGGAAATCGGCCTCCTGGGCTCTGCTTACTACGCCGAAAACCCCCTTCTCCCCCTCTCTGACGCCGTCACCATGGTGAATATGGACATGATCGGCCGCATCGAGAACAACCGCGTCTTTGTCGGCGGCGCCGGCACCGGCACCTCTCTCCAGGCCCTGCTCGATGCCGTCAAACCCACCCACGGCCTCACGATGGATGCCTCCGACCAGGGCGGCTACGGCTCCAGCGACCACATGTCCTTCTATATCAAGCGGGTACCGGTCCTGTTCTTCTTCAGCGGCATCCATAACGACTACCACCGCCCCTCCGATACCTGGGACAAAATCAACCACCAGGACTCCGCTAAACTATTGAATCTGATTGGCGACGCCGGCGCCCGCCTGCTCGCCGCCAGTGACCGCCCCGAGTATGTCCGGCAGGCCGATACCCGCCCCCAGGCCACCGCCAGCGCCTCGATGGGCGGCGGTGGCGCCTGGTTCGGCAGCGTCCCGGACATGTCCTCGAGTGCCGGTGGCTTCCGCCTCGCCGATGTCCGCGATGGCTCGCCCGCCGCCAAAGCCGGCCTCAAGCCCGGCGATGTCGTCGTCGAGTTCGCCGGAAAGCCCGTCGCGAGCCTGATGGAATTCACGTATGTCCTTCGTTCTCATAAACCTGGCGACACCGTCCTGGTCAAGTGGAAGCGCGACGGCCAGGACCACCAGGCCGAGGTGACCCTCGCCGCCCGGCCCTAGTACCGGAACCCGCCCGGGAAGGTTCCGGTACCTTTTCTCTCTATCCGCGACCGATCCGTGCCGATAATTTAGATACAGCCATGCAATTCGACCCGATTCCCGAAGACAGGGTCTGGGCCCTCCCGCCCATCATCCTCCACCCGTTCGCCGATCCCGACGGCCCCGACCAGCTGGTGGAAAGTTCCCGCGCCCATTTGATGCTCGAAGGCCTCCTGCCCAACGGCGAATTGACCGCCGACGAACTCCAGCGGCGCTTCCTCGCCGGCCGCTACACCGAGATCCGGATGCTCTTCTACGTCGGGAAAGACCTCGAGCGCTGGATCGAACAGTGCCTCGAACTCGTTGAACGCGACGAAATCCTCCGCCAATCCGGCGTTTCCGCAGGCAGTTTCATGACCATGCTCATCGAACATGCCCCCAAGAGCGTCCGCGACAAACTCTCCCGCTGGGGTGTCGCCGACTATCGTTCGATCTTCCGCCGCGCGCTCGGCCTCAACTCGGCTTTCGCCGAATGCCCTGCCTTCGAATCGCTCACTCCGGCCTTCATCCGGTACTACTACCGCTACGCCGACCATCTCTACACCTGCCGCCTCCAGACCGAGGACAACGCCCCGCTGCCCCCCGCTCAGTTCCCCTTCGAACTGTTCGCCTCGGGCGAGTACTCGCGCATCCTCGAACGGCAGTGGGAAGAGTCCTGAACCACCCTCCCACTGCGCTAGGATGGCGGCATGAGCCTGAGCCCGCTGCTCTTCGTCCGCCAACACTTTCCCTCCCATCGACTGCCTGACATCGGCGCCGAGGTCCGGCGGCAACTCGACGCCGCCGCCCTCCACCGCCAACTCCCGCCCGGCGCTGAAGTCGCCATTGGCGTCGGTAGCCGCGGCATCGCCAATCTCGCCGAAATCGTCGCCGCTCTTGTCGGCTGGTGGAAGGCAAAGGGCATGCAGCCCTTCCTTTTCCCCGCCATGGGCAGTCACGGCGCCGCCACCGCCCGCGGCCAGGCCGCCGTCCTCGCCAAATTCGGCATCACGCCCGAAACGATGGGCTGCCCGGTCCGGAGTTCGCTCGCCGTGGACGCCCTCGGCTCCACGCCCGAGGGCATTCCGGTCGTCATGGACCGCCTCGCCCATCGTTCGGCCGGCGTCATGCTCTGCGGACGCGTCAAATGGCACACCGATTTCGCCGGAAACCTCGAAAGCGGCCTCTTCAAGATGATGGCGATCGGCCTCGGAAAGCTCGCAGGGGCCCAGAATTACCACTCCCACGCCTATTCCCTCGGCCTTGAGCAGGTGATCCGCTCCGTCGGCCGGCACATCCTCGCCACGGACAAAATCCTCGGCGGCCTCGCCATCCTCGAAGACGCCCACCACGACACCGCCCGCCTTGAAGTGTTGAAAACAAATGAGATGGAAGCCCGCGAGATGGAACTCCTCGCTCTCGTCAAGACCTGGATGCCCACAATTCCGCTCCCCGCCCTCGATATCGTCATTGTCAACCAGCTCGGCAAGCCCCTCTCGGGCTCCGGCATGGACCCCAAGATCATCAACCGCAACGTCAGCGCCGAATACAACCCTTGGTCCGGCGCGCCCACCATCCGCCGTGTCTATGTCCGCGGCATGCATCCGCTCAGCTACGGCAACGCCGTCGGCATCGGCCTCGCCGATGTCGTCCACTCCCGCCTCATCCGCCTCGTCAAGCGCGGGCCCACCTGGCTCAACGCCCTCACGTCCAACAATCCCGCCGCCGCCCGCCTCCCGATCCACTACAATTCCGACCGCAAGTGTCTGGAAACATTGGCCTCAACCGTCGGCAAATCCGACCCGGCCCAAGTCACCGCCGGCTGGATCCACAATACCCAGGACCTCCGCCTTCTCGCTTTCACCCAGAACCTCAAGCCCGAAATCGACGCCCGCCCCCACCTTGAAATCACGGCCCCGCCCCAGCCCTGGCCCTTTGATTCCAAAGGGAATCTCCCTGACAATCTTCCCTAGAACGCCGAAAGGGGACCGGCCCATCGGCCAGTCCCCTTCGGGATGTTGTCGTTTCGATTCCAGGAACCGGGAAGGGATCAACCCTGGCCGGCGGCGTTCGACATGACGATGTTCAGCTTGTCAAAGATGTTCTTGATGTTGCTGGCCACACCCGGGACGATCGCGCCCGCCGCAACGGCGACGAAACCGGCCATAAGAGCGTATTCAATGAGGTCCTGACCACGGGTGTCCTTGATCACCTGCAGCTTCAAGATCATGTTGTTGAGCTTTTTCATTTTTCGTTTCTCCTCATCCCTTGCAGCTTGTGTTTTTTGTGCTGCTGGAACCAGAGTAACGGTACCTCCCGTTCATTCAAATCAGCAGGAAACCCTATTTGGCACCTTAGATTTGACCCAAAATTAGGACTATCTTCTAAGGAGTCCTATGCGCCGCCCCACCCGCCCCAGAATCTCGACCGCCTGATCCAACTGAGACTCTGTGTGCGTTGCCGTCACGATCGCCCGGATGCGCGCCTTCCCCTTCGGGACAGTCGGAAATCCGATGCCGGTGGCCCACAAGCCTTCCTCGAACAGCGCCGCCGAGTATTCCATCGCTTCACGCGCTTCGCCCACATGAATCGGGGTGATCGGCGTCTGGCCCGGGCCCGTCTCAAAGCCCGCATCTCGTAGAGCCGATTGGAAATAGCGCGTATTCGCCCACAGCGCTTCGATCCGTTCCGGCTCCTGTTCCAGCAGGTCGAACGCCGCCAGGCACGCCGCCGTCACCGCCGGCGGATGGGAGGTCGAGAACAGGAACGGCCGCGCACGATGGTACAGATACTCGATCAGATCCTTGCTGCCGCACACATAGCCGCCCAAGGCCCCGATCGCCTTCGACAGCGTCCCCACCTGCACCTGCACCCGCCCGTGCAGTCCGAAATGGTCCACCGTGCCCCGCCCGTTCCTACCCAGAACACCTGAGGCGTGGGCATCGTCCACCATCATGATCGCCCCGTACTTCTCGGCCACCGGCACCAGCGCATCGAGCGGCCCGATGTCCCCGTCCATCGAGAAAACTCCATCGCTAATCAACAACTTGCGGCCGGGCGTGTCCTTCAGCCCCTCCAGGATCTCCGCCGCGTGCGTCGCGTCGGCATGCCGGAAGACGTGGATTTTGGCCCGGGACAGCCGGCACCCGTCGATGATCGACGCATGATTGAGCGCATCGGAGATGATGTGGTCTTCGGGCGTCAAAATCGAACTCACGGTGCCCGCATTGGCCGTGAAACCGCTCTGGAAGACCACGCACGCCTCGGTATTCTTGAACGCCGCGATCCGCCGCTCGAGTTCCATGTGCATGGCGAGCGTCCCGGTGATGGTCCGGACGGCCCCCGAACCCACGCCGAACTCCCGGATTGCCTTCTCCGCCGCCTCTTTCAGCTTCGGATGGTTGGCGAGACCCAGATAGTTGTTCGACGCAAGGTTGATCACCTCACGCCCATCGGCCCGGCAGACCGGCTCACACGCCGATTCCAGTTCCCGAAGCCGGAAGTAAGAGCCCGAAGCCCTCAGATCGTCCAGGGCTTCGCCCAAATAGGCCAGCGGATTCGCACTCATCGGCTTTACTCCTCCCAATTCAGCACGATCTTGACCGCCTGCCCCTTCTCGAGCAGGTCAAAGGCATCGAGATAGTCGCGGTAGCTGCATTGGTGGGTGATCAGGGGCCGCAGATCGAGTTTATGGTCGAGCAGGAACCGCTCGCACTGATACCAGGTCTGGAACATCAACCGGCCATTGATGCCACGCACCGTGACCGCCTTGAAGATGATCTCCTCGGCCAGGTTGAGGCCCACCGCCGTCGGCGGAATGCCCAGCAGGGCCACGTCGCCGCCGGGGCGGACCATTTTGAACGCGGTGTGGATGCCCGCCGCAGAACCTGACATTTCGAGCACCACGTCCGCGCCAATTTCATCCGGAGTGTGGCCGCGGAAACTCTGTTCCCAGCCCTCCTCGCGCGGATCGAACGCGAACCCTCCGCCGGTTTCGAGCGCCAGTTTGCGCTTGTGCTCCTGAGGTTCCACCACCAGCACCTGCAGCGCGCCGGCCGCCCGGGCGATCGCGCAGGCCATCAGACCAATCGCGCCCGCGCCGATCACCGCCACCGTCCGCCCGTTCACCGGTTGGGCCATCACCGTGTGCATCGCGTTCCCGTAGGGGTCAAAAATCGCCGCTACTTCGTGGGGAATTCCCGGTTTCACCCGCCAGACATTCACCTGCGGCATCGAGATGTAGTGCGCGAAACAGCCGTTGCGATCCACGCCGATAATCTTCATCGTCCGGCAGATGTGCCCCTGCCCGGTCCGGCAGAAGTAGCAGTGGCCGCAGCCGATATGCCCTTCGCCCGAGACGATATCGCCGGGCTTGAACTCCTCCACCGCCTCGCCCACCCGCTCGACCACGCCCACGAACTCGTGGCCCACCACCAGGGGCGGTTTCACCCGCCCCGCCGCCCAGGCGTCCCACTGGAATATGTGGACGTCCGTCCCGCAAATCCCGGTCTTCTGGACCCGGATCAGGACATCGGTCTTGCCAATTTCAGGAATCGGGACCTGCTTGAGGTCCATGCCGCGGGCGCTCTCGGCTTTCACGAGCGCGGGCATTGTTGGGACGGGCGACGAGGCGGTCATGCATCTATCAGTATATCGGGCAGCGGGACTGCTAGAATCGGGATGAATCCACGTCCATCCCCATGAAACGACTTCTCTCGCTCTCCCTCCTCGTCGCGTTCTCCCTGTCCGCCCAGGGCCAGCGCGAGACCGCGCTCGACCGCTATGTGAAGACCCCCGATCCGGCCTTCAGGTTCTCGCTCGTCAACACGGTTCCGGGCAAGGGCTTCACCACCTACGTCCTCGATATGACCAGCCAGAACTGGCTCACTCCCGCCGAGGTCGACCGCACCGAATGGCGCCACTGGGTGGTGATCGTCAAGCCCGACGAAGTCAAGCACACCACGGGCCTTCTTTTCATTGGCGGCGGCAACAACAACAGCAAACCCCCGGCCCAGGCCGACGCATTCGCCACGCAGATGGCCGCGCAGACCAAGTCCGTGGTCGCGGAACTGCGGATGGTCCCCAATCAGCCGCTGAGCTTCTTTGGCGAGACCCGCAAGCGCAGCGAGGACTCAATCATCGCCTTCAATTGGAAGAAGTATCTCGAGACGGGAGACGAACGCTGGCCCACGCGCCTGCCCATGACCAAGGCCGCGGTTCGCGCCATGGACACCGTCACGCAGTTCATGGCTTCGGACGCGGGCGGCGGTCTGACGGTGGACAAGTTCGCCGTCACCGGCGGTTCAAAGCGCGGTTGGACCACCTGGACGACGGCGATTGTCGACAAGCGCGTCGTGGCGATCATGCCGGCCGTCATCGACCTGCTGAACATGTCGAAGTCCTTCATTCACCACTGGCGCGCTTACGGCTTCTGGGCTCCGGCGGTGGGCGATTACGTCGAGCATGGCGTGATGGACTGGACGGAGACGGTCGAGTTTGACAGGCTGATGAAGATCGTTGAACCCTTTGAATACCGGGCGCGTCTGACGCTGCCCAAGTTCATCGTCAATTCCACCGGCGACCAGTTCTTCCTCCCCGATTCCTCGCAGTTCTACTTCAAGGAACTGAAGGGCGAAAAGTATCTCCGCTACGTCCCCAACACCGACCACGGCGTCACCCGCCGCTCGGACGCCGCCGAGAGCCTGGCCGCCTTCTACGACTCGATCCTGAACAACTACAAACGCCCCGAATTTAGCTGGGATATCGCGAAAAACGGCACGATTACCGTCAAGACGAAGGAGAAGCCGGCTGCGGTGAAGCTATGGCAGGCCACCAATCCCGACGCGCGCGACTTCCGGCTCGAGAAGATCGGCCCCGCTTACAAGTCCACCGATCTCACCGAATCCAAACCGGGCGTCTATACCGCCCCGGCGCCAAAGACCGAAAAGGGCTATACCGCCTATTTCGTTGAACTGACCTTCCCGACGCCCAGCGGCATGAAATGGAAGTTCACCACCGATGTGAAGGTGACGCCCGACGTCTACCCCTTCCCGGCGCCGCAACTCAAGCCGCCCGCCGGGGCGACCCCGCTCAAGAAGAGCCGGTATTAGTGATCACCGCGGGGCGCGGTCCGGCCGCGCCGACGCCCGCTGGTTCACCAGATCGAGCGACAGGCGCGTGATGCGCCCGAGGTCATCCTCGTAACGCACGCTGTCGGCCCGCCACTCGCACCAGGCCGCGTCCACACTCTCCCCGCTGTTCAACACCAGACGGCAGGGGGCCAGGCGGGAGGCCGGATCTCCGGCGGCAAAGCGGGGCGCCGGCAAAGCCCCTTCGATATACTCCGTGATCGCCGGATTGAGCCGCGGCGGGCTGTAGTCCTTGTTCTCGACCCACGCGCGCGCCGGCGGTTCAGGCTCGAACGGCTTGGGCAGCGGCTTCTCCTCCCGTTGCGTCCAACCTCCCCAGGGCCACAGACCCCAGCCGCGCCCGCCCCAGCCACGCCCGCCGGGTGTCCGCCCCGGCGTCGACGGGGGTGGCGGAGCCGGCTTAATCACCGCCGCCCGGCCCGCCGTCTGCGCCTGCAATGCAGCAGGCACGGGCAGCAGCGCCAGCGCGACGGCCAGTCCGTGGGTCCGAATCCGCCTCATGCCCCCACTATAATCAAAAATAGTGTTGAAATCCGCTGTTGCCACCTGCGCGCTCGACTGCCCCGACGCCTGTTCCATGCTGGTCGATATCGATGTCGACGGTCGCGCCACGCGGCTTCGGGGCAATCCGGCCCACGCGACCACCCAGGGCTACCTCTGCGCCAAGGTCACGCGCTACCTGGACCGCGTCTATCACCCCGAGCGCCTGCTCCACCCGCTCCGCCGGACCGCCCATGGCTTCGAGCGCGTCCGATGGGACGAAGCCATCGATGCCATCGCCTCCCGGCTCCACGCCATCGCCGCTGAATTCGGCGCCGAGGCGATTCTGCCCTACAGCTATGCCGGCACGATGGGCCTGCTCAATAACGCGGGCATGGACCGGCGGTTCTTTCACCGCCTCGGCGCTTCCCGGCTCGACCGGACCATTTGCGCTTCCGCCGGCGCCGCCGGACTCAATGAAGCCATCGGCGCCCGAATTGGCACGGATTTTCGTGACTTCGCCCATTCAAAGCTGATCATCGCCTGGGGCGCGAATATCCTCGCCACGAACGTCCATCTCTGGCCCTACATCGTGCAGGCGCGCCGCGAGGGCGCCCGCCTCGTGGTGATCGACCCCGTCCGGACCAAGACCGCCGCCCTCGCCGACCATCATCTGGCCATCCATCCCGGCAGCGACCTTGCGCTCGCTCTCGGGCTGATCCATGTCATCCTCCGTGATGGCCTGGAAGACCAGGATTACATCGACCAGTACACCTCCGGCATTGCGTCGCTCCGCGAGCGCGCCGCCGGCTATCCGCCCGCGCGCGTCGCACAACTGACCGGCATTCCAGCGCCGGAGATCGAGCAACTGGCCCGCGACTACGCCACCACCCGGCCCGCCGCCATCCGGCTCAATTACGGCGTCCAGCGCAGCGAACGGGGCGGGAAGGCCGTTCGCGCCATCGCCCTGCTGCCCGCTTTGACCGGATCGTGGCGGGAACGCGGCGGCGGCCTCCTGCTGACGTCCTCCGGGGGCTTCCAGCTCAACCGCGACTCCCTCGAACGGCCGGACCTGCAGCCCAAGCCCACCCGCCTCGTCAACATGTCGCTGCTCGGCGATGCCCTGACCCGCCTCGATGACCCGCCCGTCAAGGCCCTGATCGTCTACAATTCCAACCCCGCGTCGATCGCGCCCGATCAGGCGCGGGTCCGCGATGGCCTGAACCGCCCCGATCTGTTTACGGTCGTCCTCGAACAGTTCATGACGGACACAGCGAAACACGCCGATTACGTCCTGCCCGTCACCACGTTCCTCGAACACACCGACATCTACACCTCATACGGACACTCCGACCTGCAATTGGCCCGGCCCGCGCTGGCGCCGCCCGGCGAGGCGCGCTCGAATGTCGAGTTATTCCGCGCTCTGGCCCTTCGGATGGGCTTCACCGACGCCTGCTTCACCGAATCCGAGGACGACATGATCCGCGGTCTGCTCGATGGCCCGTCACCGTTCATCGAGGGCATCACCTTTGAACGGCTGGAGCGGGAGCACTTTTTGCGCCTCAACGTCCCGCGACTGCCGTTCGCCGAGGGCAACTTCGGCACGCCTTCCGGTCTGTGCGATCTGAGCGGTGAGACCCTGGACTACACCCCGCCGGTCGAAAGCCGCCTCGGCGAAGCCGCCCGCGACGGCCGCTTCCCGCTCGAACTGATCAGCCACAAACACGCCAACGGCATGAACTCGACGTTCGGCAACCGGACGGACGTGGATCTCGAAAGCGCCACCCTCGACCTCCACCCGGCCGACGCCGCCCCGCGCGGGATCGTTCACGGGACACCCGTCGAGGTGTTCAATGACCGCGGCGCATTACGGCTGGTCGCGCGCGTCGGTGACATGGTCCGGCCGGGCGTGGTCCGCTCGGCCTCGGTTCGCTGGGGCGACAATGTCAACATGCTGATTTCGCAGCGCCTGACCGACATCGGCGGCGGCCCGACCTTCTTCAATTGCCTGGTGGATGTACGCCCTTGTTCCGAATAACCGCCCTCGCTACTGTCCTGCTCTGCACGGCCGCCTTCTCCGGCTGTGAACGAAAGTACCGCCCCGACCCGCTCGCGACCATCGAAGACCCCGGTGAACTGAAGACCTCGATCGCCATGGGCGACCCCTTGGACTCGGCCCAACTGCTCCACGGTTTCTATGAGGCCGAGGGCAGTTCGTGGCGCTGGTCGATGCGCCGGTTCGGCGTCTCGCTCCGGCCTCCCGCAGGCGCCGCCCAGGCGGGCGCGCGTCTGCAGATGACCTTCACCATCCCGGAAGCCGCCGCGGAGGCGCTCACCGGCCTCGAAATCCGGGCCACGGTCAGCGGCGTCCCGCTCGAACCTTTCCGCGCCGCCGCCGGCGCCGGGGAGCAGGTCTTTCAGGCGCTGGCGCCGAAGGAGGCCGTGGCGGGCGACGCGGTGACTGTCGAATTCGAACTGAGCCGCCATCTCGCGCCCGGCACCCTCGATGGCCGCGAACTCGGCGTTGTGGTCTCCCAAATCGGGTTCACTGAACCATGAAGCGCGCTCTGCTGGCGCTGTGGTGGCTCGTGCCGCAGTTTGCCTTCTATTCCCTTTATTACTATGGACTTCGCGCCTGGTTCCAACAGGACGACTTCGCCTGGCTGAGCCAGAACCAGAACCTCCACGGGCTTAACGACTGGCTGACCGCCCTGTTCGAACCCCGCGCCCAGGGCACCATCCGCCCCTGGAGCGAACGCCTGTTCTTCCTGCTCAATTACCGCCACTTCGGGCTGAACCCCGCCCCGTTCCACCTCTGGGTCGCCGTCACCATGTCCGCCAATCTCCTCTTGGCCCAGTGGCTCGCCTGGAAGCTCACCGCCAGCCGGGTGGCGGCGCTGGCGGCTCCGGTTCTCTGGCTGGCGAGTCCCGGTCTCGCGACGCCGCTGTCGTGGCTGTCGTCCTACAACCAGGTCTTGTGCTCGTTCTTCCTCCTGGCGGCACTGGCATGCCTCGTCAAGGCTCTGGAAACGCGCAAAGCGGGGTGGTTTTCCGCGCAGGTGACGCTGTTTCTGCTCGGTTTTGGCGCGCTGGAGATCAATATCGTGTACCCGGCGCTGGCGCTTGGGGTGGTTCTGCTGCTCGCGCCGAGGGAGTGGATGAAAACACTGCCCTTGTTCGCGATTTCGGGGCTCTACTACGTCTGGCACCATTCGGTGGCCGTCAAGCCCGACTCGGGCCCTTATGCGCGCTACTGGGACCTCGACATGATCCCCACTTTCGGGCGCTACTGGGGCAATGCGCTGGCCGGTGGCATGATTCTGCCCCACTGGCGGCTTCCGGCCTGGAGCTGGGAGGCGGTGGCCTGGATCCTGGCCTTTGTTTTGTTGGGTTTCGCTGTGTTGGCCTGGCGGAAGGGCGAACGGACGCCCGCGCTCGGCATCTTCTGGTTCAGCGCCGTCATTGGCCCGGTTCTGCCGCTCCGGGACCACTTTTCGGTCTATTACATGGCGATTCCGGCCTTCGGACTGGCCCTGGTCGCCGGTTCCCTGGCCGGGTGGGCGTGGTCGCGGGGGTGGCTCTGGCGCGGCGCGGCGGCGGCAGTCCTGTGTCTTCACCTTTATTTCGCCCTGCCGATCAACCGGGCGACCACGCGCTGGCACTTCGAGCGAGGCCGGCGCGTCCAGGCGCTGGTTGAAGGCATCTGGCGGGCGCACGAACTGAACCCGGAGAAAATGATCCTGCTTCAGGGTCTGGACGACGAACTCTACTGGGGCGGGTTCTACGATGCGCCACAGCGTGTGCTCGGAATCCCTCAGGTTTTTCTGGCCCCAGGTGCTGAAAAAACCATCACCGCCCACGCGACGTTGGGTGAAATCGCGCAGACGGTGGCCCCAGAGAACGTCGCGGCCCGGGCGTTGCTCTGGGATCGGGCCGTTGTCTACCAAGTAGACGGCCTCCGGTTGAGGAATATCACCCGAGCGTTCACTAGGCAAATGCCGAGAGCCTGGCTCGAAGCACGACCCAGGCTGGTGGACACCGGGTTGGCCGCGTTCGAGCAGGATCTGGGCGAAGGCTGGCACGCGCGGGAGGGTAACTACCGCTGGATGGGCCGGAAGGCCCAGGTCCATCTGGGGGCGCCCAATCCGGAAGCGGACGTGCTGTTTGTAGCGGGCTACTGCCCGCCAGAGCAGGCGGAGAAGGGGGTTCGGCTGCGGCTCCGGACTGGCGAAACGGCGCTGGGCGAAATCTCGATCACGGCTGCAAATGCTTCATTCGAAGTGTACTTAACACTACCCGAGGGGTTTGCGCCCGAGGGTCCGGTGACGCTGGAGTTGGAGGTGGACCGGACCTTGCAGGAGCCGGGCGGGCGCGAGTTGGGATTGGCGTTTGGGCGGATCGGGTGGGTGCGACGATGATCGAAAGATAGTCCAACGCAAAACCAAATCCTGTCAAGACGACGAAACTTCGGACGAAATCCGCCGTCTGTCCAAATACAGACTCAACTTCTGGCTTGCATTTGACGATAGGGTCCATTAAGATTCAGGCCGGAAAGTCTGAGAGGAATCGGCCCTCCGGCGCACTGTAGATGTAGGGATGCCCGGGCGCGAAGTTGGCTGGCCGGATCCAGGCGAATTGGGCCACGAGACGCACTGATCGGAAGATGGCCCTTGGATTGCTAGGGATGTGGTATCCTAGGCGATGGCCTGGGGGTGTAGAAGTGGAAGGAGTCGCGGGCGGCGCCGGAAGCGCCCGTAAAAAAAGATGGGCTGAGCAGTCCAGCCGGTGAAACTTTTTGGCAGTTTTAGCGTCTGTACGGTGTTAGGAAAAAACAAAACAAAGAAGTCATCAGGAGAAAAAAAATGACCAAGACGGAGCTCAACAAGTACAAGCGAATGCTGGAGGAGAAGTTCGACGAACTCTCCAAAGCGGTGCGTGATCGCGAAGGGATCGCGATCGAAAAAAGTCCGGACGCGCTCGATGAAGTGCAACACGCCGCCGAGCGCGAACTCGCCATCCGCAACCTCGACCGGGAGTCGCAGTTGTTGCGCAACGTGCGTGCGGCGCTCCGCCGCATCAATGACGGCACTTACGGTGTCTGTCTGCATTGCGAGGAAGATATCAATCCGAAACGGCTGAACGCTGTGCCCTGGGCGCCGTTCTGCATCCAGTGCCAGGAACTCGCTGATCGCAATCGCGACGAGAACCTGGAAATGTTCGAAGAACTGATGGTTGCATAACTTTCGCCCAGCTCCGCATTGAAAAGGGCGCGGCCGATTTTGGGCACGCGCCCTTTTTTTGTCTACTCGCGGATGCCAATGACGGCAAACATTCTCTGCCCCGTTTGCCGGTCCCTTCTCCAGGAAAAAAATTCCTTCCCCCTACAGCAGGTACAGGGTGCATTTGCCGAAATCTGCCTCGCAGGCACCCCGTTGTCGATCAGGATCAGCCGGTTCGCCTCGCGCAGATCGATCTTCGCCCGTCCTTCGGCGGTGTCCCAATCCGGGAATCTGTTCCGAAACAATACACTGACTTCGGGCCCGACCTCGAAGCAGCAGGGTCCGATCGACGGCCCCAGCGCAACCCGAAGGTCCCCAGGGCGCGATCCAAACTGCCGGACCAGCAGATCGGAAGAGCGTCGTGTAGGGAAAGAGTGTAGATCTCGGTGG
>ERZ761609.756-NODE-756-length-34432-cov-7.790179_pt1 | contig 34432 bp, 29 predicted proteins | sample MGYA00511163_ERZ761609 | MGnify/ENA primary metagenome ERZ761609 (study PRJEB28899, sample SAMN02445070) | bioreactor sludge metagenome | biome: EBPR sludge | place: Australia: Brisbane, Thorneside Wastewater Treatment Plant | collected 2011-12-16 ...
AACGCCGAGGCTCCAGCCAGACGCGCCTCGGCCCGGGCGCGTTCCTGCGCTTCGCGCCGCCGCTCTTCCGCGCGCTCGGCGATCTCTGCGGCGCGAATGCGCAGATCCTCGGCCTCTATCTCCTTGGCGATGCGACGAGCCTCGGGATCGACGTATATCTTCTCGGCAACGCGCGTATTCGTGTACTTCGTTGCCTCGTCCCAGGTGTTGATGGCGAACACCGGCGCGCCGAAGTGGACGCGGTCGAACAGATCGATAACGTCTTCGTTCAACATCCGGATGCAGCCGTTTGAGACGGCGGAGCCGATCGAATTCCGGGACGGAGTGCCATGGATGCGGAGGAGCGACCAGTCGAGGTACAGCGCGCGCTTGCCGAGCGGGTTCGTCGGATCGCCGCCTTCGACGGGGTCGTCACCGTTGACCGGTATCCACTTTGGATCGACGATCTTGCCGGCGACGAACGTGCGGCCGAGCCAGCGCTCGGCATCGTTGCCGACGGCAATCCGGTAACGTCGTGCCTCGCCCTTGCCGGTGACGTAGTAGAGGCGTCGTTCCTTGTTGACGATGACGATCGAGCCGATCGGGAACTGATGCGGTGTCGGCACCATTTCCGCCTTGGTCACTGGCTCGGGGGGCGGCGCCTTCGATTTTTTCGATGACTGGGCGTCAGCAGCCGTACCCAGTGCGAACAGCAGCACAGATCCGATCGCAATCTTCAGACAGGCGTGCGATCGGGATGCGATTGAAAATCGGAACATATGGCGACAACCGACATCGAGGACTTTGGTCCACGTTCGATACTATCGTTAATACCGCTGCGGCAAGAGGGTGGGGCGACGAAAGTGTTCGTCGTCGGACCTGTCCCACGTGCCGATCCCGTTGCGACCGTTCGTCGGGGTAGCCGGATGGCGTCCCGTCGGATAGTTGTCGGGCCGGAACAGGTCACGGTGACCATACGATCAGGTGTTCAGAGGTGAGCCCGATGTCCGAAACCCCGAAGCCGCTTGCGGACGATTTCCCGCCGGCCGATGCGAAACGGTGGCGCGACCTCGTCGACAAGATATTGAAAGGCGCCGATTTCGAGCGCCGGCTCGTGTCGCGAACGGCCGATGGCATCAAGATCAGGCCGGTATACCGGGCTGAAGACACAGGCGGCGGATCTGCCGCGATCGGTATCCGGGCGGCTACCGGGGCGGACATGGGCTGGGACATCCGGCAAGTCCAGGTCGGCAGCGATCCGTCCGAAGTCAATGCGGCGGTACTCGACGATCTCACGGGCGGGGCCAGTTCGGTGCTGCTCACGGTCGCGGGGGGTGACAAGCCTGGCCTCGCGGCCAATGCGCGAACGCTTGCAAAGGCGCTCGATGGCGTTCTGCTCGACGTCTGTCCGGTCGCTTTCGAGGCCGGTCCGGCCGCACCCGAGGCTGCGGCATCCATCGACGAGGTGTGGCGGGCCCAGGGTATCGGGGCCGACAAGCAGCGGGCCGCGATCAATTTTGATCCCGTAGGATCGGCTGTAGTGTCGGGCCGCGCGATCGGCGACCTCCGCCCAGCTGCCGATCTCGTGGCGTGGTCGCTCGGGCGGCCACACGTCACGGCACTGGCGGCGGATGGCACCGTCTATCATCGTGGCGGGGCGACCGAGGCGCAGGAACTCGGTGCCGTGCTGGCGACGATCGTCGCGTATCTGCGGGCAGCGGAGAAAGCCGGGGTCGCTCCAGACCAGGCGCTGGGCAAGATCGCTCTCAGGATCGCGGTCGACGCCGACGAAATTCTCGGTATCGCGAAACTGCGCGCGGTCCGCTTGCTCGTCGACCGGATCGCGGCTGCGACCGGGGTTGGTGAAAGCGCACGACGGGTTTCGATCTCGGCCGAGACGTCGCTTCGCATGATGACGAAGCGGGACCCGTGGGTGAACATGCTCAGGACGACGATGGCGTGCGCGTCGGCTGCGCTGGGCGGGGCTGACAGCGTCACGGTCTACCCTTTCACCTGGGCGATCGGCGCGCCCGATGCGTTTGCGCGGCGGATGGCACGGAACACGTCGATCGTCCTTCAGGAAGAGAGCGGCCTCGGACGGGTGGCGGACCCGGCGGCAGGAAGCTACGCGATCGAGGCGGTGACCCGTGATCTCGCGGCAATGGCGTGGGCCGAATTCCAGGCGATCGAGAAGGCCGGGGGTATCCTGGCGGCCCTCGGCGCGGGTGACGTGCAGGGGCGGATCGCAGCGGCGGCGGATGCGCGACGGAAGGCACTTGCGACGGGCCGCATCGCCATGAGCGGGACGAGTGCGTTTCCGCTGCTCGGCTCCGATGGGGTCAAGGTGGCGCCGTGGCCAGCGACCGCCTCACCGAATGGCGTGGGCTCGGTCACACCCATTCCGGAGCGGCGCGATGCCGCCGCATTCGAAGCCCTGCGCGACGCTGCCGATGCGCATGAGGCGAACGGCGGCAGCCGGCCGCGCGTTTTTCTCGCAACCCTCGGGCCGCTCGCCGTGCACGGGACGCGAGCCATCTGGATCAGGAACTTCCTCGCAGCAGGCGGGATCGACGGGCTGATGGGCGGGGAGCTCACCGCGTCGCAGGATGCCGGCGCCCGCTTCGCCGAAAGTGGGGCGCATGTCGCATGCATCTGCTCTTCGGACGCGGTTTATGGCGAACTCGGCGAGGCGACAGTCATGGCGCTCAAGGGGGCCGGCGCCAAAGCGGTATTCGTCGCCGGACGACCGAAGGGCCTCGACGACGCGCTGACCGCCGCCGGGGCCGACGGGTTCATCGCCGCCGGTGACGACATGATCGAAACGCTCGGCCGGATCCAGCGCGTTGCCGGAGTGGCCTGACGACCGGATGGCCGGAGCTCTCGCAGGCGAGCGCCGGGTTGTTTCCGATCATGTCGACGGGGCGAGGCAATCCTTCACGCCCTTGGCGAGATTGCGCATGAGCGTTCCGTAGAACGCCGTGCCGGCCTCGAGGCTTGCGCCTTCCGGATCGAGACTGCCGACACGCGCTTTGGTTCCTGACGTGATCGTGTCGACGACCTTGGCGTCGAAATTTGGTTCGCCGAAAACGCAGGTGGCCCCGAGGCGCTGGATCTTGGCGCGCAGTTCCGACAGCCGCTTGCCGCTCGGCGGAATTTCGGGGTCGGTGGTGATCGAGCCGGCGACGGTCAGGCCGAACCTGTTTTCGAAATACTGATAGGCATCGTGGAAGACGATGTAGGGTTTGTCCTGCAGGCCAGCCAGGGTCGCGGACAGTTCGGTGGCCAGGTTCTGGATCTCGGTTTTTGCGGCTGCAGCGTTGGCGCGGTACGTCGCTGCATTCGCCGGCATCCGTGCCGCGAGTTCCTCGGCAATGGCGTCCAGCATCGCGATCGCATTGTCGGGATCCAGCCAGATATGGCCGTCGATGGCCGCCTTGCCGGATTTCTTGCCATGATCGTGGCTGTGCGAATGCGCGTGTCCCTTCTTGCCGTGGGAATGCTTCTCGAAGTCTCCACCGGAGCGCATGGGCAAAGTCTTCACGCCCTTGGCCTCCACGAGGGAGACGAGGCCGGATTTCTTCGGCAAATGGACTTTGACCTTACCGGTAAACGGCTCGAGGCGCTCGGAAATGCGGAACAGCACATCAGCCCCGGTCACCTTTGCGATGTCGGAGGGCTTCAGGGCATAGGTATGAGGCGAGGCGTTGCCGGTGAGGAGCAATTCGGGGGTTCCGGTCGTTCCCATCACCTGGGCGACGAGAGCGTGGACCGGCTTGATCGATGCGACGACTTTCGGGCCTTGCTGCTGGGCTTCAGCCGTGAGGGCAGTGGTCATGGACACGATGACGGCAAATCCGGCCGTCAGGGCGGCGGTCAGGCCAATTTTTGCGAAGGGGCGGCTTGGCGTTGGCATGCGGGGCTCCATTTTGCTCATGAGCGGTGCTTGCGGCACCTGTGCTTGCCTTGTTCGGTTGCGAATAGAATACGTTATATAGTATCAGTCAATAGAATATCAGGGGGGGCGACGGGTATCGTCCGATGTGACGTGGTGTCACGTATTGGTGACCGGCCCGTGGTCCAGGGTCTCGGGAACTTGTGATAGGTTGGAAGGTCCCTAAATAGTGTTCGGGTGGTCATAAATTCGTTCGAATGCGCGTGTCGGGAGTCCGGAGCATCCTCGACGAGGGTGGCGGAGGGCGACGAGGCAGGATGGGTTCCATGGTCGGGAAACAGCAGGATCGGAAAATGCCATCGATACGAGGCGTTCGGGCTGGTGCCCTCGGGGCGGCCGTCGCAAGTCTCGTCGCTGGTAACGTGGTGCCGGCGCATGCTCATCCTCACGTCTTCATCACCGCAAAGACTACCGTGAACATCGAACGGGGCACGATCGTCGGCTTCGATCACGTCTGGACGTTCGACGAGTTTTATACGGCGATGGCCGTGCAGGACCTCGACAAGAACAAGGACGGCAAGTTCGATCGCGAGGAACTCCACGAACTGGCCAAACTCAACATCGAGGGGCTCAAGGAGTTCAAGTATTTTACCTACCCGACGCTGGCTGGACAGGAGCTCGGCCTCGTCGATCCGAAGGACGGGGAATACTGGGCCGAGAACAACAATGGCATCCTGTCGATGCACTTCAAGGTCCGTCTCGACAAGCCGGTCCTCGGGGAAGCCAAGGACTTCCAGTTCGGCATCTATGATCCGAGCTTCTTCATCGCGTTCGAACTCGACGCGAAGGAGCCGGTGAAACTTTCGAGTGGTGCACCGGCGTCGTGCAAGGCGACGGTCGAGACGCCAAAGGCGGATGTGGATGCTGCCAAGAGGCTCGGGGAAGCCTTCTTCGAGCAGTTGGGAGGGGCGAACTTCGGTCTCTCCACGGCCAAGGTCATAAAGATAGGATGTTGATCGCGGGGCCGGTGATGGCAAGGATCGCAGGCAGACGGGCGGCGTCGGTCTGGCACGCTTCGGCAGGCTATGTGCTGGTCGTTACGGCGATTGTTTTCGCCATCATGTCGTTCGGCGGCGATCACGCAACCGCGCAGGTAAGTGCGCCCACGTCGCAGCCGGCACAAGGTCAGACGCCGCCGGCGGCGGCACCGAAGAGCTTTCTGCCGCAGCGGCCACAGGGTGCGGAGTCGGCACGACCGCCGCAGATGCCGACCGGCTTTTTCGATCGAACCTACTACTGGATGATGCAGAAGCAGGCCGAGATCAATCGCGCCATGGCTTCGGCGGTGCGTTCGTTGAAGCAGGGCGGCGGCTGGTCGGCGGCCATGCTGCTCGCCGGCATCGGCTTTCTCTACGGCGTGTTGCACGCGGCGGGGCCCGGCCATGGCAAGGCAGTGATTTCCTCGTACGTGCTGGCCGACGGGCAGACGCTGAGACGCGGTGTGCTGCTGTCGTTCATGGCGGCTTTCGTGCAGGCGTTGTCGGCGCTAGTGCTCGTTGCGCTTCTGGTACTTGTCCTCAAATCGACGCAGGCGGATATCAAGACGACCGAGGCCTGGCTCGAAACAGCGTCCTGGGCGTTCGTCGCGCTGTTCGGTGCATGGTTGCTCTGGGGTCAGTTGCGGTCGATTTTCAGATCGCGGAAGGCTGCCGTGACTGCAGCGACAGGGCACGTCCACTCTCACGGGCACAGCCATGACCATCGGCACAGCCATGGGCATGGTCATGACAGCGGGCACGGCCATCACCACGTTCATACCCATACCCATCCACCGGCCAAAGCAGCCGTTGCGGCTCATGTGCATGGAGCTGACTGCGGCTGCGACCACGACCATCACCACGATCATGCACATGGTCATCATCACGGCCACGCCCATGGCCATGTCCACGGCCATGCCCACCAGCACGCGCATGACCACGGGCACTCGCACGCACATCGCCACGATCAGGCGGTTCATGCCCACGTCCACGCAGCCGGGGAAAGCTGCGAGGCGTGCGGGCATGCCCACATGCCGTCGCCGGACGCGCTGCAGAAGGACTGGTCGTGGCGACGCGCGCTTGCGCTTGCGTTTGGCATCGGAATCCGGCCCTGCACCGGAGCCATTCTCGTCCTCGTGTTCGCGATTTCTCAGGGCCTGATGTGGGCCGGGGTGCTGGCGACCTTCACGATGGCGATCGGAACCGCGATCACGGTTTCGATCCTGGCGGCGCTGGCGGTCGGATCGCGCGATCTGGCGACGCGACTTGCCGGAGCCAGCGGCGGGGTCTGGGCCGGGCGTGTGCAGCAGGGCGTGGGTCTCGCCGGCGCTGCTCTCGTCACAGTGCTCGGCGCTTCGCTCTTCTATGCGAGCCTTCAGGGCAGCGGCCCGTTCTGACGCGACATGCGGCCAGTGTGCCAATCTGAGGCGTCAGTTTACGTAAAATTCGATTTTGCCGTGTGCGCTGCGTCCCGTGCGGTTAGCGTGCGTGTGGGCGCGGGCGACAGCACGCGTCGAGGTATCGCGTGCGTTGTGGAATGGTCATGCGTCGGCTGTGGCAGTTCATTGTCGTCTCTCTCCTCGCGTCGGGCGGAGCAGCATTTCTCTGGAGCGAGAGCGGTCGCGCCGCCCGCATGGCGGACCGATACTTTCCCGCGCCGTCGCGCTACGAGATCCTGGTATTCGAGAAGGCCGGTTGCCGCTATTGCGAGGTGTTCCGGGCGGATGTAGCAACGCGCTACAAGGACCTTCCGCAGGCGTCGAAAATGCCCATGCGGTTCCTCGACGTCGAAAAGGTCGACATCGGTGCGCTGGGGCTTCGGGACGGCCTGACGCTGGTTCCTACGGCGGTCGTGATGCGGGACGGGGCAGAAGTCGATCGAATCCAAGGGCTTACGAGCGCACAGAATTTCCTGTTGCTGCTGCAGCATATCGCCGGACCGCTCGACTGAGCTGGCTGTCATCGCCGGTTGGTCGAATGCGCTGATTATACAGGTGAGTTTACGGATCGATCGCAATTATGGGTCGACGGACCGTTATTCCCCGCTAAACTGTCGACAAGTCCTCGATCAATCATGGATCTATCCGGGAGGCCCCTCCCGAACTGGCCGATCCGTCGAACAACAGGGAGAATGTCATGGCTGTCGATCATGCTGGCGACGTGAAGAAGTATGCGCCGGGCGCCACGGAAGCCCAGATCGCCGCGATCATCAAGTTCCTCGGGATTGCGATGAAGAGCAACGACGCCCAGATGGTTTCCTGCTCCTCGAAGGACGAACTCGAGCGTGTCCGCGAGAGCTGGGCGAAGAAAAAGCTGAAGCTCTCGAACACGGATGCGGAGATCGATGCCGCAATCAAGAAAGTGTGTGAAAAGATGAAAGGCGACAAGCAGAAGAGCCGCGTCGCGTTTTATTATCTGCTCGCCGAACATTTCGGCAAGACTGCCGATCTCAAGTAATTCGACGCCTCCAAACGGGGTGTCTGCCAGCGTCCGCTTCCCAGCGGGCGCTGGTTATTTTTTTGCTTTTTCGAGACGGGGGCGCCCGGATTGTTTCGCGGCCAGCGTTGCGCACGATCGTTTGAAGACGATTTTGATGTGCAGTGCCGAAAAGCATGGCAGATCAGCGGCCGAATGTAGCACTGCACCATTTGCCGCACCCCCGGAAATCTGTCAGCATTCTTGTCAGCTATTTCGTGTGCGAAGGCTCTCTTACGGCTCCTGGGCCGGCAGCATTCGCCCGCTTGCACGCAAGTGAGAGACCTAGAGGAAGTATATGGCGAAGCACGCTCCCAGTCTTTCCGACAAGTTCGACCTCGACATGACGCATCAGCTGCTGACGGGGACGCAGGCTATCGTGCGGCTCACGCTGATGCAGCACCAGCGCGACAAGGCCGCCGGTCTCAATACGGCGGGGTATGTCTCGGGGTATCGCGGGTCGCCCATCGCCGGCCTCGAAGGCGCCTTCGAGCGGGCGAAGAAAATCTGCGAGGCGAGCAACATCGTGTTCCAGTCGGGCCTCAACGAGGACCTGGCGGCCACGGCGCTCTGGGGCAGCCAGATGGCCGAACTCCGCGGCGAGGGCAAGTACGACGGCGTGTTCGGCGTCTGGTACGGCAAGGGGCCGGGTGTCGACCGGACGGGTGACGTTTTCCGGCATGCGAACCATGCCGGCACCTCCAAGCACGGCGGCGTGATCGCGCTGCTCGGCGACGACCACACCTGCGAAAGCTCGACTTCGGCGCACCAGTCCGAATTCGCCATGGTCGACTACATGATCCCCGTACTCAATCCGGCGGGCGTGCAGGAAATTCTCGACTACGGCGTGCACGGGTTCGCGCTGTCGCGTTTCGCCGGTGTCTGGGTCGGCCTCAAGTGCGTGAAGGACAACATCGAGTCGACCTCGGTGGTCGATGGCCGAGTCGATCGGGTCACGGTCAAGATCCCCGAGGATTTCGTGATGCCACCCGGCGGCCTCAACATCCGGCAGGCCGATCACGCGCCGCTGAAGGAAGCCCGCCTCCACGACTACAAGCGCGATGCCATTCTCGCCTACGCGCGAGCCAACAAACTCGACAAGATGGTCATGTCGGGTGGTGCGAACGCCAAGGTCGGTATCATCACGACCGGAAAGAGCTATCTCGACGTGCGCTCGGCGCTCGAAGAACTCGGCATCGACGAGGTGAAGGCCAATCAGATCGGCCTCAGGCTTTACAAGGTCGCGATGCCGTATCCGATCGAGACGCAGGGGCTCGAGAAATTCGCCGACGGGCTCGATCTCATCATCGTGGTCGAGGAAAAGCGCTCCCTCATCGAGGTCCAGGTCAAGGAAGAACTCTACAACAGCGCGGTGCGCAATCCGTCGATCCATGCCTATGTGATCGGCAAGAAGGACGAACACGGCAATGCGCTTTTCCCGGCCAAGGGGGCGCTCGATCCGACGGAGATCGCGATCGCGGTCGGTGAGCGTCTCATCCGGTGCGGCGGCGGGGATTTTCTGAAAGAGCGCGTGTCGCAACTCAAGGGGCTCAAGGGCAATATGCCGTCGCAGCCGGAAGTGGCGACGCGGCTGCCGTACTTCTGTCCGGGGTGTCCGCACAATTCCTCGACGGTCGTACCGGAAGGTGCGCACGCCTATGCCGGCATCGGCTGCCACTATATGGCGCAGTGGATGAACCGGTCGACCGAGGGCTTCACGCAGATGGGCGGGGAGGGTGCCAACTGGATCGGCGAGGCGCCATTCTCGAAACGCAAGCACGTGTTCCAGAATCTCGGTGACGGAACCTACATCCACTCCGGCTCTCTCGCCGTGCGGGCATGCGTCGCGTCCGGTGTGAATGTGACGTACAAGATCCTCTACAACGACGCGGTCGCGATGACGGGCGGGCAGAAGCTCGACGGGCAGATCACGGTGCCGATGATCGTCAAGCAGATGCAGGCGGAAGGGGCGAAGAAGGTCGTCATCGTGACGGACGAGCCGGAGAAGTACCGGTCGGTAGCCGAACTGCCGTCGGGCATCGAAGTGCACCATCGGCGCGATCTACAGCCTGTCCAGAAGGCACTGTCGGAAATTCCCGGGGTGACGGTCCTCGTCTACGATCAGACGTGTGCCGCAGAGAAGCGTCGCCGGCGTAAGCGCGGTCTCTTCCCCGATCCTGACAAGCGCGCGTTTATCAATCCTGCGGTCTGCGAGGGCTGCGGGGACTGCTCTAAAAAGTCGAACTGCGTCGCGGTTTCGCCGCTTGAAACAGCGCTCGGAACCAAGCGCGTCATCGACCAGTCTGCTTGCAACAAGGATTTCTCGTGCATCAACGGGTTCTGTCCGAGCTTCGTTACAGTGCACGGCGCGCGCATGCACAAGGTCGCGCCGCCGAAGACGGCGGAGGCTGATCCGCTGGCGGGCGCATTCGCGAAGCTGCCGGAACCGAGACAGCCCGCACTCGACGATAATTTTGCGATGATCGTCACCGGTGTCGGCGGAACCGGTGTGGTGACAATTTCGGCGGTGCTCGGGCAGGCGGCGCATCTCGAGAACAAGGGGTTCGGGTCGATCGACATGACCGGCCTCGCGCAGAAGGGCGGGGCGGTCGCGTGCCATGTCAGGATAGCGAAGACACCCGACGAGATCGCTGCGATCCGCACCGGTGCGGGCCAGGCCGATCTCATCCTTGGTTGCGATCTCGTCGTCACGGGCGGCAACAAGATCCTCGAAACCGTCAAGCCGGATCACACCGCCGTCATCTATTCGACACACGAGCAGAACGTCGCGACGTTCACTCTCAACCAGAGCTATCGCCTTCCCGGGGGCGCCATCAATCGCGCCATCGAGGAGCGGGTGCGCAAAGGGCCGCTCTTTCGCATCGACGCGCACAAGTATGCCGAGGAACTGTTCGGCGACAGCATCGCCTCGAACATGATGATGCTGGGTTATGCCGTTCAGCTCGGGCATGTACCGATCGGGCCGAAGGCGATCGAAGACGCAATCGGTCTCAATGGCGTGTCCGTCGGCATGAACACCCGCGCCTTCCGGATCGGCCGGCTGCTCGCCCATGACACCGCAGCGGTCGATGCGCTGATGGGCAAGGGCAAGATCAAGGCGATGCCGAAAGCGCCCGAGACGCTCGACGACATCGTCGCCCACCGGGTGCGCCTGCTGACCGACTACCAGGACGCCGCCTATGCGCAGCGGTACGAGAGGGTCGTGCGCCGCGTCGCGGCGAGCGAGACGGCGAAGGCACCGGGACAGAAGGGCCTTGCGGAGGCGGTCGCGAAAGGCCTCTACAAGCTGATGGCATACAAGGACGAGTACGAAGTCGGTCGCCTCTACTCGTCGCCGGAATTCATGGAGACGCTCAAGGCGCAGTTCGAGAGCCACGACCGGCTCGAATTCCACCTCGCGCCGCCGCTGCTCGCGCGCCTCGACAAGGCAACCGGGGAGCCGCGCAAGATGACGTTCGGGCCCTGGATGATGAAGGCGTTCGGAGTTCTTGGCCGGATGAAGCATCTCCGCGGAGGCACGTTCGACGTGTTCGGCTATACGGCCGAGCGCAAGCTCGAGCGGAAGATGATCTCGGACTACGAGGCGGTGCTGGGAGAGATCGAAGGCCGCCTTACGCCGCAAACGCACAAGCTCGCGACGCAGATCGCCGCGCTACCGCTCGACATCAAGGGCTTCGGGCACGTCAAGCTCAAGAACTACACGGCGGTGAAGGAGCGCGAGACGCAGATGCTCGCCGAGCTGCGCAGCCCCACGCCCGCGCCGCAACTCAAGGCCGCCGAGTAAGCCGCCGCCGTTTGGCGCAGTTCTCGCGTTTGCCGCTCAATCGGCAAGGGAGTTCTTGTCGTCGCCCGCGTCCTGAGGGAAGGTAGTGCGTCAGATCTGATGCAGCCACCTGTTCGGCAAGGGGACGGGTGCGGCGAGGAGGTGTTCTGGTCGCGTGCTTTCGGAACGTGTTTTCAGCCATGTCGCCCACTGGGCCGAAGGAATGACTGCCGCAGAGCGGGATCGGGCGCGGCGGGGGATGACCGAGCGCGCGTACAAGGCCGACGACACCATCTGTCACAAGGGGGACAGGCTCGATTACTGGACGGGCGTGGCCCATGGGCTGGTCAAGATTTCTGCGATCTCGAGCAGCGGCAAGGCAATGACATTCGCTGGGATCGGGCCGGGGGGCTGGTTCGGCGAGGGATCCGTCCTCAAGAAGGAGCCGCGGAAGTATGATCTCGTCGCGCTGAGGGACACACGTCTTATCATGATGTCGCAAGCGACGTTCGAGTGGCTGTTCGAGCATTCCGTCGCGTTCAACCGGTTTCTGGTGCGGCAGCTCAACGAGCGGATGGGACAGTTCATCGCCACGATAGAGCATGACCGGATGCTGGGGCCGGCCGCCCGGGTGGCGCGGCACATAGCATGGCTCTGCAACCCGGTGCTCTATCCCAGGAGCGGGCCGACGATCGAAATCTCCCAGGAAGAGCTGGCGCTCCTTGCCGGCGTGTCACGCCAGTCGGTCAACAAGTGCCTTCAGGAGATCGAAGCGGCCGGCCTCGTCAAGGTCGAGCGCACCGGAGTAACCGTGCTGGACGTCGGAGGACTTTTCAGGTTCGGTGACTGAGGCGGGGCGCGATGCGCATCAGACCGGAAGGTCCGGGCCGGATCGCGAAATCTTCCGCAAAGCTCTCCCAATAACACGGTTTCAACCGCCTGTCTGTCAGCAGGCCCGTTGAAAAGTGCGCGTATTCGTGAAAAGTTGTCAGCACTCGCCAGTCCCGGAAAGGGACGGTGAAGCCAAAAAAATCAAGCGCTTGAAGCGCGGTCGGTCCGGGAAGCGTCGGAAGGTTCGACTTAAGTCGAGCAGTTCCCGGATACGAGGGAGGAGACATGGACGTGACTGACTTGGTGGCGCGCGCGCAGACCAGCAACGATACTGTGCCCAAACTGCTTCTGAGGAATCGCGCGCAATGGGGCGATCGCGCCGCCATTCGCCACAAGGATCTCGGGATCTGGCAAAGCTGGACCTGGCGTGAAGTGCACGACGAGATCCGCTCTCTCGCACTCGGTCTCAGGAAGCTCGGCTTCGAGCGCGGGGAAGCGGTCGCGATCGTCGGCTCCAACCGTCCGCGTCTCTACTGGACGTTCGCTGCGGTCCAGAGCCTGGGCGGGATTCCTGTTCCGGTCTATCAGGACTCGGTCGCGGAAGAGATGAAGTATGTGCTCGAGCACGCCGAGGTCACGTTCGCGGTCGTCGAGGATCAGGAACAGGTCGACAAGATTCTCTCGATCAGTGACGAGTTGCCGAAGCTCAGACACATCATCTACGACGAGGCGCGCGGTCTGAAGGGGTACGACCACACGCGGCTGCACGACTATTCGCAGGTGCAGGAGCTCGGTGAGGCGGAACGCAAGGCGAATGTCGGCGCCGACCAGTGGTGGCTCGATGAAATCGCCAAGGGCAAGGGTTCTGACGTTTCCGTCATGCTCTACACGTCGGGGACAACCGGCCGTCCCAAAGGCGTCATGCTGACCCACGACAATGTCGTGAAGAGCGGGCAGAACGCGAACACGTTCGACCGGTTCACTCCCGACGACACGATGCTCGCCTATCTGCCGATGGCGTGGGTTGGCGACCACATTTTCACCTATGGCCAAGCCTACGCGGGTGGACTCTGCGTGGCGTGTCCGGAAAGCCCGGAGACGGCCATGGAGGATCGCCGGGAGATCGGTCCGACGTATTTCTTCGCTCCGCCGCGCGTGTTCGAAAACATGCTGACCCAGATTTCGGTCCGGATGGAGGATGCGGGGACGGTCAAGAAGAAGATCTACTCGTACTTCATGGGCGTTGCGAACCGTACCGGCGAAAAGCTCATGAACGGTGAAAACGTCGGGTTCAAGGATCGCCTGCTTTATCGTCTCGGTGACTTCTTCGTTTACGGGCCGCTGCGGAACCGGATGGGGTTCTCCAACCTGCGGCTCGCCTATACGGCTGGCGAGGCGATCGGGCCCGAGCTTTTCCGGTTCTACCGTTCGCTCGGCATGAACCTCAAGCAGCTCTACGGCCAGACCGAGGCGAGCGTGTTCATTACGCTGCAGCCCGACGGCGAAGTCTCTCCCGAGACGGTCGGCAAACCGGGACCGGAGGTCGAAATCAAGATCGCGCCCAACGGCGAGGTACTGTTCAGAAGCCCTGGTGTCTTCCACAAGTACTACAAGAACGACGAAGCCACGAGCGCGACCAAGACGCCGGACGGCTGGGTACATACCGGCGACGCAGGGTTCATCGACAATCGCGGCCATCTCCGGATCATCGACCGGGCCAAGGACGTGGGCCGGCTCACGGACGGGTCGATGTTTTCGCCGAAGTATCTCGAGAACCGCATCAAGTTCTTCCCCGAGGTCAAGGAGGCGGTGGCCTTCGGCAACGGCCGCGATTTCGTGACGATGTTCGTCAACATCGATCTGACGAGTGTCGGCAGCTGGGCCGAGCGCAACATGGTCTCCTATGCGAGCTATCAGGACCTCGCCGGGCACCTACAGGTCGTGGACATGATCCGCAAGCGCGTCGACGAGCTCAACAAGGCGCTGTCGCAGGAAGCAATGGTGGCGAAGAGCCAGATCAAGCGCTTCCTCATCCTGCACAAGGAACTCGATGCGGACGATGGCGAGCTTACGCGCACTCAGAAGGTCCGGCGCAGCTTCATCGAGGACCGGTATGCCCCGCTGATCAAGGCACTCTACGATGGCTCGCCGGATGCGGACATCTCGGTCGAGGTGGTGTTCGAGGATGGGCGCAAGGGCAAGATCGAAGGGCACATGAAGATCGTCGACATGACAATCTATCCGGTTGCGCAGGCGGCCGTTAAGGAGGCCGCGGAATGAATGCGCCATTGAGTCAGGGGAGCGCCATGGCCGAGGCTGATACACGGGCGGCCAAGATCGGTGACGTGCTTCTCAAGGTGGAGAACGTGTCGCTGTCGTTCGGGGGCGTCAAAGCCATCCGTGACGTGTCGTTCGACATCCGCAAGGGCGAGGTTCGCGCGATCATCGGGCCGAACGGCGCGGGCAAGACGTCGATGCTGAACGTCATCAACGGCTTCTATCATCCTCAGCAGGGTGTGATCACGTTCAAGGGTGAGAGGCGGTCGGAGATGAGGCCGTACGTGGCCGCATCGCAAGGCATCGCCCGCACGTTCCAGAACGTCGCCCTGTTCAAGGGGATGTCGACGCTCGACAACATCATGACGGGGCGGACGCTGAAAATGAAGCGCGGGCTCCTGTCGCAGGCGCTGCGGATCGGGCCGGCACTGAACGAGGAACTCGAGCACCGGCTCGCGGTCGAGAAGATCATCGACTTTCTCGAGATCAATCACATCCGCAAGACGCCGGTCGGCAAACTTCCCTACGGTCTGCAGAAGCGCGTCGAACTCGGGCGCGCGCTGGCGACGGAGCCGGAGCTGCTGCTGCTCGACGAGCCGATGGCCGGCATGAACCTCGAGGAGAAGCAGGACATGAGCCGCTTCATCCTGACCGTCAACGACGCCTTCGGCACCACGATCGCGCTGATCGAACACGATATGGGCGTGGTCATGGACCTCTCCGACCGTGTCGTCGTGCTCGATTACGGACAGAAAATCGCCGACGGCACGCCTGATGTCGTCCAGAAGGACCAGAAGGTCATCGACGCCTATCTCGGCGTGGCGCACTAAGGGGGATATGGCGTGGCTTCGGTACTCGGTCCATTTCTGGAAATCCTGATCGGCGGCTTGCTGTCAGGCGTGCTCTACAGTCTCGTGGCGCTCGGATTCGTGCTGATCTACAAGGCGTCGGGCGTTTTCAACTTCGCCCAGGGGGCGATGGTTCTGCTCGCCGGTCTCGCTCTGGTGCGGCCGCTCGACTGGATGGTCGACAAGGGCTTTCCGTACTGGGGCGCGGTGGTTCTCGCGCTGCTTTTTGCCGGCGCCGTGATGGCCATCACCGCCTGGATCATCGAGCGGTACATTCTCGGTCCGCTGCTCAATCAGGACGGACTTACGCTTTTCATGTCGACGATCGGCGCGGCCTTCATCATCGAAGGCGCGGGCCAGATGATCTTCGGCTCGGATGTCTATCCGCTGAAGCTCTATCCGACGGATGCGTGGTTCGCCTTCGAGAACATCTTCCCGGGCGGCATCCTGATCAACAAGCTCGACGTCTGGGGCGGTCTCATCGCCGGCATCCTGGTCGCTGGTCTCGCCGCCTTCTTCCAGTACACGAAAACGGGCCGAGCCCTGCGCGCGGTTGCGGACGACCATGCTGCGGCGCAGTCGGTCGGCATCCCGATCAACTGGATCTGGTTCGTGGTCTGGCTCGTCGCCGGTCTCGTGGCGCTCGTCGCGGCGACGGTTTGGGGTACGAAGCTCGGCGTGCAATTCTCGATCGTGTTCCTGGCGCTCAAGGCTCTCCCGGTTCTCATCATCGGCGGTTTCACCTCGGTGCCCGGCGCGATCATCGGCGGACTCATCGTGGGGGCCGGTGAAAAGCTCGCCGAAGCCTATCTCGGGCCGGTGATCGGCGGTGGCATCGAATACTGGTTTGCCTACGTCGTCGCGCTGGCGGTGCTGATGGTGCGGCCCCAGGGCCTCTTCGGCGAAAAGATCATCGAACGTATCTGACCGACTTCATCGAGGAAATTGACCCGTGCTCTATCGTGAAACCGGCCAGTTCAAGTCGACCTATCAGGCCGACATGGCGATCTTCCCGATCAAACAGGATCGGATTGCACTCTACGCCCTTCTCGCGTTCGCTTTCGTCGGAGTGCCGCTGCTTGCCCACTTCGACGTCGGCATGTTCGGCCGCGATTATCTCTACAAGGCGATCCTGATCCCGTTCCTGATCCTCGCCTTGGCGACGATCGGGCTCAACATCCTGACTGGCTACTGCGGGCAGATCTCGCTCGGTGCCGGTGCCTTCATGGCGATCGGTGCCTATGCGGCGTACAACTTCTCAATCCGGGTTCCGGGCATGCCGGCTCTCGCGGCTATTCTGCTCGGCGGCGGGATGGCGGCATTGGTGGGTATCCTATTCGGTATCCCGTCGCTGCGCATCAAGGGCCTCTATCTGGCGGTCGCGACGCTCGCCGCGCAGTTTTTCTTCGACTGGCTCTTCATCCGTGTCGGCTGGTTCACGAACTACACGCCTTCGGGCTCGGTGAACGCGCCGGAACTCAACTTCTTCGGTTATGTCGTGAGTTCGCCGATCGAGCGGTACCTCCTGGCACTGTCCTTCGTGACGATCTTCGCGCTGATCGCCAAGAACCTAGTTCGAGGCAATCTCGGCCGGCAGTGGATGGCGATCCGCGACATGGACATCGCCGCCGAGATCATGGGCATCCGGCCGTTCTATGCCAAGCTCACGGCGTTCGCGGTGTCATCGTTCTTCATCGGCGTGGCGGGCGCACTCTGGGCCTACGTGCATCTGGGGTCGTGGGAGCCGCTCGCGTTCAACATCGACCGGTCGACGCAGATCCTTTTCATGATCATCATCGGCGGTCTCGGATCGATCCTCGGGTCATTCCTCGGTGCGGCGTTCATCCTGATCCTGCCGATCGTGCTCGATCAGGCACCGCAAGCGGTCGGGCTCAAGTTGTCGGTCGAGACGATCGCGCATCTGGTCTTCATCATCACGGGCGCGCTGATCTGCTTCCTGCTCATCAAAGAGCCACACGGATTTGCGAAGCTCTGGTCGCTCGCGAAAGAGAAACTCCGGCTGTGGCCGTTCCCGTACTGAGGAACGTCCAGGTCGCGGAATTGGTCCGGGCGATCGTCCGGATCGGTACAGGGAACGGTGGCGTCTCGCGGTTTGCTGCCGTCCCAACAGAAAAATAACCGCGCGTAGTTCCCGGCGTGAAACGGGGAAGTCGAAGGAGGACAACTGATGAAGAAGACCTTATTGGCCATCACAACGATGGCGCTCGGCGCCGGGTCGCTTGCGGCACCGGTTCTGGCACAGAACGAGCAGTTCCTGCCGGCGCTCGTCTATCGCACGGGTGCGTATGCTCCGAACGGCGTTCCATTCGCGAACGGCGTCGCTGACTACTGGACGCTCCTCAACGAGCGCGACGGCGGCATCAACGGCGTCAAGATCGTGTTCGAAGAATGCGAGACCGGTTATGCGACCGACAAGGGCGTCGAGTGCTACGAGCGCCTCAAGGGCAAGGGCCCGACGGGTGCAGGCTATTTCTCGCCGCTCTCGACCGGCATCACGTTCGCCCTGACCGAGAAGGTTCCCGGCGACAAGATCCCGCTCCTGACCATGGGCTATGGCCGTTCGGAGAGCCGCAACGGCGCGGTGTTCCCGTGGAACTTCATCGCGCTCGGGTCCTACTGGACTGCGGCGTCCGTGGCGATCCAGCACATCGGCAAAGAGTTCGGTGGCATGGACAAGCTCAAGGGCAAGAAGATCAGCCTCGTCTATCACGACAGCCCCTACGGCAAGGAGCCGATCGCCGCGCTCGAAGCACTCGCAGCCAAGCACGGCTTCGTGTTCAAGGGCATTCCGGTCACCCATCCGGGCGTCGAGCAGAAGTCGCAGTGGCTTGCGATCCGCCAGGATCGTCCGGACTACGTCCTGCTCTGGGGCTGGGGCGTCATGAACTCGACGTCCATCAAGGAAGCAGCGGCCGTCGCGTTCCCGCGTGACAAGATCCTCGGCGTCTGGTGGTCGGGTGCGGAGCCTGACGTGACCCCGGCTGGCGATCAGTCGAAGGGCTACAAGGCGCTGATGCTGCAGCATGGTCCCGGCCAGTTCGCCGTTCATGCCGATCTCAAGAAGCATGTCGTCGACAAGGGCAAGTCTGCGGGCAAGGACGACTTCGCGCAGGTCCTCTACAATCGTGGTCTGGTCAACTCGATGATCGGTACGGAAGCCATCCGCACCGCACAGGAGAAGTTCGGCAAGAAGCCGCTCACGGGTGAGCAGATCCGCTGGGGCTTCGAGAACCTCAACCTGACGGCAGAGCGCATCAAGGCGCTCGGCTTCGAAGGGATGGTCCGTCCGCTCAAGATGAGCTGTGAGGACCATCAGGGTGCCGACGTCGCCCGCGTCCAGCAGTGGGACGGCAAGGAGTGGAAGGTCATTTCGGACTGGTACACTGCGGACCGTGACGTTCTCGACAAGATGGTCGCGGAAACGTCCAAGAAGTACGCCGAAGAAAAGAAGCTGACCGTCGGTTGCCTGCAGTAAGGCCCGATTCAGTAAGACCAGAGGCGGCATCGCTGCCTCTGGTTCCCAACTCAACTGAAATAGACAAGTCGTTCTGGAGACGCACCCGTGACTGTTGCCACGCCTCACGTCCACGTCGGGGATGCACCGCTTGCGCCGGGGGCAAAGCCCATTCTCTCGGTCAAGAACATCGAGGTGATCTACGATCACGTCATCCTCGTGCTCAAAGGCGTCTCCCTGGAAGTACCTGAGGGAGGCATCGTCGCCATTCTCGGCGCGAACGGCGCCGGCAAGTCCACGACGCTCAAGTCGATTTCGAATCTGGTCAAGGCGGAACGCGGCGAAGTCACCAAAGGGTCGATCGAATTCAAGGGCGAGCGGGTCGATGCCCTGACACCGAACGATCTGGTACGTCGGGGTTGTATCCAGGTGATGGAAGGCCGGCACTGCTTCGGCCATCTCACCATTGAAGAGAATCTGCTCACCGGTGCCTTCACGCGTAAAGACGGCCGTGGCGGTACGGCTGCGGCACTCGATATGGTCTATGCATACTTTCCGCGCCTGAAGGAGCGGCGGTCCAGCCTCGCGGGTTACACGTCGGGTGGTGAGCAGCAGATGTGCGCCATAGGCCGTGCGCTCATGGCGGGGCCGAAGATGGTCCTGCTGGACGAACCGTCCATGGGGCTTGCGCCACAGATCGTCGATCAGATCTTCGAGATCGTGAGGGACATCAATTCAAAGGAACGGGTGTCGTTCCTGCTCGCCGAGCAGAATACGAACGTCGCGCTGCGGTACGCCACATACGGGTACATTCTGGAAACCGGTCGCGTAGTGATGGACGGTACGGCGAAGGCCCTGCGCGACAACGAAGACGTCAAGGAATTCTACCTCGGTGTCGGTGGTGGCGACCGCAAATCGTTCCGCGACGTCAAGAGTTACAAGCGGCGCAAGCGCTGGCTGGCCTGACGGCCGACGAAAGATCCCGGCTCACGTCATCCTGAGTTCCATCCGGTTCGGGGTGCGGTGCGCCGCACGGAATGGCAGGAGTACGTAGATGTCAGGAACCTATTTCGATCAACTGGAAACACGGGACGCCGAAGCGCGCGAGACCGCGCTGTTTGCGCTGCTGCCGGGCCTGATCGACCGGGCGAAGCGGCTGGCGCCCGGATGGGCCGAGCATCTCAAGGGCGTCGATGCGCAGACCATCGGGTCACGTGAGGCGCTGGCGACGGTACCGGTTCTGAGAAAGTCCGCCCTCAAGGACGTTCAGGCCAAGGCGCCGCCGTTCGGTGGCTTTGCGACAGATGCCGCGGGTGCCATGGGGCGCATCATGATGTCGCCTGGGCCGATTTTTGAGCCGGAGGGGCGCGGGGAGAACTGGTGGCGTGCGGCGCGTGCGCTGTATGCGGCGGGGTTCAGGGCCGGGGACGTCGTCCACAACACGTTCGCCTATCATCTGACACCGGGAGGCTGGATACTCGACAGCGGCGCGCGTGCGCTCGGATGTGCGGTCATTCCTGCGGGGCCCGGCAACACGGAGCAACAGCTCGAGGCGATCGCACACTTGCGGCCGACCGCTTACGTCGGGGTGCCGGACTATCTCAAGATCCTGCTCGACAAGGCCAAGGAGGCCGGCAAGGACGCTTCGTCCTTCAAGCGCGCGCTGGTGTCGGGCGGGGCGCTCTTTCCATCTCTCAGGACGGAGTACAAGGGGCGCGGCATCGACGTCTATCAATGCTATGCGACGGCCGATCTCGGCGTGATCGCATACGAGACGGCGACGGCGTCGGGTGTCGTTGACGGAATGATGGTGGAAGAGGGCGTCATCGTCGAGATCGTGAAACCCGGCACAGGTGACCCGGTGCCTGCCGGCGATGTCGGCGAAGTCGTCGTCACGACATTCAATCGCGATTATCCCATGATCCGCCTCGCTACCGGGGACATGAGCGCGCTCATCGCCGAGCAGAGCCCGTGTGGTCGGACAAACATGCGCATCAAGGGCTGGCTCGGGCGTGCCGACCAGACGACGAAGGTCAAGGGCATGTTCGTGCATCCCGAGCAGATCGCAGCCCTCGGCAAGCGTCACCCTGAACTCGGTCGAATCCGTCTCGTAGTCGGGCGGCAGGGCGAGCAGGATTCGATGACGCTGAAGGCGGAATCTTCTGTCACGAGTGACGACTTCAAGGCACGTGTCGCGGAATCCCTGGTCGCGCTGACGAAGCTCAAAGGCGAGGTGGTCCTGTCGGCCCCTGGAAGCCTGCCGAACGACGGGAAGGTGATTTCCGACGAGCGGACCTACGGCTGACGGCCTGGCCAGGTTCCTCGCACGTTACCGGCGCTCAGGTCGTGAGGGCGGGCCGAGTGTTGTGTCTTCTCGCGACCTGGTGATCGTCACGCCCGGGTCTTGGTGGACGGCTTCGGTTTACGCTGCGGGCGCTTTTTCGGCTGGCGATCGTCAGACTGACGTGGGTTCGCGCCTGGGGCGACAGGTGAACCGGAAGATCCCTCTGCCGTCTCGGCGGAGGAAGCGTTGTCGATGCTCTTCTCCGGCGCAGTTGTGGCTTCGTCTATGGTGGCCAATGCCTCTGCGATCGATCCGCTGTCAAGATTGTCCTTGTGGATCGACAGTGTCGCACCGGCGTCCCGGAGTTCTGCCGCGCGCTTGCGATCGAGCATGCCGCTGATGACGATGATATGGCCGGTGTAATTGCAGCGCCGAAGAAGCGGAATGGTCTGGGCTGCCGTATCGCTCGGCTTCAGATGGTCGTCGAGGAATACGATGTCGGGTGCCTGCTCGATGACGCGATCGAGTGCGCTGCCCAGCGTGGCGGCATGGCGGACAGAGATCTCGTAGCCGAAAATCGAATGCAGCGTTGCCTTCAACCGGTCCGCATCGAGTGGAGTGTCCTCCACGACAAGGAAGTCGCGGTATCGGGTCATGTTCTGGCGTGCGATGGCTAGCGCGCTTTTGCGTGCGAGGAACTGGCTGCCCGTCTTGCGTGTGGAGTTTGCCATCGTCCTTCAGCGTCGGTTTTCTTGCGGGCCGGAGCCGCTTTCGATCGGAACCTAACAAATTGCGACCGAAACTCAATTTCTCAATTGATTGTATCGGTAAATTTCAGTGGCCAACGCACGGTGAATGTCGTGCCCCTGGCTGCGGGTGCCTCCGAGTGCACCGTGACGTCGCCCCCGAGGCTTCGTGCGGCCTTGCGGATCAGGGCGAGACCGAGGCCGCTGCTGTCGGGGTGCTGACGATCGTCGACGCGCCGGAATGCCTCGAAGATGGCTTCGTGCCATTCCGGTGCAATGCCAGGGCCGTCGTCGCTCACGTCGATGTAGAGATGGGTCGACGCCGGTGCACAGGGCTGCGCCGTGATCCTGATTTGCCCGTTCTGCGGGCGATCATGATGCTTGATAGCATTGTCCACGAGGTTGCGGATCACGAGTTCGAAGGGTGCGCGCGGTGTTTCGAGTGTCGGCCACTGACCGCGGATCGAGATCTGGATCGGGGTGGCGCGCTTGAATGAAGCGACGACCTCACGCACGGAATTGCGGAGATCGATGGGCTCCACAAGGTCGCGCGTGCGGCCGACCCGGGCGTATTCGAGCAGGCCAACGAGCATATTCGACATTCGGCGCGTCTGGGTGCCGATCGCATCGATGGTCTTGTTGAGCTTTGCCTTGTCGAGAGTTTTCGGGTCGAGGCGTGCAAGGCTCTGGCGCACATCCTCGTTGAGCAGACGGATGGCGCGAAGCGGAGCGTTCAGATCATGACTTATGACGTAGGTGAACTCCTCGAGCTGCGCATTGATGCGCTGGACTTCAAGTGTCCGCTCCGCGATGTCGCGCTCCATCAGGCGTGAGCGCTTTTGCTCGTGCTCGAGCTCGGAAATGAATCCGTTGGCCGACTGTAGCACCGTAATCATCAGGAAATAGCCCGACGTCGTGGTGTCTGCGATGACGGTCAGTTCGTAGCGGCTCGTCGCGCTGCCGTCCGACTCGATAAGCCCGATGTTGTGGATGTTGAAAGGACGATTTTTTGCAGCGTGTTCGGCAATACTCTCTTCAAGGCCAAAAAGGACCGTCAGCGACTCGCCGATCGGGACGCCGTGCGACAGAGGGACGGGTGGTGTGCCGAGTACATTGGTCACGCGAAACTGGTCGTCCAGCCAGATGAGAGCGCCGAGCCCGAAGCGGGTCAAGGCACGCGCTGCGGCGACGATCTGATCGGCGCTGGGCTCCATCTCGGTCAGAGTCCTCGCCGCAATATGGCGTCGGCGACATCGCGGAAGGCGTCGCGGACTTTTTCTCCAGTCTTGGCGCTCGTGACCAGAACGGGATGGACGACGTCGGCGAGTTCGGCGGGGGGAGGCGCGCTGTCGCCGACGAGGTCAGCCTTATTGAGCAGCAGATGGATGTGGCGTCCGGGAATATGCATGTCGCAGGCTCGCGCGAGCGAAAGCATGGTCTGGATGGTGCGCGGACGGGAGAGGTCGGCGACAATCAGGACGCCGGACGTGCCCTGGACAACGGGTGTTCTTTGGAGAAGGCGTGCCGCCTCGTCGCCGTCGGTGTCCCAGATGAGAAGTTCCAGATTGGTCTTGCCGTCGTGGCCGATCCCAAGAACCGACGAGGTATAGATGTTGAAGCCGATCGTGCCCTTGTAGCTCGTCTCGAACCGGTCGAGGACGAAGCGGCGGATGAGCGACGTCTTGCCGACGCCGATCTCGCCGAGCAGAACGACCTTCTTGCGGATCATTGCTCGCCGCCCGGCTCGCCCTCGAAGGCCAGCTCGAATTCGGTACGCCGGTTGGCGCTGTCGGTGCCGGTTTGACGGCTGAGGTCCTTGCCGGTCAGACGGCCTATGACTTGCAGGCGCGATCGGGCAATGCCGCGATTGGCGAGTTCCTGTGCCACGCGCTCGGCCCGGGCCTGGGACAGGTCAGTGTTGAGCGTGGCCGTGCCGCGCTCATCGGTATATCCGACGACGCGCAGCCGAATGTTTGGAGCTGCCTTGAGGCGGGTGGCCAACTCGTCGAGCGTGCGTGCCGCCAGAGCGGGATCGCGGAGGTCCGTTCCGTTGGTGAAGAACACGGCCGAGGTTTGGATGGCGCGTTCAAGCAATTCCCGCGGGGACGCGGTCGGTGGTGCTGCAGGTGGGGGAATCGCGGCAAGGCGTCGGCGGAGGTCTGCCAGTTCGCCGGTCAGTCTTTCGATGCGGGCGGCGACATCGGCGAGGCTACCAGGTATGGCCTCGGCAATAGCGCGCGTGCGGCGCGTATTGGCGTCGAGGTCGGTAATCGCGCGCTCGGCGGAGGCGAGACGTTCGGGATCGGCGCCGACCTTGCTTTCGGGAAGGATCGCGGTCTTGTCGACCGATGCTGCCCAGGGAATCTCTGTCGCCAGACGGGTGAAAAGTTCCTTGCGAGCCGGGTCGCTCGGCATCAAGCCGGAAACAGTGTACGTGCGGCCTCCGCGCTCGACCGCGATCCGCGGGATGTAACCGGTCAATCCGGGGCTTGTATCCAGGACGCGATCGATCGCAGATCGCGTCGATGCAGTCATGTAGTTCTGGTAGGTCGACCAGCCGAACCATCCGAGAAGCGGCAGGATGACAGCAAAGGCGAGCCAATAGAGACGCGCAAAGCTGGGCCGAGGCGCTGGTGTCGCCGGCTTCATGATGTCGGCCTGATCCTCGGCGATGCGCTTCTGAAGTTCCGCGGCAATCTCCGGAAGAATGCGGGCGCGCTGTTCGTCTGAGTTCGCCGAGCGCTCGGCAGACAGCGTCCGGCGATAGCGTTCCAGCGATTTGAGGAAGACATCGTCGATGGCTTCCTCGACGATCGCGGGTGCCGAACCGGTCGCGAGCACGGCGAGCAGATAGCCGCCGGAGCCGCGAACGAAAATCCGTTCGCCATCACCGAGGGTAAGGGTGCGCATGTTGCCGGGATCGGCGCCGAAAGCTTCCTCCGAAAAGGACATGATCGCGCTGATGTAGCCGGAAATGAGCACGTCGCGATTGGATGTCGGGACAGAACCGCCGTCGGCATCGACTTCCCAGTGCGCCGCGAGATTGCCGGTCGCACGCTCGACGAGGAAGATCTCCTTGACGACGAGACCGTGTGCACTGGCGAGGGCGAGTTCACCGGGGTCGAGACCAGTCGTTGCGCTCTGGGCGAGGATCTCGCGGCGCCGGCCGCCGCCGAGCTTGGCGTTGATCTCGACCATAAGGTCGTTGATCGCGGTCTGGACGTACTGCTTCACGAGCCGTCCGGTGAGGGGGTAGAGAGCGTCCACCATCTCGTCCTGGCTGTTTTTCAGCTCGTACTTGATGGTGCGGACCACGAGCGGTGCGATGGCCTGGCTCAGTTGCTCATGGCGAACCACCTCGGCATCCCGAAGAGCGCCATCGATGATCTGGGCGACAGACGTGCGGAGCCTGTCGTCCGTGCCGGTCCGCTCGAACACCGTGTCGATACGGCGGTCCTGATCCTTTTCGCGACGGATCGCGTCCTCGAGCTGGCGGTTGAGTGCGTCGAGGCGCTGAGCCTCTTCATCGAACAGAAGCGACTTCAGCGTCGAGAGCCCGTTCGAGGCGCCGGCCTCGGGCTTGTGCTGCGGGGTATTGGTCACGTCTTCTTCACCTTGGCGACCGGTATGGCCAGCGTGTGCCCGAACGGCAATCCGGGCGCGCCGGTCGCAAACAACACTACAGACGGGTAAGGCGACGAATGTGGCGACCCAGTTCGTCGACACCCTCTGCGAGGCTCGTCATTTCCTGGCGGCGCTCGTCGGTCAGCTTGTGCGACAGTGCATCGACCTTGCTTTCGAGGGTCTCGAGGCGCGTTTCGAGCGCCGAGAGGCGCGCGTCCCATTTGTGACGCAGTTCACCGAAGAGCAGGTCACGGACCTGATCCAGCTGATCATCGGAGCGACCCCTGTCGTCATCGAAGCCACCGAGGTGGCCGTTCAGGGAGGGGCTGCCGTTGGAGAAATAGTTGTTACCGGCCATACAGAACCCAGGCAGATGATTTCACGGCCCGCTGGTGTTCTGGTTCGCGATGCGAGAACCGGAACGATCCCGGAATGGGCCGACTTTGGGTCAAGTATAGTCCACGACCATCGCTGGCCGGAAGACTCTTTTTTGCCAATAGCTTGAAGTACGCCTCGTGTGACTAATGACCGGTGTTCACGACTTGAAGACGGTGTCGTACTGTTTGCGCAGCTCCGCTTTCTGGACTTTACCCATAGCGTTACGGGGGAGAGTTCCCACCACAAACACGCGCTTCGGGAGCTTGAACTTGGCGAGACGGCCGGACAGGGCAGCGACGATTGCCGCTTCCGTGGGGGCCTGTTCTCCGGCCTTTGCCGTCACGACGGCGACGACGCCTTCGCCGAAATCGGGATGCGGGCAGCCGATGACCGCACTCTCCTCGACGCCGGGCAGAAGGTTGATCTCGGTCTCGATCTCCTTGGGGTAAACGTTAAAGCCGCCAGAAATGATCAGGTCCTTGGCGCGGCCGACGATGGTTACACGTCCGTCCGGGCTCATGGTCGCAACGTCGCCGGTGATGAAGTAGCCGTCGGACCGGAAGTCTTCCCGCGTCTTTTCGGGGTTGCGCCAGTAGCCGGAGAAGATGTTCGGGCCCTTTACCTCGAGCACGCCCGGTTCGCCGTCGGGAAGCTCTGCGCCTTCGGGGCTGCGGACGCGGACAGATATGCCGGGCAGGGCATAGCCGACGGTTCCCGCGAGCCGTTCTCCGCCGTGATAGGGGTTGGAGGTGATCATGCCTGCTTCGGTCATGCCGTAGCGCTCAAGGATCTTGAGGCCGGTGCGCTGTTCGAACTCCACGTGCGTCTCGGCCAGCAGCGGGGCGGAGCCGGAAATGACAAGGCGCATCTTCGGAACGCTGTCGCGCGTGAATTTCGGGGTGCCGAGAAGGCGGGTGTAGAAGGTTGGAACGCCCATCATGACGGTCGCCTTCGGCAGATCGGCGAGGACGGCGTCGAGGTCGAACTTCGGATGCCACAGCATCGTCGCGCCGTTGAGCAGCGCAGTGTGGAGGGCGACGAAGAGCCCGTGCACGTGGAAAATCGGCAAGGCGTGGAGGAGTACGTCCTTGCCGTCAAAGCCCCAATACTCGGTCAGTGTGATGGCGTTCGACGACAGGTTCTCATGGGTGATCATCGCGCCCTTGGAGCGTCCGGTGGTGCCGGACGTATAGAGCAGGGCCGCGAGGTCGGTCTTCTGTCGGTCGACCGTCGCTTTGCTTGGAGTTGCCGCCTTTGCGCGATCGACGATCGAGCCCGTGCCGTCCGCTTCGAGTGTTTCGGCGACAGGGATCGCCTTGCCGGCATCGGTGGCCCGAACGCGCCCGATAACGGATGATGGCGCGACAAAAAGCCGAGGTTCGGCGTCGGAGACGAAGTATTCGAGTTCGGCGGCCGTGTAGGCGGTGTTGAGGGGGTTGTAGACAGCGCCGACCTTCAGTGTCGCAAGGTAGAGATAGACGCTCGAAAGGGATTTTTCGGCCTGCACCATGACGCGATCGCCGGGTGCGACGCCGGCTGCGACCAGAGCGCCGGCATATCTCTCAATGTTGCCGGCGAGGTCGCGGTAGCTCGTCGTGGCACCGGAACGTTCGACAAATGCCGGATGGTTGCCGGCGCGCGCGAAGGCGGCTTCGAGCAGCGCATAGAGGTTGGCGTTCGCCATGGTTCGATGTCTCCGCGATCCCTGTCCGTGTTTGCGCCAGTCATAAGGCTTCAGTCGGCGGTCCGCTCAGGCACCCAGTCAAATGGGGCGGCGTCGCGATGGTCACCATACCGGCGCAAGTTCGCCATGCTTTGAACCCTGCATGGCCGAATTGCCTCTTTATCCCGTCATGACAGTTCTTCCAATGGGAAAGGATGGCACATGCGAGCTGCGTTTTTGGCGTCCATCGGAGTTCTGGCCGGGCTGTTGCCGCTTCAATTCGCAGGTGCGGCGGTTGGCGACGGTATTCGGGTCGAAGGCGAGGCCCGGCACGAGAATCTCGCTGTTTTCATGCTTCGCGGACCGTCGGCGCCGGGGCCTGTTCCGATGACGTTGGCGGAGGCGCTGGACCGCGGAGCGGTTCGCGTCGTCGAGACCGGCAGCGTCAACGACCTGCTGATTGAGGCTGTCGGCGGCGACAGCGTCTTCATACAGGCCGGAGACATCGTGAAGGGCGGGCAGCAGGACCGCGTTCTCATGTCGAGCCTCCTGCTCACGCCAGGGGCCGGCAAGGTCTCGATCGGGAGCTACTGCGTCGAGGCGGGGCGATGGGCGCAACGCGGCAAGGAAGACATCAAGCAGTTCTCCAGTGCGGCAGAGGCGGTGCCGTCACGGGTGGCGAAACTCGTTCTCAATGCAGCGCCTTCGACGGAGGTCGTGGGCGAACGTGCCGAGTCGCGTCGTACTATTCAGACAGAAGGCTCGCGCAACCCTGGTGGTGTGCGTGCGAGCCCTGAACTGCCGTCGGCTGCGGGGGCGGCGCGGGTTTCCGAAACTTTGAAGCGGCAGAAAAAAATCTGGGACGAAGTGGCGGAGACGCAAGCGAAGCTCAAGGCGAATACCGGCGGCGCCGTTGCGGCTGCCGCCTCGGCAACGAGCCTGCAATTGTCGCTCGAGAACGAGCGCGTCCGGCAGTCGCGGGCGGCCTACGTCGCAGCCCTCGAAAAGGTGGCTGACGGCGATGATCTCGTCGGGTTCGTTGTTGCGATCAACGGCCGGATCAGCAGTGCCGAAATCTATCCGTCGACTGCTCTCTTCCGGAAAATGTGGCCGAAGCAGCTCGCTGCGGCTGCGACCGAGGCGGTTGCCGACAAGGGGCGGGACATTGTGGCTGCTGCACAGCCCACTACACAGGACGTAGAAGAATTTCTCGCGTCCGGACAGACGGGGCAGTCGGTCCAACGCAAGATCGGAAGCGTCAGCGAATTCACGCACGTCGACAGCGCCAAGGCGCTTTTCGTCGAGGCGCGCTCGGCGTCCGGCTCGTGGTACCACCGGAGCTATGTCGCGAAGCAGTGAGGTGCGGGCGGAGCGGTTCAGTCGGGACGCCCGGCCATCAAGCGGAGCGGATTGTACTCGATGACGAGTTCGTCGCGCTGGTTCAGGACCCTGTTTTTCGTCCTGACGAGGCCCCGGCCTTTCGAGGTCGCGCGGGCTTCGACGACTTCGATGGTGACGCGGACCGTATCGCCGGCCATGACCGGCCGCTTGACGTCCAGTTCGGTGTGAAGGAATGCGAGGCCGGTGCCGTGACCGGTACCGGCAAGAGCCAGCCCCTCGGCCACCGAATAGACGAGCGCGGCAGGGGCGGCGAAACCGTTCATGGCCGAGTGCTTGCGGCGGTATTCGGCGTCGGTGAAGAGCGGTTCGACGAAGCCGACCACGTTGCAGAATGCGGTAATGTCGTGGGCGTGGATGGTGCGGCCGTAGGTCTCGAACATTTCTCCGATTTTCAGGTCTTGCCAGTAGAAGCCGTGACCGAGCAGGCGCATTCAGCCGTCTCCCGTATGTCCAATTCGACAATTGCAGGCGCGGCACCGCCGCGCGGTCCAAGCACTATTTGGAAATTCGACTGGAGCAAGGTACACGGACGAGGGTCTGCAACGCAGTTGCGAGGTCGGTAAATGGCGCGGCTCACTGCCGAAGAAATCGAGCGCTACAAGCGGCATCTCGTGCTCCGCGATGTCGGCGGGCTCGGCCAGCAGAAGTTGAAAGACAGCCGCGTCCTCGTCGTCGGGGCGGGGGGGCTCGGCTCGCCGGTGCTGCTCTATCTCGCGGCGGCAGGCGTCGGCACACTCGGGATCATCGACGACGACACGGTGTCGCTTTCAAATCTGCAACGCCAGGTCGTCCACCGCAGCGTCGCTGTCGGCACAGACAAGGTTTCCAGCGCGCGCGAAACGATCGCGGCGGTCAATCCTCACGTGGCCGTTGAAACGCATGCGAAGCGTATTGAAGCGGACAATGCGCTGGACCTCATCGGTCGTTACGATCTGGTCGTCGATGGCTCCGACAGTTTTGCGACGCGCTATCTCGTCTCTGATGCATGCTATTTCGCCAAGCGACCGCTCGTATTCGGAGCAGTGGGCCCCTTCGATGGATACGTTTCGACGTTCAAGCCGCATCTCACCGGGCCCGATGGCGCGCTATTCCCGACCTATCGCTGTGTGTTTCCCGAGGCGCCGCCTGCGGGTCTCGTGCCGAACTGCTCGGAGGTGGGGGTGCTCGGTGCCGTCGTCGGCGTGATCGGGACGTTGCAGGCGGTCGAGGTTCTGAAGGAACTACTCGGTATCGGAGAGAGCCTCGCCGGCCACCTGATGCTCTACGATGCGCTGTCGGCGCGGTTCGACAAGTTCCGGGTGAAGTGGTCTGCCGACAATCCGCTGAGTGGGCGGACGCCAACCATCCACGATCTCTCAATTCATTGTGGTAATCGCGGAGTTGGCGCGTGACGACGGCGCGACCCCGGCGGATACGCGGTGTGCTGTTCGACAAGGACGGAACGGTTCTCGACTACTGGAAGACCTGGGTGCCGATCAATCGTCGCGTGGCGATGTTTGCGGCAGGCGGCGACGCGGCATTGGCGTTGCGACTGCTCCATCTCGGCGGGCATGATCCAGTCACCGATATCGTGCGTTCCGGTTCGCCCTTCGCCGCTGGGACCGCGGAGGATCTGGCGCGGTTGTTCGCCAGTGATTTCCGTGACGGGTCGTTTGCGGACCTCGTATCGGGGATCGATGGGATTTTTCGCGATGGCGGCGCGGAAACGGCGGTTGCCGAGCCCGGTGCGCGCGGTGTGGTCGAGGATCTGACACGCGCCGGGCTCGTCTCAGGACTCGCAACCAACGACAGCGTGGCGGGCATGACGGCGTCGCTCGGACGGGCGGGGCTCTACGATGTCTTTGCTTTCAAAGTGGCCGCCGACAGTGGTCATGGCGCGAAGCCGGAGCCGGGGATGGCGCTGGCCTTTGCCGACTTCACCGGGCTTGCGCCGGACATGCTCGTGGTCGTCGGCGATTCCGTCCACGATCTCGAGATGGCGCGGCGGGCGGGCTTCGGCCTCAAGATCGCGGTTCTCTCGGGCCCTGGGCTCGAAGCCGATCTGCGGCCACTGGCTGATCTCGTCCTGCCGAGCATCCGCGAATTGCCCGCAGCGCTTGCCGAATACATCTGAAGGGCGTCAGCGGAAATCTGCGGCCGTCAGAACGGCGCGGAACGGTACGCCGGCTGCAGCGAAGGCGTCGGCCGCGCCTTCCAACCGGTCGACAGCGGTCACCACGCCGACGACGGTCGCACCGGCAGCCTTCACGGCTTCGATCGCTTTCAGAGCAGAGCCGCCGGTCGTCGTCACGTCTTCGACGATTATCAGCTTCTTGCCGGCAACCGTTTCACCTTTCGGCAGGCCTTCGATCACGCTCTGCGTGCCGTGTTCCTTGGCGGCCTTGCGAACGAAGAAGGCGGGTATCGGGCTGCCTTCGGCCTGGCTCACGGCGGCGACTGCGGCGGCGAGCGGGACGGCGCCCATTTCGAGGCCGCCGATCATGTCGCAGTCCCAGTCCTTTACGGAGTCGAGAACCAGAAGGGCGAGAAGATAGGCGCCTTCCGGGTTCATCATCGTCGGCTTCATGTTGAAATAGAAGTTCGACGTGCGCCCGGAAGCCAGCTTGATCTCGACTCCGGTGCCGTAAGAGCGCCGGCGGATGACCTCGATCAGGCGCATTTTTGCAGCAGCTGGTGAAATGGCGCTCGACATCGACATCACTCCGGATCTGAGGTCCCTGCGGGTGCAATGGCCTGTCGAAGGGTTGGGTGTCAAGAAAGCGAGGCGAGTTCTCAACCGGCCCTTGAATACCTGTTGTGCCACACGCCGGATATGACATACCTCGGGGGTGGCCAACATCGAGGCTCCCATGTTCAATCCCGAGACACCTCCAGAGTTCGACGTCGTCCGATGGATCAACAGCGACGAGAAGATCACGCTCGCCTCGCTCAAGGGGCGGGTCGTCGTCGTTGTCGTGTTCCAGATGCTCTGTCCGGGGTGTGTCGAACATGGCCTTCCGCAGGCAAAGCGGATCCGCGAGCGCTTCAGGCCGAGCGAAGTGCAGGTCATCGGACTGCATTCGGTGTTCGAGCATCACGCGGTCATGACGGAAGCGGCGCTCGAGGTTTTTCTCGGCGAGTACCGCTGGCCGTTTCCGGTCGCGATCGACACTCCGGACGGGACGGGGGTGCCGAAGACCATGGCTGCCTACCAGATGCAGGGAACGCCGACGCTTCTCATCTTCGATCGCGCGGGCCGTCTGCGCCGGCACTATTTCGGCAGACCGGACGACATGCTGCTGGCTAGCGAAATCGCAGCCATGGCGCTCGAGGATGCGTCGTCGCCCCGCGAGCAGGCGGGGCTGTTCGAACGGCGACTTGCGGCAGCGCTGACGTCACCGGCGCACGGCCATGGGCACGACCACGACCATGATCATCATCACCATGGTCACGAGCACGGCGACGGGTGCGGATGCGGCCACGATCATCATCACGACCATGACCATGGTCACGACCATCACCATCATCATGGCGACGCCAAAGCGCGATAAAGCCGGTGCGCCGTCCTATTGCCCGGGTAGGACCAGGACCTTCGCCTCTTCCGGCAAGTTCCACTTCGATACCACGATCATCGGCATCGGCGCCTGTTCGATCGGAAACTCGCTTTTGATTTTCTCGGTGAAGCGGGCGAGCGTGTAGCTGTTGAAATAGTGCATCGGAATGATGAGGCGGGCCCGAAGAGCGCGCAGCACGTCGATCATGCCTGCGACATCCATCGTGTAGCCGCCATCGACGGGTACGAGCACCACGTCAAGCTGACCGATGGCAGCGATCTGTTCGGGGTTCAGCGTGTGGTGAAGATGGCCGAGATGGCCGATGCAGAGGCCGGCAATTTCAAAGATGAAGATCGAGTTGCCGTAACTGATCGCGTTGCCGCCCCAGTCCCTGATGTTGGTCGGGACGTTCCTGATGTTGACGTCCTTGTACTCGATGTCGTGTCGGGCCGGGCCGCCGGCGGGGTTCCAGCCGCGCAGGACGTACTTTATCTCGGGGCTCGGGTAGTCGGTATAGTGGGTCGAATGTGCGCGGTTCATCGTCACGATGTCGGGAATGCCCGAGGGACGCACGACGTCGTTATAGTCGGTCGCGATGGAGACGCCACGCTGGCTCTCGATCAGGAAGGTCGAGTGGCCGATGAACGTGATGCGGACTTCGCCCTGACCGAGAGAGACGGGGCGCGTGCTTACAGGCTGGACGAGACCGGGCGCTCTCGCGATCGCCTGACAGCGGTTGAGAGGAGCAGCGGCGGCGTCTGCCACGACAGCGGCGAAAGTGAGTGTGGCCGAGACCAGTATGGCACACATACGGCGCAGGCTACGCATCGGCGACGTTCCTCCGCTGCCTTTCGAGTTCCGTCAGGCCCGTGACGGACATCGACACGCGATATCGAAGGTCGTCGGGCTATGGATAGAGGACGAACCTCAGATACCTCAGGAATACGATACCTCAGGCCGTTACATCGCCAGACTTTGCCTATTTCGTCAATTTCGCGAGTGCGCGATAGGCCTCGATGACCTGGCTGTCATCGGCGGCTCCGAGGCCCATCCCCGAGGCGGACAGAAAGTACTGATGCGCAAGGGCCGCCAATGGTAGCCCCATCTTCGCGGACCGGCCCGCATCGAGGACCAGGTTCAGGTCTTTCACGAAGATGTCAACGGCCGAGCTGACAGCGGGATCCTGCTGCAACATGCGGGGGCCGCGGTTCTTCAGCATCCAGCTCGATGCGGCGCTGCCAGACAGGATTTCCAAGGCGACCTTGGGATCGATCCCCTGCTTTTCGGCGAACGCGAGGCCCTCGGCGGCGACCGCTATATGAACGCCGCACAGCAACTGATTGACGATCTTCATGGCGGCGCCCTGGCCGGGCTCGGTGCCGATGTGCACAAGGCCCGAACCCATGGCCGAAAGCATCGGTCGGGCGCGTGTGAAGGTTTCCTGGGACGCGGCCGCCATGATGGTCAGTGTTCCGGCTTCCGCACCGACGACACCGCCGGAGACGGGTGCATCGACGAATGTCCTGCCCGTGGCTTCGACGCGCCTCGACAGTGCAGCCACGCGTGATGGGGCGCATGTGGCCATAAGTACAACGGTGGCACCCTTGGGCAGCGAGTCGAGGGCGCCGTTTTCAAACAAAACCGCTTCCGCCTGGTCAATGTTTACCGTCATCAGGACAAGTGCTGCGACGTCACGGGCTGCGCCTTTGGCGTCGCTGGCCGAGTTGCCGCCCGCAGTTTCGAATTTTTTTCGGGCCTCTTCGCGAATATCGTAGCCGGTGACGCGATACTGATGGCGCAACAGGGTCGTCGCCATCGCGTGGCCCATGGCGCCAAGACCGACAAAGCCGATATGTCTGCTGTCTGTCATTACTGATCGCTCCCGCTTCCTGAAATAATACTACATTTTGGCAGATCTGGATCCGGCGCGCGACGGCGAAGCGGAATGCCGCCGATGCATTGTCATAACGGTCGTTGTGGGGCGCGAATGAACGCGCGCCGCTCCGGGGAGGTGACGGAAGCGGCGCGCGCGGCAGGCTGGTGCCGTCCGACCCGGGTGAGGTGGTTCGGCGCACGACATCGGGGGGAGCGATCGTGCTGCCGACGGAGGGGCCCACCACAGGTCTCTTTGGTCGAACGGACGCTAATGGCCGATTTTTAGATCGGAAGAGCGTCGTGTAGGGAAAGAGTGTAGATCTCGGTGGT
>ERZ761609.757-NODE-757-length-34388-cov-55.253226_pt1 | contig 34388 bp, 38 predicted proteins | sample MGYA00511163_ERZ761609 | MGnify/ENA primary metagenome ERZ761609 (study PRJEB28899, sample SAMN02445070) | bioreactor sludge metagenome | biome: EBPR sludge | place: Australia: Brisbane, Thorneside Wastewater Treatment Plant | collected 2011-12-16 ...
CTCGACGACGGCGGCGACGACGGCGCTGGCGCGGCAATCGCGGGAGCCCGGGGTGGACGTGGCGGGCTATACGCGGGCGGCGCTGCTGGCGAATGCGGTGCAGTGCCCGCGCATTTGGGCGATATTGGCGGTGATTTCACCCGCGCTGGCGTGGGCATGCGCGCCGGTGCTGGGGGCGATGACGGCGGCGGGGTTGGCGGCGGCGTGGGTGTTGGGGCGATCGGGTTCAGGGGCGGGGGCGGGTCAACTGGCATTGTCGAACCCGTTCCGGCTGGGTCCGGCGTTGAAGTTTGGGGCGTTGTTCGCGCTGGTGAGGTTGCTGGCGCGGGCGTTGACGGCGGAGTATGGCGATGCGGGCGTGTATGCGGCGAGTGCGGTGGGCGGGTCAGTGGACGTGGACGCGATTGTGTTTTCGATGGCGGGATTGGCGCGGGACGGGCAGGTGGGAATGAACGCGGCGGTGGGGGCGGTGTTGCTGGCGTGGGGGTCGAACGCGGTGCTGAAGACGGGGGTGGCGTATTGGGCGGGGACGCGAGGGTTCGCGGGGCGGGTCACGCTGGGGTTTGGGGTGATGCTGGGAGCGGCGGTGGCGGCGTGGTGGTGGGGCGGTTGATCCAGCGGGCGGCGCGACGGAACCAGGATTGAGCGCGGGCGACATCGGAGAGGATTTGGGCGCGGAGGTCTTCGGGGGAAGGGAAGCGGCGTTCGGGGCGGAGGCGGTGGAGGAAGTCAACGGAGATCTGGGCGGGAGCGTCACCGGAGAGGGGTTCGAGGAGGAAGGTTTCGATGGTGAGATGGGCGCCGTTGTAGGTGGGGCGATAGCCGATGTTGGTGATGGAGGGCCAGGAGCGGGGGGTGCCGCGGTCGCGGGTTCTAGTGATATAGACGCCATCGAGGGGCAGGGCGCGGGCGGCGTCGTCGAGTGAGGGGAGTTCGAGGTTGAGGGTGGGAACGGTTTCGCGCGAGCCCCGGCCGGCGCCTTTGACGACGTGGCCGGCGAGGGAATAGGGGCGGCCGAGGAGGCGGGCGGCGAGGCCGGCGCGGCCGGCGGCGAGCAGGGCCCGGATTTGGGAGGAGGAGACGGTGAAGCCGCGGCGGCGAATGGCGGGGACGATCTCGATGGTGACGCCGAGACCAAAGCCGAGTTCGCGGAGGGTGTTGACATCGCCGGACTGGCGGCGGCCGAAGCGGAAGTTGTCGCCGACGATGATGGCCTGGGCGCCGAGGTCGCGGCGGAGGATGCGCTGAAAGAACTCGGCGGGTTCGAGATCGGCGAGGAGTTGGTCGAAAGGCAGGACGAGGGTCTGGGCGATGCCGGCGTCAGCGAGCAGGGCGGCGCGGGCTTCGATGGTGGAGAGGAGGCGGGGCGTGCGGTGAGGGGCAACGATGGCCGTGGGGTGGGGGTGGAAGGTGAGCGCGGAGGGTTTGAGAGAGCGGGCGCGGGCGAGAGCGATGGTTCTGTCCAGCAAGGCACGGTGGCCTTCGTGAACGCCATCGAAATTGCCGATGGTGATGGCGGAAGGGCCGAATCCGGACGCGGTGGCGTCGTTGAGTTGGCGGAACAGGCGCATGGAGCTAGGCGGCGTCTTCGACCTCGATATCGACTTCGAGTTCGAGTCCGTCATAGGCGAGGCGGACGTTCGGAGGCAGCTTGCTCTGGGTGGATTCGTGGCGGAGGTCGTGGGAGATGTGGGTGAAGAAGGCGCGTTCGGGCCGGAGGAGTTCGACGGTTTTGAGGCTGGCTTCGACGGTGGAGTGGGTGGGGTGGGGTTTGTGGCGGAGGGCGTCGAGGAAGAGGACATCGAGCCCTTCGAGCAGCGGGAGGCTGGATTCGGGGATCTCGCTGTGATCGGTTAGATAGGCGGTGCGGCCGAAGCGGAAGCCGTGACAGGGGCCGGAGCCATGCTTGAGGGGGATGGGGGTGAATGTGAGGCCGCCGACGGTGAAGGGATCGGCGTCGAAGATGTGGGGATCGAGTTTGGGGCGGGAGGATTCGGTGGGTCCGTTGTGGAAGACGTAGCTGAAGACGCGCTGGATGACGTCGAGGGTGGCCTGGGTGGACCAGGTGGCGATGGGTTCGCTCTGGTGGAAATTGAAGGGGCGAAGGTCATCGAGGCCGAGGATATGGTCGGCGTGGGCGTGGGTGAACAGGACGGCGTGGAGGCGGTAGAGGCCGGCGCGAATCGCCTGTTGGCGGAGGTCGGGGCCGGCATCGATGAGGGCGCAGTGTTCGTCCCACTGGAGAGCGATGGAGGGGCGGAGGCGCTGGTCGCGGGGGTCGGAAGAGCGGCAGACCTTGCAGGTGCAGCCGATGGTGGGCACGCCGACACTGGTGCCCGAGCCGAGGACGGTGAGCTTGAGGTAGGAGGGGCGGCTCATGAGGGGTCCGCCGGGGTGGGGGCGTCCGTGGGGGCGGGCGCGGGTTCGGCGGCCTTTTTCTTCTGCTCCTCGAAAACGTGCATGTAGCGGAAGCGGAGTTCGGTGAGGGAGTTCTCGATCAGTCGCTGCTCCTCGAGCGAGAGGTTGCCCTTGGTCTTCTCCTGGATCATGGCGAGCATGTCGATGGAGTGGCGGGCGAAGGGGAGGTTGGGTTCGGCCGGTTCGTTGCCGTAGGGGTTGAGTCCTAACTGCATCTCGGCCTGCACGCGGAAAGAGAGCACGAGGAACTCGAAACTGGCGGGTGGCAGGGGGATATCGTTTTCGCTCATGACTTTTCCATTTTAGCGGGGGATGGCGCTGTTCATCGAGGCGAGGCGGGCGAGGTCGAGGCGGCCAGTGTAGATGGCCATGCCGAGGGCGGCGTGGACGTTCATGGCGATCAGGGCCGCGACATCCTCGTAGGTGGTGACGCCGCCGGCGGCGGTGATGTCCAGGTTCGTGGCTGTGCGGAGTCGGCGGAACCATTCGAGATCGGTGCCCTGCATCATGCCTTCCTTGTCGACGTAGGTGCAGAGGAAACCGGAGCAGTATGGCTCGAGTTCGGCGAGGACGTGTTCGGCGGTGAGTTCGAGGGATTCGGTCCAGCCCTTGACGGTGATGCGGCCGTCCTTCGAGTCGAGAGCGATGAAGATGCGTTCGGAGGTGACGGCGGCGGCGATTTCGGAGAGCAGGGCGTGGTTGACGCCGGTCTTCGTGAAGGCGGAGGTGCCGACGATGACGCGGTGGGCGCCGCCATCGACGAGGCGGCGGGCGCGTTCGGGCGTGCGGACGCCACCGCCGACGCGGGCGCGGCAGCGGGCGGCGAGAAACTCGACGGTGGGCTGATTATCGCCGCGGCCGAGGGCGGCGTCGAGGTCGATGATCTGGAGTTCGGGGAAGGCGGCGAACTTCCGGAGCATGGCTTCGGGGGTGTCGCCTTCGAGGGCTTTTTCGCGGCCCTGGACAAGTTGGACGACTTTGCCGTCCATCAGATCGATGCAGGGGATGATCATCGGGAGGTCCTTCTGACGGGGATTCCGGCGCCTTCTAGCGCTTCCTTGAGTTGGTCGACGGTATAGGTGCCGTAGTGAAAGATAGAGGCAGCGAGGGCGGCGTCGGCTTCGCCTTCAGTGAGGACGCGAATGAAGTGTTCCGGCTTGCCGGCGCCGCCGGAGGCGATGACGGGGATCTTCGTGGCGCGCGAGACGGCGCGGGTGAGGGCGCAATCGAAGCCGTCCTGAACGCCGTCGGTGTCCATGGAGGTGAGCAGGATTTCGCCGGCGCCGAGGGCTTCTCCACGAGCGGCCCATTCGACGGCGTCGATGCCTTCGTCTTCACGGCCGCCCTTGGTGAAGACGTTCCAGGAGCCGCGGGCGTTGCGTTTGGCGTCGATGGCGAGGACGGTGGCCTGGGCGCCGAAGGCCTGGCTGAGTTCGGTGATCAACTCGGGGCGCCGGACGGCAGCGGTGTTAATGGAGACCTTGTCGGCTCCGGCGTGGAGAATGCGGCGGGCGTCATCGACACTGCGAATGCCGCCGCCGACGGTGAGCGGGATGAAGACCTGGCGGGCGGTACGGGCGACGACATCGGCCATGGTGTCGCGCTCGTCGCTGGAGGCGGTGATATCGAGGAAGACGAGTTCGTCGGCGGACTGCTCGTTGTAGCGGGAGGCGAGTTCAACGGGGTCGCCGGCATCGCGAAGGCCGACAAAGTTGACGCCCTTGACGACGCGGCCGCCGGTGACGTCGAGGCAGGGAATGATGCGTTTGGCGAGCATGGGTGGGGATCAGACCTCAAGAAAGTTGGCAACGATGCGAAGGCCGAGCGGACCCGATTTCTCGGGGTGAAACTGAACGCCGAAGACGTTGTCCTGTTCGAGCGCGGCGGTGTAGGGCAAGGAGTATTCGCAGGTGGCGGCGGTGGCCGGGGTGATGGGGCAGTAGTAGCTGTGGGCGAAGTAGAGGAACGGGCGCGGGTCCAGGTTGCGCAGAAGGTGTGAAGGCTTGGCGGGCACGATTTCGTTCCAGCCCATGTGCGGGACGCGAGCGTCGGCAGGAAAGCGGGCGACGCGGCCACTAAACAAGCCCAGGCCTTTCTGTCCCGAGGCTTCGTCGCTCCCTTCGAACAGGGCCTGCATTCCGAGGCAGATGCCGAGGAAGGGTACACCGGCGGCGATGCGTTCGAGAATGGCGGGGCGAAGACAGAGTTGGTCGAGTGATGCGAGCAACTGGCCGAAGTGGCCGACGCCGGGCAGGATCAATTTGCCGGCGGCGGCGACGCCTTCCGGTGTGCGAGTGACTTCGAACTGAGCGCCGAGTTGGGCGAGCGTGTTCTGGACGGAGCGCAGATTCCCGGCGCCATAGTCGATGATTGTGATCACAAAAGCCCCTTGGTGGACGGCAGTTCGTCCTTGAGGCGGGCGTCCTTCGAGCAGGCGAACTTCATGGCGCGGGCCCAGCACTTGAAGATGGCTTCGACCTTGTGGTGATTGGACCGGCCGTAGAGGACCTTGGCGTGGAGGTTGGCGCCGGCGTGCGTGGTGAAACCGTGGAAGAAGTCCTCCAGCAGTTCGGACTGCAGGTCGCCGACGAGCCGGGTCTTCACCTTGTCCTTGTAAACGATGTAGGGCCGGCCACCGAGATCGACGGCGACGACGGCGAGGGTCTCGTCCATGGGGACGACATAGTAGCCGGCGCGGTTGATGCCTTTGCGGTCACCGAGTGCTTCTGAGAAGAGTTGGCCGATGACGATACCGGCGTCCTCGACGGTGTGGTGTTGGTCAACGTCGAGGTCTCCCGTGGCCTTGAGGGTCATGTCGAAGCCGCCATGTTTGGTGAACAGTTCGAGCATGTGGTCAAGGAAGCGCACGCCGGTGCTGATCTCGTAGCGGCCTTTACCCTCGATTTTGAGCGAGCCGGAGATCTGGGTTTCGCGGGTGTTGCGTTCGACTTTGGCGGTTCTCATGCGGGGGGGAGCACTCCTTCAATCTGATTGACATCATCGAGGACGGCGAAGGCGCCCTCGGCCTTGAGGACGGTGGCGAGTTCGACGTGCCAGGGCGAATCGGGGGCGGCGATGCCGATGAAGGGCACGCCGGCGGCGCGGGCGCTGCGGGCGTCATCGACGGTATCGCCGACGTAACAGTAACCCGGAGCGGGGAAGCGCTCCATGATCATGCGGAGCCCGTCGGGAGCGGGTTTGCCGATCGGGACCTCGTCGGTGGTCATGACGGGCTCGAACGGGATGGTGGCGGCGAAGCGGTTCAGGGTGACGGAGGCTTCGGCGCGATTGCGGCCGGTAAAGATGGCGAGCTGGCGAGTGGCGGCGAGGCGGTCCAGGAGACCGTCGTTCGGAATCCACTTTTCGCGGGCGATCAGGCCGTCGTTGTTCTCGCCGAAGAAGACCTGACAGAAGTAGTCGACGACAGTTTCGTACGGCACATCGACATCGAGGTCGCGGCAGAGTTGCTGGGACAGGAGCCAGTCGTTGTTGTAGCCACCGTGGTTCTTGTACTCCTGGATGCGTTCGCGCGTGACGGTTGTGCCGGTGAAGTGATGGACGGTCGCGACGATGGATTCGCGGTAGCTTTCACTGACTTCGGCGAGCACGCCGTCCATGTCGAAAATCAAGAGTGGTTTCATGACCAGACCTCGTCGAGCGCGGCAAAGAAACGTTCTACCTGCGCGGGTGTGCCTGCGGTGACGCGCACGCAGCCGGCGATTTCGTAACTGCGGTCGCGGACGAGGACGCCACGATCGCGCAGCCCATCGCGAACACTGATAGCGCGTTCTCCCGCGCGGAACAGCACGAAGTTGGCCTGGCTCGGATAGGCGTGGATGCCGCGCGAGGTGAAGCCCGCGTAGAGATCGCCCCGGGCGGCGAGCGCCTGCTCGACGTAGTGGTTCAGGAAGCGGGTGTCTTCCACGGCCGCGCGGACGGCGATGGCTGCCAGCAGGTTGACGCTATAAGGCGACTGCGCTTTGTGAGCGTAGCGGATGTTGTCAGGCTGAGAGAAGAGGCATCCGACGCGGAGCGCGGCCATGCCGAATGCCTTCGAGAACGTCCGGCTCACAAACAGATTCGGGTACTGTTCGATCAGCCGGAGGCCGGTGATGCCGCAGAACTCGTAGTAAGCTTCATCGAGCAGCACCGCCGCGTGGGGAGCGCGTTCTAGGATTTGCACGATCGGCCCGACGCCGATGGCGGTGCCCGTGGGGTTGTTGGGATTCGAGATCAGGATGGCGCGAGTCCGCGGCGTGATCGCGGCAAGGAGTTCGTCGACGGGGAAGCTGAGATCGGCCGGGCGGTAGTCAAGGGAGACGATCCGCGCGCCGGCGACCTCGCTGTAGAAGCGGTACATCGCGTAGCTGGGGTGAAGGATGATCACTTCGTCGCCGTCATCGACGTACGTGTTGACGAGCACCTGGATGGCTTCGTCGGTGCCGTTCGAAAGCAGGAACTGCGATTCGGGCAACTGGAAATACTCAGCAAGGGCGGCCCGGGTGGCCTCGTACTCGGGATAGATCGTGAGCGTTTCGGCGTTCAGCTTCTGCGTCAGCAGTTCGATCACGCGTGGGGAGCAGCCGACGGTGTTCTCGTTGAAGTCGAGGCGCAGTTTGCCGGCCCGGCCCGAGGTGGGCGGCGAATAAGGGGCCATGCGTTCGACGGCGGCGCGAGGTGGAAGACGGTCAGCCACGGGTCCGGACCTCCACGCTTCGGGCGTGGGCTTCGAGGCCCTCGGCGCGGGCTAGCGTCGTGATGGCGGGTTCGAGCGTGCGCAGGGCGGAGAGGCTGATGTCCTGAACGGAGATCACCTTGACGTAATCGGCCGCCGAGAGGCCGCCGCGGAGGCGTGCTGCGCCGCTGGTGGGCAAGACGTGGTTGGGCCCGCTCGCATAATCGCCCGCGGCTTCCGGGCTGCCTGCGCCGAGGAAGACGCTGCCGGCGTGCCGGATGCCCGGGAGCAGTTTGGCGTCGTGGAGGCTCAGATGCTCGGGGGCGAAACGATTCGACAGTTCGACGGCCTGCTCGTCGGTCTCCACCACGATGATGGCCGAATTGCGGTCGATCGCCTTGCGAGCGACGGGCGCGGTGGGCAGGGTTTCGAGTTGCCTTTCGACCTCGGCGGCAACGGCTTCGGCGAGCGGGCGGGAACGCGTGAGCAGGATAGCGGAGGCGTCGGTATCGTGCTCGGCCTGTGCCAGCAGATCGGCTGCAAGCCATGCGGGATTTCCTTCGCTGGCGATGATCAGAATCTCGGTGGGACCGGCGACGAAGTCGATCCCGACTTCGCCGGCGAGCAGTTTCTTCGCCGCCGCGACATAGATGTTGCCGGGGCCAACAATGCGGTCGGCCTTCGGGACGGTCTTCGTGCCGAAAGCGAAAGCCGCGATGGCCTGCGCGCCACCCATCTCGAACAGGTGCGTCGCGCGCAGCAGCGAGGCGGTGCCCAGGATCTCGTCCACCGGTTTCGGGGTGGCGACCATGACGTTCGTGACGCCCGCCACGAGGGCAGGTACCACGGTCATGATGACGGTCGAAGGCAACGGATAGCGGCCCGCGGGCACGTAAGCCGCCACACTCTCGAGCGGCCGCACGATCTGCGAGAGCTTCAGGCCCGGTGCGGGCTGGATCTCTCCGGCGCGCGGCAATTGCAGCTTCGCGTAGGCGCGGACGTTCTTCTCGGACACGCGCACTGCCTTGCGAAAAGCCGGCGAGAGGCGTTTGGCCGCGGCCTCCAATTCTGCCGCCGGCACCGCGACTGACTTGCGCTGAAGATGATCGAACTGCCTCGCGTATTCGATGAGCGCTCTGTCGCCGCGCGTCCGAACGGCTTCGAGGATTGGCCGGACGGTGTTTTCAGCCTCGGTCAAACGTGCTGCGCGGCGTTGTAACAGGCGTCCGGCGGACTTGCTGTCAACAATGCGAATCATGCTTTCGCTCCTACATCACTATCTTGTTGAGCGGATACTCGACAATGCCCTGGGCGCCCGCGCCCTTGAGCCGCGGAATGATCGTGCGCACCGTGGACTCGTCCAGAATCGTGTTGACCGCGAACCACTCGCCGTCGCTCAGCGGCGAAATCGTGGGGTTTTTCAGTGCGGGCAGCACGCCCAGCACGTTCTGCAGGTCGTCCTTCTTCACGTTTAGCATGAGCCCCACTTTTCCCAGCGCCGCGATCGCGCCGTCGAGCAGCATGCGCATGTCTTCGAGCTTCTGCCGCTTCCACGGATCGGCCCACGCAGCCTTGTTGGCGATCAGTTGCGTGTTCGATTCCATGATCGTCTCGACGATGCGCAGCTTGTTCGCTCGGAGAGACGAGCCGGTCTCGGTCACCTCGACAATCGCGTCGGCGAGCACCGGCGGTTTCACTTCCGTGGCGCCCCAGGAGAATTCGACCTTCGCCGTCACGCCATTCCTCGCCAGATAACGTTTTGTCGCGCCCACCAGTTCAGTCGCGATGATCTTGCCTTCAAGATCCTTCACGGACTGTACCTCTGACGCTTCGGGTACGGCCAGCACCCAGCGCACCTTGCCGAAGCTCTGCTTGGCGTACACCAGATCGGCCACGGTCACCACGTCCGAATCGTTCTCGATGACCCAGTCGTAGCCGGTCAGGCCTGCGTCGAGAATGCCGTCCTCGACGTAACGCGCCATCTCCTGAGCGCGGATGAGCATGCACTCGATCTCCGGATCGTCGATGGCCGGGAAGTAGCTCCGGCTGCTGATATTGATGACGAAGCCTGCCTTGCGGAACAGGTCCACCGTGGCGTTTTCGAGGCTCCCTTTGGGAATGCCGAGTTTCAATCGACTCATTGCCGTTTACTTACCTCCGTAGACTGCTTTGGGGTCGTACTGCTGCTCTTCGGTAATCGTCCAGGCGCCGTCTTGCCAGGTTCGGAAAAAGCAGCTCTGGTAGCCTTCGTGACACACGCCGGGCCCCAGAGCTTCCACGAACACCAGCACGCAGTCGGCGTCGCAGTCGGTCTGAATCCGCTTCACTACCAGCCGGTGACCCGAGCTTTCGCCCTTCAGCCACAATTTATTCCTGGAACGGCTGTAAAAGGTGGCGAACCCCGTCTCGACGGTCAGGTGGAAGGACTCTTCGTTCATGAAGCCCACCATCAGGACCCGTCCCGTGGCATCGTCCTGAATGACGGCCGGAATCAGGCCGTCCAGTTTCTTGAAATCCAGTTGCATAACCTGCTGTTCCCCAAATCTGCACGAAAAAAGCCCGCCGGCGGCGCGGCGGGCTTATCAAAGTCTTGCGTTTCGCTCTTCCTGCTAGCGCGCAGACCGCCCGCCCATCCCGTGATGGTGATGATGACGGTGAATGCGACCAGCGTTCAGCATGAAACTCTTAGGCTAGCACGCAACATCCAAGCTCGTAAAGTCGCCCGGGCGGGATTATGCCCGTGGCTGCTGTAGACTGAACGAAATAGGATTCCCTCTGGGTCACATTCATGCTGCAAGCCTTCATCCGGTTCCTTTTCCGGCTGCTCTACCGGGTTCGCGTTCGCGGCTCCCTGCCGGCAGCGCCGAAGACTCTTGTGGTTGCGAACCACCAGTCTTTTCTCGACGCCGCCCTGCTTTGGGCCTGGCTGCCACGCAATGCCCTCTATGTCGTCCACACTCAGGTTCTCGACGAACCCCTATTCCGCCTGTTGATTCGCTTCGCGGACCATGTCGTCATTGACACAACCCGGCCCATGGCCATGAAACAGGTGGCCGCCATGATCGACACAGGCCGCCCTGTCGTCATCTTCCCCGAAGGCCGCGTGACCGTCACCAGCGCGATGATGAAGATCTACGATGGCCCGGCTTTCCTGGCCGCCCGAACCGGCGCCATGGTCGCCCCCATCACCATCGACGGCGCCATCCACGCTCGCGGCTTTACCCGCATGAAGCGGGATTTTCCTCTCAAGTGGTTCCCTCGGATCACTGTCACCCTGCATCCCGGGGCCGAACTCCCGATGCCCGAAGCGCCGAACGCCAAGCTCCGCCGTCGCAAAGCGAGCGAAGAACTCCGTCGCATTCTCCAGCGCGCCTTGCTCGCCGCGCGGCCTGCCCGCTCGTTGCATGATGCCTTTCTCGATGCGGTCGACCTGCATGGGCGTGGCCGCGACCTCGTCGCCGATGCCGGAGGCACGAACTTCACTTACGGCGGACTGCTCCGGGCCTCGCTCGCGCTCGGCCGTCTGGTGAGCAAATTTACACGCGAGGGCGAGGTCGTCGGCGTCCTCCTGCCCAACGCGTCCGCGACGCTCGGGCTCTTCCTTGGCCTGCTTGGCACGCGCCGCGTGCCCGCCATGCTGAACTTCACTGCGGGTGTTGACGGACTCAACAGCGCCATTCGCGCGGCCGAAGTGAAGACAATCCTCACCTCGCGCGCATTCCTTGAACGCGCGAGTCTTCAACCCACGGTTGACCGCCTTGAGGGTGTGCGGATCGTCCTGCTCGAAGACCTCCGCGCCACGCTCACGCTTGCCGACAAGCTCTGGCTCATCTTCTACGCCCTTCGCTTCCCCAGGGCGGCGACCCTCCGCTCCCGGCCGGAAGATCCCGCCACCGTTCTTTTCACCTCCGGATCCGAGGGCAAACCGAAGGGTGTGGTCCTCGCTCACCGTTCGATCCTCGCGAACATTGAACAGGTCCTGACGATAGTCGATGTCTCGCCCGCCGACAAAATCCTGTCCGCCATGCCCGTTTTTCACAGCTTCGGGCTCACCGCCGGCTTTCTGCTGCCCGTCATCGGCGGTCTCCGTGTCTTCCTCTATCCCACGCCGCTGCACTATTCGATCGTGCCCGAGTTGTTTTACGACCGCGACTGTACAGTGATGTTCGCCACCCCCACTTTCTTGAAGAACTACGCCCGTCGCGCCCATCCTTACGATTTCCGCCGGGTGCGTCTGCTGCTCGCCGGCGCGGAAAAGCTGACCGACGACGTACGTCTCACCTACTTCGAGAAGTACGGGGTGCGCGTCCTGGAGGGTTACGGCGCCACCGAGTGCGCCCCCGTCATCGCCGTCAATACCGCGATGAAGTATAAAGCAGGCAGTGTCGGCGAACTTCTGCCGGACATCGAAGCACGGCTCGAACCCGTACCGGGTATCGATCGGGGGGGACTGCTGCATGTCCGTGGTCCCAACGTCATGCTTGGTTACTGGAAGGAGTCTGCGCCGCGCACCCTCGAACCGCCCGCATCGCAGTTCGGCCCGGGCTGGTACTCCACCGGCGACCTCGCCGAGTTCGATGAAGATGGATTCCTCACCCTCCTCGGCCGCGTGAAGAGATTCGCCAAAGTCGCTGGCGAGATGGTCTCCCTCGAAGTTGTCGAGAAACTGGCGGAGGCGGCAAGCCCCGCCGCGCTTCACGCGGCCGTCACCCGCCCCGACGAGCGTCGCGGCGAGATGATCATCATCTGCACACAAGACCCTGCGCTCGACCGGGCCCGTCTGCAGGAAGCTGCCCGTCAACTCGGCGCTCCGGAACTTGCCATCCCGCGTCGTGTCGTTCACATCGCCAAAATTCCCCTGCTCGGCAACGGAAAGAAAGACTACCCGCGCCTGCAATCGATGGTGGAGGAACTGCTTGCTCCCAAATAATCCCGGCCACAGCCTTCGCGAACAACGCGGCTGGTACTTTTACGACTTCGCCAACTCCGCGTTTGCCTCCACGGTGGTGACGCTGTTTCTTGGCCCCTGGCTGACGGTCCTCGCCCGCAATGCGGCCGATCCCAACGGGCTCGTTCACCCCCTCGGCATCCCCATCGACGCCCGCTCGTACTGGAGCTACCTCATTGCGCTCAGCGTTTTCACCCAGGTCATCTTCCTCCCCGCGATCGGCGGCCTTGCCGACTACAGCGCGCGAAAGAAACACTGGCTTGGGCTGCTCGCCTACATCGGATCCACCGCCACGCTTGGCATGTTTTTCCTGGAAGGGACGCGCTATCTGCTCGGTGGTGCCCTGTTCCTCGTGGCCAACCTCGCCTTTGGCGCTTCGATGGTCATTTACAACGCATTCCTGCCCGAAATCGCTCCCGAGGAGGATCGCGATGCCGTCTCCTCGAAGGGTTGGGGCCTCGGCTACCTCGGCGGCGGCTTGCTGCTGGCTCTGAATCTTGTCCTCTACCAAAAGGCCGAGTCCTGGGGCCTGGACGAAGGCCTCGCCGTCCGGATCAGCCTCGCCTCCGCGGGTGCCTGGTGGGCTTTCTTTTCGCTGATCCCACTCGCCACACTCCGCAACCGCATCCCGCAAAAATCGGTTCCTCCCGACGGCATTCCCGTCAAGGACAGCTTTCTGCAACTGATCCGCACTCTGCGTGAACTTCGCAAACTGCCGATGACCTTCCTCTTCCTGATCGCATACCTGCTGTACAACGATGCCATTCAGGCAGTTATCACCCTGGCCGGACAGTTCGGCAGCGACTATTTGAACATCCCAATGGCCGACCTGACGCTCGCCATCCTGATGGTTCAGTTTGTTGCCTTCGGCGGGGCACTCGCTTTCAATCAGCTTGCCAAGGCCATCACCGCGAAAAAGGCGGTTGTCGTTGCACTTGTCCTCTGGATTACCCTCATGTTCGGCGTGTTCTTCGTCAAGACGACCGCCCATTACTTCATTGCGGCCGCGCTCGTCGCGATTATCATGGGCGGCAGCCAGGCGCTCAGCCGCTCCATCTTCTCTTTGATGATCCCGCGGGGCAGGGAAGCCGAGTTCTTCTCCCTCTACGAAATCAGTGACAAGGGTACCAGTTGGATGGCCCCGCTGATCTTTGGTCTTACCCTCCAGTTCACCGGCAGCTATCAGTTCGCGATCCTCTCGCAGATCATCTTCTTCCTCGCCGGACTCCTCCTGCTTCTCCGCGTTGATGTACAGCGCGCGGCTCAGGAGGCGGAAGGCTTTGCCCCCTGAGATCCGCGCGCTACGGTAGGCTCGTCAGTCGTCGGAAGGCATCGCGCCCGGCTGAGCCGTTAGCGCTGCCTGCACCACGATGTCGGTGGCTTTCCGCGCCTCTATCGCACGGTTGGACAACGCGATGATCCGCGTGCTGTAGTCCCACTGCAGGCTCACCAGCTGGTTCTCGCGCAATTCGGTCATCAGGCGGCCCACTTCCGGCGAAATCGCCGCCAATTCCGACTTGACCGTCTCCACCGCCGCCCGCTTCGCCGGCGGCATGGACTCGAATTGCTGCTCCAGTTGCCGGACCTGTCGCGCAGAGCGGTTCACCAGTTCCCTCACTTCCTCCAGCAGGACCGCCTTGCTCTGCCAGCTCACCAGATGGTGATTCCGTGCAAGCGCCGCCAGCTCATTCAGCTTTGTTGCCAGAGCGCGCTTGTCGCTCCTCAAGTCCTTCAACTGCCGCGCGGTCTCCCGCGTATTGAACGTGGAGTGGCTGTTCGCGGCGGCCGTCGAGGCGCACACCATCAGTGCCGCTGCCGCCGTAAACACACGAAAAGCGTGTCGGGTCATCGTCATTTCTCTCCTGTTTGGTTGTGTTTGGGGAAAGAGCAAGGTACGCTGCGGGTCATTGCGTACTCAATTGCATAGATTCGCAACTCGCCGGCCCGGTTACAGAAATCGGTGCCAGCCGCTCACGTTCGAGAAGCGTGGAGCGGAGTCTTCATGGGCGAGGCTCAACGCGCCGCCCCCGCCACTAATCCGCGCTCTGCGGGAGTTGCTCCTGCTCCTGGTACTGCAGCCGGTATAACTTCCAATAAATCCCGCGCATCGCCAGCAATTCCTGGTGCGTCCCCGTCTCGCGCAGTTTGCCTTTGTGCATGACGAAGATCCGGTTCGCCCGCTGGATCGTCGACAGCCTGTGCGCTACGATCAACGACGTTCGGCCGGAAACCAGCCGCTCCAACGCCGCCCGCACACGAATCTCCGTCTCCGTGTCCACGCTCGATGTTGCCTCGTCCAGGATCAGGTACCTCGGCTCGTGGACCAGTGCCCGCGCGAAGCCAATCAACTGCTTCTGCCCGGTGGACAGGCCTGCGCCGCGCTCGCGGACTTCCTGTTCAAAGCCGGCGGGCAGCGTCCGCACATACTCAAGAAGGTTGACCTGCTCCGCGGCCCGCTCCAGTTGTTCCGCTCCGATTTCCGCGTTGCCTAACCGGATATTGCCGCCAATCGTCCCCGTGAAGAGGAATGGATCCTGCAAGACCACCCCAAACTGTTGTCGGAGCACCCGGGGATCCATCTCACGCACGTCCACACCGCCAATCCGCACCGCCCCTCTCGTCACATCATAGAAGCGCAGCAGCAGGTTGGTGATCGTCGTCTTGCCTGCCCCAGTGTGACCAACGATGGCGATGCTCTCCCCGGGCTGAATGCGAAAGGACACCCCCCGTAGAACCCAATCCTCGCCGTTGTACGCAAACCAAACGTCGTCGAACTCGATCTCCGCCGGGCGATCCGGAAATGCCCTGGGTTGTTCCGGCGCCTCGATCGTGATCTTCTTGTCCATCAGCAGAAAAATCCGTTCCGCCGCCGCCATTGCCGACAGGAGAATGTTGTATTTTTCGCTCAAATCCTGAATTGGCCGGAAGACGCGCATCCCATACTGGAAAAACGCAACCAGCACGCCCATGGACAGCGTCCCCGCGCGCACCTCGGTCCCGCCCCACGCCAGCAGCGCCGCGAATCCCAGCAACGATACGAATTCCACCGCCGGATAGAACCACCCGTACGCGGAAATCGTCTCCTTGTGCGCGTCCAGACATTCCTGGTTCACCTTTTCAAAATCTCTTGCCGCCCGATCCTCCCGATTGAACAACTGCAGCACGATGACCCCGGCGATGTGCTCCTGAAGAAACGAATTGATCTTTGCCACCGCCACCCGGACCCGCCGGTTCGCGGCCTGAACGATTCGCCGGAATGCCACCGTCACGCCCAGCGCCAGGGGTAGCATCAGAATCATCAGCAGTGTCAACCCCGGGCTCAGCCTGAACATCGCAGCCACGATGAACAGCAGAACGAGGACGTCCCCCAGCACGGTGACCAACCCTTGCGCGAATAACTCGTTCAGCGCGTCCACATCCGTCGTCACCCGCGTCACAAGCCGTCCCACCGGACTCCGGTCGTACTCCCGCACATCCAGCCTCTGCAGGTGCGACATGATGTCCCGCCGCAGATCGAACATCGCCCGCTGGCCGGTCCACTGCATCAGGAATTGCTGTCCGAACTGCAGCACAAGCGATGCCGCCAGCATCGCGAAGTAGATCCCCGCGATCTGAATCAGCCCCTCCCGCGCACCTGCCGCCAGCCACTGCTCGAGCCAGGGCAACACCGGTTCGCCCGCCGGCGCCAGATACCGGTCCACCGCCGTCTTCGTCAGCAGTGGACCCAACACCTGCAACCCGGCATCCACCACCAGCAGCAACAGCGAGATCAGGATCACCAGCCAGTATGGCCGCGCATACATCAGCAGCCGTTTCATCAGCCGCGCGTCGTAAGATCTGTGTAACTGCTCCTCTTCCACGATCTACCAGTGTAGCGTGCCCTCCCACCTCCGCCCGCCGGGGGCCCGGCGCTAAAATAAAGAGTTTGCCTGTTGACAGGAGTTCTTCACTTTGCCTTCCATGAATGGTGTCATCGTCGTCGACAAACCCCGCGGTTGGACTTCCCACGATGTCGTCGGCAAAATGCGCCGCATCGCCAACACCCGCAAAATCGGCCACCTCGGCACCCTCGATCCTCTCGCCACAGGCGTCCTGCCGCTTCTGCTCAACCGCGCCACCCGCCTGGCCCAGTTCTTCACCCGGAACGACAAGGTCTATGAAGGCGTCATTCGATTCGGTTTTTCCACCGATACCTACGACGCCGACGGGGAACCCACCTCCCCGGAGACTACTCCCGCTCTCACCCCCGGCCAGGTCACTGACGCACTCGCTCCGTTCCTCGGCTCCTTCAATCAGACTCCGCCCCCCGTCTCTGCCAAGAAAGTCGGTGGACGCAAGGCTTATGAACTTGTCCGCCGCAACATCGAAGTCGACTTGCCCCCCGTCCCCGTCACGGTCCACTCCCTCGACGTCCTCCGTCTCGAAGGCACAGAGGCCGCCATCCGCGTCTCCTGCACCGCCGGCACGTATATCCGCTCCCTTGCTCACGATGCCGGGCGTCGCCTGGGCTGCGGCGCCCACCTCTCTCAACTTCGGCGTCTCGTCTCTGGCCCCTTCACGATCGAACAGGCTCTCCCGCTCGATCAACTCGAGTCCCTTGCCACGGCGGGCCGCCTCCACGAGGCCCTTGTCCCTTCCGCCAGTCTTTTGCCTGAATTCCCCGGCGAAGTCGTCGATCCCCTCACCGAAGGTCAGATCCGTCAGGGCCGCCCCTTCCGCGTCTCTCCCTTTCGTTCCCGCGGTAGCGCCCGCCACATCAAAGCCATCTCCCGCGAAGGCGAACTCATCGCCATCGGCGAAGTCCGCCTTCCCAACCTGTATCACCCGGTCATCGTCTTCTGACCGCCGCCCCCACCGGGGAGAGCAATCACTTTTCCCGCCGCTGCTTCGCCCAGCCCTCCTTCACCGCCTGATGCCCGCGACCGATGCCCAGCGCGTCCGCCGGCACGGGCTTGGTGATCACGCTCCCCGCGGCCACGTAACTCCCCTCCCCGATTTCGACCGGGGCCACCAGGGTTGAATTCGAGCCGACGAACGCTCCGTCTCCGATCACGGTCGGATGCTTCTTCTTTCCGTCATAATTGCACGTGATCGTCCCCGCTCCGATGTTCGCGTTCTCCCCGATGGTTGCGTCTCCCAGATACGCCAGATGCATCGCTTTCGACCCCGCCCCCAGCTTCGTCTTCTTTAGTTCGACGAAATTGCCGGCGTGCGCCCCCTCCTCCACCTGCGCCCCCATCCGCAGTCGCGCAAACGGTCCCACCTGCGCCCCTTCGCCGACCCGCGATGCGGTCACCACCGTGAACGCTTCCACCACCGATCCGTCCCCCAACTCGCTGTCTTCCACAATGGAACACGCTCCGATTGTGCAGCCTTCGCCAACTCGCGTCCGACCCCGCAACTGTGCAAACGGTCCGATCACGGTGTCGATCCCCACCTCCACGCCGGTGTCAATCCGCACGGTCTCCGGCTGCTCGATCGTCACTCCGGCGATCATCAACTCTCGTGTCCGTCTCCCCCGGAGTATCCGGTCTACATCCGCCAGTTCCAGCCGGGTATTGATCCCCAGGATTTCATGCGGATCATCCACCACATACGCCGCTGTCTTCAGCCCTGTTCTCGCCAGTATCTCCGGAATATCAGTCAAATAGTATTCACCCGATGCCGGATTCGGCCTCAATTCCGCCAGTGCCGGCCACAGTGCCGCCGCCTCGAAGCAGTAGATTCCTGAGTTGATCTCCTTCAACAGCTTCTCCTCCGGGAGGCACGCCTTCTCTTCCACGATCTTGACCACCCTGCCGGCATCGTCGCGGTAGATCCGCCCGTAGCCGGTCGGATCGTCTAGGTGCGTCGTGATGAGCGTCGCCGCACACCCCTGCTCGATGTGATGCGCCAGCAACCCTGCGATGGTTTCTCCACGCAGCAGCGGGCAGTCGCCGTACAGAACGATGATTCGCCCCTCGGCGTGCTGGGCCAGATCCCGGCACGCGTTCACCGCGTCGCCCGTCCCCAACTGCTCCTTCTGTGTCGCGAAGCTCACCCCGTGGTGCTCCACCGCCGCTCGCACCCGCTCCGCCTGATGCCCGATTACCGCCGTAATCCGGTCCGCCGGCGCCACCGCACGCCCCGCGGCGATGACATGCTCCAATAAATGCCCCCCGCCCGCGCGGTGCAACACCTTCGCCATCTTCGATCGCATCCGCGTGCCAAGACCCGCGGCCAGAATAATTGCCGAAACTGGAATGGACATCCCTTCGATTGTAACGGCCCGCCTCCAAACCCCGAAACCACCCTCAGCTCTCGCCCTCCCCCGTTCTCGCCGGCTGTGTCCGCCGTCTCCGTCCTCGCTTCGCCAGTTGCAGCGCCACCAATCCCACCCGCTCCGGATCGTGCCGCACCTTCTCTCCCGCGCTCGCCAGCGGTAGACCCACCACCTGAATCCCCATCCGCCGGATCGCCTCGCCATCGCTCAGCACTGGCTGTGCCTCGCTCCGCGCATAGCGTCGCACCGCTGGCGCCGCCAGCGGCGCCGTGTTCAGCACCGCATACTCCACCAACCGCCGCCGCGCGTGCGCCTCCATCGCCCGGATATGGGCCGACGCGCTCATGCCCGTCGTTTCTCCAGGCTGCGACATCAGGTTCACAAAACACGCCTTGACCGCCGCGGACCGCGCGATCTCCGTCGCAATGCCCCGAACCAGCAGATTCGGGATGACGCTCGTGTACAACGACCCCGGCCCCAGCGTGATCAGATCCGCCGTCCGAATCGCCTCAAGTGTCTCACTCAGCGGCCGGCATCCCTTCGGCTCCAACTCGATCCGTTCAATCGGCACCCGGCTCCGGCTGATCTTCGACTCCCCTTCCACCACCCGCCCGTCCGCCAGCGTTGCCCTCAGCATCACCTGCGATGCCGTACTCGGATAAATGTGCCCAGCGATCGCCAGCACTTCCGAACTCAACTTCACCGCCTTCGTGAAATCCCCCGTCACCTGCGTCATCACCGCCAGGAACAGGTTCCCGAAGCTGTGCCCCCGTAGCCCCCGCCCGCTGTCAAACCGGTACTGAAACAGCTTTGTCAGCAGAGACTCGTCTTCCGCCAGCGCCACCATGCAGTTCCGGATATCCCCCGGCGGCAACATGTCCAAATCCCGCCGCAAGCGCCCCGAACTGCCTCCGTCGTCGGTCACCGTCACCACCGCCGTGATCTCCATTAGCGGATGCCGCGACGGCAGCCTGGCATTGATGTGTGAGTATGGACGGATCCCCTTCAGCAGCGTCGACAGCCCCGTTCCCCCGCCGATCGCCACCACCCGCAATGGCTCCTGCTGGCTCTGCGGCAATCTCTGCCTGCCCTAGTTCCGCGGACCGGTCACCAACTCGCGAATGACCGCGTCCTGCAGCAGCGGCTGAAAATCGCTGTCAGCCCGCGCCAGTCCCCGCGTCGCCGGGTCCAGCATGATCGCTTTCTGCAGGTGCGCCACCGCCCCGGGCATGTCCCCCACCAGTCCCGAAGCGAGCGCCAGCGCGTACCTCACATGCGCCCCATCCCCCATCTGCACCGCCTTCTGCAGGTGCGGCAAGGCGTCCCGGTGCTTCTGCACGTTCATCAGGCTCACCGCGTACGTGTAGTGATCCTCCGCCGTGTTCAGCACCACCTCTGCCTTCTCCAACCTGCTCTCACACATCCGGCGGTACATCCGCGCCGGTTCCTTCACCGTCATCTCCGGACCCTCGGCACACAACTCAAACAACGCCCGTGCTTCCCCATACTCGCTCGCATGGAACAGCTTCATCGCCCGGGCAAACATCTCTGTGTGCTCCTTCGTCGTGGCCGGTACCGTCTCCACGGCTGACTTAACGCTGTTGGTTTTCGACGTCTTCTTCATGAATTCCTGCAATTACCCCGCGGGTCCCTGCCCCGTCATGCCGGAGCACATTCTCCAAAGTACTAGCAGAACTAGCGCACCTCGCGCAACACCACCGCCACCCTCGTACCTCTCCCAAATCGCTACAATCGTTCTCGTGACCCCCGGCTTTTTCACCCCCGAAGGCTCGGCCCGCTTCGCCGCAAGGCACCCCGCCCTCGCGGCCCAGGCGTTTTACCGGACCACCCCCGCCGGCGCCGTCTCCTCACTCGGCCTCGGTACCTATCTTGGGAAACCCGACGAGACCACCAGCGCCCGCTATGTCGACTCGATCCTTGCCGCTCTCCAAGGCGGTATCAATACCTTCGACACCGCCATCAACTACCGCTACACCCGCTCCGAACAGGACCTCGGCGAAGCCCTCCGCCGCGCCTTCTACGAGAATCTCGCCGCCCGCGACGAAGTTCTCATCGCCACCAAGGCCGGTTTCCTCACCGCCGGCGCCGTCCCTTCCAACCTTCATCCTTCCCACATCGCCGGCGATTCCCACTGCCTCCACCCCGATTTCCTCGCTGATCAGATCGCCCGCTCGCGCGCCAACCTCCGCCTCGACACCCTCGACGTCTTCTACCTCCACAACCCCGAAACCCAGCTTGCCCACATTTCCATGGACAAGCTCGAGGAACGTCTCCTCGACGCTTTCGCCCGCCTTGAGCAACTCTGCGCCGCCAACCACATCCGCTTCTACGGCGCCGCCACCTGGTCCGCTTTTCGCCTGAAACCCGGTCAACCCGGCCGCCTCTCTCTCCCCCGGATCCTCGAACTTGCACGCCAGGCCGGCGGCGGCGACCACCACTTCCGCTTCCTCCAACTCCCTTTCAACCTGGGCATGCCCGAGGCTTTCACTCTCCCTCACGTCCTGCTGGACGGTGAACCCGTTAATGTCCTCGAAGTCGCAGCCAGCTCCGGCGTCACCGTCGTCGCCAGTGCCGCACTTCATCAGGCTCGACTCGTCAACGGCATCCCCCGCGACCTCCGTGCCAGGTGGAACGAACCCCGGTCCGACGCCGAATTCGCCCTCCAGTTCGCCCGCTCCGCCCCCGGCGTCTCCTTCGCCCTCGCCGGCATGAGCCAGTCCGCTCACGTGCGCGAGAACTTGGGCATCGGCGCCTACCCGCCCGCCCCCGCCGAGTCCTGGCTCGGCGTCCTGCAACGGGAGCGCTGACTCCGCGTGGAAACTTCCTTCCTCGCTCCACCGTTCGCCCTCGACGAACTCCCCGATTCTCCCGCGGTCTTCGTCATTCATGCCGGAGACGCGCCCCCTTACCTCGGCCGCACCGCGCGCCTCCGTCGCCGTCTCAAGCGCCTTCTCGACGCCCCCGCCACCCCCTCCCGCCTCCTCAATCTGCACCAGCTCGCCACCCGTGTCGAGTATATCCTCACCCCCTCGCGACTCTCCTCCCTCCTCGCCTTCCACCAGGCCGCTCGCGCCCACTTCCCCAGCGAGTACATCCGCCTCACCCGCCTTCGCTTCCCCGCTTATGTCAAGCTCCTCCTCGCCAACGAGTTCCCCCGAACCCAGGTAACCACCCGGTTCTCCGCCTCTCAGGCCATCCACTATGGCCCCTTCCGTACTCGCGCCGCCGCCGAACGTTTCGAAGCCCAAATGCTCGACCTCTTCCAGGTCCGGCGCTGCCAGGAAGACCTCGCTCCCCACCCCGACCACCCCGGGTGCATTTACGGCGAAATGGGACGCTGTCTTCGCCCGTGCCAGGAAATCGTGTCCCCCGCTGAATACCGCTCCGAAGTCGCCCGCCTCTCTCAATTCATCCACTCCTCCGGCGAATCTCTCCTGACTTCCGTTCGTGCCGCCCGCGACCGCTCCGCCGGCAATCTCGACTTCGAAGACGCCCAGCGCCACCACGCCCGCGTCCAGCGTATCGAGCAACTCCTCAAACTCCGCGACGATCTCGTCACCGAAGCCGCCCACCTCCGCGGTGTCGCCGTCACCCCAAGCGCCCTCCCCGGACACGTCGAACTTCGATTCTTCCTCGATGCCGTCTGGCTCCCTCCCGTCCTCTTCCGCATCGCCCCAGAATCTTCCGGCGCCATGGTCCCCCTCGACCGCCGCCTCCGCGAAATCGCAGAGCCCCTCGCCCCTCCCCGCATTTCCATCCGCGAACGTGCCGAACACCTCGCCCTCCTCGCTCGCTGGTTCTACTCCTCCTGGCGTGACGGCGAGTGGCTCTCTTTCGACTCCCTCGAGACCCTCCCCTACCGCCGTCTCGTTCGCGCCCTCGCCCGTGTCGCCGCCTCCTCCCAGCCCTCCCGCTTCTGACCCCCGGTCCGTTTCGCCCGCTTCCGGTGTCAATATGGACTAGAGTGCTTCGGCGCGGGTGTACGCCCCGCCTTCAGACCGTTCTCGGAGATCATGACCCGTGGGACCGAAACCTGCCCCCAATAAAGAACCTCGCTTCAACGTCACCCTCCTTCTCGCTACAGGACTCGCCCTCTTCCTCATCGGCGGGGCAGTTGCCTTCTTCGTCTTTCGTTCCGGCGACGGTGAAGACCTCGGCTCCCTCACCGCCGAGGCCGAAGCCTACATGGCCCAACTCCAGCTCTCCGAAGTCGAAATGGAAGCCGCGGATAGCTTCATGCAGACCACTCTCGTCGAAATCAAGGGCCGGATTACCAACAACGGCAATCGTCCCGTCCGGCTCGTCGAGGTGAATTGTATCTTCACCGACCCCTACGGCCAGCGCCTCCTCCGCGAACGCGTTCAACTCGTCCGTCCTCGTGGCGCTCCCCTCAATCCGGCGGACTCTCGCACTTTCCGCCTCGCTTTCGATACCATTCCAGAAGGCTGGAATCAGGCGCTTCCCTATTTCGCCATTGCCCGCATCGAGTTCGTCCAGTAGATCATGGCTCACCTCTTGCTCATTGATGACGACCCCCTCCAACTCGACATTCGTCGCCGTCTGCTCGAACGCGCCGCCTACTCGGTCACCCCCGCCACCACCCCGGACGAGGCGCTCGCCTGCCTCACCGCCCATCCCCCCCACTGCATCCTGATGGACCTCCGCCTCCCTGATGCCGCCACCGGCCGCGCCCTCCTCCGCGACTGCAAGCGCCTCGCCCCGGATATCCCCGTGATCGTCCTCACCGGCCTCCCGCAGGACCTCGAATCCGCGCCGGAGCGTCCCCTTGCTGGCGCACTCCTCCGAAAGCCAGTCCGCTCCGAGTCCCTCTTCTCCACCATCCGGCGTCTCGCCCTCTGCTCCACTTTTTTCCTCCTCTTCTCCCTTGCCCCCGCCCTTGCCCAAATCCGGGATTTCCCCTTCTCTGTCGCCAACCCCCGCTCCGAACTCGTCGCCGACCTCGAACTCTCCTCGCCCGGCGCTGATTGGGCCCGTGCCGGCGCTGAAGCCGCTCTCGTCCGCCTGACCATCGCCGGACTCCCACCCCAGCACGTCATCGTCTACGGCGGACCTCGCCGGCACACCTATTCGGTCTTCCTCGGTCGCCTGCCCGCCGGCGCCCACACCCTCCGCCTCTCCCGCGATTCCAAGCTCTCCGCCGAAAACGCCCGCCTCGAGATCCACGACGCCCGCGTCCGCGAGATCAATCCCTCCGATCCCGGCTACCTCCTCCTCGCTCACGCCCCCATCCTCTATCCCCGCTCCAATACCCTCCCCCGTTTCTCCGACATCCCTCTCCTCACCTACGCCACCCGCTCCAGCGATCGCAACCAACGCGTCCTCGAATACACCGTCATCTTCTCCAATGAGGACGGCGGCACCTCCACCCGCTCCCTCATGGCCCGCTGGGGACGCCCCACCGACATCGAATACGTCTACCGCGTCTGGCTCGATTCCCATGGCGCCCCCGCCCGGACTCTCATCCAGACCCGCGGTCACAAAGATGTCCCCTACGACGGCCGCCGCGAAGCCTTCCACCCCGTCCTCGAGCCTGTCACCGACAATAATATGGTGGAACCCGCCCGCGGCAACTCTCTCATCCGCTTCCAGTTAGCCCCCGTCGATGCCGACCTCGCCAACGGTTCCCGAGAACTCGTCATGGACCAGTTCCCCCTTACCTACTCCATCGCGGCCAGGGAACTCCTTCGCGAAAAGAAACTCCGTGCCCCCGGCTCCCCCAACTCCGAGTCCATCTCCGACCCCCGCAATTATCTCACCGTCGAACTCAAACTGAACCTCAGCGGAGGCGCTGTCCAGATCCTCGCCGGCCGCCGGAACTCCAACCTCTGGGCCGGCTCCTCCACCGGCCGCGCCGAAGACTTCATCACTCGATCCGGCTGGGTCCGCGCCGCCATTGAACTCCCGCCCAATACCGCCCCCGACGAAATCACCGCCCTCGCCGTCCAGTGCATGATCCGGCCCGATAATCGCGGCAAAACCACTCTCAAAACTGCTTCCTGCGCCGTCGAAGCCATCGGAAAAGTCTTCTTCCTCGGCAACGACTATCTCCCCCGCTCCCCTCTCCGCTTCGCCGACGCCCCAGCCGCCATCGAAGCCGGCGCCCTCGCCGTCTTCCGCCGCCAACCCTGATGCAACTCCCCGGCGACCTCCTGCAACGCCTCCACTCTCAACACACCCTCGTCCTCGCCCTCAAAATTACGCCCAAGGCCCCCCGCACCGCCTGGGCCGGCGCCCTCGACGACGGCACCATCAAGATCCGTGTCGCCGCAGCCCCTGAAAAGGGGAAAGCGAACGAGGAACTCGTCCGCTTTCTCGCCCGCCAGCTCAATGTCCCCCCCGGTAATGTCGTGATCCTCTCCGGCGCTACCGCCCAGCGGAAACAGGTCCGCGTTTCTGCGGTGCCGGCATCACCCTCTGCATGACCCACTCCGCTGCCGCCGGCGGCTCCCCCAACCCCGTCCGCGCCGTTCCCCGGATCTCGTTCCCCACCACCCGCCCCACCATCTGGTACACCATCGTCCCCCCCTCGCGACGGTCCCGCCTCACCGTGAACCGCAGGTCATCTCCCACAATCGTCCCGTCCTCGATCTCCAGACGCCTGGTCTCGCTGAAATGGAAGGTCCCCATCAGCTTCGTCCCCTCCGTCCGCAAGACCACCCTCGCGGTCACCAGGCCCATCGGACTCTCCATCCGCCAGTTCCACTCCCCGTCCACCCGCCCCTGCTGCCCGCACACCACGACCCCTCCGGCCAGAACCGCGAACATCAGCGCCAGCCCTCTCATGCCCGCAGAATATCAGCCGCCCTCCCCCGCTTCAACCCTTCGCTCGCGCTACCAGCGCAGCTTGTCGGGAAAATACTCCGCGATCAGCTCTTCATAGTACGGACGCAGCAACCGCGCATCCGGCGCACTGTCCGCCTTCGAATAGAGATCGTATGGATTGAACTTCCTCACCCACTCGAACATCTCCACGTCCCGCCCGTTCATCAGGTGCTTGTATGCCCCCTCCCGGTGCCCCGGGTAGAACGAGTGATACCGGATCATGTACTGCGCCTCTTCCGGCAGGTACTCTTTCGTGACGTGATACAGGTACTCGTCGTGCCCCCACGACAGCATCACGCCGTCCAGTCCCGTCCCCGGTTCGTAGATCCCGTTCTCGGTTTGATACTCAGGCACCTGCGCGTCCGGATTCGCCGCGAAAAACTCAGGAAAGACGATCTTCTCCGACCACGCACAGCCCACCGGAAACGTGTCGCCCACCACGGCCCACTGCGGCTCCCCCCACAACCACAACACTTTGCCCAGATCGTGAATCAGCCCCGTTAACTGCATCCACCGCGGCGCCCCGTCCCGCCGCATCGCCTCCGCCGTCTGCAGGTTGTGGTCGATCTGCGACAGATCCGTGTCCGGATCCGAGTCGTCCACCAGCTTGTTCAATTCCTCCATCATCGCCCAGATCCCCATCTCGGCATGATCCAGATTCAACCACTTCCGCCGCGCCTCCCGGTTGAAGTCCACCGTCTGCTGCGCGTGGTTCAGGCGGTAAAACTCCTTCACCCGTGGATGAACGGTTTCACCGTAGTCCCGGAACTCTTCCGGCTTCCGGTTCGGGTTATACCTCTCGCGGACGCTATCGTCCCACTCGTCCGGATGAGAAAAAGGCTGAGATGACATGAACCCTCCTTGATGCTCAATAGCATACCAAGGAACGCCCCCGTACTGGATGAACCGGTATCAGATTGCCCAGCGCCAGAGGTTCGCCCCGATCGTGAACCCCGCCCCGACCGCCGAGAACAGCACCAGGTCCCCCTTCTTCAGCCGCCCGTCGTTGATCGCCTCCATCGTCGCCAGTGGGATCGTGGCCGCCGTCGTGTTGCCGTACTTCTCGATGTTGATCACCACCTGCTCCGGTGACAACCCCAACCGGTCCGCTGTCGCCTTGATGATCCGCAGATTTGCCTGGTGCGGAATCATCAGTTTCACGTCCGATGCCGGCGTCCCCGTCTGCTCCAGCAACCCTGCGCTGATCTCGTGCATCCGCCGGACCGCGAACTTGAACACCGCCTGTCCATCCTGCTTCACATAGTGCAGCCGCTGTTCCACCGTTTCGTGCGACGGCGGAAGCCGCGATCCGCCCGCGGGCATCTTTAATGCCTCCCCGCCCGATCCGTCCACTTCGTTCCTGAATCCCACGAACCCCGGCTCCCCATCCTCGGCCGGCTCAATCAGCATCGCCCCCGCGCCATCCCCGAAAAGAACGCACGTCGTGCGGTCGGTGTAATCGATGATTCGGGACATCGTGTCCGCCCCAATCACCAGCACCTTCTTGTGCGTCCCAGCACCCACCAGATGCGCACCCGTCGTCAGTCCGAAGACAAAACTCGAACATGCCGCGATCAGATCAAATCCCCACGCGTGTTTCGCCCCCAGCCGGTGTTGAACCAGGCACGCCGTCGACGGGAAAAAATGGTCGGGCGTGACAGTGCACACCAGGATCGCGTCCAACTCCGCGGCGTCGATCCCGCGCATCTCCAGAGCCGCCTTGCCCGCTTCCACCGCCAGGTCCGACGTGGCCATCTCCGGATCCGCGATGTGGCGCTCCAGAATCCCCGTCCGCTCCAGAATCCACTCATTCGATGTATCGACCAACTTCTCCAGGTCGCTGTTGGTGAGAACGCGCGGGGGAACGTACGTCCCGATCGCGCTGATTTTAACGTTACGCAAGAAGCCTTCCTTTGCCCTGCCGGCCTGCGCTCCGGCCGGTTACCGGGCGGCGCTCACCACGCGCGGACGTTTCCGATTCATCAGTCCCAAAAAGGACGCAAAACTCCATTGATATGCTATTCCGGAAGGGGATGCAACTCTCATTTGAACTCGAGGACGGCTATCGCGAGACCCCCGAGGAGACTTTCTGGCGTGTTTACCGCCAGATGCGGCTCAAAGTCCGCCGCTCTCCCGCCGAAGTCCGCTCCGTCCGCCTCCGCTGGCGCCCCTACGCCAACTCCATCTCCACCCTCCGCCTCCGCGACGGCGAAATGCACATCGGCCTCTCCGAAGCCCTCCGCCACGCTCCCGATGGCGTTCTTGAAGCCCTTGCCGAAATCCTCATCTCCAAAATTTTCCGACACCGCCCGGCTCCGGAATTCCAGTCCCGCTACCGCGTCTGGCTCAACTCCCCCCCCGTCCGCGCCGACCTCGAACGGCTCCGCCAGTCCAACGGCCGCAAACACACCAGTGGTTCCGCCGGCAACCACTACGACCTCCAGCAACTCTTCGACGACATCAACACCCGTTACTTCCACGGCGCCATCCCCCCTGTCTCCCTCGCCTGGAGCCGCTCCGCCTCCCGAACCCACCTCGGCCACTGGGACCCTGCCCACCAGACCATCGTCCTCAGCCGCTTTCTCGACCGCCCCGATGCCCCCCGCCTCGCCGTCGAGTATGTCATGTTTCACGAAATGCTCCACGTTCTCCACCCCACCGAGTTCGAAAACGGCCGCCGTAAGGTCCATCACCGCCGCTTCCGCGACGCCGAGAAAGCCTTCGAGGGACTCACGGATGCCAAGGCGCAACTCAAGCGGCTGTGTTCCGCGACATTGTCCTTCTGATCGCCCCAGCCGTCAGGCCGCGCCCGTCCTGCTCGGATCCAGGTGCAGCGCCCCACAGGCATCCTGCAAAGCGGCCAGCAGCCGCCCCGGTTCCACCGCCCGCCCTGTCAAACGGAATAGCACCAGTTCCAGCCGTACCTGCCACAACGCCCGGGTGAACGAGATCCGCGCCAGCAAAAGCTGCTCCCGCAGCATCGGCGACCCCTGCCCCGTCGCAATCAGCAGATGCCCCGCCCGCTGCAAGGTGTCGAAATCGTTCTCCAACGAACGCAAATAGTACCGGAACGCGTCCACCCGCCGGCGCCGCAGAGTCTTCTCCAGCTTCGGATCGTAACCCGGCAGCGTCCGCAGAAACGCAAAATCCTCCGGCGACAGCAATCGCGTCAGCGGCGCATACCGCGACGGCTCGATCTGCTCCCAGTCCTCCGGCATCTCGTCAAACCGGTGCCGCGAAGCCGTCAGCCGGTAATAAAGCAGCGCGATCAATCCAGCGGCGGTAACCGCAATCAGGATGGGGATGAACGGTATTGACATGACTGGGAGTGCCCTAGCCGACTCTATTCGGCTAGCCCATCGTACACCGAAACACTCCTCGACGTAAACAATATTTGTTCTTAAATCCTACCCTCAAATGAGCGCAAATCAGATGTTCTTGCGCCTTGATTCAAGCACCTGATTCAGCTCCGCTAACTGACCCAGCAGCCGCCGCTCCGTCTCCGGACCCCGCGGAATGATCGCCGCGCCCACCCGCGATTCAGCCCCCGCGCGCAGACAGATCGCCCACCACCCCAAACACACAATGTTGACCAACGTCGAAATCCCGCTCATCGGACGGTGCCATTCCGGCCCGCCCAGCATCCGTACCGCCACGGTCACCCCCGTCGCGAACAGAGGAATCAGAAATCCGAAACTGTACAACTGAACATTGCGTGCCAACGGCATAGGGAACCACAGCACGAACCCCAACAGAATCACCAGGCAAAACATCAGCGTCAGCGCCATCATCTGATCGAAGAGCAGGAGAATCCGCAGAAACGGAAAGCTCTCGCCACTGAAGTCGAACCCGTATGAGATCGCCGCCAGCGACCCCAGCGCACAAAGCACGACCACCCAAACCATCGAATTCCGCGAGAGTAGCGACAAACCCCGGTACTCAACCAGAACCTGCGCTGCGATCTCCCGTACCACCAGCGCCGCCAATCCCGATCTCACGATCACTGCCCCAGCCCAGGTGTATGCGTATGCGTTCGTATTGAATTGCAGCGCCATCAAGAGCAGCGCCCCCACCATCGAAAGCCCAAGATAGGCAATCAGACACCTGTGCTGCGCGGCTAAGCCCAACGAAATCAACCGCGCGAGCAGCACCCCGTACAGAATCGTCTGTGCAATCCAGAGGGCCTGTTCGAGAAGGGGCAGTTCGGGCATCGTTCGCGGAGATCGCCGCCGGCCCACGGTGGCCGAAGCGGAAGTTCACCGATAGCATATCAGTCTTCTAATGGGAAAGCGGCGAGACGGATGTCTCGCCGCACCAGCGGGGCATTCAGAAATCGAAGAGAATCAGCGGATTGCGGAGGGAACGGGCAGGCTGTCGGGGACCGCGCTCGTCGAATCAGGCGGGGGTTCCGGCGGAGGCGTCGGCGGGGGGCACGGCAGGCAATCCGGCCACGGATTGTTGAACATGGCGGTGTCCGGCAGCGTGGCGGCGCCAAAGGTGGGGACGATCAGAATCAACGCGAGAAACAGACGCTTCATGGTGGTGTGTGCTCCAGGGATTTTTCCTGAGGTGTGTGGCCTCGAACAAACATTACCCGGATGCTCGTGAATTCGGACCGCCCGCGCGAAGATTTTCTGAACTCGGAACGAACCCCTGCTCCCCGCCCGCTGACCCGCTCTTTCTCGTGTTTTTGCCCGAATTGACGCGGACCCGCGTTTGCATCATAGTTGGGAATAGAGATGTGAACAGCGGACGGGCTTTGAACGGTTTCAACGGATGAAGATGGACCAACGGCATCGGCCCAGTGAGGATTTATGGCGCCGGACTCTCGCGCAGATTCCTTCCGTCTTTGGACGGCTGGACTACCTCGCGCGTCTTCGCGACCCCAATAGCGGCATCTATAAACACCACGGCCTCGCTCAGGTCTTCGGAGAAGCCGAAGCCGACCGCGCCCTCCGGGAAAGCCACCTGACCAGCTTCCACGAATGGCTCGCCCTTCCCCTCGAACACCAGAGGGTCGATTTGGCCCTGTTTTTCTCCGGTTTACTCGTTGACCGCCAGACTCTGATCGAGACCTGGCTCCGCCTCGCCCATTACCGCAACCTCATCCCCGCCTCCGCCCGGGAACCCGAGCGCCTCCTCTACCTCGCGGATATCGAGACCCTGCTGCTCGGCCTCAGGAGCGGCCCGGCGTCCGCTTCGTGAAATCCAGCCGGTGTGCCACCCCGGCCACCCGCCCCACTACCTCAATCTCCTCCGGAAACCGGAAAACCCTTGGTTCCAGCTCGGACGCCGGATGCGGCATCGCCACCAGCGTCTCCCCCATCTGTGACGCCCATGAACAGATCCAGCCGTCCCGATGCTCCAGGAAATAAATCGGTCTGTCCGCCTCGCCTGTCCATCCTGTCTTCTCCACCTTCCGCCGCGATTCATCAATCAGGACCAGACTTCCCGGTGCGAGCAGCGGATGCATCCACCAGTCGTCCAACCCCAGAAACCCGTACCGGTGGTTCCTTAAGTCCAATCTTCCCACCAGCATCAACGGCAATACGCCCCAACTCTGGATAAACCGGCTCAGAAAAGTCGTCCGCGACAGGTCGATTCCCGGATCCAGCGACAGCGGCACCTGAATGTGTGCTTCCGGTCCCGCAGTCTCCGGCGAAAGTCCCAACAAATGGGTCCGCTCCGGCTGTTGTACATGCAACGCGTCCCCAGGCAGGTCCGGCAGGTTGACCCCGTACCACCGCAGCACCTCCGGAAAGTCCAGCCGGTAAATCGTGCACAACGAGTAGAGCTTGTAGATCGTCGGCACCACCCCCCGGTTCTCGATATCCGAAAGACGGCTGATTGCAATCGAAAATTCGCTGTTCTTTCGCCGGTCCGCCAACCGCTGACTATACTCCTCCACGTCCCGGTAACGGAGCCCCATCCGCTCCCGGGCACGTTTCAGTTTCTGGCCAGCAGGTTCCATGGTATGATCTCAGCGCGGCTCCGATCCGGCAGGTAACACACGATATGTCGCCTAGAATCAATTGTGTTCCGATTTCGGAACAAACTCAAGAACTTGCTCCCGATTTTCCGCGTTCCTCCGGGAGACTCCCATGAAAAAGCGCCCGACCCCCGTCCGTGTCGCCTTCCAGGGTGAGCCCGGCGCCTTCAGCCATGAAGCCGTCATGCGCCTCGCCGGCCCCGACTCTCAAATCCTCCCCTGCCCCCGCTTCGAGGACGTTTTTACCGCCCTCCGCGATTCCCGCTGCGACGCCGCCGTCATCCCCATCGAAAACACCCTCCACGGCTCCGTCCACGAGAACTACGACCACCTCCTCAACTTCGACCACCACATCACCGGCGAAACCAACGTCCGTATCGTCCATAACCTCATCGCTCCCCCGGGCGTCAGGTTCAAGGACCTCCGGCGCGTCTTCTCCCACCCGGTCGCCCTCAACCAGTGCCTCCACTTCCTCGCCGCCAACCCCCAACTCGAACGAACCCCCTTCTACGACACCGCCGGCAGCGTCAAAATGGTCATGGCTGACGGTCTCCGCGACGCCGCCGCCATCGCTTCCGCTGTCTCCGCCGGGATCTACGGCGCACGGATCCTCAAGAAATCCATCGAGGACGATCGCGAAAACCACACCCGCTTCTTCCTCCTCCGCCGCGCCGGAGAGGCCCCCCTCCCCGCCGCCGGCCCCCCCAAGAAGGGCTGGAAGACCTCCCTCGTCTTCACCACCCGCAATCAGCCCGGCTCTCTCTTCAAGGCACTGAGCGCCTTCGCCCTCCGCGATCTCAGCCTCACCAAAATCGAATCCCGGCCCCTCCGCGGCCGCCCCTGGGAGTACCTCTTCTACGTCGACCTGCTCGGCAGCACCGGTGATCTCCGCGTCCAGCGTGCCCTCGGCCATCTCGAGGAACTCGCCGACCTCCTCCGCGTCCTCGGCAGCTACCCCAGCTAGCCTGCCCCGGTCCCCCCCCGAGTGACCCCGGCGCCCGGCGGTGTTACACTCGTAGCCCCTGCACCAAAGCGTCAGGTATCCCGGCCGACCCCTCAGGAGGGACCATGATCGTTCTCAATCGGGAAGACGCCCCCGTCGCCATCGCCGGCGACGGTGTCGAACTCCGGAAAATGCCCGCCGGCGCCCTCAGCGTCGCTTTTGTCCACGCCCGGCAGGGCATCGACCTCCGCCCGGCCTGCGCCGGACTCCCGGGGGACCTCTGCCAGTGTCCCCACTGGGGCTTCATTCTCAAGGGCAAAGTCCGGATGCACACCGCCAGCGGCCACGTCGACTTCCAGGCCGGCGATGTCGTCTACTGGGCCCCGGGTCATGCCCCCGAAATGCTCGAAGACACTGAGTATGTCGACTTCTCGCCCACCGCCGAGTTCGACGAAGTCATCCGCCACCTCACCCGCCCGCCCGGCTAATCCCCCGGCGATAGCCCCTTCAGCCTCATGTACGTCACAATATTGCCGTAATGCAGGCTCGTATGAGCGATCAGATGGCTCAAATAGTAGCTCTTCGGCCGCTTCGTCCCTGACGGGGCGGTCACCACTTCCGCGAGCGTCGCGTCCGTCGCCCCCACCATCGCCGCCTCGCAGTAAGCGAACGCCGCCTTCAGCGTCGTCACGACCTCCGCCTTCCCCATCGCCGCCTGCGCGTCCACCTTCGGACCCTGCCCCGGCTTGCCCTGAAAACTCGCGCACAGGCTGTAACTCGCTCCCGCCGTGTGCAGCAGCATCCTCCGCAACGTGAAAACCTCCGGCGTCGGCTGGAATCCGTAAATTTCCTCCGTCGCCTTCTCCGCCGCCTTCAGCACGCTGCCCGCCACCGCCTTGAACTCCCCCCGGATCCCTTCCAGCGCCGCCGTCTGCGCCGCCGCCGGCCCCCCACTCAGCAGCGCCGCCGCCATCGCCAACATTACAATCTGCCTCATTCTGAATCCCCCCTTCGGGAATTCCGCCAGTATACCAGTGCCTGCGCGACAATACGAAAACACCATGCCCATCCTCTACCGCCACGGCATCCAAAACATCGACTTCAACGACGTCCTCGATCTCTACGCCGCCTCGACCCTCGGCGAACGCCGCCCCCTCCACGACCGCGAACGCATGCTCGCCATGTGGCAAAACGCCAACCTCGTCATCACCGCCTGGGACGGACCCCTCCTGGTTGGCCTCGCCCGCTCCTTAACCGATACAGACTATTGCACTTACTTGTCCGATCTGGCCGTCCGCGCCTCCCATCAGCGCCAGGGCATCGGCCGCGAACTCGTCCGCCACACCCGCGAAGCCGCCCCCACAGCCACCCTCATCCTCCTCTCCGCCCCCAAAGCCGTTGATTACTACCCCCGCCTCGGCTTTACCCGCCACGAATCCGCCTGGACTCTCTCCCCCTCCCAACCCCTCGCAGAATGACCAAAACCCCGGAACAGCAGCAAAACTGCCATTCCGGGGCCTCGAATTTTCTCGTTTGGCTGTTTACCAGCGGGACTGACGTCCGCCGCCGCCGCCACGGTTGCCGCCGTAGCCGCCGCCGCCGCCGCGATTGCCGCCGCCGCCGAACCCGCCGCCACGCTCTTCACGGGGACGCGCTTCGTTGACGTTCATCGTCCGGCCGTCCAGGTCCATCCCGTTCAGCGCGTTGATCGCGTTGTCGCCTTCGCTGTCGTTGCCCATCTCGACAAAACCAAAACCGCGCGAGCGGCCGGTGTCACGATCGGTAACGATGCTGACGCGATCCACGGAACCGTGCTGCTCAAACAGCGACCGGAGAGACGATTCGGTGACCCCAAAGCTGAGGTTCCCGACAAAAATGTTTTTCATGTTGAACTCTTTTCTGATCTGAATGCGGGCCACTAAGGAGGGAAGAGTTAACTAGCGGGAAACGCCGGAGGGTCTTACCTTAAACTCGTTGAACCGTCAAACCATTTCCATGGTACCACAAAACGCCACCGTCAAGTAGCATTTTAATGTGAGCTCGCCTTCTCGGCCCCCAAACCCGTGTTCGCCCGGACCACCAACTCCGGATAGCGTTCCGCCGACGACCGGTCCGCGCTCAGCATCGTCGCCGCCACCGCCGCCGCAAACCCGAACGGAATGCTCACCAGCCCCGGATTCTCCAATGGAAACAATGCGTTAGCCCCCATGAAGCTCGGGCTCACCGCGATCAGCGCCACCGACGCCGTTTCGCATTCGAACGCCTGCCACAGGACTCCCTTGACGATGT
>ERZ761609.760-NODE-760-length-34348-cov-59.704167_pt1 | contig 34348 bp, 28 predicted proteins | sample MGYA00511163_ERZ761609 | MGnify/ENA primary metagenome ERZ761609 (study PRJEB28899, sample SAMN02445070) | bioreactor sludge metagenome | biome: EBPR sludge | place: Australia: Brisbane, Thorneside Wastewater Treatment Plant | collected 2011-12-16 ...
CGAGATTGGTCAGTGACTGGAGTTCAGACGTGTGCTCTTCCGATCTGTGAGGGCGGGGTCGCCGGTGGCGCCGAAAGCCATGGCGTGGGGGAAGGGGGCGGTGGCTTCGACACGCATCGAGGCGCCGCGTTCGAAGTCGCCGCCGGCGATCAGGGGGAGTTTCGAGAGGCGCTGCATCCTGTTCAGGAAGGTGGCGACGGCGTGGGGGTCGGCGCGGACAACATTGCCTCGCTGGACGCGGTTCAGCAGGATGAATCCGCCAACGCGAACGTCCGTCACCAGGGCATGGAGTTCCCGGTACGCGGGGGATTTGGCATTGGGCAGGCCGCCATAGAAGGGGACCATGACGAGTTGGGCGGCCTTCTCCTCGAGCGTGAGGGAGGTGAGCAGGCGGTCCACTTCGGGGGATTGCGCGAAGGCGGGCGCGGCCAGCAGCAGGGCCGCGGACAGAAAACGGGAGACGGTCATCGGGAGAGCATCCTCTTCGACGATGGTACTCCGGGCCGGGTCCACGCTGACACGAGGGGGGATTGCGCGATAGTCTGAAAGGTCCCTGAGCAGGAGAGGGATCGATTCATGACCATGATCAACCGCCGCCGTTTCGTCGCCGCCTTCGGGACCGCGCCGTTTTTTGTCCGGAACCTGATTTCGGCTCCGCCTTCGAGCCAGTTGCGGCTGGCGAGTTTCGGCGCCTCGGGCATGGCCTACGCAACCCTGGACGGGATTGCGACCCACGCGAATGTGACGCTGGCCTGCGTGGCCGAAGTGGACGCGACGCGGGTCCAGCGGACGAAGACGAAGTACCCGGACGCGAAAGTGTACACGGACTGGCGCGAAATGATCGAAAAGGAGCGCAAAAACCTCGATATTGCGTGCGTGGGGACGCCGGATCACATGCACGCGCCGCAGGCGATGGCGTCGATGAACGAGGGTTTGCATGTGTACGTCCAGAAGCCGCTGACGCACAACCTGCACGAAGCGCGCAAGCTGACGGAGACGGCGCGGCGGAAGCGCCTGGTGAGCCAGATGGGGATTCAGGTGCATTCGAGCCGCGAGTACAAGACGGCGGTCCGCCTGATTCATGATGGGGCGATCGGGAAGGTGACGGAAGTCCACGCGTGGAGCAACAAGAAGTGGGGCGACACGGAACCGGTGCCGGACCGGAGCGATCCGGTGCCCGAGGGATTGAACTGGGATCAGTGGCTGGGTGTGGCCGCGGCGCGGCCGTATGTGGACAAGTATTATCACCCGGGGCAGTGGCGCAAGCGCCTGGATTTTGGCACGGCGACGTTTGGCGACATGGGCTGCCACATTTACGACCCGGTGTTCGCGGCGCTGCGGCTGACTTCGCCGATTTCGGTGCGTTCGGAAGGTCCGGCGCCCGGACAGCACAACTGGGCGATCAATGCGGTGATTCACTATGTGTTTCCGGGCACCTCTGTGACCGAAGGCGACACGGTGCGCGTGACGTGGTATGACGGCGATCAGCGCCCGCCGGCGGAGGTGCAGGCGCGTGCGGGCGTGGCGAAGTTGCCGAACCAGGGTTCGCTGATGTTCGGGACGAAGGGGATGATGCTGCTGCCGCACGTGGGGATGCCGGTGCTGCTGCCGGAGGCTTCCTACCAAGGGTTCGCTGTGCCGGAGATCGAAAAGGTGGACCATTACCACGAGTTCGTGGACGCGGTGCTGGGCAAGGCGCGGACGTCCACGACGTTCGACTACGCGGGCCCGCTGACGGAGGCGGTGCTGCTGGGTCCGCTGGCCACGCGGTTCCCGGGGACGACGCTCGAATGGGACGCGCGGAAGCTGAAGTTCCGCAATTCGAAGGAAGCGACGGCCTTCGTGCGGCGCGAGTACCGGGCAGGTTGGAAGGTGAAAGGGTTGAGTTAACGGGTATTGCCGGCCAGGACTGCGGGCTGGCAGGGGAAAGAAGAAGGCCCGGGCGTTCACGGCCCGGGCCTGAATAGTTCGATTCGCACTCCGTCCGGATCAGAACATCAGCCGGAGGCCGAGTTGCAGCGAGCGGTTTCCACCCGCCCCGCGAACGAGGCCGAAGTTGGCGTCGTTGACGTTGGTGTTCGGGTTGTTCAACTGCCACCGGGGCGAATTCGGGAGAGCGAAGGCCTCGGCACGGATTTCGAGTTTGAACCGCTCACTGATCTGCACATTGCGGAACAGGGAGGCGTCCAGGTTGTAGAAGTTCGGCCCCGAAGCGGCATTGCGCCCGACATTGCCGAACGTGTTCGCGGCGGGAGCCGAGAAGACGCTGGTGTCGAACCAGGGGGCATCATTGATGTTCCCCAGCACGCGGAACGGACCCGTGACGTTGGGCGTCTGGGCGTTGCCGGGCGCGTTGTTGGGAGCGGTGGAACTGAAGTTGATCGCGCTTCCGCTCATCAAGGTGAGGATGCCGTTCAGCTGCCAGCCACCGAGAACCCACGCACCAGGACCCGACTGCAGGTACCTCTGCCCTTTGCCAAATGGGAGTTCATAGATGTAGCTCTGCACGAACGTATGCCGCCGGTCGAACCCGGCGCGCGCCCAGTTCCGGTCCGGGTTGATGTACCACGCCGGCCCGCCGTTGTCGTCTCCGCCGTTCGCCATCGCCCGGCCCCAGGTGTAGGCGGTCGTCAGGAGGAACCCGTTTGAGTACCGCTTGTCCAGTTTGATCTGCATTGCGTTGTACTCGTTGTCTCCCGAAGCGAAACGGAAATTTGTATTCACGTTGCGCCCATATTGCGCGAAATACGGACGGCCAGCGGCGCCGGCACCCAGAACCAGACCTGGATTCAACAAGATCGGCATCGGCACGTTCACGCCCTTGTTGCCGACATACGCTGCCTCGAACATGAAGCTCTTGGGCAGGGCCCGCTGATAGGCCACGTTCCACGACTGTACGTAGCCTTCCTTGAAGTTCGTGTCGATGACGTCGTACACCTGATTCTGTGGGTTCGTGATGATCCCCGAATTGGGAATCACCGCGGCGATCGGCGCCGGGAAGCCGTTCGCCATCGAAGCGATCCGCCCATCTGCCAAAATCGCCGGCGAGAACGAGTTCAATCCGTTGAAGGTGTTGTTCTGCTTCACCGGGTAGTTGTAGGCGTAGGTGTTGTCCGCGAACGGCAGAAAGCTGACCCCGTAGCCCATGCGGAACACGTCTTTTTCGGTCAGACGGTAGGCGAGGCCCATGCGCGGAGCATAATTGCGGAAATTCGACTTCATGCCCAGATTCATCGGGACATCGCCGTAGCCGGCCACGAACAACTGGTTGAGGTCGGCGTCATAGTTCGAAAAACCGCCCGGCAGCCGCGGCGTGGCCGGTTCGTAGTACTCCCAGCGCAGCCCCAAATCCATCGTCAACTTGGGGCTGATCTGCCACTTGTCGTGGATAAACAGGAAGTACTGGGTCTGCCGCCAGGCCGGGAAAATCACAGCCAGGTCGCGGCCAGTGTCATTCGGCAGGTCGAGCAGGAAGCTGGCGAAGGCATTGGCAAAGCCCGCGGCGGTGGAATTGCCAGTGCCGCAATTGCCGCTGCAACTGGTCTGGCCCTGGCGGAACCGGAAGATGCCTCGGGGATTCTGGGTCTGCGTCTGGAGCAGATCATCCCGCAACCGGCGGATGTCGGCTCCGAATTTGGTGGTGTGCGCGCCCCAGGTCTTCGTCCACGTGTTGACCAGATTGAAATTAGTCTCCGAGCGAATCCAGGGCAGCGAGGCGGAATAGCCAACCACCGGGTTGGAGAATCCCGTAATGTCCACCGAAGCGAGGCCGCTGGTCCACTGATCCAGGTTCACGCCCGGAATGCCGATCTGATCACTCGCATTTGTCCCGTAATCCACCTGCTGCGCATCATTGCGGTACCGGTTCACGCCAAGGCGGAACTCGGCGATGAGCGTCGGATTGAAAATCCGGTTGTAGTTGATTGCTCCGTTCTGGGCTTTCTGAACCCCGCTGCCCTGGAATCCCCCGCCGTGGGGGCCGCCGGCCGCTCCAAACGACGGCGGGTCAAAGACAGTGGGCCGCTGGAAACTATAGCGGAAGCTGAAGCGGTCGGCGTCGGTGGCATTGTGGTCCACCTTGACGTCAAAGCTGTCCGTGTCCTTCACCAGCGTCGAGTTGTATTCGTAGTTAATTCCCAAGCCGGGCAGCGTCGGATTGGGCAGCAGGCCGAGAATCCGCTTTGACACCGGGCTGATCCGCGAATCGGGAACGCGGTTACCGGCGAACGGCGTGCGGCCCGACCCCGTGCCCGTTCCGGTCGTCGGGTCGTAGATCAGCGTGCTCACTCCCGTAAAGTCGCCCGAGCGGAACGCGGGCGTCGGGATCGTCAGCCGGTCGGTCTGGCCCCGGCGATCCGTCACGCGAAGGTAATCACCAAAGAAGAACGTTTTGTTCTTGATGACCGGGCCGCCGATGGTCCCGCCAAAATAGTTGTAAACCGTCAACGGCTTCGTCGTGGTCAAGAACCTTTGCGCCTCGAGGGCGCTCACCCGGTTGAAGTGGAAGAGACTCCCGTGCAACTCGTTCGTCCCGGACTTCAACTGGACATTCGTCACCGCGCCTCCGGCACGCCCGAGCGACGCTTCGTAGTTGCTGGTTGTGATGTCGACTGTCTGCAGCGCCTCGATCGGCGGAATCAGGGCGGTCAACAGACCTGTCCGGTGGTTGTTGTCGATCCCCTCCAATTGCACGTTATTCGCCAGTCGCGACTGCCCGTTCACCTGAGTCGAGAGGCTGTCCTGCGCATTGAAGAACACCGAGTGGGGACGGAAAGCCCGCGTCGTCCCCGGCACCAGATTCAACAAATTCTGGAAATTGCGGTTGGACCCCAGCGGCATTTCGGCCAGTTGTTCCACTTCGATCTTGCGGCCCGTGTCCGTCCGGTCCGTCTGCAGAATGGCGGCGTCGGCCCGTACTTCGATGCTCTCGGCCACATCGCCGGTCTGGAGTTGCGTGTCCACGCGGACGGTACTGTTCAGCAGCACCTGCACGTCCTGCCGCACCGCCCGCTTGAATCCGGATAGCTGCACGCTGACTGTGTAAGTGCCCGGAGCCAGATCGGGAAATGCGTAATAACCGGCGGTCGTCGTGTCCGTGGACCGGCTGACCCCAGTTGATTGTTCCGTGATCGTTACCCGCGCCGCGGGCACCGTCGCGCCTGATTGGTCAGTCACCGTGCCCAGCATTGTGCCAGTCACGGCCTGCCCATATGCACAAACACAACTCACAAATAATGCGGCAAGAATACCGCCGTAACTCCGGAATAGTGACAAAGCGAAACCTCCTGTAGCCGCTCGATCATATACGACTCACAAACCGGTGGCAAGCCAAAAGTCACTCCATTTCCAAAAATGACTCGCATATCTTTGGATAGTTTTATTATTTGCGTTCATGGTTTGGCGCTGGCTGCGCCTGCCGGCCTTGTACGAACCGCATCGCTTTCTTGCTCTAACGATGAGTCAGGAAAAACGGCCAGCCCCACTGACACTGCGAGCACCTCCACTTGCCGGCCATTGGAACTGGTCGATGCCGAAGAGTCGGGTGGACCACACCTCGTGCTGGTCATCCTGGATTCCTGCGGCTTCCTCCACCGCAACGAAATTCTCGGGCCTCATTTCACCGGCATCGGCTCGAATGCTCACGATCTCCTCGTTGAGAAGGTCATTTCGAAACAGGCCGTCCGGGATACGTCGGGGAAGCGGGCAGTGACCTTCGACACCGGCGGACACCTCTGCCCGCAGTCGCGTCGCCAAGCCCCAGTCAAACTCAATGCCGCGATGAGCCGGGGGAGAGACAATGCGATTGGCTACGGGATGCCAGGAGGTTCCGATGAGACTGGGACAAAACGTTTCAGAAGCAGGAAGCCGGAAAGCGGGGGAACCGGTTGAAGGGGTGCGCTTACGGGCGGAGGAAGTTGGTTGCGGGGGAAGGATTTGAACCTTCGACCTTTGGGTTATGAGACCGACGGCACGTTCGTGCTGATTCACCTTCTTTCTTGCTGTTCAACGACTTACCTCATCCTGGTTCACCTTGTTTCAGCCTGTTTTGGGGTGGTTCTTGTGGCAACTGGTAGAAGGTTTGGTAGAAGGTTCGAAACCCGACACTGTCTCTTGCGTTTTCCCATGCTGCCGCTCTGAGTGACCCGCCTCGCCTCCAGGGCTTCATTCGTTTCTGTAACTCGTGGACTGCCCGTTTCCGCTTGGTCATCATTGGCTCACTCCGGCCTCGACTGCCGCTGGTAGTGGTAGTATGCCATGGGTCCAGAACCACTCCAAAAGTTGTCTTCCCGGTGTCTCGCCGGACCGGATGAAGGGGGGCACTTTTCCCCAATGGGGATTTTGGACCCCCTGGGATTCGGGATACCCAAATCAAGAGCCGCCGTACTGGAAGCCGAGGTTTCCGCGTATTCGCGCTCACGGTCGAAGCGGTTTAGCAGTTGGACCATGATCTCATTGGGGCACCGGAATGACGTCTGCCGAAGGCGCTCGAAGGTTTCGCTCAAGCCCAGCAATCCGCGCCGGGGAGCCAGGTAGAGCAAGCCAATCGTCCCAGTAACGGCGAGTCCCATTCTTTGAGCGGCCATCGCTCCCCCCCGGTCGTCCACTACCAGCAGATCGGTGCTCAGCCTAGAAGCGAGAAGAATGGCCGCCCGTTCCTCAGTATCAAGTGAGCTGAAGGCGGCATCGGAGTCCGTCTCCGTGAGTGGTTCTCGAACCTCAAGCCAGGCAGGGCGAACCGCTATTCAACCGCGGACCGCGTCGGGAGCCTTTGTATGGCCCGGTTCCTTGAAGACAACGTCGGGGATGAGAACCTTCTCGAAGATCCGTGGAAGGATCTCAATATGGCCAATGAGTATGAGATAGTCGACGGGGCCGGTGTCGCTGACGACCAGCCTCACTGCTAGAAACCCAGTCTCCGGAGAGTCAACTGCTCGCGTTCGAAGTCCTCAATGCTGTCGTCCTCGAAGATCTCGTGAGCTCTCAGGAAGCCATCCAACTCGTAGCGTGTTGCGAAGCCCAAAAGACGCCGCAATTCAGCCTTCGAAAGCCTGCCGCACTTACACTCTTCCAGTGCGAAAGCCTCCAAAGCGCGCCGGGACAGATCACCACCTCCGGCAGAGAGCCTTGCCGCGATCTCGTCCGGAATGTGAACGGTGACGTCCATATGTCCATTCTCCCCGGGAGCCCCGGTCGGATCAACGGCGTTCTGCTGACCGCTCGAAGATCCTGCTGAGGAGGGTGCGTCGGGATGGAGCCTGAGAGCCTGCGCCGCCGGGGTTTCGTTTCCCCAGCGGGAAGATCAGACTGCGCCCGTTCAATTGGCCTTCGTGGCAATTCGGCTCTCACTAAGAGGCCGTGGAGATTGTAGCCGGGGGGGATCGTTGAGAGTCAGAATCGCGGAAAACACGCCGTTGGTCCTCGGGTCACTGCTGAGACTTGCCAAGGCCCTTCTCAGCCGTTGTCAGCCTCTGTCAGAGGAGGCGCCGCCGGGTTCCGAGCAGTTGGTCAGCCCCGGCCCAGTTGCCCGCAGCCGCGCTTGGTCTGCTCCAAGGTGGGGGGGATATCTTCGCGTCTATATGGCGCAACTGCGCCGTAAGTGAGAGGCCGACCCGGCCCGCCCGCGCCACCTGCGAACCAAACCCGCCGTAGGATACCGGTTCATGATGGAGTAAGCGATGGCGCCCGGATGGCGCCGAGTAGAGAAAGATGCCCTCCGGGCGCTGCGTGAAGCTATGCCTGCACGACGCCGGTCTGCGAAGTATCGTAGCCTGCAAGCACTTCCAGTTTCCGGCGGAGTTTCGCTTTCATCAGCACATCAAGGAAACTCTGGACGGCGGGCAGATCGAGATTCCTGCGGCGGATGACGAAGTCATAGCGCTCACTTTGTACGGGGATGAAGTCGAGGCCGAAAGCCTGGGCGGCGGCGCGCGTGGCGATGCAGCAGTCGGCCTCCCCCGCGTGCACCGCGTAGGCGGCGGTCAGGTGGCCGAAGGCAATCCGATCATAGCCCTTGACCTTCGCAGTGGGGATTCCGGCTTGTATGAGCAGATAGTCGAGCAGTGCCCTGCTGCCCGCGCCCACCTCGCGGTTCACCAGGCGGATCTTTGGCCGGGCCAGATCCGCCGCGGCCCTGATGCTCGCGGGATTGCCCTTGGCCGTCACGTAGCCTTCCTCCCAGCGCGCGAACGTGACGACAGCGAAGTCCTCCCCTGGATAGTCTCGCCGCAGGATCGGCAGATTGAATTCGCCTGTCTCGGTATCCTTCAAGTGGCTGCCGGCGACGTGCACCTTCCCATTCACGAGCCAGTTCAGGGCGAGCCGGCTCGAGGCAGCGGCAGAGATCACCTCGACGCCCGCCTCCCGCTCGACCATGCGCGCCAGCAGGCCGGTGGCGGGGTCGCAGCCCGCCAGCACCAGGCGTTTCGTGGAGCCCTCTTCCGGGGAGAACACCATGAGTTCGGCGGTGCCGCTCTTGCGCCCCGACTTGGCGATGATGCCGTCGGCCTCCGGGAGAAAGTAGGGTGCGGCGTTCACCGGAACGCTCACCAAGCGATCGCCCACGCGGCAGACTTGCACGCCTTGCCCGGCGATCGGCGCGCCTGGGCTGAGCACCTCGGCCTTGACCGGCTTTCGCTGGAAGGGCCCCTCGGCTTCAAGCGTGAACAGAGCGTCGACTGTCACCTCAAGCTCATGCGCCAGCCGCAGCGCCACTTCGGTGTTCGGGACAAACGAGCCGGCTTCGATCGCATAGATGGTCTGGCGGCTCACGCCCACCCGCCTTGCCAGTTCTGCCGCCCCCACGCCGCGGCCCCGCCGGACCGCTCCAAGTTGGTTCTTCACGCTCGATTGCATCGCTTGTCGCCCCAATGTAGCGCAGTCCGCGGAAACTGGAATCAAAACCGCAGCCTGAGCACGAATTCGAAGACTCGAGGGTCGAGCGCGGTGGTGATGGCGCCGAAGCCCGGGGCGCCGAAGCTCCCGTTCGGGTTGCCGAGCGGCGGGGTGTTGGTCACGTTAAATGCCTCAGCCCGGAATTCCGCGACAAGGCCCTCGCGGAGCGTGAAAGACTTGCCCACCATCACATCGACCGTCCGATAGCCGGGGCCATGGACGGGATTGCGGCTGCTGTTGCCGATCGTAAACTGCGGCGCCTGGGTAAAAGCGTCGGTATCGAACCAGCGCGCGGTGGATCTCTTGGCAGGAGGAAGCGCCGGATTCCCCACGCGGTTCGGCCGCTGAATGCCGAATCCGGCAAAAGCATTCAGGTTGGTGGCTTGCGTGACGGCCACGGGGCTCCCGGACTGCAACCGGACCACACCCGCGATCTGCCATCCGCCGGCCACCCAATCGCGCCAGCCACTGAGCGGCACAGAGCGGCCCCGCCCGAACGGCAGCTCATAGACGAAGCCGCTGGAGAAGACGTGGGGGATGTTGCCGGTGGAAACATCCTTTTCCAGGCGTTTGTTGTGACTGTCAGCGGCCTGGAAATTCATTACCGGACCCGTCAGGATGGCCGCATCGAAGACGGCGCCAGCATCGTCAATCAGGCGCGAAAACGTGTAAGAGCCTGTGAAGGTGAGACCGCCGCTGAAGCGCTTTTCGATGCGCGCCTGTAACGAATGGTAGGTCGAGTGGCCGACGTTATTGCGATACAGGGCCACGGTGGTGAAACGCGGATATGGGCGCAGCAGTTGTCCGCGAGCAATCGTGGGCGCGCTGAGCGAGGTGTTCGGCGGGAGCTGTGCATAGAAGGGATTGGGCACCTGTTGGGTGAGCGACGAGCCCAACGCAAGCTGCTCGACGGTGAGCTGATTCAGATTGACGTCCGGCACACCCAGCCGGGTGAGCTTCGAGCCGAGGTAGCCCGCCTCGACGCTCCAGTCGCTTCCCCATGTCCGCTGCAGCATGAAGTTCCACTGCTGCGCGTAGCCGCTGCCGTTGTCGCGCTGAACCCCAAACACGCCCTGGCCCAGACCTGAATCCTTTCCGGGGGACTGCAAGCGCACGGCTGGGCCTTGGGCAAGAATGAACGCCGGCGTAAGATTGTCCAGCGACTGTTCGCCGAGAGTCTGGATAAAAGGAAAGAGCGGCGTGGTGAACGGCGTGGTGATCCCAGCCTGTTCAATCCACGTAAGACCATACCCGGAGCGGAGAACGAACGAATCCGAGACCCGGAAGGCCACCCCCACGCGCGGGGCGAAGTTCGCCTTCTCGAGTTCCCGCGCCGATCGCGGCACTCCGTTCGCGCCCAGAAATTCGAGCCGCTGCGAATCGAGATTGAACACCGCGGCCCGGTCGCCAGCGACGGTCGAGGGGAAGTTGAGCGTGTACCGGACGCCCAGGCTGAGCGCGAGACGCCGCGTGGCTTGCCAGTCGTCCTGGAGGAAGAATTCGGCGATGGAGGCGCGCGGCTCCAGTGTTTCGGGTTGGGCGTCGATCGAAAAGCGGCTGGTCTGCCCCAGCAGGAACGAGGCAAGGCCGCTGCCAGTCGAAGCCTCCACCGAGCCTGCCGGAGTGAGCCCGGCAGTGAAGACATTGGTGAACCGGAAGTGGCCCGCAGGGCTGGGCGGCTGCAGAATGTCCAGGGTGGCAAGGCGGAGATCCGCGCCGGCTTTCAGGCTGTGGCGCCCATGAGTCCAGGAGAACGTGTTGATCAACTGCGTCACCGAAGTGCTGAAGCGCGAGTTGGCACTGGCGGGCGGGCCAAGTTGCTGAAAGCCTACCACGTCGAACGTGGGTAGCACGTCGGAGAACGAAGTAACCGGGATATTAGGGATCAGCGTAGCCTGGCTGGCGGTTTGGCCCGAGCGGAGCGACTCGCGTTCAAAGCCGCGACGGGTGTAGCCGAAACGCAGCAAATTCACGGCGGTAGGTGTGACGGTCCACCTATGCTCGGCGGCCAGGCTATCGGCGCGCGTCAGCGTATCTCCGATCACACCCGAGGTGAGCGTACCGCTGCCGTCGGGAAGAGGACCCGTGGGCGTACTGTAATCGCGCATGAACGAGTAGCGGGTGAAGAAGCGGTGGTTGGAAGTGAAGTAATGGTCGATCCTGCCGTCAAGTTGGTCCGCCGCGGTGCTGTTGTTGCCAAGCCTGCGGTAATTGTTCGCGGCCGGCGTGGCTCCGGACACGGTCAGCGCGTTGGGCGCAGGATAGCGCGACAACAGGTGGAGCGCCGCCCGGTCAATCCGGTCCGCCGGAATCGTGTTGGCGGGAAACGGCGACCGCGAACACGCGCCACCCGCCCGGCTGGTCGTGGCGGGATCGTAAATGGACGTCGCAAAGACACCTTCGCGTTCCGTGGCGGCCGGCACCGTACTGATCCGCACCACACCCGTGCTGAGCCGCGTTCCCTGCCAGTCGCCGAAGAAGAAGGTCTTGTTTCTGCGAATAGGACCGCCCAGAACGAAGCCATACTGGTTGCGGCGAAAGCGCGGCTTCGGCCCGGTTCCGGCAAACAGGTTGCGCGCATTCAGCCGCTCGTTGCGGAAGAACTCGAACAGCGTGCCGTGAAGTTCATTCGAGCCGGACTTCTGGTTCACCATGATCACTCCGCCGTTCGAACGGCCGTATTCGGCGGAGTAGCTGTTCGTCTCGACGCGGAACTCGTCAATGGCGTCAATGACTGGATAATAGGCCACCTGCCCGGGTTCGGGTTGCAGAACGCTGATGCCATCGTAGATGTACTCGCTCACTCGTGGCCGGCTGCCGTTGATGCGCGGCAGGACACTCCCCGGAGGCAAACTCACGCCCGGAGCCAGAGCGATCAATGGGACGAAGTTCCTCCCGTCCAATGGGAGCGTCACCACCTTCTCCTGCTCGACCACGAAGCCCACCGAGCCCCGGCTCGCCCGGAGCAGGTCCGGCGCCGCTGTGACCTCGATCGCCTGCGCCGCGCCACCCACCTCAAGCTCGAAATCCAGGGACAGGCGGTCGCCCACCCGCAGTACGATCCCCTCGCGGCGGAACTGCGCGAACCCCTCGGCGACAATGTCGATCCGGTACTTCCCGGCGGGCAGAGCCAAGAAATGATAGCTGCCGTCCATGCCAGCGACGGACTGCCTCATTTGCCCGTCGCCATGGCCGAGGAGTTCCACGATTGCCGACGGCACAGTCCGGCCCGTGGCATCGCGAACTGTGCCATAGAGTTCAGCTTTCGTGGCTTGCGCGGGTAGGAGTTGGGCGAGAACGCTTGCGACCCAGAGGCCGAGAATGGCGCAGCGGCTCGAAGGCGGGTATGTCAGCACGACAGCGTCAGTTTAACAGGACACTATGATCATTGCCATGGCTTAAGCCGCTGCCGCTCCCAGTTGGACACTTTCGAACTCCCCTGAGTATTCATTGACAGAGCCAGACAACGCGCCAGGCCGCCAAGCGGAAGCCGTTGTGGGCCGGAAATCGTTCTTTCGAGGACCGGATGACCATGGAATTGCCAGACCGGGCGACGGGCGAGGCTGTCTCACAGATTGCTTCACTGCTTGCCCACACCTATGAGCGGCGGCGGCGCGTGTGGCGCGTCGAGGCTGTCAACGAAGAAGTTGATAACCCGGGCCCGGAGAGCCTTCATGTGAATGAGGTTGACGCATGAAGAAGACCCTCCGGGATCGGATCGATGAACTTGCCGCGATGAATGTGAAAGCGCTCCAGGCGGAGCATGTGAAGCTGTTTGGGCAGCCGGCGGTGTCCGCCCACCGGCAGTTTCTGTTCAGGAAGATCGCCTGGCAGGTGCAGGCTGAAGCTCATGGCTGGCTTCCGGAAGCGGCGGTGGAAATCGCCCGCGGCATTGCGCGCGACACGCCGCTACGGGCGCGGGTGCTGGCCAACACCGCCAAGAGGCGCGCCGGGTTGCCCGAGGACCAGGTGCGACGGCGACGATCGAACCGGCGCACGATGCGCGCGTCCCCATGGGGCATTGCGAACTGCGCAAAACAGCGGCAGGCGGACCGCCGCAAGTCCATTCTTTCCTTCCTGCTTCATGAGGGGGTGCCAGTTTGAGCCCGAATATGGATGTTCATTCCTGCTACCGGCGGCTGACTGAGATCGACATTGCGGAACTGGCGCGCGATATTCTCGCCGGCCGCATCACTGAGGATCCGCCTGCCCAAATCCTGATTCCCCGCCCGCTCACGTTGACCAGCGCCCTTCTTTCCGCCTCGCACGTATCCCACACATTCGCCAGTATTTGCACTTCCGGCCACTTCTCCGTCAAGAGCCATCCCAGACCGAATTTCGCACTCAACCAACCGGGTTGAGCCTTTAGCCCTCTCTCAACTCCTCCAAATCTCGGGTTTCTCTGTTGACGGGTTTGCGTTTGTTGACAGGCCTTATGCGGAGCGCACCATTATGCCGAGTTTTCGAACTTGCGGTTGACAGCGCCGGCCTCCGGCACTTGGAGTACTCGGCATAATCCTGCGACTCTTCTCGATGCGGCAACTCGCCGCTTGGAGAAGGTTTTGGTCAACACCTACTACGTTCAGGCCGCCGTCCGCAAGCGGATGGAGAGCGGCATCATCGCACCCTATTTGGATTTCATCGCCGCTGAACTCGAGCGCCAAGGCTACGCGCGCCAGGGGATCCGCCGCCGATTGCACGCGGCCGAGATGTTCGGGCAGTGGCTGGTCAACGGAGGATTGTCGCTGGCCGACATCACAGACTCGGTGGTCGAGCGGTACATTGCCGGCGTTCCCCGAAGACCGTCGCCGCGCCGCCCTAGCGGACGATTGGTCCACAACGCACGCGGTATCCACCACGTGGCCGATCTGTTGCGAGAGCAAGGGGTCGTGCCTCCGGAGCCACCGGGCACACCCGCTCCGTGTGATGAGATCCATGCCTGCCTGCTGGAGTTGGAGCAATATATGGAACAGGCCATGGGCACGGCGGCGAGCACTCGCCGGAACTATCTGGGATATGCGCGTGCCTTCCTCAATGCCACCTTCCCGGATTCGCACCCGGAGTGGTGTCTGTTAAAGCCCCATCATGTTTCCCAATTCATTCAGCAGCGTGCGGAAAAGCTGGCTCCGGTTTCGCGTAAGGACCCCGTTCGCGGAGTGCAGGTGCTCATTCGGTTCCTCGTACACAAGGGACAGCTTCCGGATGGTTTTCAGGGAGCGATTCCGCCGGTTCGGGAATGGAAACACGCCACACTTCCCAGGCACATCGCAACCGATGAAGTGGAGCGCGTCCTCGCGTTGTGCCAGGGTACAAGCCCGAAAGCCCGGCGCGATCGCGCCATGCTTCTGTTGCTGGCGCGCCTCGGCTTACGCCCCGGCGAGGTGACGCGGCTTTGTCTGGAAGATATCGATTGGAGGAGCGGCAACGTTCTGATCCGTGCCGGAAAGACCCACCGCGAACGACTGATGCCGCTACCGGAAGACGTCGGCGTGGCGTTGATGGAATATGCGACACTGGCGCGTCCGCGCGCTACCCGCCGGCAACTGTTTCTCAGTCTGTGCCCGCCCTACGCGCCACTCCGGACCACCTGCGCACCGACGCAGATGGCAACTGGCTTGCTCCGGCAAGCCGGCATTCCGATGGCACGTTATGGCGCCTACGTGTTTCGGCATAGCGCGGCGACGCAGATGGTTCGACGAGGCGCCAGCTTCAAACAGGTCGCCGATGTGCTCGGACATCGGTCATTAGGGACAACCGCGGGCTACGCCAAACTCGATCTGCCTTCATTGGCCCAAGTGGCGCTGCCGTGGCCGGGGGATGTGCGATGACCCTTGCCGATCTGCGTTCTCACATCGAATCCTATCTGGAACTCCGCCAATCGCTGGGGTTCAAGACACGCTACGAGCGGGACGTGCTCCGCGCGTTTGCCGACTACCTCGAAGGGCAAGGCCACCAGGGTCCATTGCGCGCACGAACCGCAGTGGAGTGGGCGGCGACCGGAGCCCCTCGCAACGCCGGGCCGCCCGGCCAGCGGGTTCGCTTGGTCTGCCTGCGCTGTTTCATGAGACACCTGAAGGCTTTCTTCCCAGAAACGGAGGTGCCTGGCCATGGGGTTCTGGCGCGAGTCGCACGCCCCAAACCGTACACCTACTCGCAAGAAGAGATCGCCCAGTTACAGGAGGCGACTCTGCTGTTGTGGGAACCCGGGTCCATGCGGCAGAACGCCATGTACACAATCATCGGCCTGCTGGCCTGCACAGGGCTTCGCGTGTCTGAAGCGCTCGGCTTGACGGTGAGTGATCTCGGCCTGGATCTTGATCCTCCGCGCATCCTGATCCGGAACACGAAGTTCTACAAGTCGCGGTTCGTCCCCATCCATCCCACAGCGGCGGAAAAGCTGCGGGTCTATCTGCTGGAACGTAAGCGCCTGTGTCCAGACTGTTCCTCCAACACAGCCTTTCTCAACGATAAGGGCTGGCCGCTCCGCTATCACAATGTCCTGGAGAATTTCCGCGCCATCACCCACCAGTTGGGAATCCAGAAAGCTCCTGGCCGGAAGGCGCCCGCACTGCATTCCCTACGGCACACGTTCGCGGTCGAGCGGCTGACGTCTTGGCATCGCGCGGACATGGACGCACGCACGCTGTTGCCGCACTTGTCTGTCTATCTCGGTCATGTCAGCCCGGAAGAGACCTACTGGTATCTGACGGCGACGCCGGAACTGCTGACCGCCGCGTCGGCGAAGTTCGAGCGCCATGTCCACACCGGAGGTCCTCATGAGTGAGGTATCCCGAGAGTCACCGTTATTGGGACCGCTGCTGCAAGCTTTCTTTGCCGAGCACCTGCCGGCACATCGGCGTGCAAGCCCTCAAACCGTGGCCAGCTATCGCGACACCTTCCGCCTGTTGCTGCGCTTTCTGGATCGGACTATCAAGCGGGCACCGTCTCTGTTGCGGGTCGAGGATCTCGACGCACCGAACATCTTTGCTTTCTTGGATCATCTTGAGCAAGAACGCGGGAACGGAACTCGGTCCCGAAATGCCCGCCTGGCGGCCATCCGGTCCTTCTTCCGTCTGGTTGCGCTACGAGAACCTTGCTGCGTTCCGGTGGCGACCCGTGTTCTGGCGGTTCCCGTCAAACGGACCGACAAGCGGTTGATCGGCTATCTCACACGCCCGGAGATCGAGGCCATCCTCGCGGCGCCTGATCAGCGCCAATGGTCGGGACAGCGAGACCATGCGCTGCTACTGGCGCTTTACAACAGCGGCGCGCGAGTCTCCGAGATCATTGCGCTCCGGCGCCGGCAGATTCGTTTCGGGGAAACGAACTTCCTCGAATTGAACGGCAAAGGCCGCAAGGAACGGACCGTGCCCATGTGGGCGAAAACGGCAAGGACGCTGAAGCGGTGGTTGCAGGTGATCCCGGCCACCCCGGAAGCAATCGTGTTTCCCAATGCCAGGGGCGTACTGTTGTCCCGAGACGGTGCGGCCTATATTCTGCAGCAGGCGGTGGAGAAAGCGAAGACCACGTGCGCGACATTGGCGGAGAAGAAGGTATCGCCGCACGTGCTACGCCACTATGCCGGGTTCCGGACTATTCCGGGTGAAGCGAGTTCGGGTTGCCGAAGTGCCCATCAGCCGTGGGGCCCGGCAAATTCGGTCGTACTGTCGCCCGGCATAGTCCTGATCACAGGTCTTTGAGGAAAGCGAGCAGCGTGTCGCCAGGCCGGTAGCGGCCGGCCTTTCCACCGGGCGGTGTGGTCATTGCCAGGATCTCCTCCTTCATGGCGAGGTTGGCTTCAAGGTAGATCTGCGTGGTCTCCACCGACTCGTGCCCCAGCCAAAGAGCGATGACCGCTCGATCAACGCCTGCCTGCAATAACCCCATGGCCATCGAATGTCTGAGTACGTGTGGGGTCACATGCTTTTTCCGGAGAGGTGGGAATGACTGGCAGGCGAGGGCCACGTGTTTGGCCAGCAAGTCCGCAAAGCCATCCGCGCTGAGGCGGCCGCCGTGGGCATTGGGGAATAGCACCTCGGTGCTGTGCCTTGGCGGCTCATGCAACCACGCCTTCAGGACCGCCACGGTTGTTTTGGCAAGTGGTGTACAGCGCTCTTTGCGGCCCTTGCCTACACAGCGAACGTGTGCACCCGTGCCCAAAACCACGTCGGCGCGTTGCAAGCCAGTCAGTTCCGATAGGCGCAGCCCTGTCTGTACGGCTACCAGCAGCAAAGCATGATCGCGGCGGCCGAACCAGGTCTTCTGCTCGGGAGCTGCCAGGAGGGCGTCGATTTCGGGACGACTCAGGAAGTGAATCAAGCTGCGAGTGTGCCGCTTCCCAGGTATTGCCAGCACACGCTGGATCTGAGCGGCACGGGATGGTTCTTCGTAGGCGGCAAAGTGGAAGAAGGAGCGGATTGCTGTCAAGCGTAGATTGCGGCTGCGGACGGCAATCCCGCGGCTCTTTTCCAAGTCATCCAAAAATGCGGCGATCATCGGCGCATCAATTTCTTCGAAAGCCATCCGGGCAGGAGGCTTATGAAGGCGCTTCTGGGCGAACAGCAGAAGCAAGCGGAAGGTATCCCGGTAGGAACTGATGGTGTGAGCACTCGCCTGCCGCTGATTCATCAGGCGCTGGGTGAAGTAGTTCTCCAGCAACACGGCCAGGGTAGCTGAAGACTTCATGACTGTTTCTCCCAGTAATCCTCGAACCGTTTGACCGCCAGGCCCATCAGCTCGGGACAGGCGCTTAAGTACCAGTAGGTATCGGCCACGTGAACATGTCCCAGGTAGGTCGACAAAACGGGCAGGCGGCGCTCCACGTCATGACCGGACCGATACCACTGCACCAGAGTTTCCACAGCAAATCGGTGACGAAAATCGTGAAGCCGTGGCCCATGGCTATCAGAAGGGCCACGCAACCCGATCTGCCGCGACAAGAAGTAAAACGTGCGCCGGATCTCGGCGCCATCGAGCCGAGTCCCACGTCCAGATACGAAGAACGTTGCAGGCCGCTTAGAGAGAAAATGATCCCGCCGCGACGCATAATCGGAGAGCACCTTGCGTGTGGATGGATGAATGGGAATCAGGCGGGACTTGCCGAACTTGGCACCTCGAATGGTGAGAACACCTTCCTCTAAATCCACATCTTCCGTTTGCAGGTTACGTGCCTCGCTGATACGCAGGCCCGCCACGGCCAGCAGGCCCAACAGGCAGTAATAGGTCCGACCTCGCAGACCGTGCGTTGATGGCAGCCGGCGCGCTGCCTCAAGCAGTTTCCGGATCTCCTCGTTGCTGTACAAGTACGGGTGCGCTCGTCCGGGCCGGTGAGGCAGCAACCCGCACGGAGGCACCTCGGTCTGTGAATCATGAGCGCTCCAATGGCGAGCAAAGCCGCGTACGAAACTGAGCCGCTTCGCCCATTCCGCAGGGCGCGCAGTCTTGTCCTGCTGTGCCCATTCCATCGCCAGCGGAATGGTAATGCGCACCGCGCGACGCTGTTGGAGAAACGAGGCGAACTTGATCAAGCCCACCTTTGCGTCCAGCAGTTTGAACCCCAAACTGCGGCGCAATTCGACGTACTCCTCGACCCTTTTACGCCATGAAGTCACCGTGCACCTCCCGGCCAGGGCAAAGCCAATGTCGCAAGCGAAGTCAGGTCCACCTTCGCGTAGATCGCTGTGGTCTGGGGGCTGCGATGTCGGAGAAGTTCACCGATCTCGGACAGCGACGCTCCTTGCCGGAGCATCTGGCAGGCAAGTGCGTGCCGGAACTGGTGGGCTCCCGTGCGGGCAGCATCAATCCCGGCCCGAGCGAGCGCGTGTCTTACAATGGAGCCGATTCCACATTGACCTCGGAAACCTCCGGCGGGCGCCTTCGCCCTGAGAAACACGCATCTACTGCTGGCGGTTGGCCGCCCCTGCCGCAAATAATCAGCGATGGCCGCGCCGACATCGACCGGCAGTGGCAGTTGAGAATAGCGACCAGCCTTTCCGCGCACCGTAATCAATCCCTCCTGCCAATCCAAATCTTCCAGTGTGAGCATTCTGATCTCACCGGCGCGTAAACCCAGGCGCGCCAGGATCAAGAGAATCGCATAGTCGCGGCGGCCCATAGCGGTCTTCCGGTCGATCGAAGCCAGTACCAGCTCTACCTGGTCAGGCGGAAGGGCTCGAGGGATGGTCGATAGCTTCCAGTTGGCGACGGCCGGTACACACGCCGCGAGATCCTTGTCGATGTCTCCTCGATAACGTGCGAATCCCAGAAACGATCGCAGCGCGGTCGTCATCAACTGAACGCGCCTGCTATGAATGGTGATCGCACGACGCCGCACGAATCCTGTTATATCCGTGGCACACAGCCTGGAGAGATCGACCGGCCCGGTGCCGAAACGCTTTGTCAGAAACTCGCTGACAAAGGTCAGATAGCAGTCCTGGGTTGTTGCTGCGAGTGCGCGTTCCTGCTGCAAGTACAGGCGAAACTCCGCCTGCAATCGCTCCGTCGGTGTTGCTGGCGGCGATACCGGGGCAGAAACCACACCCTGCCGTATCAACAGATCCAATAGCCGGTGCAAAGCGGATACATCATTTCCTGTGGGCCGTCGCCGCCGTGCTCGCGCGCGAAGGTACGGCTGAATCAACTCAGCGGTAATCTCCTGCGTCTGGATTCGACGTTTGGCGAGCCAGTGGCCGAAATCGGCGACCAAACGGACTTGCAGCTCACTCGTATGCTGGGCGTAACCCTCGCTACGCATCTCGGCTGCGTAGGAATCGATATAAGGTCCCAAGGGGCCGTCTTGTGCGCACAGTCGGTGCGCTTTGAAAACCTGCTTCATCAGTGTTCTCCTTCCAGTCAAGACTGGCAGGAAAACACGGCCGGACTATGCCGGGAAAAAATCCGCCAAGCTGACGCCAATTAGCCCGAAAGCCAACTCACCCGGAATAGTCCGGAACCCGGCATAGTGGCGGCTATTCCGGCCCCGGAATAGCCGCCACACCACCGCTATGCACCTGCTTCAGTCCGGAGTCGACATGGCCGTAATTGCACTCTGGCTCGGCCACGAGAGCATCGAGACGACGCACGCGTATATCGAGGCCGATCTGAAGACCAAGGAGCAGGCGCTGGAGAAAGTCGTGCCCGCCGGCCCGGGATTCCGGCGGTTCCAGCCCAACGACAAGCTTCTGGCCTTCCTGGAAGCGCTCTGATTATGCCGAGCGATTGGAACGCCCGGCCCGCCACATTCCGGCGCGCTATCAACCGCAAGTTCAAAAACTCGGCATAATGGTGCGCTCCGCATAAGGCCTGTTATGCCGAGCTCGGCATAACAGGCCGGTTGAGAGCGAACCCCGGATTGAGTGCTTCGAACAATCGCGTCCGGGAGGTGCGTCCGTACCGCGACCCGTCGGCCCTCCCCCGCGCGCAACGCGCGGGAAGTCGGGCTAGTGGGCGTGGCCCTGGGAGGCGATTGCCTTGTGCACGGATTCGGCGTAGTGGATGAAGTCCACGTAAGCTTCGACGAACGCGCGTCCCGCTTCGACATCACCGGGAGCGAACTTCCGCGCGGCGTCCATCCGGTCAAATCGTTTCCGCATATCGGAGGCCATGTGGCGCGAGAAGGCCTCGATGAGCGGGGCGACATTGCCGGACTCAACGGTCTTGTCCGCAAGCACGACACCGGGATCCACTCCCTCGCCGGCTGGTTTCAAACCCGTGTAGGCCGCACCTTCACCAGCGCGGTGCACCCGGACGACCGTTTCGAGAAAGTACCGGTCAGCCAATTGCCTGCTTTGCGAATTCAGGGAGCGGACGGCTATCGCCTCATCGAATGCCCGGCGCACTTCGACTTCGTCCTTGGGCTGGACCCAATGCAGTACCAGTCTCACATCGGTCCGCTCCAGGGCTTGCCGGGCGGACGTCGCTACGGGTCCGTCGATGGTGTCGCAGTGGGCCAAGGCGGCTCCAGCCAGCAGCAGACTCAGCGGGACGATGCGAACGATGAGGGACTTCATGGCTCGATGCTAACATCGGCCATTTGTGCGGCGATGTGATCGGAGTCACGCCTCCTCCGCAATTTCATTTCCGGCCGGGGCGGATTCGTCGATGCCTCCTGAAGTTTCCGCGCCTCTGCCAGGCGTCCAACTGCGCTGGAGAATCGAATCCGTTCAGAACGAGCGGCACCACCTTGAGAGAATTTTCGCAGGCGGACCCTTCCAGTTCCCGCATATGCCTGAGAACCCGCATCCGCGAAATAAGGCGAAGCGATAGTATCGTTCGATGGCATCACTTACCTGAAGAATATAGCATACGCGGAACTTATTACCGTATAAAACTTGCCTATCCTCAGTCGAGACTCATGGCTATCTTATTGAACAGCAACAGCTATTACAGAGTGGCAGCCTGCATGCTTACCTTCATGAGCATGCGGTAACGTGACCCCGCCGCGATATCAACAAGACAGGAGACGACCCAAATGAAAATGTCAACGAAGAACTGGTGGACAGCCCTCTGCCTTGGAATCATCGGTGCGCTTGCGATTCAAGCCTCCTCGGTTCTTAGCGAGCCTACTCCCGCAACCGCAAAGATGGTGCATGTCGAGCAGCAGGAGCAGACCGGAGAGGTGACCGGCAAGGTGAAGGCGGTGAACGCCGAAGACCAGACGTTTCAGCTGGAGGGTTCCGACCCCCTCATCGAAGTGAACACGACCACGACATTCGGTGCCGGACTGAAATTCAGCGACCTGAAGGAAGGGGATGAAGTTCGCATTGTTGGCGTGCTGAGACCCGACGGCAAGTTCGAAGCCCGGGAGATTCACCGCCAGGGAGGGGCGCCGCAGAGCCAGGAGTAGCTTGCGGAAGACCCCATACAAAATACGCCGCCGCTCCCCAGTGGGTGGCGGCGTGAATCTCGAAATAGAGGAGAACCCAGTTGATGCCAAGATTCCTGCTGTTATTCGCCGCCCTGCTGATGCCCGTTTTCGCCTTACAGCCGCCTCCTGCTCCGGAGGAACCCCCAATCCCGGCGATTGAGGTGGACCGCCAGTGGGCGGGCACGGTGACCACGGTGGCACCCGCCGAGGGCCGGTTCCGGATGCAGTCGGGCGAGGGTGAGATTGAAGTGATCGCGGGGACGAGTTTCAACCCCGGCTGGTCGATCGGGAATCTGCAGGCCGGGTTGAACGTGGTGGTCAGCGGCGTGGTGGAGCCCGACGGTACGGTCCGGGCGCGGTCCGTCTCGGTGATCGCTGAATCGCCTGAGCAGTCATAGTAGCCCCGCCCTGCGTCGCGGGTCGATCGAAAAGGGCCATCGGTCGGTTGCGTCCGATGGCCCTTTAGGGATTTGGTCTAACTCTGGCTGCGAGGCCTCACCGGGTCAGTTCCGCTTCCCCCAGCGCTCGAAAGCGCCGGGCTCTTTCCACCAGTAGCCATCGCTTTCGCGAGCCGCATCGTAGTCCGGGTTGGGTGCAGGCATGCGGGCGTTCACTGACTTCAACCAGGCATCGAGTTGAGCTTCGAGTTCCCTGGTTTTGTCCGGCAGGGCCGCGGCGAGGTTCTTTTCTTCGCCGATATCCTCCTTGAGGTGGTAGAGTTCCAGCCGGTTGTCCTCATGGAAGCGGATCAATTTGAAGTCGCCGAGGCGGATGGCGCTGCCCGGGCGGCCCAACTGGTTGCTGTAGTGCGGGTAGTGCCAGAACAGAGGGCGCGGCGGCGTGGACCGTGGAGCCGCGAGCAGGCCAGCGAAGCTCGCCCCATCGACGCCCGCATTGGAGGAGGCTGGCAGGCCCGCCAGTTCATTGAAGGTGGGGAAGTAATCGACGCTGGAGATGGGCGTGTCGTCCACCGCACCAGCGCGAACGCCGGGCCCTTTGATGATGAGCGGGACGCGGACGCCACCCTCGTAGAGGTGGCCCTTGCCCTCGCGAAGCGGCCAGTTCGAGGTTGTGGGCCTGAGGAGCCATTCCGGAGCGGTGAGGCCGCCGTTGTCGGACGTGAAGATGACGATGGTGTTCCCGGCCAGCCTCGTCTCCTCCAGCGCATCAAGGACTTTGCCGACGTTTTCGTCGAGGCTCTCGATCATCGCGGCATAGACCGGGTCCTTATGCCGCAATCCGGGCCGGAGCCGAGCCTGATACTTCTCAACGTGCTCTTTCTTTCCCTCGATGGGGACATGCGGGGCGAAATGGGGCAGGTAAGCGAAGAAGGGCCGCTCACCCTGCGCCCGAATGAACTTTGCGGCCTCATCGCCGAGACGGTCGGTGACGTAGTCCCCCTCCTTTCCATCGATGGGCGGATCGGCGCCGGCCCAGCCGGGATAGAAGAAGCTGCGAGTGCTAGCCTGGGCGCCGAAAGCAACGTCGAAGCCCTGCTTCTCGGGAAAGTAATCGCGGCCGCCGAGATGCCATTTCCCGAAGTGGCCCGAGGTGTAGCCGGCCGGCTTGAGCGACTCGGCGATGGTGGTTTCCGGCAGTCGCAGTTGGAGTTCCTGCTCCGCGCCGATCAGCTTCGAGTAGGGCGTGGGATGCCGCCCGGGCAGGTAGTTGGTGACTCCCACCCGGGCGGGATACTTGCCAGTCATGATGCTCGCCCGGGTGGGGGAGCAAACCGGACAAGCCGCGTAGGCATTGGTGAAGCGGATACCCTGCTGCGCCAGCCGGTCGAGACGCGGGGTTTGATGGAAATCGCTCCCGTACGAGGCAAGGTCGGAGTAGCCCAGGTCATCGGCCAGGACAAAGACGATGTTCGGCGGCCGCCGAGCAGGCTGCGCGTTACTCAGCAGTGGCCTGGCCGCGAAAGCGGCCAGGCCCCGGATGAAGTCTCTGCGGTTCGGCATATGGCTCCTCCCTAGAACTCGATCTTCAAACCCAACTGCAAAATCCGGGCAGGCAGCGCCTGACTGATGACGCCGAAGGCGGGCGAGCCGAGCGCGCGTCCGGGCTCATCGAAATTCGCCCGGTTGGTCAGGTTGGTGGCCTCGGCGCGGAATTGCACGTTCCCGGTTTCGCGGAAGCGGAAGTTCTTCAGCAGCGAGACGTCTAAGTTGAACAGGCCGGGTCCCGTGAGAATCGCCCGGGAAGAGCCTCCGAACGTAAACGGCGCCGGGGCGGCGACCGCCGAGGTGTTGAAGTACCGGCCGGTGGTGCGCTCGCTGGCGGGCAGCGCGGGGTTTGACAGCAGATGGACTCGCTGCGGGCCGGGGGCGAAGGCGTTGCTGGTGTTGTTCTGTGTGACGAGGCCGTAGGGACTACCAGCCTGCGCGATCAGGATGCCGCCCAGGTTCCAGCCGCCGAGGAATGTGGACAGCGCACCTTCGCGGAGGAACTTGCGGCCCCGGCCCCAAGGCAGTTCATAGACGGAACTGGCGGCGAGGCGATGTCGGACGTCATTGCCTGCCAGCGATCGGTCCGCGCCCCGGTTGTAGAAATCCTGGTAACCAGATGGAACAGCGCCGACTTCAAAGCTGGAGGCGACATCGTCGATGAACTTCGACCAGGTGTAGTTGGTGAGGAAATTCAGGCCATTCGAGAAGCGCTTTTCCACCTTGAGGTTGAGGCCGTGGTAGGAGGAGTTGCCCCACATGGGCGTCAGCAGCGTCACGTTGCCGAACTGAGGGAAGGGGCGGCGTAGCTGGGCATTGCCGGGACCCAACAGTTCAGGCCGGACCTGGTTGATATTGGTGTCCGGCGCGGGGAGCTTGTGCCCAACATTGCCGAGGTAGGCCAATTCGGCGATGACATTACCACGGAACTCCTGCTGCAAGCTGAAGTTCCATTGTTGCGAGTAGCCGAGGTTCCGGTCCTGCCCGATGAATGTGGGAGCAAAGCGTACCGGCTGACCCGGAACGACGGCGCCGAAACGGCTGTCGCGAATGAGGGGGTTGGTGGCCGGGAAACCGTTGCGGACCAGAAAGGCGGGGGTCGCGCCGTTGTCCGGCGATGCGAAATCGCCGCTGGTTTCATAGCCCGCGCTGGCTGTGTTGGAGCCGGGGATGGGCGGTCCGAAGTAGACGCCGTAGCCGGTGCGCACCAGCAGGTTGCGTTTCTGGAACGGCCGCCAGGCGATGCCGATGCGGGGGGCGAAGTTGTTGTAGTCGCCCCGGTAGACGCGCGAACCAAGTCCATCCTGTCCAGCGAACGTGACGACGCCGGGCGTGCCGGAAACGGGGTTGATCGCAGAGAGATCGAAGGAGTTCTGGCGGTCATTCGCGTCGACGCGGGGGGTGTGTGCCTCCCAGCGCAGGCCAAGATTAAGGGTGAAGTTGGGCGTGACTTTCCAGTCGTCCTGAACAAAGAGGGCGTAGTAGCTGGATCGGCGGTCGATGATGTCGGTATCGAGGATGCGCCCGGAGAGCGCGGTGCCGAGCAGGAGGCTGGCGATCGCGTTGCCGCCGCCGCCGGTAGCTGGCAGCGCGGTGGTCTGCGGGCCGAAACCGATCGAGCCGGAAGCCAGGCTGTTGAGGTCATCCACGTTCTGGCCGAATCGCCCTTCACCTCCGAACTTCAGCGAATGGCTCTTCAGCAGCAGACTCGCGACATTGACGATATGCGTGTCGCGGATGGGGGTTTGAATGCGCTGCTGATTGCCGGCCCCAAGATTGACGAAACCCGCGGCGGTAACCTGAGGGAAGGCACTTCCCGAGACGCCGCGCAGCCCCAGTTGATTGGGCCAGTCGCCGTCGATGCTGAGAGTGTCGTTGCGGAAGCGGCGGGGCTGGTAGTTGAAGCGCAGGTCGTTCACGAGTCGCGAACCGAAGTTGCTGACATGATTGACGAGAAAGCTGTACGCACGCCGGTCGGTGACGACGCCGGCGGGGTCGGCGGCCGGGTTGTCAAAGGTGGGGGTGGTGTCCGTCGGGAAGTCGTGAAGGACGAGCCGGAAGCTCAGCCGTTGAGAGTCGGTGAGCGCGTGATCCACTTTCGTGGTCCACGTCGTGAGGTTCAGGTTCGTCGATCCGTTCCGGCCGAAGTTGTTGGCGCCGGCCAAGTTGGAGGCTGCGCGATTCGGATCAGGGTAGTAGCTCAGGAATTGCCGGGCCACCGGGTCGAACCGCCCTGTGGGGATGACATTGCCCGGAAATGGATCGCGAATGGTGCGAGCCGGGTTGGCCGGATCCTGACGCGTGGTCGCCGGGTCGTAGATGGTCACCGGCGCTCCCGCCGCAGTGAAGGACTGCGAGAAATCGCCGGTCCTTTGCGCGGCGGTGGGCACGGTGTAGAGACGCGGGACGCCCACGCGCTGTTTTTGCCATTCGTTCGAGGTAAAGAAGAACGTCTTGTTCTTCACTACAGGACCGCCGGCAGTGAACCCGAAAATGTTATACCGGAGCGGCGCCTTCCGTGCGGCGAAGAAGTTGCGGGCATCGAGAGCATCGTTGCGGAAGAACTCGTACGCGCTGCCATGAAACTCGTTTGTCCCGGAGCGCGTGGTAATACTCACGACCCCGCCACTCGAGTTGCCAAATTCCGCCGAGTAGTTGTTCTGGAGAATCCGGACCTCCTGCACGGACTCGACCGGCGGATTGAAGAGCGCCTGCGGGATTTCCAGGGCGACATTCGAAGAATTAACTCCGTCGAGCAGCCATTGCTGCTGGTCGCCGCGGCTGCCGGCCACAGTCACGCGCGGGCGGATCACATCGCCGGTGACGTAAACCGCGTTCCCCATCAGCTTCAGCAGATCCCCTACGCGGCGGCCATTGATGGGCATCCCGCTGACTGTTTTGTTTTCGATGAACTGTCCTACAGTAGCGGACTCGGATTCCAGCAGAGGCGCCTGCGCCGTCACCTCCAGAGTCTCGGTCACTTGGCCAACGGTCAGGCTGAAGTCCAGGCGGATGACGCGCCCCGTCTCCAGGACAACCCCCTTGCGGGCGTATCTCTGAAACCCCGGGGCCTCTGCGGTCAGCTCATAATTGCCGGGTGGCAACGGAGCGATCGCAAACTCGCCGCCTGCCCGGGTTACGGTACCCTGTGTGACGCCGGTGGCCTCGTTGCGGGCTGTGATGATAGCGCCTTCAAGCCGTGCGGATGCGGGATCGGAGACGATGCCGGTTATCCCGCTCGTGGACTGGCCGGGCAGGAGTGCGGTCGACAGGAGAAAGAGAGCAGGCAATAGCAGGCGCCGGGCAGAAGGCGGTGATAATTGCCTGCCGTAGTCAAAAAGGGGTCCAACTGGTCTACGAAACATGGATGCTCCTCGCTGAGTCTTGAGAGTGTTGTGCAGGTCCCCAGGAACTGGAGACCTGTCGTTACAGGCAAGGAGGCGAAGCGAGGCGCTCCAGGCCGGGTTGGACGAGCGGGCAGGGCTCGCGAAGGATCGAAAGGCGCCACGGGCGCGAAATTCAGGCCGTCATCTGACGGTGCAGGCCCGGGATGAAGGCACGGCCATCAATCAGGTCTTGCGCAATCACAGGGAGTGGCGTCCGAGTCCGGCGGCTCTGTTCGCGTAGAACCAGGTAAGCCTCCTCCTCGGAGAGCCCCGATGTGCGTTGCAGGAGGTGCTTGGCCTGTGTGACCAAGCGGCGGGCCTGGACCCGATTTTGGGTCTCTTCGGCGTAGGCGGAAAGGCGGTGCGCGAGTTGGGGGGCGTCCAGGACACGGGTGATGTGGTCGTGGAGCAGGGCGGACCTGCCGGCGACGTGAGGCTGCGCGGACAGGCCACGGGCGCGCTCCGTAATTTTCTGATCCGCCAGTGCGCATTCGAGTTCAACGATGCGCGCCACGGTGCGGACCAACTCCAGCTTCTCTGTGCTGGCCTTGAGCAGGCGGCCAGCGACTTCGACTGTACGACCGATGAGGGCGTGCTGGTCACCCGTCAAGAGGGGCGGATTCGCGAAGCCGAAGTCGAGAACTCCTGTCAGTTTCCCGGCTTCCAGTAAGGGGAACGAGAGGATGGCCGGCGCCCCCTCGACCGTATTGGCGATATGTAGCGGCCTGCCCGCAATGGTCACCGGATGAAGGTGGGGTTGACGCGGGGCGAGGCCGTGCACGAGGCGAGGCCTCAAAGTGCCGGACGGCTCGACATACTCGTAGCAGGCATAGCCGGTCGCCCCGGCCTCCGCCTGGACAACGCCAAGGAGAGTGCGAAGACTCTCCTGAAACGGCGGGTCGTCCTGCTTCAGCGGAAGCTCGTGGGTGCCGAGCTGCTTCAATGTTGCGGTTATCGGTTGGTGTTGCATCTTGTCCTCCACGGATTGGCGCGCAATAAGTGGGTCCCGGCGGCTCAGGCTCCTTGAGCATGCATGGCCGCAGGCAGTCCGGAATCCGCATGAAGCAGTCTCGAAAAAAGCATACTGGCTGCCGCCCACTCGGCTGATCCGGCTGACGCAAAGACCCAGAATCGCTCCACGTCATGCCTGCCCACGTCGGTTTGGAAATAGCCTTGGGATTTGTGCTCGGCGATCACCCAGTTGACGATAATGCGGTAATCGAGAGCCTCCCGGAAGCCGAAGCGCCTCGTGCGGGGAAACTCCCAGACGTGTGCGGCCGCTCTCGTGTGGGGCCGGCCCGGCAAGGCCCGATAGGGCGCCGGCCTCTTCCCGGACACCCCCGGATCGGCCCCTAGAACGACAGGCCGCCGCTCTTCCGGCAGGGCTTGTGCCGCATCCAGCGCCAGCGTTGCCGCCATCTGGTGATGCCCATGCGTGTCCCTGGCAGGCAACAGCGTGAAGACGAACTGGTACTGCTCGGATTCCATGACCTGCGTCAGGAAGCCGCGCACCCTCTGGATGTCCCAGGCTAACTCTGCCTCGTTGGGGTCCAAAGTGAACCCATTGTCCGCCTCACCCAGGAAGTGATGACGGCGAATACCCAGAATCCTCCCGGACGCAAGGGTCTCACGCCTCCGGATCTCCGGAAGATACTTGCGGCCCGTCGCCTCGTCGGTCAGGGGGAACCCATAGATCTCCTCAGCCAGGGCCGAGTACCGGTAGCCGCCCGCACCGTCGGTAATCACCACCTGGTCCACGGTCGCTCCAAGTTCCCGCGTCAACCGGTACACCGTCGCCGCAACGGCGTACTCGTCGTCCGGGTGCGCCACCACCAGCAATGCCTTCGTCGCACCCGCGACTGCTGCCCGCGTTGCCCGCGGTGCCGGAAGGAAAGTTCCACCCCGGCGCGAGAAAAGTGAGTTCGTTCTGTTCTGGCTCTTTTGAGTGCTATGTGCCATGTCCGTGACTTCTCCCTGTCTGTTTTGTCCGTTTCCGAATACACTTCTGCCGCTCCAAGCCATGGCTTGGCTGTAAGCGAGGCGCAATTCGCTATGGGCTGGATTCAAACGGCTAGCTGCAACACGCACTCAGCGTGGAGCGGATGACGAGGTAGGTCAAGAGTTGCCGGGCCAGAACTGTCGGGAGACTGCTCATCTGCGATCCAATGGATTAAGCTTAACGGTCTAAGGTCCTTGATGTCAAGAGAAAAAACGACTATTTCGATAGACTAACTAGTGTTATGACTAACACTCTTTATATCAAGCAGTTAACTCTTACTGTAGCGATCTCCTCCGCGGACTCCGCTACTGAGAATCCATGAATGTACCCTATGTTGATGTGAATTGGGTAGATACATGAAGCCCACGAAGGCTTCTCAGATGTAGTACATCAACGCGCCGGCGTGCTCGGTCTCAATCCGGCGTTCATCCACCTTGCGGCAGACCATCGCCAGGGTTGTGCGGTCGAGGATGGCCGCCATGGCATCTCGAACTTCCCGCATCACAATCCGGGTCCCGCAAGTCTCCACGTCCACGCACTCCTCGCATTTGCGGAAGGAGGTCTCACTTGCGCACGGGACCGGAGCCAACGGCCCTTCGACCAGCCGGATCACAGCCCCCAGGGTGATCTCTTCGGGGGAGCGCGCCAGGAAATAGCCCCCGCCCCTGCCCTTCTTGCTCGCCACCAAACCATGGTTCTTGAGGCTAAGCAGGATCTGCTCAAGGAACTTCTTCGGAATCGCCTCTTCCCCGGCGAGATCCCCGATCAGCTTCGGACCGGTTTCGTAGCAGCGCGAGAGCGCGTACAGGGCGCGCAGACTGTATTGAGTTCGCTTGGAAAGCTGCCTCATTCTTCTCACCTTGATTATCGTCCGGCGGCCAGTCCTCCGCACACCGCGCCGAAGAAACGCATGTCAGGAAGCAGCTGGCAATAAATCATATGATATGATTTTTCCGCATGACCGGAAGGGAACCCATCCTCGGGCGAAGCGAAAGGCTGCATTCGCGGATTACCCGAGCCTTGGCGCTGGAGGTGGTTCGATCAAGCCGGGCAGGGAAGATCCTCCAGTTTCCGAAAGAGTCCGACCTTTGCGGCCAGTTGAGCGTCAGCCGGTCGATTCTGCGCGAGTCGATGAAGGTCTTGAGTGACAAAGGCCTGGTTGAAATGAAGCCGCGGGCGGGAACTAGGGCACGGGCGGCCGAGCATTGGAATCGGATGGACCCGGATCTGCTCGTTTGGCAGGCCGAACTAGGGGCCGACGCGTCGTTCTTGCAGCAATTGTGCGAAGTGCGGCTGGCGATTGAGCCAACCGCGGCTGGGTTTGCGGCTGTGCGCGCTTCCGGCGCGGAGATCGCTGCTGTGCGGCGAATCCTCGAGGCGCATCAGGCCCGGAGTCGCCACGGGCTACGGAAGCGGATCGAATTCGATCTTGATTTCCAGTCGGCTGTCATGACCGCGTCGCACAGCCCAATGCTGCAGCACCTGGCCGCGAGCATCCGGCAGCCCTTCCGCCTGGCGTTGGAGTCAATACCGGGAACTACCGCGGAGCTGCAACTCAGCCTGGAGGCGCACGCGAGAATACTGCGCTCGCTTGAGCGTGGGGATGCCATCGCCGCCCGGCGCGCCGCGGAAGAAGTGGTGGGCTTCGCAATGATGGCGGCGGAATCAGCATTGGGAGCAGAGCAGCGGCGAGGACGGCGGCGGAAGGAGAGAAGCAGATGAATCCGGCAATCGTGAATTTCGAGGAGTTGGCCATCGCGCGTGACCCCGATCTGGTATTCGGCGTGAGTCCCCGGCCGGTGAGCTGCGGATTCGGACTGGAGATCGGCGCGGGCGTAGTCTATCCGGAAGTGAACTTCACGCTCCCGGCGATCGAGATCACGGCGGAGCGCTGGGCGGAGATCCGCCGCCACTACCAGGAGATCGGGACCGGGGTCGCGCGCCGGGCCGTGGCGCTCCAGGCGCCCGGTATCGTGCTGGAGTTTGAGTTGCTGCCGGCAATGACGGAGACGCCGGAGTGGGGCGCGGAGATCACTTCGCTGTTGCATGGCATCCTGCGCGCCGCGCACGAGAAGCACGGACTCCGTTCAGCGCTGCGCGTAACGCCGACCGATATCCGCGATCAGGCGAAACCGCCGCTCTTGCGGAAAGGAACGGCCTGCGACGCGATGTGGACCTGTTTTGAACTCTGTGCGGAGGCGGGCGCGGATATCCTCAGCATCGAATCAGTCGGCGCCAAAGAGCTGCACGACCACGGGCTGCTGTATGGCGATGTGCCCGCTATCGCGGCGGCGCTGGGTGTGCTGGCTCCTCGCGATATGACCTGGCTCTGGGACCACATTGTGCGGATTGCCCGGCAGACAAACGGTGTTGTGCCCGGGGGCGACACCGCGTGCGGTTTCGCCAATACGGCCATGCAACTGGCTCATCAGAAGATGCTGCCGGAGGTCCTGGCCGCGGTGGTTCGCGCCATGAGCGCGGCCCGCAGCCTGGTCGCCTTCGAGCGCGGCGCGCTGGGCCCTTCCAAGGACTGCGCGTACGAAGGCCCGATCCTTAAAGCCATCACCGGGGCTCCGATCTCCATGGAAGGCAAATCGGCCTGCTGCGCGCATTTCAGTCCGGTGGGAAACATCGCCGCCGCCATGTGCGACCTCTGGAGCAACGAATCCGTACAGAACATCCGGCTGCTTTCCGGCAACGCGCCCGAGGCGTTCGCGGAACTCCTGGTCTACGACTGCCGCCTGATGAATGAGTCTGCCCGGGACAACCGCCAGTTGGTTCTGAGGGACTGGCTCGTATCCTCTGACGAAAGCTTGAGTCCGCAAGCGGCGCTTCTCACACCGGAGGCGACCCTGCGGGTGGCACGGGCCATCGTCAGCGAACCGGATCCTTACCGGCGGACGATCGCGGCTGGCAGGACAGCCGTCGAGATTCTAAGGGAGCGGCAGGACTCGGGCCGGCTTGAGTTGAAAACCAAGGAAGCAGCCTGGCTGGAGCGGCTCCGGAGGGAACTCGAAGCTCTTCCCGATTCAGAGGAAGCGCTACTGGCGCAACTCAGTGACGAGCAGAGGGCGCTCTTTCTTCCCGCCAGTTACGGACTGTAGCCGCGGGCGAGCGGCGCGAAACATCAGCTCTCGCGGTTCGCCTTGGCTGGGACGGTTCGCGGCAGCGCCTTCAAGAACTCAGAAGCTGGCCCGATTGGACTGCGCGAGCCAAGCGAGCGCTTACTACGGCCTCGAAGTCCGCGTTCCCTGGCAAGTATCCAGGCAGTCAGAACCTGGCGCGGTTGAGCAGGTTTTGGTCGCGGACAGATCGCGGGCCGCTACTTCATGGACAATCGGTTGCAGGCCGTGGCCGCGCAGGAAATATCGATGGCGGCGGATCCCTCTTCGATGTGCTGGATTCTGCCTTGCTCGTCGATGACGAAGGTGGCCCGGTTGGCAACGCCCCATTCGGGAATCAAGATGCCATACACCTAATGGACTGGATCGCCAGAAAACAATGAGGACTGGGGGATATTTCGGCGGCGGCGAGGGCGGCAGGCAACTTCAACATGGTGTCGGGACACGCGCTGTTGCTCCGGCACAACGAAGAAATCTGGACGGCGAGGGGGCAGCGAGAAGCACCCTCACGTCTTCGAGGTCATCGAGGAGTGCTCGTTGGGGTTGCGGCTCAAAGGTCCACCCTCAACAAGACCTCGCGCCGAGGCCCTCAAGTCACGAAACCCGCATAAACATTGGGTTTGGTGAAATCGCCTCCGGGCACATCGCGGGCGGAAACTCGAGGGAATCCGAAACCGTTTGGTAGAAGCTTTGGTAGAAAGTTCGCCCTTCATTCGCTGCTCCTTTTTTTCGCTGTCTCTGGAAGTTGTTGATCAGGAGGGACTTGCGGGAGGGGGGTGGTTGCGGGGGAAGGATTTGAACCTTCGACCTTTGGGTTATGAGCCCAACGAGCTACCAGACTGCTCCACCCCGCACTTAGAATGTAGCAGTCCCGCCATCACTCCGTCAAGCATCACCCCCAAACATCCCGAAAGATGCCTTTGCCCCCTCACATGGAATAGGATTTCAAGGGAAGACCTGTGCGCGCTCTCCACGCGCCGTATCACTTCAGAGAGGAACATCGATGTCTCAAATCAAAGGCCCCGCACTCTTTCTGGCCCAGTTCATGGGCGATGAGCCCCCCTTCAACAACCTGCCCAATATCACTGCCTGGGCCAAGAGCCTCGGCTATCTCGGCGTCCAGTTGCCCGCCTTCGACGGGCGCGTCATGGACGTGAAGAAAGCCGCTGAATCCAAGGCCTATTGCGACGACCTCAAGGGCCAGACCAACGGCCTCGTCATCACCGAACTCGCCAGCCACCTGTTCGGCCAGCTTGTCGCCGTTCACCCCGCCTACGACGAGATGTTCAACGTCTTCGCCCCGGCCGAACTCCATTCCAACCCCAAGGCGCGCACCGAATGGGCCGTCCAGCAGATGAAGTATGTCATCCAGGCCTCCGCCAACCTCGGACTGACCGTCTCCCCCACCTTCAGCGGCGCTCTGCTCTGGCCCTTCATCTACCCCTGGCCCCAGCGTCCCGCAGGCCTCGTCGAAGAGGGCTTCAAGGAACTCGCCGCCCGCTGGAAGCCCATCTTCGATACCGCCGAGGAATTCGGTGTCGATCTCGCCTACGAACTCCACCCCGGCGAGGACCTCTACGACGGCGCCACCTTTGAAATGTTCCTCGAAGCCATGGGCAACCACCCCCGCTGCGCCATCAACTACGACCCCTCCCACTTCATCCTCCAGTGCCTCGACCATGTCGGGTTCATCGACGTTTACGGCGACCGCATCAAGGCTTTCCACGTCAAGGACGCCGAATTCCGTCCTTCCGCCAAGGCTGGCGTCTATGGCGGTTACCTCGGCTGGCAGGAGCGCCCCGGCCGCTTCCGCTCGCTCGGCGATGGCCAGGTGGATTTCAAACAGGTCTTCACCCGCCTCACCGCCGCCGGTTACGATTCCTGGGCCGTCCTTGAATGGGAATGCTGCTACAAGGACAGCGCCCAGGGTGCCGCCGAAGGCGCACCTTTCATCGCCGCCCACCTCATCGACGTCCCCACCAAGGCCTTCGACGACTTCGCCGGCGCTGCTTCCGACTCCGCGCGCAACCGCCGCATCCTCGGAGTTTGATGTAAACGAACCGGCGGCGGCGGGCGTCTATTTGCAGTGAGCGCGAGGGCCGTCGCCAGCAGCAGGGCAGGGGTGGTTTTGAAGATCA
>ERZ761609.761-NODE-761-length-34290-cov-50.833066_pt1 | contig 34290 bp, 35 predicted proteins | sample MGYA00511163_ERZ761609 | MGnify/ENA primary metagenome ERZ761609 (study PRJEB28899, sample SAMN02445070) | bioreactor sludge metagenome | biome: EBPR sludge | place: Australia: Brisbane, Thorneside Wastewater Treatment Plant | collected 2011-12-16 ...
CGAGATTGGTCAGTGACTGGAGTTCAGACGTGTGCTCTTCCGATCTACCAGCGGCCGGCCGGCCGCTGGTGCTGATGACGGCCCACCGGCGGGAGAGCTTCGGCGCGGGGTTTGACCAGATCTGCGATGCGGCGCTGCGCGTGGCGGGTGAGTTGGGCGCACAAATCATCTATCCCGTTCACCCGAATCCGAGCGTCCGCGAGGTGGTGCGGCGGCGGCTGTGGGGCGTGCCGGGGATCACGCTGCTGGACCCGATCGACTATGTCCCCTTCGTGGACCTGATGCGCCGCGCGGACCTGTTGCTAACGGACTCGGGCGGCATTCAGGAAGAGGGACCCGCGCTGGGCAAGCCCGTGCTGGTGATGCGCGACAAAACGGAGCGGCCAGAGGCGGTGGAAGCCGGCGCGGCCGAACTGGTGGGGACCTGCCCGGAGCGGATCACCAACGCAGTGGCCGCGGCGCTGGCGCGAACGGCCGGCGCGCCGCGCCGTGACACGCTTTTTGGAGACGGCCAGGCGAGCCACCGAATTGCCGAGCTAATCCAATCATTCCAAAACAGATAAAAATTCCAATTATTCTACATCCCCCCGTTCTGTTCGCCCCATTCGCCCCCCGTCTTTTTGGATGGCTCGGTCTATAATCCTGGTCGAGAGTGAAAGCCTCGCCATGAATTCCAAAGTCATCCCCCTCCGCGGCGCTTCGGCCGCCTCCGCCCGCAGTGGAAAGAACCTTGTCGAGCGCCTGCGTTGCCAGGTCGTTGGACAGAACGAGGCGATCGACGCCATCGCCCCTTATGTGCAACTGTTCGAATCCGGCCTGGCGCCGGCGGGGCGGCCCGCCGGGGTGTTCCTGCTGCTGGGTCCCACGGGCACCGGCAAGACACGCACGGTGGAAGCCCTGGCCGAGGCGCTGCACGGGCACGAGCGTCATGTCCTGCGGGTGGATTGCGGCGAGTTTCAACTCGACCATGAGGTGGCGAAGCTGATCGGCGCACCTCCGGGCTATCTGGGCCACCGCGAAACGCAGCCGATGATCAGCCAGCAGAAGCTGAACGCCGCGGCGAGCGAACAGTGCCCGCTGTCGCTGGTGCTATTTGACGAGATCGAAAAGGCCGCCGGCTCGCTGACGCGCCTGCTGCTCGGGGTGTTGGACAAGGCGTCGCTCAAGCTGGGCGACAATACCACGGTGAACTTCGAGCGCAGCCTGGTGTTTCTGACCAGCAATCTGGGCGCGCGCGAAATGATGGAGCATCTCAGCGACGGGTTCGGGTTTTCCAATCCGGGCCGGGCGGCGGAAGCTTCGACGGGCCGGGCGCCGGCCAAGCTGAAGTCGATTGCGATGCAGGCGGTGCGGCGGCGATTCTCGCCGGAGTTTGTGAACCGGGTGGATCAGATTCTGACCTATGCGCCGCTGACGCGGACCGCCTTCGAGTCAATTCTCGATCTGCAGATCGACGCGCTGAACGCCCACGTGGCCCAGCGGATGGGCGCGCAGGCCTTCAAGGTGGAACTGACGGCCGAGGCGCGGGAGTATCTGCTCGAAACGGGCACAAGCGAACGCTATGGCGCGCGCGAACTGAAGCGGGCCATCCACCGGCACATCATCCAGCGCCTGGCGCCGCTGGTAATCGAGGGGGAGACGCACGCGGGCGGCGTGGTGCGGATTGAGAAGGCGCGGCGCCGGGAGGGTCTCAATCTGAAGCCGCTGGAACGCAAGGTGGCCGCCTGAGGGGCGGACTCAGCCGCTGAACTTTCGCAGCCGCAGGGCTTCCCAGAAGCCGATCAACAGGTTCAGCACGCCGAGGCCGCTGACGGCGCCCCGGAACTGTTCGCTGCGGAGAACCGCGGTCCATTGCGGGAAGGCGGTGACCAGCAGGTTCCAGTTCCAACTGTCCATCCAGGGGTAGATAAGCAGGAACAGGCCCACCTCAAAACAGAGCAGGGCGAAGAGCACCGAGGCGAGCCGGTCGGTCCAACGCGCGCGCAAGGCGGGGCGCTCCGGGAGGCTGTGCGAGTTGGGGCCGGCGCTGGTCATCGGCCTCCCGTGGCGGACAGGCGGCCCTGGAGCGTGGCGCGGACCGGAGCGAAGCTGCGGCGATGTTCGGGCGTGGGGCCGAGCCGTTCGAGGGCCTCGAGATGGGCGGCGGTGCCATAGCCCTTGTGGCGGGCGAGGCCGTAGCCGGGATAACGCGCGTCGAGGGCGTCCATGTGGGCGTCGCGGGCGGTCTTGGCCAGAATGGAGGCCGCGGCGATGGCTTCGACGAGGGCATCGCCGCGGATCAGGCCCTGCTGCGGCAGGGGCAGATCCACGGTGAGAGCGTCGATCAGCAAATAGTCGGGGGCGGGGTTGAGCGCCAGCGCGGCGCGCCGCATGGCCATGCGGGAAGCCTGGAGGATATTGATTTGGTCGATCTCTTCCGCGGAAGCGGAGGCGACGGCCCAAGCGGGGGCGGAGGCGCGGATTTCCTCGGCCAGCGCGGCGCGCCGCTCGGGGCTCAGGGTCTTGGAGTCGGCCAGTCCGCGTGGGCGGGCGTCCAAAGGAAGAATCACGGCCGCGGCGAAAACTGGTCCGCATAAACAGCCGCGGCCGGCCTCATCGAGGCCGGCGACGCGGGCGTATCCCTGTTGATGGAGGGCGCGTTCCATGTCGGCGGTGCAGCGCACGCCGGGGCTTTCGCGCGGGCGGAGCGTTACTCGCGCTCCTTCAGGCGGGCGGCCTTGCCGCGCAGATTGCGCAGATAGTAGAGCTTCGCGCGGCGCACGCGGCCCGTGCGGACCACTTCGACGTGGTCGATGACGGGGGCATGGACGGGGAAGATGCGCTCCACCCCATTACCGCCGAAGCTGATCTTGCGCACCGTGATGGTTTCGCCCATGGCGCCGCGGTTGTTGCGGGCAATCAGCGTGCCTTCAAAGGCCTGCAGACGCTCCTTTTCACCTTCGCGGATCCTGACGTGCACGCGGAGCGTGTCGCCAATCCGGAATTCCGGGATGTCGGTCCGCTTGTTCTTATTCAGTACTTTCTGCAGGTAAGGGCTCATCATACTTCAGTTACCATCTTTCTTTATCGCAGATTCCCTGCCGGTTTCGCCACTTTCCCCGGCGGAGGCCGCGATGCGGGCCGCCAGATCGGGCCGTTGCCGGCGCGTCTTTTCGAGCGCGGCCCGCCGGCGCCACTGTTCGATGGCGGCATGATTGCCGCCGAGCAGCACCTCGGGCACGCTCCAGCCGCGAAACTCCGCGGGCCGCGTGTAGTGGGGATAATCGAGCGGGCCGAGGCGATCGCCCGAGGGCGCGAAAGACTCCCGGCGGGTCGATTCCTCGTTGCCCAGCACCCCGGGCGCCAGGCGCGACACACTATCCACTACCACCGCGGCCGCCAGTTCGCCGCCGCTCAACACATAATCGCCGATCGACAACTCCTCGTCGGCCAAATACTCACTCACGCGCTCATCCACGCCTTCATACCGGCCGCAGATGAGCAGCACCTCGTCATAGGCGCTCAGGCGCTGGGCCGCGCACTGGTCAAACAGCGGCCCCTGCGCCGACAGCAGCACAATGCGCTGCCGCGCGGGATCGCGGGCGGGCCAGATGGATTCCACGGCCTCGAAGATCGGGGCCGGTTTCATCACCATGCCTTCGCCGCCCCCGAACGGGCGGTCGTCCACGGACTTGTGGAAGTCCTTCGTCCACGCCCGGAGGTCGTGAATCCGGATCCCAATGTGACGGTTGCGGGCTGCCCGCGCCACGACGCCATATTCAAACGGACCCTGAAAGAAGTCAGGAAAGATCGTCAGAATGTGGAACGTCATGGCCTGGCGCCGCCGCTACTCGTTCAAATCCAACAGCCCTTCGGGGGGATCGACGACGATCCTGCGCCCAGCCGGGTCAATTTCCACACAGATCGTCCGTACGAGCGGAATCCAGATCACGGCTTCCGGCCCCCGCCCATCGGGGATCACTTCGAGAAGCTCCGGACCGCCAAACTCCTGCCAGCCGGCGACCGTGCCAATGGGCCGTCCGGATTTCCGGTCAATCACGGCGCAACCGACGAGGTCAGCGAGGTAGTACTCGCCTTCGCCGAGCGCGGGCCGGCGTTCGGGCCGGATCACAAGGTCGCAATGCTCGAACCGTTCGGCGGCTTCGATCGACTCGACACCTTCGATCCTGAGCACGAGCCCATCCTTGTAAGGGCGGGCTTCCAGGAGCCTGAACTCACGGCCGTCCTCGACCAGCGAGCCATCGGAACGCCGGAACGAGGCCGAGCCATAGCCAAGCAGCCGTTCGGGCGGGTTCCAGCTCCTGGCGTAGAGTTCCCCGCGGAGACCGCGGGCGCGGCCCGTCCGGCCGACCTCCACCCACGCGGGCGATCCGGCCACTATTCCAGGATTTCCAGCGAGAAGCGGCGGTTCAACTTCATGCCGGCGGCACCGAGCAGAGTCCGGATGGAGCGGGCCGTGCGGCCCTGCTTGCCGATCACCTTGCCCAAATCGCCAGGCGCCACGCGCAATTCAAGAACTGTCGTCTGCTCGCCTTCAACTTCGCGCACCTGAACTTCCTCGGGAACATCAACGAGCGATTTCGCGATCTCCTCGACGAGTTCTTTCATGCTTGCCATCGGGAGAACCTCCAAGTCTGACCTGATCCTAACACCCGCCGCGACCGGCGGGAATCGGAATCGTTAGGCCGCGGGCTGCTCCGGCTGTTCGGCCGGGGCCGGGAAGCTCTTCACCAGCCGCTTCACGGTATCCGACATCTGCGCGCCGCTTTGCGTCCAGTGCTGGATGCGGTCGTGCTTCAACTCGCAGACGACAGGTGTCGCCACGGGGTTGTAATGGCCGACAATCTCGACGGCGCGGCTGTCGCGCGCGCGTTCTTTCTCGATCACCACCACGCGGTAGGTCGGTTTCTTCTTGGCGCCAAACCGCGCCAGGCGAATCATCAACATAACTGTTTCGAAAACTCCTGCACTCGAAATCTCTGGCCCGCGCCGCTCTATTGAAACGGATTCGCGAACGGCAGTTTGAACTTACCCATTTTCTTGCCGAGCAGGCCGCCCGACATCGACTTCATCATCTTGCGCGCCTGCCCGTACTGCTTCAGCAGGTTGTTGACATCGGTCACCGTGGTGCCGCTGCCCTTGGCGATCCGCCGCCGCCGCGCCCCGTTGATCAACATGTGGTTGGCCCGCTCCCTGGGGGTCATCGAATCGATGATGGCCACCACGCGGGTCAACTCCTTCTCGTCCACCTTGACGTCCTTCAACTGCTTCATGGGGCCCATCTGCGGCATCATGCCGAGCAGCGATTCGAGGGGGCCGAGCTTGCGGAGCTGCTTGAGCTGATCGCGGAAATCCTCCAGCGTGAAGTCGTCGGTGATCAGCTTGCGCTGCATCTCCTCGGCCTTCTTCTGGTCGATGTTCTGCTCCATCTTTTCGATGAAGCTCATCACATCGCCCATGCCGAGGATGCGCGAGGCCACCCGGTCGGGGTGGAAGGCTTCGAAGGCATCGAGCTTTTCGCCCGTCCCGACGAATTTGAGCGGCTGGCCGGTGATGTGGCGGATCGAAAGGGCCGCGCCGCCGCGGGCGTCGCCATCCATTTTGGTGAGAACCACGCCGGTGATGCCGAGACGTTTGTGGAACTCGTCGGCGCTCTTGACGGCGTCCTGGCCGGTCATCGCGTCGGCGACGAACAGGATTTCCGTGGGCTTCAGGTGCTCCTTCAACTCCTGAAGTTCGACCATCAGTTCGTCGTCGATGTGGAGGCGGCCGGCGGTATCGACCAGGATCAGGTCGCGCCCGGTGATTTCGGCCTGGCGTTTGGCGGATTTGGCCAGTTCGAGCGGTTTGGCCTCCTCGGCCGTACCTTCATAGACCGGCATACCGACCTGGCCCGCGACCACGGACAACTGCTTGCGCGCGGCGGGGCGGTACACGTCCACGGAGACCACCAGCGGGCGGTGGCCGTTCTTCGCCAGATACTTGGCGAGTTTGCCGGTGGAGGTGGTTTTGCCCGAACCCTGGAGGCCGACGATCATCACGACCGTGGGCGGCTGCGAGGAGGTGCGCAGGCGCGAGGCGTGCGTGCCGAGAACGGCGATCAGTTCGTCCTTGACGATCTTGATCACCTGCTGCGCGGGGGTGAAGGAAGTGAGGACATCCTGCCCCATGGCCTTCTCACGCACCGCGGCGATGAAGGTCTTCACCACCTTGAAGTGGACGTCGGCCTCGAGGAGAGCCACGCGGATCTCCTTCAGGGCGGCCTCCATGTTCTCGGCCGTTAGTTTGCCTTCACCGCGCAGGTTTTTGAAAACCCGCTGCAGCTTGTCACTGAGCGAATCAAACATAAATCCGGTATCGGTACGCGCTTGCGGGGACCGGGCACGTGCGGACACACGCCCGCCGGGACAGCATCTCTCAGTATAACAGGGCCGGGGGCGGCAACAAAGTGGCCCGCATCTGTTCACATTGTGGCACTGGGTGCGTTGAAACGTGTGAATCGGAACGGCGCACGAAAGAAAAGGAGAACAAAATGCGTGGAGAAATGATTGCCATTCCAGCGGTGATCTCGATTATGACCTACGGGGTGATCACGATCCTCCGAATGCTGCTGGAGAGCATTCGCCGGGCTAAGTCCGAGCGGCTGCAGGCGGAGTTATATACGAAGGTGATCGACAAGCTGAATTCCAGTCCGGAACTGGGGGCCTGGCTTCAGTCCGACAAGGGGATCATGCTGCTGGAGAATGAGCCGAAGGAACAGCCGGGGGCGCAGTCGCGTATTCTGAATTCGGTGCAGTTTGGCGTGCCGGGCGCAGCGATCGGCGCGGCTCTGCTTTGGCTTAGCCAGATGTTCCACGGTGAGCCGCGGGAGGCGCTGATGATTTTCGGCACGATCCTGCTGGCCGCGGGTGGCGGTCTGCTGGCGGCGGGGCTGGTGTCGTACTTCCTGGCGCGGCATCTCGGGCTGATCAACGGCGCCCGATCCCAGGGTTAGATTTTGTGTTCGAACTGACCATGACGAATGCGGCAGAACTCGCGATGGCGGCGCCGGAAAGGCTCTCGATGAGCGAGAGCGAGTTCCGCGAGTTCTATGCCTTCACGGCCGGCCCGGTGAAGGCGTATCTGATCCGGATGACGGGCGATGGGGCCACGGCGGACGATTTGCTCCAGGAGGCGTACTACCGCTTCCTGCGAGCGGAAATCCCGGCGATGGACCGTTCGGGGCAGAAGAATTACCTGTTCCGCATCGCCACGAACCTGGTGCGCGATCATTTCCGGAGGCGCCCGGGGCAGGCCGTGGCGCTGGATGAACAGACAGCGGGCCATGCCCCTGCCGGATTCGACACCGCAGCCACGGTGCGGCAGGCGCTTGCGGGTCTGGAGCCGCGCGAGCGCGAATTGGTGTGGCTGGCCTATGTGGAAGGGGCGAGCCATCGCGAGATCGCTTCCATCACCGGGCTGAAGGAGGCCAGCATCCGGCCTCTGTTGTACCGGGTACGGCAGAAACTGGCGGGGTGGCTCCGGCGAAAGGAGGTCGAGTAGCATGGGAAGCATGAAGCCTGCGGGCTGTGACCACGAGCGAGCCGTTGTGCGCGCCGTGCGCTCGGGCCTTTGGAGCGGCGAACTCCGCCAGCACGCCGCGCAGTGCGAGGCTTGCGGGGAAGCCATGGCGGTGGCGGCGTTCCTGCAATCCGGCGAAACGCCCGCTGTGCCGGAAGCGGGGCTGATGTGGTGGAAGCTGGAGCTTCGTGCCCGCCGGGAGAAGGCAGCCCGCGCGATGCGTCCGCTGGTTATAGCCGAACGGGCCGCCGCGTGCCTACTGGGCGCGGCGCTGATGGGCGGAATCGTCTGGCTCGGCTCGCTCTCGTCCACACTCGGTCTCGCCGCAGGCGCGGCCACGGCCATTCTCGGGGTTTCCGCTGGGTCCGCCATCCTGCTTGCTTCCTCGCGGAAGTAAAGTAGGGAGTGGATCTCCATGCAGAACTTCGACTACTTCAATCCCACCCATATTTTGTTCGGCAAGGGGCAGATCGCCTCGATTTCGGCGCATATCCCCGAAGGCGCGCGTGTGCTGCTGACCGCCGGGGGAGGCAGCATCAAGGCCAATGGCGTCTATGAGCAGACGATGAAGGCACTGGCAGGGCGCACGGTGACCGAATTCTGGGGCATCGAGCCGAACCCCGAGTACGCGACGCTGATGAAAGCAGTGGAGGTGGTGCGGCGCGAGAAGACTGACCTGATTCTGGCCGTGGGCGGCGGTTCGGTGTTGGACGGCACCAAATTCATCGCCGCGGCGGCTGAGTTTGAGGGGGAACCCTGGGACATTCTCACCAAGGGCGCGACGGTGAAGAGTGCCACGCCGCTGGCCTCGATTCTGACACTGCCGGCGACGGGTTCGGAATCGAACACGTTCGCGGTGATCAGCCGCCGCGAGACCGGCGAAAAGCTGGCCTTTGGTTCGCCGCACGTCTATCCGAAGTTCGCCGTGCTGGATCCCGAGACCACCTTTTCCCTGCCCGTGCGGCAAGTGGCCAACGGCGTGGCCGACGCCTTCACTCATGTCTGCGAACAATACCTGACCTATCCGGCGGGCGCGGCGCTGCAGGACCGATTCGCGGAGTCGATTCTCCAGACACTGATCGAGGTGGGGCCGCGGACGCTCGCCAACCCCACTGACTATGATGCCCGCGCTGAGTTTGTCTGGTGCGCCACCATGGCGCTCAACGGACTCATCGGCGCCGGCGTCCCGCAGGACTGGTCCACCCATATGATCGGGCACGAATTGACCGCACTCTATGGCATTGACCATGCGCGTACGCTTGCCGTGGTGCTGCCCCACCTGCTGCGCGTGCAGAAGAGCGAGAAGCTCGAAAAACTGGCGCAGTTCGCTGAGCGCGTCTGGGGCATCCGCGAGGGCGCGCGCGAGGATCGCGCCGAAGCCGCCATCCGCCGGACCGAGGAGTTCTACGAATCGCTCGGCATTCCGACCCGTCTGGCCCGGTATGAGAACATCGCGCCGGACACGCCGGCCACAGTCGCGGCCAAGCTTGAGAATCGCGGGATGAAGCGCATCGGCGAGCGGGGCGAGGTGACGCCGGAGCGGATTCGGGAGATTCTGACGCGCAGTCTCGCGGCTTGACCGGCGCTTTAGTAGACTGCAGTCATGCTGATTGCCCGCCGTTCGCTGCTGGCCGGAACCATGGCCGCAGTCCACTCCGCGCGCGCCGCGGTCCAAAGCGCCCCACCCGTTTCCGTGGGAGTGATAGGCTCCGGGGGACGCGGGCAGTTGCTGGCGCGGGTGTTTCAGGAAGACGGCGGCGCGCGGGTCAATGCCATCTGTGACGTATACGAGCCGAACCTCGAAAAGAGCCTTTCGCTCGTCAGCCAGCGCCAGCCTGCCCCGGCGCGCGCATACCGCGATTACCGGAGACTGCTGGAGGACCGCTCGATCGAAGCGGTGATCATTGGCACGCCGGAGCACTGGCACGCGCGGCAGGTGCTGGACGCGCTCGCCGCCGGCAAGGATGTATATGTCGAAAAGCCCCTCTGCCGGACGCCCGAGGAGGGGGTGGCGCTGGTGCGCGCGGAAGAAAAGACCGACCGGATCATCCAGGTCGGGATGCAGCGCCGCAGCTACGACCTTTATCTCGAAGGGCGCAAGCTGGTGGCCGCGGGCGAACTCGGCACGGTGCGCATGGTGCGCTCCTGGTGGCTCAATAATCATCTGGAGGATGGCGGGCGCGAGGTGAAACTCGAAGGGCCGCTCGATTGGGATGAGTGGCAGGGGCCGATGGAAACACGCGTCCCGCTGAACCCGCACCTGTTCCGCAACTGGCGGCACTATTCGGCCTATGCGGGCGGGATCATGGCCGACCAGGGCGCGCACGTCTATGACGGCATCCACCTGCTGATGGGCGCGGGCTACCCCGCGGCGGTGACCGCGGCAGCCGGGCGGCCGCACAAAAAGGGCGTCGATACGCCGGAAACCGTAGTGGTCACGGCGGAGTACCCGGAAGACTTCATTGCGGTGTTCACCATCAACTACGCGGCGATGCGCTACCAGTCGCGCAACGATCAGATGAACCATCTGGACGGCGATCGCGGACGCATGGACATCGGCCGCATCGAGTGCCGCGTCCACCGCGCGGGCGACGAGGACAAGGCAGCGATTCTGAAGACCTCCGAGAAGGGGTTCGGCTACGCCACCACGCTCCATGTGCTGAATTTTTTGGAGTGCGTCCGGACCCGCCGGAAGCCGACGGCGCCGATGCGGCTCGGCTTCCAGGCCGCCCTGGTGACGCAGATGGCGAACCTGTCGCTGAAACAGGGGCGGCGTATCAGATGGGACGCCGCGGCGTGGCGCGTCAGTTGACCGGCCTCAGCCTTTGCTTTTGTCGTTGAGGCGGGCCAAAGTCTTGCCGCCCGGGTCCACGCGGCCGTCGGACCAGCCCGCGAACTGCCGCTTCTGGAACTTGATGATGGCCCCGGTCAGGCCCGCGTCGCCCATGCCGGGAATAATGGGGCCGACGGGCTGCTTCGTGCCGCCCTCGGATTCGGGGACGCTCATCAGCAGGTTGATGATCACGTTTTGATCCTGGGGCAAGTTCGGCGCCGGGAAAGCGCCGACGGCTTTCGAGATGGTCTTGGCAGGCTTTGTGGCCTTACCGCCCGATTGCGGAATGACCGGGGGTTTTGTGCCCCCGTTCGTCTTGGCGTTCAGCAGTTCCAGGGTCTTGCCGTTACGGTCGACGCGCCCGTCCGCCTTGCCGAAGTTGAAGTTCTGGAAACGAATGATCGCATCGACGAGCCCCGAGATCGAGTTGTTGAGGATGAGCCCCGCCTCCATGTCGCCCATCTCCGCGGTAGGCCCACCCTGATTGGTGGGCACGGCGCGCAGCATCCTGATCACCTTCATGATGTCCTCGACCCGGTTGCCGGCTGGTTGCTTGCCGACCGAGTCGGATATCGTCAGCGCCGGAGGCTTGGGCGTCCCGGCTTTCTTGGGCAGGGGCGGCTTCGTGCCGCCGTTCGTCTTCACATTCAGCAGTTGCAGCGTCTTCCCGCCGGGATCGACGCGGCCATCGGCCTTGCCGAAGTTGAAGTTCTGGAAAAACGTGATGGCGCTGGTGACGTCTCCAATGGAGCCGCCCATGCCGGGCATGTAGTAGTCAAGCGAGCCATGCGCGCCACCCTGCGTATCAGGGATGGCGTTAAGCAGGCCGATGATCTTGTTCACGTCGAGGGGGTTGTTGGGGGCGGGCTTGCTGCCGACGGCAGCCGAAATACTGACAGCCATGGTGGTTGCATCCCTTACCTGAGGCGCAAGTATATCAGCCGCGGCGGCCGGATGCATCGCTATCATGAAGCATGACCCTGCGCGGCGTGATTCATCAGGTCAGCGTGTCCGGCGGCGGTGTGCCGAAGCTCGCCGTGCCCGCCGCCTTTGCCCATCCGCTGGGACTCGAAGGCGACGATCAGCGGAACAAGAAGTACCACGGCGGACCGCTTCAGGCGCTGCTGCTGATCTCGCTGGAAGACTTGGCGGAACTCCACGAGGCGGGCTTTCCCGTGGCGCCCGGTTCGCTGGGCGAGAACCTCACGATCAGCGGCGTGGACTTCCGCCAACTGCGCGCCGGGATGCGTTTCCGCGCCGGCGCAGCCATCATCGAACTCACGAAACTCCGACAGCCCTGCGCGACGCTTGACGTCTATAACCTTGTGGACCGCCGCATCCAGCCCCTGCTCCAGGACGCCCAGGCGAAGCAGGGCGACCCCGCCTCGCCGGTGTGGGCGCGGGGCGGATTCTATGCCGCTGTGCGCGAGCCGGGACTGATTCGTCAAGGTGATATTCTTGAATTGGCCGACCTCGCTGTCTAGTCCGACCGCCCCGCGGTGTCGCGCCGGAGCCAGCACCGTTTGCTGAACCAGGCCTCCACCACCGAGACAAACCGGGACCTCCTCGCCCTGGAACGTATTGCTCACGCCGTGTCACCCGAACTCCGCCCGGGCCTGGAAATACTGTTGTCGCAATCGGCTGACCCCCGAACGGCGCTGCTGCGCGTGGAGAGCTTCTGCGACTCCCACCCCGGCCATTTTCAGCACCTCGCCACCATCCCGTTCGGTCTCCAGGCGCTGATTGCCGTTTTCTCCTCTTCCGATTTCCTGTCCGACGAAATTCTCCAGCACCCGGATTGGTTGTTGGTGATCCTGGAATCCGGCTGGCTCCACCGCATCCGGTCGAATGTGGAAATGATGGCGGAACTGGAAAGCTGGCTGACCACTGCCGACGGCGTGCCCAAGCCGGTCCGCCTCGCCAGTTTCCGGCGGCGCCAGATCCTGCGGATCCTGTTGCGCGATGTGCTCGGCTTCGCGGGCCTGTCCGAGATCACGGACGAGCTTTCCAACGTGGCCGACGCGCTGATGGATGTCACCTACCGGCGGCTGCGCCTGGACCTCGCCACCCGGTTCGGCGAGCCCCGCCTGCCGAATGGCGAGCCGTGCGGTTTTTCGATCATCGCGCTCGGCAAGCTCGGCGGCAATGAGCTGAACTACAGTTCCGACATCGACCTCATCTTCATCTACGAAGGCGACGGCCAGACCGACGGCGCACATCCCATCAGCAACCTCGAGTTCTTCAAGAAGCTCTCGACCCGCCTGACCGACCTTCTGGGCACGCACACCGCCGACGGCTTCTGCTACCGCGTGGACCTGCGCCTGCGCCCCGACGGGCGGTTGGGCGAGGTCTGCATTTCGCATGATGCCGCGAAACAGTATTACGCCCAGCGTGCCCGCGACTGGGAATTGCAGATGCTGATCAAGGCGCGCGTCGCCGCGGGCGACCGCGGCCCGGGGGCGGCATTCCTGGAGTGGGTTCAGCCCATGATCTACTCCACGACACTTGATTTCTCCGCCATCGAACAGATGTCGGAGACCCGCGAGCGCATCAACGAGAAGCTCAACGCGCGCCGCCGCACGCCGGGTCTCGACATCAAGCTCTCGCGCGGCGGCATCCGCGACATCGAGTTTCTGGTCCAATGTCTACAGCGCGTCCACGGCGGCCGCGCCGCCTGGCTCCGCAATTCTGCCACGCTGCTCGCGCTGGTGCGGCTTCGCGACAAGGATTTATTGTCGGATTCGGAGTACTCGCGGCTTGCCTCGGCTTATCAGTTCCTGCGCTACCTTGAACACAGACTTCAGTCCGCCGCCGACCGCCAGACCCACCTGCTGCCGGACCGGCCCGAGCAACTGAGCCTGTTTGCCCGCCGAATGCCGCTCACGCTCATGGGCGGCAACCCGACCGCGGACGAACTCCGCCGTCTGGTGAATCTCCATCTCGAACACGTCCAGGAGATCTACCAGCGCGTGATCTACGCACAGCAGCCCATTTACTATACGCAGGTCCTGACGCCCAATCCGCAGGCCGATTCCGCCCCCATTCTTTCTTCCGCCGAAGAGAACGACCGGTTTTTTGGCGGTTCCTCCAACCTGATCCGATTCCTCGACCAGCGCGCGCCCGGTCTGGCCGCCGCCGTGGCCCGCACCCGCCTTGGCCGCTCGCAACCTGCGTTTGAGCACTTCCTGGAAGTCGTCCTGAAACGCGAGGAGTGGCTCAAGGCACTCGACGCGGACCCGGTTCTGGCCGGCTATCTGTGCGACGTCTTCCAGCACAGCCCCTACTTCGCCGAACAATTGGTCCGCACGCCGGAGTACTTCGAGGAACTCCGCGGCCTGCGCGCGCGCGGCCCTTCCACCTCCGATTATTCGAGTTTCCTGCCTCTGCTCGAAGAGATGCGCGACGTTCGCGGCTACTACCTGCAGCAGATGTTCCGCATCCAGGCGGAGTCCATTTGCCTCTCGACGCCCGTCTTCGCCACGCTCGAGCGTACTTCGCAACTGGCCGATGCCGCCATCGACGCTTGCTACCGGATCGCCATCCGCCAGACGTTGGCCGTACGCGGTCCGGATTCGGCGGGCTACGAGCCGGGCCGGCAGATGATGGTAATCGCGCTGGGACGGCTGGGCATGCAGGAGTTTGACCTGGGCTCAGACGCCGATCTCGTCTTCGTGATCCCCGATGCCGACCTGCCGGAGTTGCACTTCTGGACCCGCGTCGCCGAAAAGCTGGTCGCTCTGCTGTCATCCTACACGGGCCTTGGCACCATTTTCGCTGTCGATACGCGCCTGTGTCCGAACGGCCGGGGCGGCGCGCTGGTCCAGTCCGAATCCGCCTACTACGAGTACTTCAATTCGAAGGCCGAAGCCTGGGAGGGCATCGCCTACATGAAGACGCGTGGCGTGGCCGGGGATACCAAGCGGGCCACCGAGTTCTTGAAGGAGGTCCAGCGGCTGGACTGGCGCAAATACGGCCAGGGCGGCCGCTCCCGCCGCGACTTGCGCCAAATGCGCAGTCGCTTGGAAAAGGAACAGGGCGCCAACAACCCCCTGAAGACCGCGCCCGGCGGCTACTATGACATCGACTTCGCCTTGATGTATCTGAGGTTGCGCGGCGCGGGCATGTTTTACACCGTGCTCAATACGCCCCGCCGGATTGAAGTCGTCGAACAGATGGGCCATCTCGACTCCAACGATGCCGCCTTCCTCCGCGACGCGGCCACGTTCTATCGCGCGGTCGATCATGGCCTTCGCCTGATCTCCGGCCATTCCGAAGGCAGCCTGCCTACCGCCGAAGCGCAGCTCCGGATCCTGACCCGGCTCGTTTCCCGTTGGGTGCCGGACCATCTCTACGACCAGCCTCTGCCTGTGGAACTGCTGCAGATCCAGCAGCGCACGCGGGTGTTTTTCAACCACTTGTTTGGCGACAGCGGCGCCGGCGCGGGCATCTAGGTCCTTGGTGCTTCCGCTGGTAGTCGGATTTCTGCTCTCCTCCCCGCCACTCGACCCGGTCTTCGAGCGGCTCTACAACTTCGACTTCGATGCCGCGGACCGGCTGCTGGATGCGCACCTGGATTCCCATCCGGCCGATCATTTTGCCCACTGCATCCGCGCCTCGTCGCTGCTGTTCCGGGAACTCGACCGGCTCGCCATCCTGGAAAGCGAGTTTTTCGCGGACGACGAGCGCATCCGCGACCGGCGCAAGCTGAAGCCCGACCTGCTCCTGCGCCAGCGGCTGTTCGCCTCAGTGGCGCGCGCGCGCGCCACCGCCGAGAGCGCCCTAAAGCATTCTCCGGAGAGTGCCGATGCCATGTTCAGCATGGCCTTGTCGTTTGGGATTCAAACCGACTATCTGGCGCTGGTCGAAAAGCGGCAGTTGGGCAGCCTCTCATACGCCAAGCAGTCCCAGGCGTGGGGCGCCCGCGCACTCAGACTGAACCCGAACCTGCACGATGCTTATCTGACGCCGGGCATCAGTGAGTACCTGATCGGGAGCCTCCCTTTCTTTGTCCGCTGGTTCGTGCGGATGGAGGAAGTGGAGGGGAATAAGGAGAAGGCCATTGCGAACCTGCAGCGCGTCGCGGCAGAAGGACGGTACCTGGGCCCGTTCGCTCGCATCCTGTTGTCCCTGATATACTTGAGGGAGAAACAGCCCGCTGCCTCGCATGCGCAGTTGGCTCGGCTCGCCCGCGACTTTCCCGAGAACCGGCTGATCCGGAAGGAACTCGCAAAGGTCGCTCAGCTCCTTAAAAAACAATGACTCGATTTTTCATCATTGGCCTGCTGCTCGCCTGTCTCTGCGCCGGCGCGGCCGGGGCTACCCATCCTGGCGCCCCCCGCGTGGAGGACGCCTTTCAGCGGCTCTACAGCTTTGATTTTCCGGGCGCCGAATCCGCCGCGCGCCGCTACATCGCAGCCAATGGCGAGTGTCCGCTTGGCCACGCTGTGCTGGCAGCCGGGTATCTGTTTTCCGAACTCAACCGCATCGACGCCTTAAGCTCGCCCATTAGCGAGCAGAAGGTGAAAAGCGGGAAGAGCCTCAAGCCGGATCCTGCCGTACGCACCGCATTCTGGCGCGCGGTGACGGAGGCGGACCGCACTGCGCAGATGTTGCTTGCAGCGAACCCTTCAGACCGGCAGGCGCTGGCTGCGCTCGCCATCTCGTCGGGCCTGAAGCGCGACTATCTTGCCCTTATCGACAAGAAGCTCCGGCAAAGCATGGACCATATTAAGGAAGCACAGGTCTGGTCCACCCGGCTGCTGGCCGTCGATCCGGCGGCGCACGATGCTTATCTGAATACAGGCTTCAGTGAGTATCTGTTGGGCAATTTCCCGTTCTTCTTGCGCTGGGTGGTGAAGATCGAGGGCGTCGAGGGGGATAAGGAAAAGGGTCTGCGGCAGTTGGAGATAGCCGCGCGCTCCGGCACTTTGATGAAGCCGTTTGCGCAACTGCTGCTGGCCAGTTTCTATCAGCGTGAAGGCCGCCCGCAGGAAAGCGTCCGGTTGCTAAGCGCGCTGTTGGCTGAGTATCCCGAGAACCAGGTGGTTCGCCGCGAACTCGGCAAGCTGCGTCAGCTTTCCGATTGAGGCAGCCCGGCCAGCCCCAACTCATCAGCGTGATCCTGCATCGCCGCGATGCAGAACGCGATGTGTTCGTCAAGGTCCACGCCCAATTCGGCAGCACCCTGCACAATGTCTTCGCGGTTCACTGCCCGCGCGAAGGCCTTGTCTTTCATTTTCTTGCGCACACCACGGGTTTCCACCTCGTGGATGGACCGCCCGGGCTTCACATAGCTCACGGCGGTGAGAAACCCGGCCAGTTCGTCGCAGGCGAAAAGGGTCTTCTCCAGGAGTGACTCGCGGGGCACGCCGGAGTACTGTGCGTGGGAGAGGATGGCGCGCCGGATCTCCTCATCCACGCCGCGGGCTTTGAGAATGGCTTCGCCCTTCATGGGATGGTCCGGAGCGTGGGGGTGGATCTCCCAATCGAAGTCATGGAGCAGCGCGGTCACCGACCAGCGATCCTCATCCACCCCATCGCGCCCTTCCTGACGGAACCGCCGCGCATAAGCGCGCACGCACGCCTCCACGGCGAGAGCATGGCGCCGCAGCGCATCACTCTGGACAAACTCGCAGACGATTTCCCAAGCCTCGGCCCGTGTCATGAATCTCAAGTTACAACATTGAGAACACTTGCGGCCCGTGCTATTCTAATGATTGTCTAGGGCTGGGCCTGTGGCGCAGTTGGGAGCGCGCTTCCATGGCATGGAAGAGGTCGTCGGTTCGAACCCGACCAGGTCCACCAAACCCCAAATCAACAACTTCTACTTCTCGAGCAAGAATCCTCCAGCGATCATTGCGTCCACGCCGGAGGAATAGAAGCTCCGGACTGCGTCGCGCGGCGTGCAGACCAGCGGGTCTCCGAAGAGGTTAAAGGAGGTGTTGTAGAGCACTGGCAGGTTCGTTTTCGCGCCCCAGGCGTGCAGCAGGCGGTGGAACAGGGGGTTCTCGGCCTCTTCCACGGCGTGAACGCGCACAAGGCCATCGCCCAGAATCGCGCTCGCGAAGGTTTCGCGGTGCTCGTCGCGGACGCGGCCCACGGTGGCGATGAAACGGGCATTGGAACCTACGTCGAAATACCGGGCCGCCAGTTCGGCCGGGACGCTCGCCGCGAATTTGCGGAATGGCTCCCGGTGTTTGATGAAGACGTTCAGGTTCTCCGTTGAGTACGGGTTGAGCGGCGAGGCGAGAATCGAACGGTTGCCCAGCGCGCGCGGTCCGAACTCCATGCGCCCCTGCATCCAGGCCACGATCTTGTCGGCCGCCAGTTGTTCCACCGCCGCACCGACCACTTCGCCCGTGGTCAACAGGTAGCGGAAACGAAGCTTACAGTTCTCCAGGATCTGTTTCACATCCTCCGGATTGTAAGCAGGCCCCAGGGACAGCGAAGCCAGCGGATGCCGTTCGCGGCGACCGTGGAACTGATGCCAGCCATGCCAGGCCGCGCCCAGCGCGGTTCCGGCGTTGCCCGCCGCCGGTTGGACATAGACGTTTTTCCACCGGCCGGATCGCTCGATTGCCGCCACCAGCAGGACATTCATCGCCAACCCGCCAGCCAGGCACAGATTCTCGCCCTCCCCGGCCATGGTCAGGACCGCCTGCTCGATGGCATGCTGCAGGCTGGCGGCGATGGTACGTTGTTGGTCCTCAGTCAACGCCGAGTCGCCCGTAATGCCGAGCTGTTCCAGAAATGCGGCGCTGAACCCGCCCAGGCCCGGGCGGTCGGCGTCGTAAGCCGTCAGATCGACGCGCGGCCAGCCGTCGGTCAGATTCAGATGCCCCAGGAAGACATGCGCCAGGGCGGGTTCACCGGCGGTGGACATCCATTGGACCTTGTGTTCATCGGATCGCGGGTGGAAGCCCAGCAGTTCGGTGACTCGGCTGTAGAGGTCGCCCAGCGAGTCGGGATAGTAGAGTTCGCGCTCCAGCGTGAGCCGCGCCCCAGAACCGTGCCAAAGGGCGCCGCAGCGGAAGTCGCCCGAATGATCGAGTGTCAACACCGTGGCTGTGTCGAACGGCGAGGCGAAGAAGGCTGAGGCGGCGTGCGCCTGATGATGCTCCACTGGCGCGATGCGCGCCTCCGGGAACATCGCCCGCACGCTCAGATGAAGGCGTGTTTCCCCGCGGGTGCCGAAGGGACGAGCGATCGCCACGGTGTCCACTTCCCGTGCGGGTACGCCGGCCACGCGCAGCGTTTCGCGGATCAACTCCGCCGGGAACGCACCGCGCTCGAAGCGGCGGTGCAGCTTCTTCTGTTCGATTGCCGCCACAATCCGGCCATCGCGCAGCACCGCGCATGCCGGGTCATTCAAGAGCCCCCCGAGTCCGAGAATTGTCATAAGTTCAGGACCTCCCCTTTGCACCAGCTTGCGACTTCTCGATCTTGGCCCAGGTATCACGCAGCCCGACGGTTCGATTGAAAACGGGCCGGCCGTCGCTGGAATCGCGGTCCACGCAGAAATAGCCCAGGCGCTCGAACTGGTACAGCGCGCCGGGCTCGGCAAGACCCAGGCTTGGTTCCAGCCTGGCATCTGAAACGACCGCCAGGGAGTTCGGGTTCAGGTTATCCGTCCAGTCGCCGCCCTCGGGCGCTTCGTTCGGGTCTTCCACCTTGAAGAGATTGTCGTAAAGCCGGACTTCGCCCTCCACGGCATGCGCGGCAGAGACCCAGTGAATCGTGGATTTCACCTTCCGGCCATCGGGCGTGTTGCCGCCGCGGGTTTCAGGGTCGTAGGTACAGTGGACTTCCGTCACCTCACCCGCATCGTTCTTCACCACGCCGGTGCAGCGCACAAGATAGCCGTAACGAAGCCGGACCTCATTGCCGGGGTAGAGCCGGAAGTAGCCCTTGGGCGGCTCCTCGCGGAAGTCGTCCTGCTCAATGTACAGCACCTTCGAGAAGGGCACTTCGCGGGTTCCGTAGCTGGCATCCTCGGGATTATTGACCGCCTCCATCATCTCGACTTGCCCCTCGGGGTAGTTGTCGATGACCAGCTTCAGCGGCTTCAGGACGGCCATGGCGCGGTGAGCGCGGCGGTTCAAGTCCTCGCGCACGGCGTGTTCGAGCAGGCCGAGTTCGATCACCCCATTGGTCTTCGAAACCCCAATCCGCGAGCAGAACGTGCGGATCGCCTCCGGCGTGTAGCCGCGGCGGCGGATGCCACTCAAGGTCGGCATGCGCGGGTCGTCCCAGCCGGAAACCACTCCCTGCTGCACCAGCGCCAACAGGCGGCGCTTGGAAAGTAGTGTGTAGGTCAGATTCAGGCGGTCGAATTCGATCTGCTGGGGCGCAAAAATGCCAAGTTCGCGGATGTACCAGTCGTAGAGCGGACGATGGTCTTCAAACTCGAGCGTACAGATCGAGTGCGTAATGCGCTCGACCGAATCGCATTGGCCGTGCGCGAAATCGTACATGGGGTAGATGCACCAGGCGTCGCCAGTGCGATGGTGAGTTGCGCGCAAAATGCGGTACATCACCGGGTCGCGCATGTTCAGATTCGGCGAAGCCATGTCGATCTTCGAGCGCAGCGTCCGCGAGCCGTCCGGAAACTCGCCGGCCTTCATCCGCGCGAACAGATCGAGGTTCTCCTCCACGCTTCGGTCGCGGTATGGGCTTTCGCGCCCAGGCTCGGTCAAAGTCCCCCGGTAGGCCCGCACCTCCTCGCTGGTGAGGTCGCAGACGTACGCCTTACCGGCCTTGATCAATTGCACCGCCCAGTCATGGAGTTGCTGGAAATAGTCCGAAGCGTAGTAAATCCCGTCTGGCGTAAAGCCAAGCCAGTGCACATCCTCGATGATCGACTCGACGTACTCCAACTCTTCCTTGCAGGGATTCGTGTCGTCGAATCGCAGATTGCACTTGCCGCCGAATTCAATCGCGAGGCCGAAGTTCAGGCAGATCGATTTCGCATGGCCAATATGCAGGTAACCATTCGGCTCGGGCGGGAAGCGCGTGTGGACGCGCCCGCCGTGCTTGCCGGAGGCATTGTCCGCCAGGATGATATCGCGGACGAAATTCGATGGACGAGGCGTTTCGTTGTTCGAAACGGGGTTCTCGGGTTGAGCCATATCGGATAAATCTCCAACTCAGGAAGCCAGCAGGGCCAGCGCCTGCTCGATGCGGGCGAGCGAAACTTCGCGGCCCAGCACGGCCAGGGTTTCAAATAGCGGCGGAGCCACCTTGCGCCCGCAAGCCGCCACGCGCACGGGCTGGAACATCTGGCCCGCCTTCACGCCCAATTCGGTCGCAGCCGTACGCAGGGCCTGTTCCAGCCCATCGTGGGTAAAGTCGGCCACTGCCAGCGCCTGCTTGGCACGTTCCAGTACGCGCACAGCCATCGCCACGTCGCCCTTTTGGGGGAGCAGTTCAGCCGGGTCGTATGGCGGCAGCGGATCCAGGAAGAAGAAGTCGGTCACGGAGGCGAAATCGCGGAAGGTCTTCATCCGCTCCTGAATCAACGGGGCAATCTTCAACAGTTGTCCCGGCGCGGGCTTCCAGCCCGCTTGCGCCGCCCATGGCTCCAGCAACTCGGCCAACGCTTCAACCGGCAGCGCATACAGATGCTGTGAATTTAGCCACAACGCCTTTGGGTCAATCGGATCGTCGTCGGAAAAATTGACTACCGCGTTCGATCGGTTGATGCCCTCGAAGCCGAAGATGGCCGTGATTTCTTCAATCGACATCCGCTCGCGGTCGTCTTTCGGATTCCAGCCCAGCAGGCACAGGAAATTCACATAAGCCTGCGGCAGAAAGCCCGCGTCGCGATAAGTGGTCACGCTCACCACCGGACCATGCCGGCGCTTCGACAGCTTCGAGCCGTCGGGCGCGATCAGCAACGGCAGATGCGCGAAGCGAGGCGGCTCCAAGCCAAGGGCCTCGAAGATGAGGATGTGCTTGAAGGTGTTCGTCAGGTGGTCCTGGCCGCGGATGATGTGGCTGATTCGCAAATCGGCGTCGTCGGCGCAGGAGGCCATATGATAGGTGGGCAGGCCATTGCTCCGCAGCAGCGCGAAGTCCTCGATATCGGCGGTGGACTTGGATTGCGCGCCATAGACTTCGTCCGCGAAGGTGACGTCGCGGACCGGTTCGCGCGGCACGCGGAAGCGGATCACGAAGGGCTCTCCCGCCGCCGCGCGCCGGTCAGATTCCTCGCGGCTCAGCTCGCGCATCTCCGGATTGCACAGCCACATGGACGCGCCGGTGGCATGCGCCTTCTCCGCCGCCTCCTCCTGCGGCGTGAAATCACGGTAGGCGTGGCCGCTCTCGAAGATCCGCCAGGCCATCGCCGTATGCAGGTCGAGCCGCTCCGACTGCCGGTACTGCTCATCCCAATCCAGCCCCAGCCACCGGAGCCCCTCGAAGATTGAATCCTCGGAGGTCTGCGTGTTGCGTTCGGCATCTGTATCATCGATCCGGAGAATCATCGTCCCGCCGTGGCGGCGGGCGAAGAGCCAGTTGAAGATGAACGTGCGGGCACTGCCGATGTGGAGGTAGCCCGTGGGCGAGGGGGCGAAACGGACGCGCAACATGAACTTCCAGTCTACTACAAGATTGAAATTGAAGGACTTAGAGCCTCCGCGTCAACGCAGTTCGCGTACCTCCAGGCTGCGGAATTGAATCCTTAGTTCGTCCTTTACATGGAGTTGCAGGGCGATGTGACCCTTCACGCCCACGTTGCGTTTCCGGTGGGCTTCATCGGTCAGCACCGGGCCAAGGTCCTCATCGGTAATGCGGATGCCGTTGACGATGGTGATGATCCGCGTGCCAAGACAGATGATATGGAGATCGTTCCATCCGCGCGGGTCCCAGCTCCATTTCCGCGGACCCTGTCCCGAAGAGATGTTCCAGTCCTTCAGCGAGGGGTGGATCCAACGGCGCGTTTCCCAGGTCTCGTCGTAAATCAGTCCTGTTCGCCATGGCGCGGGCGGGTGCACGTCCACCTGGGGTCCGTGCAGCCAACCCATTTCGCGGTCGTAGCGGCTGCGCACCTGGATCCCGGAATTTCCGGGGGAGTCCGGAAACCCGCGGACCTGGAGGCGCAGTTCGAAGTCGTCAAACTCGCGTTCGCTCACCAGCCAGACATGGTCATGATCCGGGCGCCCTAGCGAATCGCACTGAATCGCGCCATCCACAACGCTCCAGAAGTTCCTGTCGCGATCGGCGGGCTTGGCCTCCACCCGCCAGCCGGCGAGGGTCTTGCCGTCGAAGGCCGGTTCCCATTCACCCATGGATGGCAGTTTGGCGCCGCGCGAGAGGGTGTTCGGCGCGTTGAAAAGGGCAAGGTGTTCGGGCGTGGCCTCCCGGTCGAAAATGTCGGACCAGCCCATGAACCAAGTCCACATTGGCTGCTGGCGGAGCACTTCAAGCGTTGGGGGACGGCCGATCTCGCCAAGCGCGATTGGTTTGCCTCGGGCGAGCAGCAGCAGGTCGTCGTGATGGCTTTGATCATAGGGGCCATAGATGTCCGCGGCATACACGTCCACATACTCGCCGCCGGGATGGTAGTCGTAATACGCACCTGCGTTCCGGTTCGGCGCGTTCGGGTTCCATACCCAAAGCAGGTTGTCGAGACGGTGGAAATGGACCATCCGCTCGTAGGTCATCCGCCACAGCCTGGCGAAGCCGTCAGGGCCGGGCCGTGCGCCCCACCAGAACCAGTTGCCATTGTTCTCGTGATAGGGCCGCCAGAGCACCGGGATGCGGGCGTCCCGAAGTTTCTTGAGATAGGGCGCGATGGTGTCGATCTGGGCGATCCAGCGGCGGTTCAGTGCGGTGCCGGGCGTAGTGAGCGCCGCCCATTCATCGTTATTGAGCCGGTTCTGCACGCTCTGCCGCCAGCCTGTGCCGGGTTGCACGGGCTCGTCATCCGTAGGCCGCACAACGTGCCACATCAAAGTGATGATCGACCCGGCGGCGTGCTGCCGGATCGCTTCGGCGATCATGGCGTCACGGCCTTCAATCGAATCCTTGTCGTCGCCGCCGGTGAAGCCGAAATCGGAGCCCCACACATAGGGGTACTTGCCCACGTTCCTGGCCATCCGCTCGCTGTGCAGCGAGAGGCGGTTCGGGAAGTTGTGCTGCCCGGAGAGGATCTGTTTGCCAGAAAGAGCGCAGAGGGTTCGGAGTAAGGCGCGGGCCCCGGCGATGGCGTTCGGGTTTACCGGTTCGCAAGGCGCGGGTGCGGGAGCCAACAACGAGGGCTGCGCCACCAAAGCCCCCGCCAGAAGGATGTGCGGGACCAAAGCCGCAATCGGATTCATGGCGCTTCTCACTATATCGCCGGGAACGCTTCCGCGGGTTCCGATTCCCGCACCAGGCCCAACCGTTTACCATGGAAGATTCAGGAGGCCGCCGATTCTCCGCCTTTGTGTGCTCGCCAGTTCCAGCGCCGGCAATTGCATTTATGTTGCCACGCCCGAAACCCGCATCCTCATCGATGCCGGCCTGAGCCGCAGGCAGACCCTCGAACGGCTGGCGGCCGTCGGCGAAGATCCCAACCGCATCGACGCCATTTTCATCACGCACGAACACTCGGACCACATCGCCGGCCTGCCCGCCCTGGTTCGCGGATTCGCCGCCCGCGGCCATCATGTACCCGTCTTTTTGACGCACGAAACCGCCCCCCAGATCGACTGGAACGGCTTCGAACCCGATCTCCACTGCTTCCAGGCCGGCGCCCGCTTCCACTTTGCCGGCCTGGAGATCCAAAGCTTCACCATTCCCCACGACGCGATCGACCCGGTGGGCTACACCATCTCCTGCGGCGGCGCGAAGGCTGCCATCGTCACCGACCTCGGCTATATCCCCGACTCGGTCAAATGGCACCTGCATGGCTGCCGCGCCATTCTGCTGGAATCCAACCACGACCCCTCGATGCTGCAGGTGGGCCCCGTGCCGTGGAGCGTCAAGCAGCGGATCCTTTCCCGGAAAGGCCACCTCTCCAACGCCGCCGCCTGCGAATACATCGCCAACGAACTGCCCGAAGAGGTGGAGATCCTCATCCTCGGCCACCTCAGCGAAAACCACAATGTGCCGTTCCTGGCAGAACACGATGCGCGCGAGGCGCTGGCCCGGCGCGGCCTCTCGCCACAACTCGCAGTCGCTGAGCCGCGAAAGCTGGGCCCTGTTTTCCAATTGTAGGACTTAATTATGATTGCACGCTATACCCGCCCTGAAATGGGCCGAATCTGGAGTGATGAGAACAAGTACCGGCAATGGCTGAACGTCGAACTCGCTGCCGCCGAGGCATTAAGTGAGCGTGGCGAGGTTCCTGCCGAAGCCGCACGTGCCCTCCGTGAACATGCGGATTTCCGAGTGGACCGGATCTTCGAAATCGAGCGTGAAGTGCGACACGACGTCATCGCGTTCACCACTGCGGTCGCCGAGGTGATGAAGGAAAAGGGCGTGGCGGAAGCATCCCGGTGGCTCCATTTTGGCCTTACTTCGAATGATGTAGTAGATACTGCTCAGGCGCTCCAACTAAAAGAATCAGCGGCACTTCTGGAAAAGGGTGTCCTTGGTTTGCTGGAGATTCTGCATCGCCGCGCTCAAGAATTCAAGCACACTATCGCCATCGGCCGGACCCACGGAGTCCATGCCGAGCCGATTACGTTTGGCTTGAAGCTTGCGCTCTGGTGGGACGAAGGACGCAGAGCACTTCTGCGCCTCCAAAGCGCCGCCGAAGACCTCCGATTCGGCAAGCTCTCCGGCGCTGTCGGCACCCTGGCTCACCTTCACCCGGAAGACGAAGAGCGGATCTGCGCCAAGCTCGATCTCAAGCCTGCGGCCATCGCCAGCCAGGTAATCGCGCGCGACCGCCACGCCGCCTTTGTCTCGGCTCTCGCCCTGGTGACGGCTCTGTGCGAGAAAATCGCCCTTGAAGTACGACATTTGCAGAGGACGGAAGTTCGCGAGGCCGAGGAACCCTTTGCTGAAGGCCAGCAGAAGGGCAGTTCCGCCATGCCTCACAAGCGGAATCCCATCGTTAGCGAGCAAATTTGTGGTCTGGCCCGCGTCGTCCGGGCCAACGCGCAGGCCGCATTCGAGAATATAGCCCTCTGGCATGAGAGAGATATCTCTCATTCCTCCGTGGAGAGAGTCATCCTTCCCGATTCTTGTATCTTGACTGACTATCTTCTAGCTAAGACTTCCTGGCTCGTGGACGGGATGCGCGTCTATCCGGAGCGGATGAAACGGAACCTGGAGTCCACTCGCGGCCTGGTGTTTTCGGGTCAGGTACTGCTGGACGCCGCTGCTGCCGGCATGCTGCGTGAAGATGCCTACCGCGTTGTGCAGGCCGAGGCCATGAAGGCCTGGCACGAGGACGGAGATTTCCGGGCTGCGATCGACAACCATCCCGAAATCAATCGTTTACTGAGCAAGGACCGAATTGCAAACGCCTTCTCGGTCGAGCGCCAGTTGCGCAGCGTCGACGCCATCTTCGAGCGGGTTTTTGCGCAGCCTCTCTAAAAGTTGACAGGTCAACGAAACCGGATCACCCAAATTGGTGTCTAAAACTCTGGAGGCTTAGTGTGCGCTAAGTCCTGCAACCTCCTCCATTGTAGTAATACGAAATTCGGAACTTTAGACCCTAAAAATACAGGGATCAAAATCCCATCTTTTGGGATACACTGTATGCGTCCCGGATTCTTCTGGGGACGGGAAAGCGACTGATTGCCTTGAGTACCGCCGCTAAATCATTGAGCCGGCCCGCCCGACTGCCACGCGCTTTACCCCGCATGGCGCGCGTGCTGCTTGCCGATGACAACCCCGCTTCCCGCCTCACCCTGCAGACCGTGCTGGAGGCAGGAGGCTATCGCGTGGACTCGGCCGCTTCAGCCGCTGAGGCTGTTGGCCTGCTGGACCAGCAGGAATATGCGCTGGTTTTGACCGACCTTGCCATGGAATCGCCCGAGGCGGGCCTGAAGGTGTTGGAGCATGCCCGGATGAAGGAGTATCATCCCGCAACCGCCCTGGTCCACGCCTGGCATGCCGGCCAGGATGCGGAGTCCTCCCCGGGCTCCAAGATGCTGATCGAGCCAGAGAACATCCCTGAATTGTTGAGCACCGTTGCTCAACTGATCAGCACGCGTGCTTCCCGCCGCATGGCGCGCCGCTTCTCAGCCCGCCGCTAGTCAGCCGGCCAGTTCTGTTACCTTACGCTCGAAGGTCTCCAGCGCCCCCGCGAAGAAGTGATCCCGGGCTTCGATCCAGTGGATTTGTTTCGGCTCCCACAGCCGGTCATAGAGGGTCTGAAGGTCAGGCTGCGGACCGTGTTCGTCGTGGGTACTGTGAATGAAGACGCGCGGTACGGTGAGCCTCACCAGCAGTTCGTGCTGCCGGTAGGTGGTGGGATAGCCCACGATCAGGAGGCGGCGCGGACTTGGCGCCTCCAGCCTGGAAGCGGCGCGCACGACAACGCGTGAACCAAAGCTGAAGCCCGCCAGCAAATAGGGCAGTTCCGGATAACGGCCGCGCAGCACTTCGAGCGCCGCCAGCGCGTCGGCGGTCTCGCCGCGGCCGTGGTCGTGTTCGCCCTCGCTCAGATTGACGCCTCGAAAGTTGAAGCGCAACACCACGCATCCGGCCCGCCGCAGGCCGCGCGCCAGCCGGTGGACCACTTTGTTGTGCATGGTGCCCCCGTGGAGCGGATGTGGGTGGCAAACGAGTGCGGCCCGCGCCGGTTCGCCATGCTCCGGTTCCTCCAGCAGCGCTTCCAATCGGCCCGCCGGACCCGAAATCATCAGCGATTCAAGACGCCGCCCCATCAGTTGCTGCGGTAGTTCGTGAATTGCATGTCGATGCCGAAGTCCTTCGACTTCAGAAACGCGATGACATCCTGGAGTGTGTCGCGGTCCTTGCCCGCCACGCGCACCAGGTCGCCCTGAATGGAGGCTTGCACCTTCTTCTTCGTGTCCTTGATCGCTTTCACGATTTCACGCGCTTTTTCGGTCGGGATTCCGTTCTGCAGCGTCACTTCCTGCCGCACTGAACTTCCGGCGGCGGGCGTCACAGCTCCATAGGTCAGCGCCTTCAACGGCACCTTCCGCTTCACGAGCTTCGATTCCAGAATCTCCACCACCGCCCGCAGCTTAAACTCATCGGCGGAGGCCAACGTCAGCTTGTGGTCCTTCTCGTTGAGTTCGATCTCGCTCTTTGAGTTCTTCAGGTCGTAGCGGGTCTGGATCTCTTTCAGCGCCTGCTGCACGGCGTTCACTACCTCGGGCATTTCCACGAGGCTGACAATGTCGAAGGAATTATCGGGCATAATGACTCAGATTACTTTCAGGCTCATCAATGGCCGAGGGCGATCAGAACCTTTTCGGTGATCTCCTGGATCAGGGCCGGCATCGAGCGGTCCAGCGCCAGCGTCACGGCCGCGCGTACCCGCTCGGGGTCGATATCGGGGGGCGAAAGCGGTTTGGCCGGCGGCGGGGGGCCGGGATCGACCGCCGCCTCGGCTTCGGAGAACAGACCCCTGGCGAAGCGCGCCTTGTCGATGAGCGGCCGGATCGTCTCCAATACCGCGGAGGCTTCAAACGGCTTTTTCAGCACAGCGTCCGCGCCTGCGGCGGCGGCTTCGGCTTCGTCCACGGGCTCCAGCAGACCGGCAATCAGCACGACGCCGGCGTGCCGCAGGTCAGGATGGTGCCGGATGTGGCGGCAAAGATCATAGCCCGACCGCGCCGGCAAAAACACATCCACCAGGACAATGTCGGGCCGGATCTGCTCCAGGCGCTCCACGGCAGCGTCGCCATCCACCACCGTAACCACCTCGTAGCCCTCCTCGCGGAGAATCCGTTCGCCCATCCGCTGCGCATGGGGGCTGTCGTCGGCGAGCAGAACTCGTGCGCTCATGCCGGAGGCTACTTCTTATTGCGGCCGCGGTTGCCCTTCTGGTTCTGTTCGGGCTTGGGCGTGGAAGCCGGCTTGGCGCCTTCCGCCGCCGCCTCCCCTTCTGGCTTCGGCCCCGGGATCCGCGCGTCGGGAAGATTATCCAGCTGGTCGGAAGCGCCGCTCACGGTGGTCGCGGTCACATCCGTCACCCCCGGCTCGCCGCCCGCCGCGGGCACGCTCACCGGCGTTGTCGGCCGCAGACGGGTCATGGTCGGTTCGCCCGATTTCGCCGCCAGGCTCACATCCGGACCGCGCTTCATGAAGCCGAACGACCGGCCCATCATGCCTTGCGGCGTCGCGTTCTCCAGTTCATACTTCTGGCGGGCGTAGGCAACGGGATCCGGCTCGGGAATCTCGGCCTCCATGCTGGTCAATCGCTTCTTGGCGTCTGCCACCAGCTCGCTCAGCGGGTAGTCGCGGACAATCCTCTGATAGGACTCAATCGACCGGGATTTGAACGCCGGCCCTAGCCGCCCATAGCTCTCGCCCAGCTTCCACAATGCCTCGTCGGCCTTGCTGAAGAGCGGGTAGTGGTCTGCCACGGCCTGCAGCCGGTTCGCCGCCGGCACGAACGACCCCTTCTGGTAGTAGAACGAACCCACGCGGAACTCGCCTTCGCTGATCGCTTCCTGGATCTCGCGCAGCTTCTGCGCCACCAGCGGAGCGAACCGCGAATTCGGGAATTGCGTCAGTACCTGCCGGCACTCGTCCTCGGCCCGCAGCATATGGGCCGGATCCCGGTCCGGCTTCTCCATCTGCCGGTAATGGATGTCACAGATCTTCATCTGCGCCTCGGACGATTCCTCCAGCGTGGGGTAGAAGAGGATGAAGTCCTTGTACTCGGCTTCCGCCTGCGCCCAGCCATGCGAGCCGCCCTCGCGCATCCACGCGTCGGCAATCGCCAGCTTCGCCTTGGCCAGGTACTCCGAGGTGTCGTAGGTGTTCATCAGGGTGTTGAGCGTCAGCCGGGCAATCTCGTAGCGGCCCTTCTCAATATCCTTGATGGCTTTGTCGAACAGAATCTTGTCCGGCTGTTCCGTGTCCTGGGTAATCGGATTTTCGTACTTCCGCCCGCGGCAGCCCGCGCCCGCGACGAGCGCCACCACCACAAGCGCGCTCAGTACGGCGCGCGCGGAAGCCAACTTTGTCTGCCGATCCATTTTCACTGGCTTTTCCTCTGGATTCTGGTTCCTGATCTCTTCCGGCTACTTCGCCCGTGCCGGTTCAGACACGGCGAAGCATCGCCTGATTGGCGGCCTCTCTCAACTCCCGCGCGGCCAGCGCCGGGTCCGGCTGGCCAAACACGCTGGAACCGGCGACGATCCAATCGACGCCCGCCTCCGCCACCACTCCTACATTATCCAATGTTACGCCGCCGTCGATCTCGATGGCGAACCGCAGGCCCTCCCGCGTGCGCCACTCCTTCAGTGCCCTCGCCTTGTCCAATACATAAGGAATCAGCCGCTGCCCCCCGAATCCGGGGTTTACGCTCATCAGGAGCACGAAGTCCACAATCGGCAACACATGTTCAAGCGTCTCCAGCCGTGTGGCCGGATTCAATACCACGCCGGCCCGCGCCCCTTCGCTCTGAATTAGCCGCAGGGTCCGGTCCAGATGCGGACAGGCTTCCTGGTGGACCGAGACGCAATCGGCGCCCGCCGCGATGAACATGGGCGCATACCGGTCCGCGTCCTCGATCATCAGGTGGACATCCAGTGTCAGCCGCGTTGCGCGCCGCACCGACTCCACCACCGGAATGCCAATCGAGAAGTTGGGGGCGAAATGACCGTCCATGACGTCGAGGTGGAGCATCGACACTCCACCCTGTTCCACTTGCGCGATCTGTTCGCCTAATCGCGCAAAATCAGCGGCCAGGATGGACGGGAGGATTTCGATCATCGGCCTGTTTGCCCTCAGCTTACCATGTGCCGCGCGGCGTCCGGGGGGCCGGCTTGCGTAAGATGGAATCTGATGAAGGACCCGCGGCCGCCCGCCGCCCGCCAGCAGCGCCCCGAACAGCCCTCCAACCGCTTGCTGGTGCGCGGAGTCCGGCAACTCGTTACCCTCCGTGGCCCCGTCCCGCCCCGGCGTGGCCTCCAGATGCAGGATCTCAGCATCATTGCCGACGGCGCCATGCTGATCGAGAATGGCCGCATCGTTCAGGTCGGCCCGAGCGTCCGCATCGAAAACCTTGCCGCCGCCCGGACCGCCCAGGTGCTCGACTGTCCCGGCAACCTCATCGTGCCAGGGTTCGTGGACGCCTACTCCCACCTGATCCATGGTCCGCCCCGCCTTGACGATTTCGAAAGCCGCGTCCGCGGCCTGAATGGCAACAACGGCATGGCGGCTTCCGTGCGCGCCCTCCGCTCGGCCACCGCCTCCCGCCTTCGCTTCCAGGGCAGCAGCGTCCTGCGGCAATGCGCCGCCCTCGGCACCACAACTCTGGAAGCACGCTCCGGCTATGGCCTCGATGAAAGCGCCGAGTACAAAGTCCTCCGCCTGTTCCGCGCGCTCAACCATTCCCCGCTCGGAATCGTCCCCACTTACTATGGCCCGATGGCCCTGCCCCCGGAGTTTGAGGGAAAACCGGCTGACTTCGTGGATTTTCTCGTCACCCGGACCCTCCCTCGCGTCGCCCAGCGCCGCCTTGCCTCCATCGCGGCCGCCTGCTGCGGCCGGGAGTCCTTCTCGCCGGACCTCGTCGTCCGGTTTTTGAGAGCCGCGCACGAACTGGGCTTCGCCCTGCGCGTATTTGCCGAAACCGAGAGTCTGCCTGCCGCCGCCGCCCTGGCCGCGGACTACGGCGCACGCAGCCTCGACCTCTGCGGTCCCATCGACGCCGAAAGCGCCAGCCGGATTTCCCGCTCCGCGTCCATGGCCACCGTCCTGCCCGGTCCCGCATTTCACCTTGGCCACGGCCGCTTCCCTACTCCTCGCATTGTCATCGACTCAGGCGGCGCCGTCGCCCTCGGCTCCGGGTTCAACCCCGGCACCAGCCCCACATGCTCGATGCCGCTGATGATCGCCCTCGCCTGTTGCCACATGCGCATGACCCCCGCCGAGGCGCTCACCGCCGCCACCATCAACGCCGCAAGCGTGCTCGGCGTCGCCGGAGAAACCGGCTCTCTCGAACATGGCAAGTGGGCCGACTTCGTCGTTCTCGAAGCCGGCGACTACCGCGAAATTCCCTATTACTTCGGCATGAACCTGGTCGCGATGACCGTGCGCCGCGGCAAGATCGTGTACCGGAAGGAGCGCTGATGCCCAGCCCGCTCGTCGAGTGCGTCCCCAACTTCAGCGAAGGCCGTGATCCGGCCGTGGTGGATGCCATCGCCACCGCCATCGCCGCCGTTCCTGGCGTTCTGTTGCTTGACCGGACCATGGATGCCGACCACCACCGCTCTGTCATCACGTTCGCCGCGCCGCCCCACTCCGTGGTCGAGGCCGCCCTCGCCGGCGTCGCCAAAGCCGTTGAATTGATCGATCTCACCCGCCACCACGGCGAGCACCCCCGCATCGGCGCCTGCGACGTGCTCCCCTTCGTCCCCCTGCGCGGCATCACGCTCGCCGAATGTGCCCAGCTCGCCCGCGAGGCCGCGGGAGAGATCTGGAGCCGCCTGCAAATTCCCGTTTATCTCTACGAAGCCGCCGCCCGCTCGCCCGAGCGCGTCCGACTCGAAAACATCCGCCGCGGCGGGTTCGAAGGTCTCCGCCAAGCCGTCCACACGGACCCCTCCCGCACCCCCGATGTCGGCGGGCCCGGCCTGCATCCCACCGCGGGCGCGACCGTCGCCGGCGCGCGGCCGTTTCTCATCGCCTGCAACATCAACCTCGCCTCCCCTGATCTCGAACTCGCCCGGCGCATCGCCCGCGTCATCCGCCAGTCCTCCGGCGGCTTTCCCTGTGTCAAAGCGCTCGGCCTCATGCTCCATTCCCGCGGCCAGGCGCAGGTCTCCATGAACCTGACTGACTTCGAACAGACCTCGCTGCAGCAGGTCTATGCCGCCGTCGAAGCCGAAGCCGCCCGCGCGGGCGTTGCCATCGCAGGCACGGAGATTATCGGACTCATCCCCCGCCGCGCCCTGGAACTCGCCGCCGCCCAGGCCTTCCGCATCGAACACTTCAGCCCCGCCATGATCCTCGAGCACCGGATCGAGGAAGCCGAGGCCGCCCGCCCCCCGCTCGAATCCGCCGCTGAAGCCGCCTTTGAACTCTACCGCGCCGCTCTCGGCATCGACCTCGCCGCCGCCAGGTCCGCCCGCGAGACCCTGCTCCGCCTGCTCACGCTCGCCCCCGCCGCCCTTCGCCAAAGCCTGGAAGCCCGCCTCGCGGCGCTATCATCAGAGTAAGCGTGCTGGTCACCATCCAATCCAAACCCCGCCGCCCGGAGTGGCTCAAAGCCCCCGCGCCGGTGGGTGAAAACTACCGCGAATTGAAAGGCCTGGTGGAACGGCTCCGCCTCCACACCGTTTGCGAAAGCGCCGCCTGCCCCAATGTCGGCGAGTGTTGGAACCAGCGCACCGCCACCTTCATGATCCTCGGCAACTTCTGCACCCGGCGCTGCGGCTTCTGCGCCGTGCAGAAGGGCGCCCCCGTCGAGGTGGACCTCGACGAACCCCGCCGCGTCGCGGAAGCCTGCGCCACGCTCGGCCTCCGCTACGCTGTCATCACCAGCGTCAACCGCGACGACCAGAAAGACGGCGGCGCCTCCATCTTCGCCGCCACCATCCGCGCCATCCGCGAACGCATCCCCGGCTGCCAGGTTGAAGTCCTCGTGCCCGACTTCCAAGGCTCCCGGGAAGCCATGGCGATCGTGATGGACGCCTCTCCCGACGTCCTCAATCACAACATCGAAACTGTCCCGCGCCTCTACCGGCAGGTCCGCGTCGGCGCGCGCTATGAGCGTTCGCTCGAAATGCTCGCCTACGCCCATTCGCTCCGCCCTGGCATCCCCACCAAGTCCGGCCTCATGGTTGGCCTCGGCGAAACGAACGATGAAGTGATTGACGTGCTGAGTGACCTTCGCGACCATCACGTATCGATTGCCACCATCGGCCAATACCTGCGCCCCACGCCCGAACACCTCCCCGTCCTGCGCTACGCCACGCCCGCCGAATTCGCCTCCTACCGGGAAGCCGGCATGGCCATGGGCTTCACCCACGTCGAATCCGGCCCCCTGGTCCGCAGCAGCTACCACGCCGCCGAAGCCGTTGGCGCCTGATGCGCGAAACCCTCCACCCGGACCTGATCCGCCTCACGCTGCCCATGCGCGGTGCGCCGCCCTCGGTGAACGCCTACCTGCTCCGCGGCCGCCGCGCCTGGATCCTGATCGACACTGGCATGCCCTATGTCGAGCACGAGATCGAGGTGGACCTTGAACTCATCGTCCTCACCCACATGCACCCCGACCACAGTGGCCGCGCCTCCGCACTGCGCGAGCGCACCGGCGCCCCCGTCGCCATGCATCCCGCCGATACCGCCCTGCTCGCCGAACTCAAACACGAGGACGACCACGGCCGCCTCCTTCGGTCTTATCTCGACGAGGCCCAAACCCCCGGGGAAACGGCTGAGGCCGTACTCGCCTCCGCCGCGCGCCTCGTCCAACTCTTCCCCGACCTTCAGCCCGACGCCCCCCTCGCTGCTGGCCAGCGCATCGAGTCCGCCCTCGGCCCTCTCGAGGTCCTCCACACGCCCGGCCACAGCCCCGGCCACGTCTGCCTCTGGCTCGAACAGCCCGGCTGGCTCATCAGCGGCGACCATGTCCTGGAATCCACCACGCCCCACGTTGGCTTCATCCCCGACTCCGATGCGCTGGCCGGCTACGCCTCCACCCTCGCCCCTCTCGAGGCTCTCCCCGCCGCGCTCGTCCTGCCCGGCCACGGCGCGCCCTTCGCCGGCCTCGGCGAAGCCATCGCCCGCATCCGCCGCCACCAGCAGCAGCG
>ERZ761609.762-NODE-762-length-34266-cov-55.067171_pt1 | contig 34266 bp, 36 predicted proteins | sample MGYA00511163_ERZ761609 | MGnify/ENA primary metagenome ERZ761609 (study PRJEB28899, sample SAMN02445070) | bioreactor sludge metagenome | biome: EBPR sludge | place: Australia: Brisbane, Thorneside Wastewater Treatment Plant | collected 2011-12-16 ...
TTCAGACGTGTGCTCTTCCGATCTGGCGGGTGGGGTTCCTCGCGGACGGGCTCACGCTGGGGCAAACCGGTGGAAGGCTTCCCCTCCGGCTTCGAAAGGTCGCGCGCGATTTCATTGACTGGCAGGCGCGTGCCATCCACGCTGGTCACCGGAATGGATCGACGGTCGGCCTCGGCCAGCAGACCAAGAGCAGGCGCAGTCCGCCGCGCAGCTTCCTGGCGTTCGCCGGACGGTTCCGGACGCGTCGAGCGAACAGCAAGCGCAACTTCACCCTCCGCGCGCGGGTCCGCCTGGCTCCTTCTGACCGCCAGGGCAAAACCCATCACCGGGGAGGAGGTTCGCCTCGTTCCTTGACTGGACGCGGGATTCCCAGGGGGCTGGACGACAGAGGCCCCAGGCGCCGCGGGACGATCCTGGTCCGGCGCCGGTGTCCCGCCATCGGCGGGGGTTTCGAGGGATGGGATTTCCACCAGCGCCGGGATGCGATCTGGCTCGGAGACATCTGGATCTTGAAGAATCGTCGCCGCGGGCTCGGCAAGTGGCGTTGGGCTTTGCCGGCTGTCGGTTGGGTTTGGTGAGGGCAGGGCTGCGGGCGGTGCCGGAGGTTGCAGTTCGCTGGCGCTGAGGGAGGAAGCGGTCAACGATTCCACGGATGCCAGCAAGGTCTTCCCGGGGAGGGACGCTCCGGTTGGCTCGGCGCTATCAACTGGATTCGTCGGTGATGCCGGGGCCGCGAGTTGGAGGGGTTCACTCTCATTCCAATCCGGGGCTTGCTCGAACTGGGCGAGGGGCAGCGCTTCGGGCGAAGCCCACAGGACCGGATTGGATTCGGAGGCGGCGGTTTCCTGCTCGATGCTTTCGATGTCCGCCTCTCTGCTGCCTCCATCCGAGGGGACATCGTGAGCCGGGCCATCATCGTGCGCCACGGATGCGAGTGCGAGAGCCACGGCCTCCAGAAACGCGGCCTCCGCGTCCGTCGACTGAGGCGGAAGGTCGCCCGGACAGATGGCGGCCGGCCGGCAGTCGAGGATGGAAGGCAGCATCGTCACGCCAGACTCCATGCAGACAAAGGGCCAAACGGCGCAAGGCCGAAAAACAGCCACTTGGGCGCGTCTCAGCGGAGGAAATCTCAAATTGGGACAGGCTGATTCTGTTCTGGTGTCCCAACTTGGGAATGGAGAGCAGGAATTGAGCTGATTGCCGTGGAGTTGGGAAGTGGTCCCCGTCTTGCAATGGTTCCAGCGGAGAGAATTGCGATGGATCCACTTACCATCACCGCCGCCTCGGGGATGCGGGCCAAAATGGAGGCCCTGGACCTGCTGGCGAACAACATGGCGAATGTCTCGACGCCCGGGTACAAAGCCGACCGCGAGTCCTACAACCTGTATATCGGGCAGGCGGCATTGGAAGCCGGCTCGTCACAGCCCTTTTCGCCGGTGATCGAGGAGCAATGGACGGATCTGTCGCAGGGAAGTTTCAACGTGACGGGCAATCCACTGGATGTAGCGTTGTCGGGGGCCGGATTTTTGGTGGCGGATGGGCCATCGGGACCGCTTCTGACGCGGGGTGGGAGTCTGCAGGTGGACCGCAACGGGCGGCTGACGACGCGCGAGGGCTACGAGTTGCACACCGTGGAGCCGAAGCGCGTCAAAGCGGATCCGCTGCTGCCAGTGTCACTTGATCCGGATGGTTCGGTGCGGCAGAACGGCATCGCCCTGGGCCAATTGAAGGTGGTGGCCCCGCCGGGCCCGGAGGGTCTGGCAAAGCGGCAAGGGGGGTACTTTGCTGTGGACGAGGCCGGTTTACGGAGCTTGCCCGCCGCGCGCGCGGAGTTGAGGCAGGGGACCTTGGAGTCCTCCAATCTGGGGGCGGCCGAGGCGGCAGTCCGGCTGGTCAACGTGCTGCGGCAGTTTGAAACGCTGCAGAAGGCCCTCCAACTGGGCGGCGAGATGAACCGCCGGGCGGTGGAAGAGGTAGCCCGCATCCAGCCATGAGCGGAGGCGGCCAGCAGGAGAACTCATCATGATTCGAGCCCTATTCAGCGCAGCCAGCGGGATGAACGCCCAGCAAACCAACGTCGATAACATCGCCCATAACCTCGCGAACGCGAACACGGTGGGCTACAAAATGCGCCGTGCGCAATTCCAGGACCTGCTCTACCAGACGATTACTCAGCCGGGTGCGGCGGCGGGCTCGCAGACGATCATTCCCAGCGGCCTGCAGTTGGGGCTGGGGACGCGAACGGTTTCGAACGCGATTTCGTTCGCCCAGGGAAGCTTCTCGGCCACCAACAATCCGCTCGACCTGGTGATCGAGGGGCGGGGGTTCTTCCAGGTGCGCCGGCCCACGGGCGAGATCGCCTTTACGAGAGCAGGACAGTTCCATCTCGATCGCGACGGCAACCTGGTGACAATGGAGGGCGACCCGATCGAGCCACAAATCACGCTGCCTCCCGAGGCCCAGAATGTGATGGTCGCCTCGGATGGCACGGTCAGCTATTCATTGCCGGGCCAGCCGAACTCCCAGCTCGCCGGGCAGATCCAACTGGCGAACTTCGCCAATCCTGCGGGACTGAACAGCATCGGCCGGAACCTCTATTTGACGACCGATGCTTCAGGCGAGCCGACGGTCGGCAACCCGGGCGGGCAGGAGGGTCTCGGTTCGCTGCTGCAGGGGTTCGTGGAGCAATCGAACGTGAGCGTAGTGGAGGAGTTCATCAACCTGATCGTCAGCCAGCGCGCCTATGAAGCCAATTCAAAAGTGGTGAGGGCTGCCGATGAGATGTATGGCCAGGCGAACAATGTGGCGCGCTAATGCGTTCGCGGTTTTTCTGCTCCTGTGGCCTGGCGTCATGGACGGGTGGGCGCAGACCTGCATCGCGGTCTCGGGACCGGAGGTCACGGCAGCCGACTTTGCGGGAACCATGCCGGAGTTCACCTCCCTGCCCCCGGAGAAGGTGCTCTTGGCGTCGCCCCGGCCAGGAGTGAAGCGCATTCTGTCGCCGGCGGAAGTTGCGCGGTTGCTGCCCACGAAATCGCCGGCTGAAGCTCCCGTGGTCTGCGTAGAGCGCGGAGCGGGTCCGCTGCAGCCCGAGGAACTGGTCGAGGCCGTGCGCCAGGCCTGGACCGGCGCAGGCGGAGGCGCGGAAGACCCGATCGAGTTGCTCGACTATCCGAGGATGAGAGTCCCCCCGGGCATGATCGAGTTCCAGAGTCCGGGCGCCGTGTCGCTGGCCGATTGCCATGCGGGATCGCCCCTGATGATTCGGGGAAGACTGCGGTATGACAGGAATCAGAGCATCCCACTGTGGGCAAAGGTTCACATTAGGGCTTCCCAGCAGGCGATCCTGTACCGGCGTGATCTGGCGGCGGGGTCGGTGGTGGAACCTGCGGACATCGAGGCTCGATCAGTCACTTGCGGGGGACGGTTGGCGGGCGGAGTGGCATCGGCGGAACAAGCTGCCGGCATGCGGTTGCGGGTCGCGGTGCGAGCCGGCGAAATGATCCGTCCGGCGGACCTGGCGCCGATCGCGGATGTGATCCGCGGGGAGACTGTCGAGGTGCGCGTAGAGGGGATCGAGCACGTGGTCATCAAGGCCAAGGCGTTGACCGGGGGACGGCGAGGCGAGGCAGTGTTGCTGGAGAACCCTCTCAGCGGCGCGAAGTTCAAGGCCGCTGTGGCGGGCCGGCGCGTGGCGGCGATCGGGAAGGAGACGAGGAATGCGCCTTAAATCCGGAGCAGGAATCCTGCTCTGCCTGCTACTGAACTGGTCGGCGGCTGGAGCAGAGAAGAAGAGCCGCAATTCAGCGCCGCCAAACAACAGCCTCGATGCCTACCTGGCCTCGCTGGGCGACACGCCGCCCCAGTCCACGATCGCTCCAGGCTCCTTGTACGATCCCTCCGGACGCTATGCGGAGCTAGCGCGCGATCTGCGGGCTTCCCAGATCGGGGATCTGGTGACGATTCAAGTATCCGACCGGGCCTCGGCTCTGTCGCGCGGCACGGTGAGTTCGGGCCGCAAATCGGATGCGAAGGCGTCGGTTTCGGCGCTCGGCGGCCCGACCCGGGCCGCGGGTCCTTTGTCCGCGCTGGCCGGCCTCGGGGGAGAGCAGAAGCTGGAGGGCCAGGGCGCCACAACGCGGGAGAGCGATCTGAGAACGACTCTGACCGCACGGGTGGTCCACGTACTGCCAAATGGCAATCTGGTGGTCGAGGGCAACAAAGAGGTGGTGGTCAATTCCGAGCGGCAGCGCGTAACGGTCCGGGGCATCGTCCGTTGGAACGACCTGAACTCCACGAACCGAATCGCATCAGACCGAGTGTCGGACCTGGAAATTCTGATCAATGGAAAGGGAGTGGTGGGCGATGGGGTCCGGCGGCCCGGTTTTCTCTACCGGCTGCTACTCGGGATTCTGCCCTTCTAGCCATGAGATACCTGATTGTGCTGCTGTTACTCTGGAGTGCCCTGAGCCTGCCTGGCGCACCGCCTTCCCGAATCAAGGAACTGGCGGCGGTGGAGGGCGTCCGGGACAACCAACTCCTGGGCTATGGGCTGGTGGTGGGATTGCGGGGTACGGGCGACATGCGCCAGACCTTCTTTAGTGCGCAGACGTTGACCAACCTGCTGGAACGGATGGGGGTGCAGGTGAATCCGACAATGATCCTGGTCCGCAACACGGCAGCTGTGATGGTGACCGCCAATCTTCCTCCCTTCGCCCGCTCCGGATCGAGAATTGATGTACAGGTAGCCGCGATCGGCGACGCGAGGAATCTGCAAGGCGGGTTGCTGGTGCTGACGCCGCTGCGGGCTCCTGACGGCAGGGTGTTCGCAGTTGCACAAGGCTCGGTGGTGACGGGAGGCTTCGTGGCCACGGGCGGGGCAGGCAACTCGATGACGGTGAACCACCCGACGGCAGGACGGATCCCTGGCGGCGCCATCGTCGAACAGTCGGCTCCCTCGGTCATGCCAGAGGATCAGATTCGGCTGCAGTTGCACGAGGCGGACTTCACAACAGCGGCGCGCATGGCGGATGCGATCAACCAGCGATTTGGCGAGGAAGTCGCGTTTTGTGAGAACGCGGGTTCTCTGCAGGTGAAGGTGCCTTCGAGCTACTCGGGCAGGACGGTACAATTTCTGTCCGCCGTGGAATCGCTCACGCTCGAGGTGGACCGGCGGGCCCGCATCATCATCAACGAACGCACTGGAACCATCGCGCTGGGCAAAGAAGTGCGGATTCGTCCGGTGGCGATCATGCATGGCAACCTGTCGGTGGAGGTGCAGACGGCGTTCAACGTTTCGCAGCCCAACCCACTGGCGGCAGGCGAGACAAAAGTGGTACCGGAAGTGAATGTGGGGGTGCGCGAGGAGACGGCCCGGCACATCCTGCTGCAAGAGGGCGCGACTGTGGAAGAACTGGTGAAGGCCTTGTCGGCGATTGGCTCCACGGCGCGCGATGTGATCGTGATTCTTCAGAATCTGAAGGCGGCGGGCGCGCTCGACGCAGAACTGGAGATCATCTGATGAGCGGCATTACCGTTCCGCTGGCCGGGCCGCCCGCCTTCTCGCAGGCGCCAGGGGAGGTGAATCCCCGCAATGAGCGTGAGGCCGCCGAGCAGTTTGAAGCCCTGCTGATCGCACAACTGTTGAAGTCGGCCAGGGAGTCGAACGGAGAGGACGGCTGGCTGGGTACCGGGGAGGACAAGACCTCAGAGACCATCGCGGAGTATGCCGAGCAGCAGGTTGCGCAGATGCTGAGCAGCAGCGGCGGCTTCGGCCTGGCTGAGCTGATTGCGCGAGGGCTGAGGCCAACTCCGCAGAGTGAGCGGGCAGCAGCCGAACCGGAAGCGGCGGGTGAGGCAAACCTCCAGAAGCCGGCCCCTTAAGGCCCGCGGACTCATCCACCGTCGTATCAGCCGAGTGTGGCGTCCAATAACGGATCACAGGAGTTGCTTAACCTTGCTGCCCGGCTTTCGTTGCCCTCTTGCCGAGCGATCCGTACCCAAGTGGTTGCGGTTTGTCACCTGGAACTGACGAGGGAGGTAATGTCTCGCATTCGCGTCGGCAGCAGCGCGATCGGGTACTGACTCCACCAGGGGAACAATCTGCCGGACAGGCCGTTTGAGCAGGAGTGCACCCCGATTGGCTGACCGAGGATCATCTGGCCCGCTTCGTCGCCGACGTCACCAGAGAACTCGACCTCAGCGCCATCAAATCGGCCCACGAACGCGCCGACCGCCGCGGCAAACCCGCTTACCATCTCCTGCTGATCGTTCATGGCTAAGCCATCGGCATGCGCGGTTCGCGCCGGATCGAAAAAGCCACCTACACCGATCTCGCCTCCCGCTACCTCGCCACCCTAGGCCAACTCTTCCTCCAGACCCTGCGGCTGTTCTAGAAAGTGGGGCTCATCAAGCTGGGAACCATTGCGCTCGACGGCACCAAGATCGTCGCCAGCCGTCAGCGCAAGCGCCGCTACGAACGGCCGATCATATAGGAGCAGGAACTCTCGGCCACTGTCGAAAAGTCGCTGGCCCAAGCCCAGGCCATCGACCAGCAGGAGGACGCCCGCTACGGCGCCGGACGCCGGGGTGGCGAACTGCCCCCCCGAATCGGCCACCGCCGAACACCAACTGGCGCGGATTCGCGCGGCCAAAAAGGAGTTGGAACGCGAAGCCCGGGAACGCGCCGAACAGGCGGCGAGGGAAAAGACCGCGCAGAATGGAAAGGCGCGGGATGAGGCGCAGCGCAATAGCTGGCTGCGCGCCCGTCCGGCTCCGGATCCTCAGACCAAGGCGAATCTCACCGATCCGGATTCGCGGCTGATGGTGGACAGAGCGACCAAGGCCTACCTGCAGGGCCATAATACGCAGGCGGCGCTGGATGGGGAGGCGCGTTCGATTGTCGCCTGCGGGGTGACGCAGCAGTTGACGCCGCCGTTGGAGTCGGTGGGAAAGGACCTCGGCGCGCGGGTTTCCTGGCACTGAGTGCTACAAAACGTGTGGATGTGGTTGATGGAGAGGGTGGAGCCGGTCAACCGGCCCTGGGTGACGGATTGCCGGGGGAAGCCGTCGCGGCGCGTATGCGCCCTAGTCAGGGGCCCGAGCTGGTCACAACGATATTCCACGGTTTCGCCGCTAACGGGGCCGGTTCTGGTCTGTTTTCTGCCCCCGTTTTGGGTGACGGGGTGCTCAAAAGTGTCCGCGTATCTCGATTGCCAATAGGATCTAATGGTCAGGTTTAGTGATTTTGGTATCTATAACCCGGCGAATGACGAGCTGGGCCGGGTACTCACCACCGGAACCGAAGCCAGTGCTGTAGACTTGGCCGTCCGGCCGTCGAAACACTTGGAAGTTCCCCTTAGCCTGGAACAGCCCTTCAAGAGTGAGAATTACCTTGTCCTTGTCGGTCAAGTCGGCCGCTTTCAGGAGACGATCCATCTCGTGCTCAGATGCGAGATCTCTGTCAAAACTTACTCTGACTGACGGATTTGAAGGCCAAAGGAGATGAAGGGCAGCCGGCCAATCCTTCCGTTTTCCAGTTACACCAGGGCATCCTTGAACGCCTCTCTCGTCCGCGAGGCTGGTGCCATGGCGATGTGTTTGATGCAAAACGCCTGTGACAGCCACTATCCTGCTGTCGTGCTTGTTGACAGACTCCAGAATGTCACAAACGGACAATGGCGTTGTGGACTGCCCCCTGCGTGGCATCTGTGCACTCAGCACTTGCAGACTGCACGCAACGACAATTCCATAAGACAGGACCGACCCGATGAAGTCCATACGTTTTACTTCCTACCTACTTTTTATCCTTCATGCAAGGGTCCCGATCATGTCCGAAGGGAACGCTGGAGTATTGCACCGATTGGACGCGACTCGGGTTCGAGCCCACTAAAACCAAGAAAATTCCGCGAGTATAGTAGTCAATTGTCTCCAGCTGACCATCCGGGTGGAGGTAAACTGGCGCTCCATCACCCTGATCGTCACACCCTGCAAACCTCCATCGAGATTTGCGGTATTCCGGCCCCAGCAGCGCAGTGATTGCACGTACATCAGCATCGACTGGCGAGACACTCATGCCATCCACGACCTCAGATTTAGGATTGACAGAAAACTGAACGGCGCCTGGGGCAATCCAGATATTGCGATAGGATAGATATCGCCATCCGTCCGTGCCGTACGCCACCACTAAAGGTTTGCCAAAAGCAGCGACGACATCCAGTTCATGAGAGACTCCAAACTGTATAGCCTTAAATCGAGCAGGCTTAAAGTCTTTAAGTGAATGTTTGGAAGGCGGTCCTGATATCATAGGTTGCGCCGAGAACCAGAATCGCCAGGTGACCTGAGCCATCATCGAACCCACCGCAATCATAGTTAGCACCACGGGTACCAATAAGGTCATGGGTTTCAGGGACACACTCAATCACTTTACCTCGAAGCTGAATGCCTCCGGGCAACCTCCGGGCAACCGCCAGCAACCTAACCAAACGAGGCTACTCGCCTGCCGAGTTCATTCATTCCAACGGGATGAATCGCTCGCCGCAACGGTCTTCGGGTTGATCGCCGAACACTCAGCCCCGCACCCCGGAAGGAGTTTAGTGATTGAGTGTCCCCGAAAGCCGAAAGCCCGATTGCCTTCATGGTTTCAGCAGTTCCCAAATGAGGTCGCCTTCGCCTCGATACGCTTCGGCCATGATGCCGACGGTTCTCTCTACCAGGTCGTCGACACGAGGCCTTCCTGCGACTGCTGCAACGAAGTCCGTCGGTGACTCGTCTCCTGTCTCGATTAGGGCCCCACAAAGGAATGGAGAAGAAGCTAAGCAGAGCGCATCTTGTATTGCACGAGCGTCCAGGTGTTCGCCCGACGCGACCAGGAGCTTCGAATATCCCTCACTAAATACGGTGCCAATATCGACGATACGAAGGCCTGGGAGTGCGCTTGGGATGTCTGGCCGGAGAGAACCCAATCCGAAGACTGCAGCGTTGCCGGTTTTTCTTTTGATTTGATCAAGGAGATAATTGTATTCCTCCTCGAAGGAAGTTTGATCCGCGAACCTCCCAAGGAGGGCTTCGTCAACTCTATCAGCCAATTCGAGAGGAAAAAATGGCGGAAGAAAAGTGAATGTGCGACCTGTGTCAAAGGGAAGTTCCGAAAAAGTGTTCCAGAAAGCTCCACCAAAAGATAATTGGCGCCGAATGAAATAAGCGTAGCTGTGGGAGAACTCATGAATCGGCACGGAGAATCATCCTCACTTAACTTGGTCTGCTGAGTTTCGGGGTTTCGGGGACACTCAATCACTTTACCTCGAAGCTGAATGCCTCCTGGCAACCTCAAGGCAACCGCCAGCAACCTGACCAAACGAGGCCATTCGCCTACCGAGTTCTTTCATTCCAACAGGATGAATCGCTCGCCGCAACGGTCTACGGGTAGATCTCCCGACACTCAGCCCCGCACCCCGGAAGGAGTTTAGTGATTGAGTGTTCCGTCCCCGTTCTCCCGTTCTACGTTCTACCGTTCCTCCCGTTCCTCGTCCCCGTTCCCAGCGCGCCCCCGGCCGGGGGGATCATGCCCCGCGCTGAGCTGGCTGTCCTATGGACACACGAGTATTTCTGATGTCGCATTCCGCCTGCATTCGACGCTTATGTTGGCAGAGTGGGTAATCCGCTCGATCAACAAGGAGAGACTCATGGTCAAAGCATCCCTCGCATTCCTGCTCGTCGCGGCAGCTTTCCCGGTCCCGCTGGCGGCGCAACCAGGCAACCCGAATCCGGGCGTCATTCCGCCTAGCATCGGCAGCGATTATGGCGGACTGAGCGCGGCGTGGTGGAAGTGGACGTTGGAGACACCCGCGGCCGTCAACCCGGTTCTGGATGACTCGGGAGCCAATTGCGGCGTGAACCAGTCGGGGCCCGTGTTTTTTCTGGCAGGCAGTCTCGGTGACACAGGGGTGCCTGTAATCCGCATCTGCACGCTCCCTGCCGGCAAGCGGCTCTTTTTCCCGGTGGCCACCGCGTTCTACAGCGCCGAAGGTACGTTCGAGGAGATGCAGCAATTGGCCACGGCCCTTGTCCAGGACATGCAGGAAATGCGCGTAGTGATCAACGGCAAGCCAGTCCAGCATATCGGGCGCTACTGGGCCCTCTCACCCAATTTCACCATCAATCTGCCGGACGACAACTTGTACGGCGCCCCCGCTGGCGCTTACGAGCCAAGCGCCGCCGCGGGTTACTACCTTCTGCTTGCACCACTGCCCGCGGGCTCACACCAACTTGAGATCTATGCGCGCTTCTCCTTCGGTGCGGAAGTTCAGGTCCTCTACACCCTACATGTGCAGGGTCCGGGAGCGAAGGCGGTGACAAGCCTCAAGGGCATTCTCTGAGACAGACGGCCCCGCGGTTCCTGGCTGGGTGTTCGAAACCCCTGGCCGGGAACCCGTCGGTTTCGGGGTTTCGGGGGTTTCGGGGACTGTGCACTCAATCACTTTACCTCGAAGCTGAATGCCTCCGGGCAACCGCCAGCACCCTAACCACACGAGGCTACTCGCCTACCGAGCTCTTTCAATCCAACAGGATGAATCGCTCGCCGCAACGGCTTAGGGTTGATCGCCGAACACCCAACTCCGCTCCCCGGAAGGAGTTTGGTGATTGAGTGTCCCGTCCCCGTTCTCCTCAAGAAAAGTGATTGAGTGTACTGTCCCCGAAACTCGTGTTGTTTCGTAAGTGGTGCTTTATGAATGACTTGACGGGGCGAGGAGGCAGGCCGCGGGAGTTCGGGCATTTGGGGGCCATAAAACAAAGTGCCGCTGAAATGGTTTGTGGGACCAAGTGCTATCAGAATCAGTGTGTTGGAAGGATGAGTGGTGCGTGGAAGTGAGGGAGAGCGGTGCGGCGGGGATTGGTGGGGCGTCTGTAAGTCGTTCACAACAATTGGTCTGTTGGATTTTGCGACAGGGGGGGCGAGGTCATTGACCCCATTGGCCCGCATTGGCCCCATTGGCCCGGACCTAGGGAGCAACGGCGCCAGTCCTCGACCCTACCGGGTGGTCCGTTGGTGATGTCTGATTGCCCAACCGGCCTTATCGAGTGCCAGCGGTTACTGCCCCTGTTTCCCGACCATGCCTGCTGATGGATCCTTGTCCTGCTGAAGCACCACCTCCATCACTTCATCTGTTTCCAGGCGAAACCAGTATGTGTAGGCCACGTCAGGATTGCCAATCGCTGGTGTGTTGACCCACTTGTTCACAGGAAGTGCCTCGACGAAAGCCAGATCGCTCAATTGCTTTGGCAGGTGAACACCGAATTTTGTCTCCATGAGGGTGAGAACAGTGAATAGTTGATCGGTATCCACCTCTGTCGAAAAAAGGTCGAGCCTTCGATTGGGTCCCAGTCGGGCCCTCTCTAAGGGGGCAGGCAAGGGGCGTCCACGCTCAAACAGGCGTCTGACCTGCTTTCGCACTTCCGGGTCTGGGTCCTTTGCCCTAGAAAGAAGTTCTTTCAGAATTCGGTCATCGTGTACGTTTGAAATACGGTCGAAAGAGAAAACTGAAAAAGTGCCACTCCCTAACCCAGCCCAGATCAGACTATTGACCTCAGCGCCAACTGTTTTCGATTTCGCCAACTTAAGGAGTAGTGGGATATCCGCTGCTCCCAGATCCTTAGATTTCAAAACCTCCCATACCAACTCTGCATCGCTGGCACGCATGGCGATGCTGATTGCGAACTTTAAGGCTCGCAATGCTGGCGGGTGGGCTTCAGTCTGAAGCCAAGCTAGCATGCAAGGCAAGTACTTTCGCGCATGCCTGGTCTGAAAGAGCGTGTAGAGTGTCGCCCGGATATCACCTCGAGATACTTTAGTCACCCACTGCTCAATGAGAGGCAAGACCCTCGCTGCGATTTCGGGATTGTTCCCAGTGTCGAACTGTAATAAGTTCTGGACGGGTATGCCCAATTGAGACTGCAAGTTCTGGGCAATGGCATCAGCTTCACGCCTGTTTAGCTCTATTTCTTGAAATCTATCAATCATGGCCATTTAAAGGTATGAACGTGGATAATGCCGAGATGATGTAATGTGCGAATTGTCGAGCTCAACTGAGCACTTTCATTCACATACAGGTGGAACGTCCATCCTTCGTACCCCTTTGGGTTGGACATAAGAAAATTAAGATATGTTTGGATCTGCCCCGTAAAGCTAACATGGCTCGCATTTTTGACCTCGATTATGCGTCTCCCTGTGTCATCAATTATATCTGGGATAAATCTCCGTGAACCCAATTCCAGAACACTCTTGCGACCGGCTTCGGACAGCCCAAGGCTCCTTCGGACTGCGGCCTCGCCCTGCAGCCCCATGAATCGTGTGATACCATGCCAGCCCACATATCCAAGCCCGAGGGCCCGCCCGGCCGCAGCCCGAAAGAGTGTCGAACCAGCCAGTACTGAATCATCACCGCCATAGGAACATTCGCGCATGATAAACTCAGCGAGCGAGCATTCTGTCTCCATTTGGGAGGGGACGAGGCCACCCGGAGTATCCTCTGCGATCTCGCCGAATCCGGCGTCCACCTGCGCCTCGTACTTGTCCGACCCACCGTTGCCACTGCCGCCAAGGGCGATTCCAAGAGCGGAGCCATCGCCGTAGAGTGTATTTGTATTGGGGTCCCATCGGTCCAATCCTGGTGGGTCATACCAATTCACCGGATCTCCGCCTACATAGGTGTAGCGGTTCCAACTCCCCGGGTCGGCTGGGCCGCCGGAAGCCTGGTACGGATCCGGGCTCGTAAACCGGCCCCATTCGGGTTTGTAGTAGCGGTTTAGGGCGTAATCGAGGCCGGAGAGGGAATCGCGGGTGTAGGTGGCGAATTTGGTGGTGTCATTCGCGGTGGCGCCGCCGATTTCCTGGCCGTAGGGGGCGTATTTGTAGTTGGTTGTGCCTTTGCGGACGACGGAACCGAGGCGGTCGGTGGCGACCCATTCGCCTCCGATTTGCATCAGGCGGCCGCCGAAATAGATGCGTTCCTGATCGGCCAGGCGGACGGGGTAGGTGTAGGAGGGGTTCTGCTGGGTGATTTCCAGGGTGTAAATGCCGAGCAGGAGGCCGTCGGCTCCGTAGAAATGGACACGGTGGCGGTCCTGGTCGCGCTTCGAGACCAGGCGCTCGTTGCGGGCGGAGTAGAGGTAGGTTTCCTGGTGCTGGGTGCTGGAGGCGGTGTGGACGCGATTGTCGATGTCGTAGGTCTGGGCCTGGCCCCACATGCCGAACCAGTTGCCGTTGGCGTCGTAGTTTTGGTAGTTGACGCGGTTGGTGGCGGGGTTGATGGAGAGGGTGAAGCCGGTCATCTGGCCCTTGGTGACGGATTGCTGGGTGAGGTTGCCGAAGCCGTCGTGGTTCCAGGCGAGGCCCCAACCGCCGGCGCCCTGGGTGGCGGCCGAGATCAGGCGGCCGAGCTGGTCGTATTGATATTGCACGGTTTCGCCGGAGATGTGGTCGGTTCTTGTTTGTATTCTGCCATCGTTTTGGGTGGCGGGGTGCTCAAAAGTGTCAGCGTATCCCGTCCCCGTTTGCCTGACAATAAGGGAGATGAAGGGGGGGCGGAGCCGAAGGCGCGGGTGGGTTGGGCCCAGATGAGGTTGTCTCAGTCGGCGTAAGGGAAGGCTATTCGTCGCGCAGGGCGGCGAGGGGGTCTACGCGCGAAGCGCGCCACGCGGGCGGCAGGCTTGCGGCGAGGGTGACGGCGGCAATGGCCGCGGCGGCGCCGGCATAGGTCCACAAGTAGCTGAAGTCCACGCCGAGGACGTAGTGGCGGGAGATCGTCAGCAATGAGATGGAACCCAGGACACCCAGGGCGATGCCGGAGAGCCCGGTGCGCATGGCGCGCGCCAGCACCAGGCGCAGGATGCCGGTGCGGGGGGCGCCCATGGCCATGCGCACGCCGATCTCGTGGGTCCGCTGCGAAACCAGGTAAGCCATCACGCCGTAGACGCCCACCAAGGCCAGCAGGATGGCGAGGGCGGAGAACAGACTGAGCAGGCGGGCGAGGAAGCGCGTGCCCGCTGTGGCGTCCGAGACGACCCCAGCCATGGTCTTCAGCTGATAGAGGGCCGCGCCCGGGTCGAGGCTTCTCACGGCCTCGCGGACGGAGCGGGCCAGCGGCTCAGGCGGGAGGGGGGAGCGGATCACGAGACTCATGGCCGGCCAGGCGGACTCCATGCCGTCCGGCTGGATGGGCATGTAGATCGCCGTCAGGGGAGGGCGGTAGGGGCCGGCGTGCCGGACATTCCTCACCACACCCACGATTTGCATCCAGCCCTCGGGCTTTGGCTCCGTACCCCAGGCGATCCATTGGCCGAGGGGGTCCTGTCCGGGCCAGTAGAGCCTTGCGGTGCGCTCGTTGATGATGGCGACGCGCGTGGGGCCATTCTGGTCCGCGGCATTGAATGTGCGGCCCGCCGCCACGGGGATGCCCATCGCCTCGAAATAGCCGGGCGTGACGATGCGGTGTTCGGCCGCGGGCTCGTGGCCTGGGGGCTGCTTCGCCCGGCCGCGGATCGAGAAGTTGCCGTTGGAATAAGCCTCCTGCACAGGCAGCATGTTCACCATCCCCGCATGCCTGACACCCGGGATCTCCCGGATGCGCTCCACAGTGCGCAGGGCGAAATCCGTCAGTTGTTCCGGGGTGGTGTACTGGCTCTCCGGGGCGGCGACTTTCATGGTGAGGACGTTATCCGGGGCGAAGCCGAGATCGGCGACATTGAGAACGCGCAGGCTCCGGAACAGGGCGAGCGCCCCCACCACCAGCATCAGCGCGAGGGCGATTTCCCAGACCATAAGCGGATTCCGGCTTCGGCTGAGCGCCACACCGGTGGCGGTTCCGGCTTCCTTGAGGCCGCTGTGCAGATCTGTCTTCGTGGCTCGTAGCGCAGGCAGGAGCGCAGCAAGGGCCGCGGAGGCCACGGCGGCGCAGACGCCGAACAGAAGGGTCACTCCGTCCCATGCCACCGGGATGCCCGGGGGGAGTTGCTCGGCGGCGAGGGCGAGCAGCCCGCTCATCGACCATTGGGCGGCGAGGATCCCGGCCAGGGCGCCCGCGAACGCCAGCAAGAGTCCCTCGACCAGGAACAGCCGCACCAGGCGCCAGCGGCTGGCGCCGAGAGCGGCGCGCAGCGCAAGTTCGCGCCTCCGGCCGGCCGCCCGCGCAAGCACCAGATGAGCCACGTTCGCGCACGCGAGCAAAAGCACACAGCCTACCGCCACGCCGAGCACAACGAGCAGGCGCAATGTGCCGCGCACCGTGTTGAAGTGCAGCGGCTCGACCAGCACGCCCCGCGTAGCGTTCTCGTTGTGCAGGCCCCGAAGCCGCCGGGCCACCTCGTTCATTTCGAGCCGTGCGGCGGTGACGTCCACGCCGGGCTTGAGCCGCCCGACCACATTCAGCCAGTGGTTGCCGCGCTCGAGCATCCAGTCCTGGTTGGTGACGAGCGGGGTCCAGATTTCCACGGGCGACCGCGGCGGGAACCGGAAGCCCTGGGGCATCACGCCGACAATGGTGGACTCGGCTCCATTGATCTGCACCTTTGCTCCGACCACCTCCGCCGTGCCGCCGAACTGCCGCATCCAAAGGTCGTGGCCGAGCACCGCGACGCGGTCGCGCCCGGGCTGGTTCTCCTCGGGGTCGATCGCGCGACCCAGGATCGGCGGTACGCCCATCACTGCGAAGACGCCGCTTTCGACGTAAGCAGCGGGCACGCGGACCGTCTCGTCGCTGCCGGTGAGGTTGACTCCGCCCACTGAATAGGCGCCGAGCGCGGCGAAGGTGGAACTCTGATCACGCCAGTCCTTCAGGTTGGGAACGGATACGCTGCCCCAGGAGGAACTGCCCATCCAGGTGGAAGATTCGAAGAGCCGCACCAGCCGCTCCGGCTCCGGGTAAGGCAGGGGCCGGAGGATCAGCGACCGCAGGAGGGTGAAGATCGCCGCATTCGCGCCGATGCCCAGGGCGAGCGAGAGCACGGCGAACAGCGCATAGCCCCGTGCGCGGGTCAAGGCGCGCCATGCGTACCGCGCATCCTGCCACCAGGATTCCAGCCGCGGGAGGAACTTGACGTCGCGCCACTCTTCTTTCCGCTGTTCGACGCCGCCGAACTGCCGCAGGGCGGCGAAGCGAGCCTCGCTAGGGCTCATGCCCCGGCGGATGTTCTCCTGGATCTGCATGTCCAGGTGGAACTCGACTTCCTCGTTGAGGTTCTGGTCCCATTGGTCCTTCTGCCGCGCCGCCCGCAGGCGGGCGAGCCACGCTTTCATCCGCGTCATGACGCACCTTCCTCTGGAAACGGGGACCGGATCTTGGCGATCATCGCCGCAATCCGGTCCCATCCCGCTTCTTCAACTGCCAGTTGTTTCTCACCCTTTCGCGTGAGCGCATAGAAGCGCGCGCGCCGGTTGTTTTCAGAGATGCCCCAACTCGATTTGATCCAACCCCGCTGTTCGAGGCGGACGAGCGCGGGGTAGACGGTGCCCTGATTCAGGCTCAGGGCGTCTTCGGCCACCTGCTCGAGACGGCGCGCAATACCCCAGCCGTGGCTGGGCCCGAGGGACTTGAGAGTGCGCATCACGAGCAGGTCGAGCGTGCCTCGCAGGATGCCGGTCTTGCCGCTCTTCATGAGGCCTCCTGTTGATTTTCAACAGAAGTGTGCGCCTGTTTCTGTTGGAAGTCAACAGGAAAATGCGAACGGGCCGAATCCAGCGCTGGTGGTGCGGATTATCGGGAATGCAGGGCCCGCTACTGGGAATGCCACTCTGAGGGTGCGGCAGGGGCAGGAGGCTCAAGTCTGAGCGTGATCCTGGGGCGGCAGGCCAAGCCGATGATGGCCATCGCGATGCTGGCCTTGGTCATCCGAAGGCCGGCCAGTTCAGCGGCGGAGGAGCTGACACCGGGGCCCATCAATACAAAGTAGCCGCCGCAGAGCAGCCCAAGACCGGCTGCCGCAAACCAGCCCCCGAGCTGGCGCCGGTACTGGATGTAATCAACCTGGGCGGCGGGAACCGGGGTAGCCTCCTGCTCACCTTTCTTGCGGATTTCGATTGTTTCTGGGTTGGCGGAGAGGAAGTGGCCGCGGATCGGCTCGCCATGGGGGAGATGGAGGGTAATGTTTCGTTTCCGCAGCCGTTTTTCGAGCTTGTTAGCGGGAATGGTTTTCCCGGGCGGCGGAGGCGCTTGCCCGGACAAAGGGAGGGAGAGACAGAGCAGACCATTGCGCTCCATAGAGCCGGTTGGTGCGAGGGTAGTTATCATGGAGCAGGGCGGTGTTCGAAAAGCCCGTGGGCAGGTCATCGGTGCTCATTGGGCCTTTAAAGATCACATTTCTCGCAAAGGCGTCAAGTGTTTATAAAACAGCAAAGCGTGGAATAGGCTGGCAAACACCTTCCGTCATCACATTCGACGTACATAGAAACTTGTACTTTCTCGCACTGAGATGGACTGCCGTCAGGCTTCTTACAGTCATTGGTTACCGCAGCTATGCACCAAGATGTCTTGATAATGTGGGCGTCAACTCCCCTTTGGCCTCCTCCCCCCTGCTCAGAGGTGCAGTTTTCATACCGATTTGGTGGGTCGGTTTCTTGTATACAAATCGTGCAGTCGATGGCCGTCGGAATGGCGGCGCATCGCTGCATCGCAGGAGCTGAGAATTGTGTGGCAACGGCCAGTGACACGACCGCGAAATTCAATGAACGCTGAAGCATAGGAATGATCCTCCACTGAAACACACGACCGATTCAGAGTCAGTTTAGAGCCGATTTCCCTAGATACCGGGGATAGCGTAGACAGAAATTCGTGTGCCCGTCAGGGCCAGTGTATAAGCCAGATTGCTGCCCACCCTCAGGGCAATCGGCATCTCGTGTCCTCCCGGATGTGTCGTCGTAATTGCATGCGTATGCCGCGCCAACCCGAGTCGTATCTTCTTCCGGACCTCCCCGTTGTTTCCGAGGACGACCATGAGGGCGCCCTCGTCGTGACGAAAACCTGCCATCAGCACACAGAGATTGCCGCTGGCACTCACATCGCCGGCGTAAAACATGGGTACAACACTCCCATCCTCACGAAACAAAGGGAGATTCTTTGCTTCCGGAAGTTGGAGCGGCGGACTCGGACCAACCGGCTGAGACGAGGCCGTGACCGGAAACGACCCGAAGGTCATGTCCATCACCTGGGGTATACCGCCACGGTCGTAAACGAGCAACGGATACCGGCTGCTCACGTCAGCTACCCTCGTGAGTCGTACCCGGCGGTCCCCATCAAGCGGCAAAGAAAAAACTCCCTGGCCATTCGCCGCGATGATAGTCTCATCGCCAATATAGCGCAGATCAAAAAGTAGTTGATCCAGCTTTTGAACTTCAGTGGCAACCCGTTCGGCGGAGATGACCACCAATTCTGAATAACGAAGAGGAAGTCCACGGCCAAGGACTGCAACCTCATTCCGGGCAGAAACAGCGAGGACATAGGAACTGTGGTCGAGCCCCTGCAATGCCATACTCCGCAGGTGCCCGCCTCCAGCCTCTACGTCGTGCAGGATCAGCTTGCCGCCCTCCGTCCGGCAAAGCACCACCAGGGAATTTGGCCCCACCGCGAAGTCATAGACTCGCAGGCAGCCGAATCTGCTCAATTCGATTGTCGTGACCGGAGAGTAGGGATAGTCCGCCTGCGCTCCCTTGCTCGCACCAGAATGTGCCAGCGAGAGGAGTGCCAAAGAAGTGATAAGAAGTAGCGGCTTCCGCGACATGATGGAACCTCCACAAAACAGTGAGAGCCCTTTCGAAGGAAGCTTCGTCGGCTATGTAGATACTTCACAAAGGAAAATCAGGAATGGGCGCGACACCGAACACTCGGCTTGCAGCAGGGCATGGCGCCCGTCTTTTTCGGTCCAGTAAGGGATCCAAACGGTCCGTTCGACGAACTTGGAGGAGTCCAATTCCTGCGGTTCATCAAGCTTGATTTCTTGGCCCGGCAATTCATGAACCAGGATCATCGTGGTACAGCCCAGAACGAAGTTGCGGATGCGGCGCATGCTCGCCTCCTGCTTTTCGAATTTAGCTGGGCACTTCTCATCCGCGCCCAGAGGTGCGTGATCGCTAGCACGCCCCCACTTATTGTGGGAAGGCTAACATGCAATAGTGCAAGAATAAATACAGAGTTCTCCTAACTAATGATAGATGTGTGCGGTAATTCGCCACATACGGGCATTATTTGGGATAAAAGGATTCGCTTTATTCACTGCCTGGAGCGATCGTGCTGTTCACGCCGATTTGGGTCCGGGAACGGCTCGCATTCGTCAGAGGCGAGCGACAGACACGCAATCGCGTTTCTCCTCCGGCGCTGAGCAACCGGGTGTGGGTGATTGGGGTAGGCAGCGCCAGATGTGACCGCTTAGGCCGAGGGTTTCGGGGTGATGGCCTGGGTGAATTGGGTGAGGGGGAGGGTGTTGATGACGTCGGATGGGGTGAGCCAGCCGCGGCGGGCCATGAGGACTCCGTATTTCATGTTGGCCAGGTGTTTGGGGTGGTGGGCGTCGGTGGAGATGGTGAACTTGCAGCCGAGGGCGCGGGCGCGGCGGATGAGGGTGGCATGGAGGTCGAGGCGTTCGGGGCTTGCGTTGATTTCCATCCAGATGTTGCGGCGGGCGGCTTCGCGGGCGATGGTGTCGAAGTCGTAGGCGTAGGCGTCGCGGTGGAGCAGGACGCGGCCGGTGGGGTGGCCGAGGGCGCGGACGGAGGGGGATTCGAGGGCGCGCAGCAGGCGGTCCGTCATGGCGGCGGCTTCGAGGTTCATGTAGCTGTGGACGCTGGCGACGACGAAATCGAGTTCGGCGAGGGCGTCTTCGCTCAAGTCCATGCGGCCGTCGCGGAGGATGTCGCATTCCAGGCCCGCGAAGACGCGAAAGGGGGCGTGCTGTTTGTTGAACTCGCGGACTTCGGCGGCAAAGGCGACGGCGCGGCGCTCGTCGAGACCATTGGCCATGGCGAGGGCCTTGGAATGATCGGTGACGGCGATGTATTCGTAGCCGAGAGCCTGGGCGGCTTCTGCCATTTCGAGCAGAGTGCCACGGCCATCGCTTTCGCGGGTGTGCATGTGGAGGTCGCCGCGCATGGCCTCCGGGGTGAGCAAGTCCGGCAATTCGCCTTTTTCAGCGGCTTCGATTTCGCCCTGATTTTCCCGCATTTCGGGGGGAATCCAGGCGAGGTGGAGGGCGGCGTAGATTTCCTGCTCGGTGGCTCCGGCGACGCGCTGCCCGGTATCGACGCGGAAGAGTCCGTACTCGTTGAGGGTGAGGCCCATGCGCTGGGCGCGCTGGCGGAGGGCGACGTTGTGTTCCTTGGAGCCCGTGAAATACTGCATGGCGGCGCCGTAGCTTTCGACGGGGACGGCGCGGACATCGACCTGGAGGCCCTCGAGGCCCCAGCGGGCGCTGGCTTTGTTCGAGCCGTGGCCGAGGACATCGTGGACGCGGGGGTGGGCGACGAAGCGGTCGAGGGCGGCGGTGGCATTGGGGCCGGTGACGACGAGGTCGAGATCGCCGACGGTGTCCTTGCCACGGCGGAGGCTGCCGGCGGGGGTGACGGAATCGACGCCTTCGGTTTCGCGGAGGTATTCGGCGAGTTCGGCGGCGGCGCCGGCGGCGAAGTGGAGCAGGAAGCGGCCCGCGCCCTGGCGGTAGTGGCTGATGCCTTTGAGGATCTTCTCTTCGAGCTTCGCGCCCATGCGGGGGAGTTCGCGGAGCTTGCCTTCGCGGCAGAGGCGTTCGAGTTCCTCGAGGGTGGAGATGCGGAAGTGGTCCCAGATGAGGCGGATGGACTTGGGTCCGAGGCCCGGGATGCGGAGCATTTCGAGGGCGGTGGGCGGGAAGCGTTCGAGGAGTTCATCGCGGCGGGCGAAGGAGCCGCGTTCGAGGATCTCGGAGAGGACGGCGGCGAGGCCTTTGCCGATGCCGGGGACATCGGTGATTTTGCGCGCCGGGTCGGCCAGGATGTCCGAGACGCGTTCGCCGAGGCCTTCGATGGCGGCAGCGCCGTTGCGGTAGCTGCGGATGCGGAAGCCGTCCTCCTCGGCGATCTCCATCAGGTCGGCGGTTTCGCTGAGGAGGCGGGCGATTTCGAGGTTTTCCATACGGCTTTAGAGTGGGACGACATACACTTGCGGGTTGCCGCCTTGGTTCGAGGTGTAGGCGACGAGCTTGCCGGAGGCGCTGATGGAGGGGTGGACGTGGGCCTGCTGGGCGTGGCCTTCGCGGACGGTGGAATCGGGCCAGCAGAGGATTTTGTGCGTGCCGAAGCGAAGGTCGATATAGACGAGGGGATTGCTGCCGGGTTCCTGCACGTCGGAGACGATGAAGCGGTTGTCGCGGGAGATCATGGAGTGGCCGAGTTTGAGGGTGTCGTGGGTGAAGTGGGTCTGCTCGCCGGTGCCGTTGCGGCGGACGGAGCAGATGGAGGTGGGCACCCAGCCGGGGACGGATTTCTTGTGGAAGTAGAAGCGGACGCCCTGCGCGTCCCAGTATTCGTGGGTGGCGCGGAAGCCGGTGGGCATGGTGAGGAAGGGGCGAATCTGGCCGGTGCGGAAGTTGGCGAGCATGGTGCGGGCGCGGCGTTCGGGGGCGAGGTCCATCTGGTTCTGCTCGTCGGGCTGTTTGACGAAGGTGACGAGGAGAGGGTCGCCGGGGCAGATGAGGAGGTGGCCGCCGGTGCCGGAGGGGTTGTCGAGAGCGCCGTGGAGTTTGCCATGGCCGAGGTCGATGAGCGCGATGCCTGCTTTATCGCCCTGGTAGCTGACGGCGGTGTAGCGGCCGTCGGTGGAATAGGTGCGGCCGGCGGAGAACTTCTGCGCGCCCGGGATGCGGAGGCTGGCCATGTCGAGAGCCCAGGTGACCTGGCCGGTGGCCACTTCGGCGCGGACGAGGCGCGTGCCCTCCTGGAAGATGACGGTGCGGCCGTCGGGGTAGATGGAGTAGGACATGCTGTGGATGTCCTTGCCGTTGGTGATCTGGGCGTGTTCGCCGGTGGTGAGGTCGGCGCGGTAGAGTTGCATGGCGCCGGTGCGGCGGGAGGCGTATACGAGGTAGCGGTCGTCGGCGGTGAAGGGTTGCGCTTCGAAGTAGCAGGAGTGGTTGAAGCCGTCGTCGTTGGTGATCTGCCACACCTCGCGGCCGGTCTTGTCGTCCTTGAAGCGGCGGATGCCCTGGGGCAGCGGAGCAAGGGCGGCGAGCAGCAGATGGCGTCGGGAAATCGGCATGTGTTTCTTCATTAGAGAGGATGCACGTCAGTCTTCATGGGGCTCGACATGAATGAGCACGTCGGCCACCCAGGGCAAGTCGTGCTTGATTTTGTTGCGGACCTCTTCGGCAAGGGAGTGGGAGTGGCGGACGCTGAGATCGGGGTCCACCTCGAGGTGGAGATCGACGTGGTAGCGAAGGCCGGTTTTGCGGGCGAAGCACTTCTCGACGGCCAGGGCGCCGGGGACGGTGAGGGCGGCGGCGCGGATCAGACCCATGCGGCGGTTGGAAGGCATGGTGTCCATCAGGTGGAGAGAGGCTTCGCGCATGAGGCGCAGGCCGAGCACAATGACGATCAGGCCAATGGCGAAGCCGCCCCAGTGGTCGGCGGTCAGAAAGCGGTTGGGGTCGTAGATGGTCAGTCCGACGGCCACGAGGGCGACGGTGCCGGAGAGGATGTCCACGGTGTCGTTCCAGGCGTCCGCGGTGAGGGCGGAGGAGCCGATGCGCTGGCCGGCGCGGAATTTGTAGGTCGCCAGGCCGGCTTTGACCAGGATCGAGATCACCAGCAGCCACGCCGCCCAGGCCGCGGGGACTTCGTGCGGACCGCGGATTTCGGCCAGGGAGCGCCAACTGATGAGGACGCCGGTGAGCGCGAGGGCGATCCCAACGCCCAGCCCGGTGAGCGTTTCAAATCGGCCGTGCCCATAGGGGTGGTTATCGTCCGGGGGCCGGGCGGCCACCCAAAGGCCGAGCAGAACGACGCCGGAGAGGAGCACATCGCCCGCGCTCTCGATGCCGTCGGCCATCACGGCCATCGATCCCGCGATCCAGCCACCAACGAGCTTACCGGCGGCGAGCAGGGCGCTCACCCCCATGGAAAACAGGGCAACGCGCTGCCCAAATTGTTCGCTGGTGGCCACTCTAGCCGAATATAGCGCAACCGCACGGCGCACCCCGCTTCGCTGGCTGGAGTTGCCATATCCCTGACTTGATTGGCCTTGCCTGCGGGATTACACTTTGGTAAGCACCTGCTTTCCGGGTTGAAAGCCGGGGTGCGCTGCCATTGTCCGGGGCAGGGCCGCCGCCAGGCGGAGGCCAATCCGGAATTGTGTATTCTTTGCAGGCGAGTTTCAAAACCCAAATCAAGGAGGGGCGCAACCAAAATGGACGATATCAGAAAAGCCCCAGGTGGCCCCAAGCGGCCCGGTGGTGACAAACTGGCGCAGAACATTCAGGAGGCATTCCTGAACAATGCGCGAAAAGAGAAGATCTTTCTGACCATCTACCTGATGAGCGGGGTCAAGCTCTCAGGGCGGATCAAAAGCTTCGACAAGTACTCGGTCATCCTGGAAACGAATAACCAGGAACAGTTGATTTTCAAACACGCGATTTCGACCGTGGTGGTCTCGCGGCCCATGCATTCCGCGGCAACCGGCGCCTATGCCGGGGGCCATGCCCCGGCACAGCCGCTGTCGCCGGGCGTGCCGGACCAGAACGAGGGTTGACCACGAAGCCCGAGTCCAATCAGACATCCAGGGAACGGGTGATCCTGGTGGCGGTGGAGTTGACGCGCCGCCGAGCGGGGGAAGGTGTGTCTTCGATGTCCGCCGAGGATTCGCTGGCGGAATTGGCCGTGCTGGCCGAATCGGCGGGCGCCGAGGTGGCAGGGCAGGTGCTGCAGACGCGGACCTCCTTCGACCAGACCACTTTGCTCGGCGCGGGCAAGGTGGAAGAGCTGAAGCAAATGACAACGGCGCTGGAAGCCGGCACGGTCATCTTCGACCACGAACTCGCGGGCACGCAGCAGCGCAACCTGGAACAGGCGCTCGACTGCAAGGTGGTGGACCGCACGCAACTGATCCTGGACATTTTCGCGAGCCGCGCCCGGACGCGCGAAGGTCAGTTGCAGGTGGAACTGGCGCAATTGAACTACCTGCTGCCGCGGCTGACGGGCCGCGGCGCGGCGATGTCGCGCCTCGGCGGCGGCATTGGCACGCGCGGACCAGGCGAAACACAACTGGAAACCGACCGGCGGCGGATCCGCACGCGCATCAAGAAAATCAGCGACGATCTGGAGCATGTGCGCTCCTCGCGTGGGGTGCAACGCCGCCAGCGGCAGGCGGTGCCCTTGTTGACGCTCGCGCTTGCGGGCTACACCAACGCGGGTAAATCGACGCTGTTCAACCGGCTGACGCAGGCGGGCGTGCTCGCCGATGCGCGGATGTTCGCCACGCTCGACCCAACGGTCCGGCAGGTTGTGTTGCCGTCCCGGCGGCGGGTGTTGATGTCGGACACGGTGGGCTTCATCCGGCAGTTGCCCACGACCCTGGTGAAAGCATTCCGGGCGACGCTCGAAGAAGTGACCGAGGCGGCGCTGATCCTGCACGTGGTGGATGGCTCCTCGCCCCTGGCTGCCGAGCATATTGCCCACGTGACGAACGTGCTGGCGGAAATTGGCGCGGCGGGGACACCGCAGATTCTGGTGCTGAACAAGGCCGACCGGCTGCGCGACGCCGGGGCGGCGGCGCGACGCCTGTCGGAGGGGCGAACGGCTGTAGCCGTGTCCGCGCTCACCGGCGAGGGGCTGCCGCAGTTGCTCGAGGCGATCGATCAGGCATTGCCGGCGGATCCTGTGGAGGAGGCGCTGTTCCGCTTCCCCCCGGGCGCAACCGGGCAGGTGCACCTGCTGCATGAGTACGCGCAGGTGGTGGAGGAACGCTACGACGAACAGGGCGCACTGGTGCGTGCGCTGGCGCCGGAATCGGTGCGGCGGCGGCTGGCTACGTTTCTGGTTTCCGGCCGAGGGGCTGTGGAAAACGCTGTGAAGAAACTGCGAGCAGGCTGTGAAGTTGATTCGGAATCAGTTGGTTAGGAAGGCATGGATTTCCACAGGCCTTAACGGCTGCGCGGCTGGTTTATCCTCAGGGTGTAGATTGTGAACGTTCCCAACGCCCTCACGCTCCTGCGCATCTTCTTTGTCCCGCTGCTGGTGGCCGCGCTGGTCTCCGAGGATGTGCGCCTGGAGATCGGCCCGGTTTCGATCAGCAATCATTTGCTGGCGCTGCTGATCTTTCTGGCGGCCGCTTTCACTGATCTGCTGGATGGCTATCTCGCCCGTCGTTGGAACCAGATCACCACTGTGGGCATGCTGCTGGACCCGGTGGCCGACAAGCTGCTGGTTTCCGCGGCGCTGATTTCGCTGGTTTACATCCACAGCGTGCCGGCGTGGATGGCGGTGTTGATCATCGGGCGGGAGTTCGCCGTGTCGGGGCTGCGCTCGATTGCGGCGGCCGAAGGCTACACCATTGCGGCTTCGGACCTGGGCAAGACGAAGACCGCCACGCAGGTGCTGGCCATCGCGCTGGTGATGGCTTCGCGCGACAACGCCGGTCTCGCCCTGTGGGCCCAGGTGGCGCTTTGGGGGACTCTGGTTTTTGCGCTCGTTTCGGCCGGAGACTACTTCCTGAAGTTCTGGTCGAAGCTCGATGAATCGATCAAGGCCCGGCGGCGCACGGAACTGTTCCAGCTCGAAAAAGAACGCCAGAAGGCGGCGATGCGCGCCGCGGTGACGCCGAAACAGCGCAACCGCTAAAGCAGCTTCGTCACCGCCGCTTCCACTTCCGCCAACCCGGCTTCGCCGGAGAACGGGTGCAGCTTGCGGAGCGACGCACGGGCTGAGGCCGCGCGGGGTTAGTTGGACTTGGTGTCGTCCTTCTTTTCCTTGCCGGGTTCGAGTTTGAGGTTGATGATGGCCTCGAACCGGGAGTCAAACACACTGAGGGTCCGGGTTGCGCTGGACATCTCCTTGAAGTCGGAATTCACTTCGTAGTCGATGTTCGTGCTCAGGTTCTGAAACTGATACTTGCCGTCCTTCTGCGTGATGTAGGAACGGACCTGCAAAGTCTTCAGGTTTTTCAGTTTGACGACCGCGCCTTCGGCCGGGGTTTCGTCGGGCAGCGTCACGATGCCCTGCAAGGAGCGAATGGTGGGATCGCGAGGCTTCTCTTTCTTTTTGTTGGTCCACTGCGCACCGGCGGTCGTCGCCAGCAACAGGCCCAGCAGAGTTGAAGCGAAGAGTCGTCGATTGAGCATGCAGCCCTCCCTGTTCCCTATTTTACAGGCTTGACCAAGGGTTTCAGGTTGAAGGTCAGATCCACACGCTCCTCGCCGTGAATCTCCACCGCCTGTTCCTGCGCTTCATGGCCGGAATAGGACGCGGTTACCCGGTAGCGCGCCGGCGTGGCGGGCACATAAAAGAAGAACTCGCCGCGTGCGGTGGTGTGGACCTTTTGGGGCCTGAAGCGCTTCTCGCCGGCAGGCGGCTCGAGGGCGGTGAGAAGCGCCAGGGCGCCCGCGGCGGCGAAGCCCGGGTCGCGGAACACGGTCCCGGCGATCACCGCCCTGGGCACTGCCTGATCTTTCCGCTGCGCGAGTGCAGGAATCGCCGCGGCAAGCAACCAAGCGCGCCGGCTAACGCCAGTCCTCGTCTTCTTCCTCGTCGTCTTCGTCTTCTTCCTCGTCGTCTTCGTCGAAGTCGTCGTCATCTTCTTCGTCGTCGAAGTCGTCGTCTTCCGATTCAAGTTCGACCGGATTGAGACTGGTCACGACCAGATGTACGCCGCACTCCTCGCACATCAGCTTGTCGCCTTCGCTCAATTCGTCTTCATCGAATTCGAGCAGGGAATCACATTGAGGACAGGAAATCATGGCTTGATACCTAACCGAAGCGTCGGAAGGGGTACTCAACTCCGGATTGTCGCCGAACTGGACGCGATTTGCAACGAGAGAATCGCAGAAATTAGCGGGTCAGGGCAGCCTGCCGCCGGCGCTCCGCCGCCGCCTGCTCGATCCGGGCGGCATGCCGCTCCAGATCCTGCGGCAGTAGCGTCACGATGCCCTTCTCCATATCTTCCCAAGTGGAGATCATATGCTCGAGGTGAAGGCCGGCGAGTTGGATGCACCACGCGTCGGTCACCTGGCGGTTTTGCTTGCGCGCGGTGGCGTTCAACAGGGCGTGCGGCAAGGCGATGACCCGCTCAAACTTCTCATCCTCACTGGCAAGATAGTATTTGCAGTCCACCGTATCGGCGTGACGGATGGAAATGGCATTCTGATGCCAGCGAAACTCCACCTGCCACTCACGGCCGAAGGGATCTGTTACAGAAAAGTTGCGGAAGTCCTGCCTCATGCACTTTTCATCGTAACAAAGCGCGTTCGCGGCCCTCAGCCGTGCAGCGAGCCCTGCCGGACGAGCGACAGAAACTCATCCCGCGATTCCTTGCGCTGCCGCATCACGCCCAGCATGGCGGAGGTCACGGTGCCGGAATGCTGCTTCTCCACACCGCGCATCATCATACAGAAGTGGCGCGCCTCCATGATGACGCCCACGCCCTGCGCGTCGAGCAGGTCCTGCAGACACTCCGCCACCTGCCGGGTGAGGCGTTCCTGCACCTGCAGCCGCCGCGCAAACATATCCACGATGCGCGGAATTTTGCTCAGCCCGATGATCTTGTTATTGGGGATGTACGCCACGTGCGCCTTGCCATAGAAGGGCAGCAGGTGATGTTCGCACAGCGAGAAGAACTCGATGTCCTTGACGATCACCATCTCGTCGCACTTCTCATTGAAAATCGCGCCGTTGACGATCGTTTCCAAATCCGTCTCATACCCGCTGGTGAGGAACTTCAACGCTTTCTCGCTGCGCATGGGCGTGGACTGCAACCCTTCGCGCTGCGGATCCTCGCCCAATTCACGCAGAATGCGGGTCATGTGTTCGGCAATCACGCCCTCTTCGCGCATCGGCTTCATCTTCAATACCGTCTTCACAGATTTCATCTCGATTCCTCAACCAGCCGGGCTTCGAATTGCTCCTGCTGAGCGCCCTGCCGCCCGCCATCGGCGGCGGTCACGAACACCTCAAAGATGTTCCGTTTCGTCTCCCAGATTTTTACCTTTTCCGGAATCGCGGGGCTGCCGGGAAACGCGGCCGGCCATGCGGCGGCCACCCGGGCGGCCACCACCCTGGCCAGGTTCTCGGTCGTCGGCACAAGCCTGGCGAACTCCGGCACGTCGCGGTTCAGATCGCGGCGGTCCATCGGCTCCACCACCACGCGGTGGACGAACGCGTCCAACTGATCGAGCGGGATCAGCCGGCCCAGCCGCGGATCCACTTCGCCCCGCACCGTCACATCCATCACATAATCATGGCCGTGCCCGAACGGGTTATTGCACTTGCCATACACCGCGCAATTCTGTTCGTCGCTCAGGCTGTCGGCGTGCAGGCGGTGGGCCGCGGCGAAGCGGTAACGGCGGGTGACGCGCACCAGCGGCCGCCGGGCGCTATTGTCCCGCGTAGTCCACATACAGATCCTCGGTCTCATAGAGCCGGATGCCTGCCAGCCGCGCGGGCGTTCCCTCGAAACGCGGCTGCAGGCGCCGCCAGATCTCCACGGCGAGGTTCTCGGCCGTGGGCGTGAGGCGGTCAAAGGGAGGCACTTCGCGGTTCAGGTGGCGATGGTCCATCGGTTCCACCACTTCTTCCTCAAGCACGCGCTTGACGTCTTTCAGATCGACAATCATGCCCGTCACGGGATCGGGTTCGCCGGCCAGCGTCACCTCCAGTACGTAGTTATGACCATGGCCATGTGGACGGGCATCCTGGCCATACAGCGCCAGGTTCTCGGCTTCGCTCAGCGCCGGATTGGCCAGAGTGTGCGATGCCGAAAAATCGATGCGGCGGGTGATCAGCATTCTGCTCTTATTGTCCCCAGACTATGGGATGCCCGTGGACGCCGGGGCGATACAATTAAGCTTGGCTGCCATGACTGACAACCGCACTGCCGCGCGCCTGCAAATGGCGGCGCTCCTCCTGCTCTTGCCCCTCGCCTGGTTCGTGTACGACGGCCTGCGTGAGAGGAATGTAAACACGGGCGACCGGGCGCCCAACTTCAAGGTGACCACCGAACGGGGCCGCACCCTCACGCGCTCCGACTTCGGGGGCAAGGTTCTGGTCTTGAACTTTTGGGCTTCCTGGTGTCCCCCCTGTGTCGAGGAGACGCCCTCGATGAACGCCATGGCGCGCGAATTGGGCGCCAAGGGCGTGGTGGTGCTCGGCATCAGCGTCGACCAGAACGCGCAGGCTTACCGCCGCTTCCTCGAAGACCACGGCGTGGTGTTTGAAACCGCGCTCGACCCCGAGGAAATCGTGAACTCGGAGTTCGGCACCTTCAAGTACCCCGAAACCTATGTGATCCGCGACGGCAAGGTCCGGATCAAGTACATTGGTCCTCGTGACTGGTCCGATCCGGCCATTCGCAACGAGATCGAATCGCTACTTTAGCCGGGCCGTCCCGGCGCCGGGAGTTCCGCCATGATCCCTGAAGCCGCCCGTCGCGAATTGGCCGACGTGCTCGGCGCCCGCGCCCTTCTCGACCGTGAGGACGACCTCCGCCTTTACGAATTCGACGGCGGCGTGGACAAAGCGCGCCCCGATGTGGTGGTGTTTCCGAAGTCGGCCGAGGAAGTTGCTGCCATTGTCCGCATCGCCGCCCGCCACCAGTTGCCGCTTGTGGGCCGCGGCGCGGGCACCGGTCTCAGCGGCGGCGCCATCCCGCGCCGCGGCGGCATCATGGTCGGTTTCTCGCGCATGAACCGGATTCTCGAACTCGATCTCGAGAACGAACGCGCCGTTGTCGAGCCCGGCGTGGTCAACCTCGAATTGACCAACACCGTGTCCCCGCTCGGCTTCTTCTTTGCCCCCGACCCCTCCAGCCAGAAGGCTTGCACCATCGGCGGCAACGTGGCCGAGAACGCCGGCGGTCCGCACACGCTTGTTTATGGCGTCACCACCAACCACGTCCTCGGCCTCGAAGTGGTACTGCCGGATGGCCGCGTCATCCAGACCGGCGGAGGCGTGCCCGATGCGCCCGGCTACGACCTCAACGGCCTGCTCACGGGCTCTGAGGGAACCCTGGCGCTCGTCACCAAAGTGATTGTCCGACTGGTGCGGAAGCCCGAAGCCGTAAAAACATTCCTGGCCATCTACGAATCCGTGGACGATTGCGCGGCCACGGTGAGCGAGATCACCGCCCGCGGCATTACGCCCGCCGCGCTTGAAATGCTCGATGGCACGCTGCTCCGCATGGTCGAGGAGGCCACCCACGCGGGCTACCCGCTCGACGCCGCCGGCGTCCTGCTCATTGAACTCGAAGGCCTCCAGGAGGCCGTGGACGAACAGGCGAACCAGGTCCGCGAGGCCTGCGAAGCGTGCCACGCGCGCGAGTTCCGCACCGCGCGCAACGTGCAGGAGCGCGACCTGCTGTGGAAGGGCCGCAAGAACGCATTCGGCGCCATCGGCCGCGTCAGCCCGTTCTTCTATGTCCACGATGGCGTGGTTCCGCGCACGCAGATCGCGCCGACGCTGCGCGAGATCGGCTCCATCTCGAACCGGCATCAGCTCACCATCAGCAACATCTTCCACGCCGGTGACGGCAACATGCATCCCATCATCCTCTTCGACGCCCGCAAGCCCGGCGACATCGAAAAAGCCCAGCGCGCGGGCTTCGACATTCTCGAACACTGCGTGAAGGTGGGCGGCTCGATCACCGGGGAACACGGCATCGGCATGGAGAAGATCGACCTGATGGATGCACAGTTCAACGAGGAGACGCTCGAACTCATGCGCCGCATCAAGCGCGTCTTCGACCCCGCGCAACTCTTTAACCCCGGCAAGCTCTTCCCGGCCGGGCGCGGCTGCGCCGAAATCCGCCAGCCACCGATCGCCCGCCCCGAAGACCTGCTTTAGCCTACAAACATTCCAGCCGCAACACGTGCCGGAATGGCGTCACGCCGCACAGGTAAATGCTGCGCCCGGGCAGTTGCGGCAGCGCGCCTCGCAGGCGCGTCCAGCGGTGGTCGCCCACGCCCGGCCCAATCCGGATAGCGTCCTTGCCGGTCTTGACCAGCGCCTCGCCCCGCGCGAGCAGGAACGCCTCGGGCGCGTTGGGCGCGGACGTGACGCCGTGAATCTCCGCATCCTCGCGCACGCTGATTTCGATCGCCAGCGGCACGTCGTTCGTGCCCTGCGCCGCCATCTCGATTTCAAACCGGCGCCCGGCTTCCCGCACCTTCACTTCATACTGCATCTCGCACACTTCGCTCAGCGCACGCCCCATGCGCGATAGCCCCCACTCGCGCGCCCCCACTTTCCGCGATGGAACCAGCGGCTGATAGTACGGCCCGGTCAGCCTCTGGCGCATCGTCATCCCTTCGTCGGCGAACTCGGCCGGGATGAACTGCCCTTTGCCGAAGAACGCCGTCGCAAAACGCACCGCGTTGATCACGCAGCCACCGTTGCGCAGCGTGAACACGCGCGAATTGCCGTTGCCGATCACCGTCGCGCTCACCGCGCCGCGCCGGATGCGCGTGATGCCCAGTTCCTCGAACCGCCGCCGGAAGTCGTCCGGCAGCGCCGCGCTCACAGGCAGCGCCGCCCGCAACTCCGGAAACTCCAGATAAGCCGCCAGCGGAGCTTGCGTGGGCTCATACCGCTGCGCGAGCGCCGCGTACCGGCCATCGCCATCCCGCAGCGCCAGCAGACGCAGCGGAAACCAGTAGCGCCGCATGTCGCCCCGCTCGTTCGCATCCTGCCGCGAGCTGATCTCGGTCACCACCTCGCCATCGGCGTGCAGCAGCCAGATCATCGCTTCGATATTGCGCCGCACCGGGTCGAGCAACTCGGGCCGGTTCAGCTTCAGCGCCATCACCGCCAGCGCCTGGTTCGTTACGGCGTTGTAGATCGTTGTGCTGCGTTCGTTGTAGTGACCATCGCCGTCGATGTCGATCCCCTCGGCCAGCCATTGGTCAATCCGCCGCAGGTATTCCGGCTCGCGGAACAGTTCGTGCAACTGCGCCAGCGCCTCGCACACCACCCAGCGATGGTTCGGCGTGTGCACCCCGCCCGCCACCAGCGCCGCGCCCACGCGCCGCAGCACCGGTTCGATGGCTGCCGTGATCGCCTTCGCGCCCGCCTGCCGTGCCAGCACCGCGGCCGCGCCCAGGCTGTGCACCACGAAGCCCGTGTCCGGCGGCGAATTGAAGTTGGTGGTCGGCAGATCGAAGTTGCCTGAAGGAAGCTGGTTCCGCACCATCCATGAAGCCGCCAGTTGCAGCCGCGACATCAATTCGCCCGATTGATGATGTTTCGAGCCGGGCGTCATCCACGAAGCCAGCCCGCTGCGCAACAGCCCCGCGGGGGAGTGGGGAAACACAATGCCGTACTCGTCCGGAATCGCTCCGTGGTGCCGCCGCAGCGGCGAAATCACCTGCCGCCGCAGCAGATCCTCCACCGCGCGGTCATTCCGCTCCACCAGTTCCGCGCTCGGCCACTGCGCCTGATTCTGGGCCGCCAGCGCGGCCATCGGGGTGGCGAGCGCCGCCCGCCGGGTCATGTTCGTCATGCTGGCTGCGATTATAATGCGCTAGGAGCACTTTCGCCCAGGAGCCCTCATGCACCGCCGCCTTCTTCTCCTCCTCGCCGCCGCCCTGCTTGCCCCGGCGCAGACCGCCAATCCCGCCGCGGCAGGCATGGACGCCGCCCGCCTCGACGCCATCCGCGCCCGCCTGCGCGAGTTCGTCCAGCAGGGCCATATCAGCGGCTTTGTCACCCTGCTCCAGCGCAAGGGCCAGCTCGCCCTGCTCGACGCCGCCGGCTTCCAGGACGTCGAATCCAAGTCGCCGCTGCGGACCGATTCCATCTTTCAGATCATGTCCATGACCAAGCCCGTCACCGGCGTCGCCGTCATGATGATGGTCGAGGAAGGCCGCCTGCGCCTCAACGACCCCGTCGAACGCCATCTGCCCGAGTTCCGCGGCCAGATGTTGATCCAGTCGAAAACCGCGGACTCGCGCGTGCTCGTGAAGCCCTCCCGCCCCATCACCATCCGCGACCTGATGACCCACACCTCCGGCCTGATCGGCAATCCGCCGCCCGGCATCGCCGAGCTCCTGCGCCGCATGGACCGCCCCCTCAGCGAAGCCGTCGCCATCTATGCCCAACACCCGCTCGAGTTCGAGCCCGGCACCCGCTGGATGTATTCCAACCCCGGCATCGCCACCCTGGGGCGCCTCGTCGAAGTCGCCTCCGGCATGAAGTTCGAGGACTTCCTCGACAAGCGCATCTTCGGACCCCTGGGCATGAAGGACTCCCACGTCTTCCTGCCCGCCGCGAAGTACCCCCGCTTGGCCATGGTTTACACCACGCGTGAGAACCGCCTCGTGAAAGTGGGGGCCGAAGTCCTCGGCGGCGACCCCGTGAAACACCGCGAGGGCGCCATTTACTCCGGCCCCGAATACAGCCTCCACTCCACCGCCGCCGACCTCGCCCGCTTCTACCAGATGATGCTCAACCGCGGCACGCTCGATGGAGTCCGCATCCTCTCCCCCGCCTCGGTCGCGCTCATGACCGCCGACCACACCACGAACATCCCCAGTTCCGGCTGGCTCCCGTCTGCCGGCTTCGGCCTCACCTGGGAGGTCACGCGCGATGCGCTCGGCACGCTCTCCGGCCTTTCCATCGGCTCCTTCCACCACGGCGGCGCCTTCGGCACCTTCGGCTACATCGACCCCAAACGCGACCTCGTGGGCGTCTTCCTGATCCAGCACGCCGGCAGCCGCGCCGACGTCCGCGACGCCTTCCTCGGCATGGCCGCCGCGTCGGTGGTGGAGTAGACGCCCGTGCCTCCCCTCGAGCCGGCCCAGGAAGCCTACGTCATGCTCCTGCGCGCGGCCGATGCCCTCACCCACGCCCCTGCGGCCCTGCTCAAACAGCACGGCCTCACCCCCACCCAGTACAACGTCCTCCGCATCCTCCGCGGCGCCGGCTCCGGCGGCCTCCGCTGCTCCGACGTGGGCGCCCGCATGATCCAGCGCGAACCCGACATCACCCGCCTGCTCGACCGCCTCGGCAAGCAGATCGGAAGAGCGTCGTGTAGGGAAAGAGGGTGGATCTCGGTG